>OLOU01000167.1_pt1 | contig 61625 bp, 44 predicted proteins | sample 1672101 | NCBI WGS metagenome assembly OLOU01 (sample SAMEA3136645, study PRJEB25190) | human gut metagenome | biome: human gut; feature: human-associated habitat; material: faeces | place: Austria | collected 2013
TAGCATGGGCTTATAGCCCTAGAGCAAACCACCCGTTGGACGGGTGGTTTTGATTTTGGTATATTAATTAGTTTTTTCTCTGCATACTATCCCTTTTTGAAAAGACGCAGCCACAGTAGTTTTGGCGGTAGAGGTCATATTCTTTTGAAAGGATGATTGAACGCTTGTAGCCTTCACGCTTTTTGAAGTCGCTGTACAGCCACGGAATGCCGTACTTCTCGGCAAGCTCCGCACCGATTGAATTGAGCAACTGCGCATTTTTCAGCGGACTGATTGTAAGCGTGGTTGTGAAATAATCAAAGCCGTGTTCCTTTGCGTAGCGTGCAGAGGATTCAAGTCGCAGTCTGAAACATTTTTCACACCGCTTTCCGCCCTCGGGTTCATTTTCAAGGCCTTTGACATACTCAAAGTAATCCTTGGGCAAATATTCGCCCTCGACCACCTTTACAGGATGTTCAAACGGCATAAGCGACACAAGACGCTTTTCTTCGCTCAGGCGGTAATTATACTCATCCGCAATCGAAATATTCGGATTGTAAAAATAGACCGTGATATCAAAATATTTTGAAAGATACTCAAGGCAGTATGACGAACACGGGGCACAACACACATGCAAAAGCAGCTTAGGGACTTTTCCCTCCTCCGTTATTTTTTCAATCACCCTGTCAAGTTCTTTCTGATAGTTTATCTTGTTCATACTATTATATAAATTTGCAAATGTAATCAAAAAGTTCTTCGGTTGTGTCTGCAACAAACGGCGCACCTGCGTTCATAAGCTCGTTTTTTCCCCTGAATCCCCATGAAACACCTGCCATTTTTACACCCGCATTGTTTGCCGTAAACACATCGATATCGCTGTCGCCGACATAGAAACATTCTTCGGGAGTTACGCCGCTCATATCGAGGAGTGCAAGCAGAGCATCAGGCTCGGGCTTTGTCTTATACTGTGGTTTCTGCCCCCATGCCTGAGTAAACTTGTGATTTGGGAATGCTTTTTTTAGCATTTTATCAACAAATTCATCGGGCTTGTTTGAAAGCACACCTGTTTTTACACCCTTTTCTGCAAGCTTTTCAAGCATTTCGGCACAACCGTCATATGCGGCAGTGTGGTCGTTGCAATGAACGGCATAGTGTCTATCATAATCAGCCTTGACCTTTTCAAAAAGCTCGTGGTCGGTCCACGCATCTCCCATTGCTCTTCTGATGAGCATTTCTCTGCCGTTTCCGACATATGTTTTATAATTTTCAACCGGCTTTTCTTCAAGACCGTTAAGCTTCAGACCGTAGTTCACACTTATAGCAAGATCGGTAAGCGAATTTATAAGCGTGCCGTCAAGATCAAATACTACCATTTTTACCATAAATATCACCTTAGTTTAATCCTTTTTCCTGTTCAAAGAGTATTGCTCTGCATGGTGCCGCCTCAACTCCGCCGAGCTTTATCGGAAACGCACACAAATCATATTCGCCGTCAGCCACTCCCGAAAGATTGAGATTTTCGAGAACGGCAATATCCGCTCTGCCAAGTTCAAGATGTGTTTTAACTTCATCAAACGGAGGTGCGATTGACTCGGCATCCGTACCGACAAGCACCACCCTGCTTTGTGCAAGCACAATTGCGGCAGAATGTGAAAGGTATGTTTTGCCGTTCCCACGAAAGAGTATGCGTTTTCGGCAATACGGCAACAGCTTGTCCATATCTTCGCCCGTCAACACACCCTTGACCGTTATTACGGTGCATTTTCCGTAGAAAGTGTTAAGCCTTAAATCGGTTATCCCTTTACCGTCAGGGCAAAAGTGGAGAGGAGCGTCAATATGCGTGCCTGCATGAACACACATAGAAATCTGCGAAAGATTGCACTCGTCATCTTCATCAATACTTCTCAGCGGAGTCACAACAGTTTCGGGATCACCCGGATATGTTTTGGTTGTAAGAGTGTCTCTCGAAATATCATGAATATACATACATCCTTCGCCTCTTTTCTTTTTGAACATTTTTAATTAACGCAGAGTGTCAGCTCCTCGGAGTCTAAGTAAAATATAACTCTGCTTAAATTCAGAACGACCCCACCGTATGAGTAAAGCGGAACATCTGCACTATGATTATACCACATATTACTGCACTTTGCACCTTTATCGGCAAAATTTCCTTGTTTTACGGCAAAAAATAACCCCACAGGAAAACCCTGTGGGGTAAATTGCAATTGTGAATTTAATCAACAGCGATTAATTATTCAACAGAAATCGGTGAACCGACATTGCCTGTTTCGTAACCGCCAACGATGTACTTCTGAACGATAGTAGCATCCTTGATTGAGATTCTGCCATCCTCGTTAGCATCACATGCCTTGAATGCGTTAGCATCATCAGCAGCAATACTCATAAGGTTGATAGCAATCTTCTGAATTGTTGTAGCATCTACAACTGTAATTGAGTAGTCACCGTCAGCATCGCCGAGAAGCGGAACACGGTTACCGTCAATCTTAATATTAGCCTTAGCACCTGAGCGTGACGGATAATCAAACTTAGTAAGATCAAGTGTGATTGTTACATCAACGAGTGAATCTTCCGGATAACCGGCAGAAACTGTGTTAAGGAGCATATTTTCACCATTGAATGTAAGGTCAAAATCTTTGCCTATAGTAGCTGCGCTCTGCTCAGGAAGACCCCAGTTAGCAGCCCAATCGTCGTTAACTGCAAACTTGAACTGGTATGCAGCATCAGCAGATTCAACACCTGTGTATGTAATCTGATAAACCTTGTCAGCAATCTGAGTCATGTGGTTAACTTCAGCGTCAACGCCCCATGCTACACCGTTAAGCCAGCTGTTTTCACCGTTACCAACAACTGTAATGCTGTTGATTTCAAGGTCTGTAACCATTTTAACGCCGTCACCTGTTACAGCAATCTCGTTTGTAGCAGGATTGAAAGTTACAGTTACATCACAAGCACTTTCTACATCAAAAGTTACATTGTTGTCTGTACCGTCAAGACCGATCCACTTCTGCTCGTCACCTGTGTTTGCAACGACCTTGAGCTGATAGCTTTTGCCCACCGGAACAGCTGTAAATGTCTTTGTATAAACATCGCCGCTCTTTGTCATTACATTTTCGGGAGCGAGTGCAGGAGAACCCTGCCATTCATAACCTGTGAGTGACTCAACACCTGCTACAACATACTGTGTTGCGTCAGCAGGCTCTGTTGCAGGTTCTGTAGTGGGTTCTGTTGTGGGCTCAACAGTTGTAGGCTCAACAGTTGTAGGTTCTTCTGTTGCAGGAGCTGTTGTACCTGAAGGATCAACACCGAGAAGTGTAGCTACTGTTGTAAGCGGAGCACAGTCGGGATAAGCTGCAGGATCAGCAAGCTCTGTTGCATACATTTCAGCATAAGCGTTGTAAACATCCATTGGCTCAGCCTCAACCTGTGCACAAATGTCAGCTACAGTTTCGGGAGTGTAGTTTTTAGGATTCTTAACAGCCCAGTTGAAAATAGCCTGTGCAACCATTTCTGCTCTTGAAAGGTAAATCGGGAATCTGCCCTCAGTTACATGACCGAGTGATGTGATTGCAGCCTTCGGACCGTAGTTATCGCTGTTATTCTTCCATGTTGCAGCAAAGTCACGCTTTGATGAATCTTCGGTATTCTCAACTGTACCGCCTGTGAGGTAAATTGTGTCGCCGAGACAAGGCTTGCCGAGTGTTACATTACAGGTCTGGTGACTCTGTGATTTAGTATCAATTGTTGAGAAAATTACAGCATAGTCAGCGTTGTCTTTAAGACCGCCGTGATTTGTGCCGTCAGCTGACTTCAATTTTGCAGTATCGAAGTAATAAAGACCTGTAGCAGTATCCTTCTTACATTTCTCTGCCTTACCCTGCCAAGATGTTTCAGGTAAATCATCGCCAGCTACAGCGTAAAGGTGACAATATACTGTCTTTGTTGTTCCCCACTCTGCAGGGAGATTAGATGCGTCAAAATAGATTTTTGTGTCGGTTTCTTCAGCTGATGCAGAGAATATGGTCAAGCCTGAAAAACAGGATACAGCCATAAGAACTGCAAGCACCAAACTGAGAACCTTGGATGATTTTTTCATCGCTAATTCCTCCTTTTTTGTTACTCAAATTTCGAGTAATTACATTATATATCAAAATGCTCACATTTACAAGTGGTTTTTGGCAAGTTTGTAAATTTTTTCTAATTCTTGTTTTAAACCTATTGTTATGCGCTAACATTTGGTGTTTTTACTTGACAACAGTTGCAAATAATTGTATTATTTTAATGGTTATTTTTATCTATCTGTTAAGAGAGGTTAAGTTATGGAAAACAGCAAAAAAACCATGGATAAAATCGTTGCCCTGTGTAAAAACAGAGGCTTTGTTTACCCAGGCTCCGAAATTTACGGCGGTCTTGCAAACACATGGGATTACGGTCCGCTCGGTGTTGCACTTAAAAACAATATCAAAAACGCATGGCTCAAAAAGTTTGTTCAGCAGAACAAATATAATGTAGGTCTTGACTCTGCAATTCTTATGAACCCGCAGACATGGGTTGCATCGGGTCATCTCGGCGGTTTCTCTGATCCGCTTATGGATTGTAAGGAATGTAAAACCCGTCACCGTGCCGACAACCTTATTGAAGATTTTGACGGTACAAATGTTGCAGGCTGGACAAATGAAGAAATGATGAATTACATCAAGGAAAAAGAGATTCCGTGTCCTAACTGCGGCAAGCACAACTTTACCGACATTCGTCAGTTCAACCTTATGTTCAAAACATTCCAGGGCGTTACAGAGGACAGCAAGAATGAAATTTATCTTCGTCCCGAAACTGCTCAGGGCATTTTCGTGAACTTCTCTAACATTCAGAGAACAAGCCGTAAGAAAGTTCCTTTCGGTGTTGCACAAATCGGTAAATCTTTCAGAAACGAAATCACACCCGGTAACTTTATTTTCCGTGTTCGTGAGTTTGAGCAGATGGAGCTTGAATTCTTCTGCAAGCCGGGCACTGACCTTGAATGGTTTGAATACTGGAGAGGTTTCTGCCGTGACTGGCTCTATTCTCTCAATATTAAGGAAGAAAATCTCCGTCTTCGTGACCATTCAAAAGAGGAGCTTTGTTTCTATTCAAAAGCCACAACAGACTTTGAATATCTCTTCCCGTTCGGTTGGGGCGAGCTTTGGGGCGTTGCCGACAGAACAGACTATGACCTTACACAGCACAGCAAAACAAGCGGTAAGACACTTGAGTATTTTGATCCGACAACAAACGAGAAGTACATTCCGTATGTTATTGAGCCGTCACTCGGTGTTGAGCGTCTTTTCCTTGCTCTTGTTGTTGAGGCTTACGATGAAGAAGTTATTGACGAAAAGGATACACGAGTTGTGTTAAGACTTCATCCGACACTTGCTCCGTACAAAGCTTGCGTTCTTCCGCTTTCAAAGAAGCTCAACGAGCAGGCCGGCAAGGTTTATGAACAGCTTTCAGCCGACTTTATGACTGATTATGACGATGCCGGTTCAATCGGCAAGCGTTACAGAAGACAGGACGAAATCGGTACTCCGTTCTGTATCACATATGACTTTGAGTCTGTTGACGACGGTTGTGTAACGGTTCGTGACCGTGACACAATGCAGCAGGAAAGAGTTGCAATTGACAAGCTCAACGATTATATCGCTGAAAAGATTAAGTTCTGATTTTAATATGATATCAAAAGGACATTCCAAATGGAATGTCCTTTTTTTGCGTAGGGGCGGCTCGCCGTATAAGAACAGCGGATAACCTTAAAATTCGGGTTATCCGCTGTGTGTTTTATTCAATATAATAATCTGAATTCAATCAAATTACTTTGAGAGGTTTGTGAGAACCTTTTTGATTCTCTCAACAGCCTCAATCGTGTTTTCTCTGTCACCGAATGATGTAAGACGGAAGTAGCCGGCACCGTTTTCGCCAAAGCCCTCACCCGGAGTACCTACAACATTTGCCTCGTTGAGGAGGAGGTCAAAGAATTCCCAACTGCCCATATTGTTCGGACACTTGAGCCAGATGTAAGGTGAGTTCTTACCGCCTGTGTAGTAGATGCCGAGTTCATCAAGAGCAGATGCGATAATTCTTGCATTTTCCTGATAGTAAGAAATGTTCTCTTTGATCTGCTTCTGACCTTCTTCGCTGAATACAGCGGCAGCAGCACACTGAACAGGCCATGAAACACCGTTGAACTTTGTTGCCTGACGGCGGTACCATGTTGCATAGATATTGTGACCGTCACGCTCAAGCTCCTTAGGAATTACCGTGTAACCGCATCTTGTACCTGTGAAGCCTGCTGTCTTTGAAAGTGAGCACATTTCAATTGCACACTTTCTTGCACCTTCGATTGCAAAAATTGAACGAGGAAGATCCTCTGTGATGAATGCCTCATACGCTGAATCGTAGAGGATTATTGCATCGTTTTTGAGAGCGTAGTCAACCCATGCTTTGAGCTGTTCAGCGTTGTATGCAGAGCCTGTCGGGTTGTTAGGTGAGCAAAGGTAGATGATGTCTGCCTTTACATTTTCATCAGGGAGAGCGGCAAAGCCGTTTGCCTCATTTGATGTAGCATAAACGATTTCTCTGCCTGCCATAATGTTTGAGTCAACATATACGGGGTAAACAGGATCGGTTACAAGAACAACATTATCCTTTGAGAAGATGTCGCCTATGTTACCGCAGTCCGACTTTGCACCGTCTGATACAAAGATTTCGTCAGCGCCTACTGCAACACCAAAGCTCTTGTAATAATCTGAAATAGCCTGTCTGAGGAACTCGTAGCCCTCATAATCGGGATAACCCTTGAAGGTTTCCTTGTGAGCAAGATCCTCTGCGCCCTTTTTCATTGCCTCAACAACAACAGGAGCAAGCGGAAGGGTTACATCACCGATACCAAGCTTGATAACCTTTTTATCGGGATGAGCCGCAATATATGCATTTGTCTTTTTTGCAACATCTGCAAAAAGATAGTTAGGAACGAGATTGTCAAAATTTCTGTTAATCTTCATTAAAATCAGTCCTTTAAATCTGAAAGTTAAGTGGAAAAATCAATTACTTTTCAAGTGATGCCTTAATAAATTCTCTGAAAAGCGGATGAGCACGGTTCGGGCGTGACTTGAATTCGGGATGATACTGAACAGCAACGAAGAAACGGTTGTCGGGAACTTCAACAGCCTCAACAAGAAGTCCGTTAGGTGAAGTACCTGTAATCTTCATGCCTGCATTTTCAATTTCCTCTCTGAAATCGTTATTGAACTCATAACGATGACGGTGACGCTCTGAAATTTCATGCTGACCGTAAGCCTTAGCCATAAGCGAATCGGGCTTGATAACACACGGATATGCGCCAAGACGCATTGTACCGCCCATATCCTCAATGCCCTCCTGTTCAGGCATAAGGTCAATAACATTATGCTTGCCCTCGGGTGTAAACTCACCGCTGTTGGCATCAGCATAGCCGAGAACATCTCTTGCGTATTCGATTACTGCAGTCTGCATACCGAGGCAGATTCCGAGATACGGAATATCATGCTCACGGGCATATTTTGCAGCCATAATCTTACCTTCGATACCTCTGTTACCGAAGCCGCCCGGAACGAGGATACCGTCAACATCGCCGAGAAGCTCGTCAACCTTGTACTTTGTAAGAAGTTCGCAGTCAACCCACTTGATTTCAACATCAGCGGAATTTTCATAGCCACCGTGACGAAGTGCCTCTGCAACAGAAAGATATGCGTCATGGAGAGCAACATACTTACCGCAAAGAGCAATCGTACATTTCTTTGTGCGGTTGTTGATACGGCTAAGCATTTCTTCCCACTCGGAAAGGTCAGGCTCTTTGTCCGTTACAATATTGAGCTCACGACATACAACATTTGAGAAATTGCTCTTTTCAAGCATAAGAGGTGCCTGATAAAGCGTTGGGAGAGTAATATTTTCGATTACACAATCCGGCTTTACATTGCAGAAAAGTGCAATCTTGTTGAAAATGCTCTCCTCAAGAGGTTCGTCACAACGAAGAACGATGATATCGGGATTGATACCGAGTGAACGAAGCTCTTTTACAGAATGCTGTGTCGGCTTTGATTTGTGTTCCTCGCTGCCCTTGATATAGGGAACGAGAGTTACATGAATAAAGATGCTGTTCTCTCTGCCGACTTCAAGAGATACCTGACGGATAGCCTCAAGGAACGGCTGGCTTTCGATATCGCCAACCGTACCGCCGATTTCCGTAATTACAACATCGGCATTGGTCTTTTCACCTACATTGTAGATAAAAGACTTGATTTCATTTGTGATGTGAGGAATTACCTGAACTGTCTTGCCGAGGTAGTCGCCGTGACGCTCCTTTTCAAGAACATTTGAGTAAACCTTACCTGTTGTGAGGTTTGAATACTTGTTAAGGTCCTCATCAATAAAACGCTCATAATGGCCGAGGTCGAGGTCGGTTTCTGCACCGTCCTCCGTTACATATACCTCGCCGTGCTGATACGGGCTCATTGTACCCGGATCGACATTGATATACGGGTCAAGCTTTTGAGCAACAATCTTGAGCCCTCTCGCCTTTAAAAGTCTGCCGAGAGATGCGGCTGTGATACCCTTGCCAAGACCGGATACGACACCGCCTGTTACAAATATATATTTTTTATTTTTCTTATGTTCGGTTATCTCCACGATTACACCTCAACTTCGCCTTCAAATACTTTTTCCGCATTACCTGTCATATATACCGTTTCATCAGTATAGTTGATAATAAGATCGCCGCCCTTGAGCTTAATCTTGATGTCTTCGCCCTTTTTGCAGAAACCGTTTTCACAAGCGGCAACCGCAACGGCACAAGCGCCTGTACCGCAAGCCCATGTTTCGCCTGAGCCACGCTCCCACACTCTCATCTTGATTGTATGGTCATCGAGAACTGTTACAAATTCTGTATTCACTCTTTCAGGGAAAAGCTTATCGTTTTCAAACTCAGGTCCTATGGTTTCGATGTCAAGATTATCAATATCGTCCATAAATACTACGCAGTGAGGGTTACCCATTGATACGCAGGTGATGTTATAGTTCTTGCCTGCAATCTCAACAGTTCTGTCAACAACCTTGTCACCATCAAGAGCAACGGGAATTTCCTTAGGATCGAGAATAGCCTTGCCCATATCAACTCTGAGACGGTTAACCTTTCCGCCTGAAGTATAAGCCTTGAGTTTCTTGATACCGCTGAGTGTTTCAATTGTAATTTCGTCTTTTTCGTTGATATCAACCATACCGTGGTCATAGAGGAACTTACCTACGCAACGGATACCGTTACCGCACATCTTACCCTCTGAACCGTCAAGGTTGTACATTTTCATCTTTGCGTCTGCAACCTTTGAAGGGCAAACAAGAATAATACCGTCGCCGCCGATACCGAAATGTCTGTCGGAAAGTCTTACGGCAAGCGCCTCGGGGTTGCTGATTTCCTGATCAAAAGTACTGCAATAGATATAGTCATTGCCTATACCCTGCATCTTAGTGAATTTTAACATAAGCTTTTCCTCTCTCATGTGGTTAATGTCGATAAGCTCCGTGCTGTGCTGTGAATAGTGGCTCTTGAGGCAATCTGCAAGTGCATTTGCCGTGTCAAGAGATGTAAGACACGGAATATTTCTTTCAACGGTCTTACGACGGATTTTAACAGAATCTCTTGAAGGAATTCTGCCCTTTGCAGATGTTGAAATAACATACTGAATCTTGCCCGATTCAATGAGTGTAAGAGTATTGTTTGTCTTGGACTCGTGAATTTTCTTTACGCTTACGGCGTCAATACCGTACTTCTTGAGTACATCCGCTGTACCCTCTGTTGCGTAGATTCTGAATCCGAGATCGTAGTATTTCTTTGCGATTTCACCGATTTCAGCCTTATCCGAATTACGGACTGTGATGAACACACCGCCCTTTTTCTTCATCTTGTAGCCTGCACCGATGAGTCCCTTATAGAGAGCCTCCTCAAGTGTGCCTGCAACACCGAGAACTTCACCTGTTGACTTCATCTCGGGGCCGAGGTGGTTATCAACATTGATAAGCTTTTCAAAGCTGAATACGGGAACCTTAACCGCAATGTAAGGACTCTTTCTGTAAAGGCCTGTGCCGTAGCCCATATCTTTGAGCTTTTCACCGAGCATTGCTCTTGTTGCAAGGTCAACCATAGGAACGCCTGTTACCTTACTGATGTAAGGGATTGTTCTTGAAGAACGGGGATTTACCTCGATAACATAAAGTTCGTCTTTATAGATAAGGTACTGAATGTTTACAAGTCCCTTTGTACGGAGTTCGATTGCAAGGTTCTTTGAGCTTTCAATAATAATCTGAGTCATTCTGTCTGAGAGATTCCATGCCGGATAAACCGCAATTGAGTCGCCCGAATGAACACCGGCACGCTCGATATGCTCCATAATACCCGGAATAAGAATATCTTCACCGTCACAAATGGCGTCAACTTCAAGCTCTGTACCCTGAAGGTACTTATCAATAAGAATCGGATTTTCAATATTCTGTGCAAGAATGATTGCCATATACTCTTTGACATCATCTTCGTTGAATGCAATAATCATATTCTGACCACCGAGAACATATGACGGACGGAGAAGAACAGGATAACCGATTTTGTCTGCAACATCGAGAGCCTCGTCTGTTGTCATAACCGTTACGCCACGGGGACGCTTGATATGATACTTTTCAAGAAGCTCGTCAAAACGCTCTCTGTCCTCTGCCATATCAATGGCGTCGTATGATGTGCCGAGAATATTTACACCGTTGTCGCTGAGGAACTTTGTAAGCTTAATTGCTGTCTGTCCGCCGAATGCAACAACTACACCGAACGGATTCTCTGTCTTTATTATGCCCATAACATCTTCGGTTGTGAGCGGTTCAAAATAAAGTCTGTCGGCTGTGTCAAAGTCTGTTGATACTGTTTCAGGGTTGTTGTTTACGATAACAACATCGTAGCCTGCTTTTTTGAGCGCCCATACGCAGTGAACAGACGCATAGTCAAATTCGATACCCTGACCGATTCTGATAGGACCCGAACCGAATACGATAACTGTTTTCTTATCGCTCTTCTGCTCTTTGATGAATTCCTCAGCTTCATTTTCCTTATCAAATGTTGAATAGAAGTAAGGAGTTTCAGCCTCAAATTCTGCGGCGCAGGTATCAACCATTTTATAAACAGGAACAAGTGGATTTTCAACCTTCCTGCCTGTGATTTTTTCAATTGTTCTGTCAAGGAATCCCTTGTTCTTGGCACGAACATAGAGATCCTCCGTAAGCTCGCCGTTTTTGAGTTCGTTTTCAACGGCAATAAGATTTTTGAGCTTTTCAAGGAACCACTCGTCAATGAGAGTGATGTTGTGAATCTGTTCTACTGTAATGCCTCTCTTGAGAGCCTCATATACGCAGAAGATTCTTCTGTCATCGCAAACGCTGAGTCTGTCATAAACCGATGCGTTTGAAAGCTCTGCAAATTCCTTGTCGTTGAGAGTATCGTGAGAAATCTCGGCACCTCTTACGGCTTTCATAATAGCCTGCTCAAATGTCGGAGCAATAGCCATAACCTCGCCTGTTGCCTTCATCTGAGTACCGAGTGTTCTCTTTGCATATACAAATTTATCAAAAGGCCATTTCGGGAATTTTACAACAACATAGTCAAGCGCCGGCTCAAAGCAAGCGTATGTTGTACCTGTAACGGCATTTTTGATTTCATTAAGTGTGTAACCGATAGCAATTTTAGCAGCAACCTTTGCAATAGGATAACCTGTTGCCTTTGACGCAAGTGCCGATGAACGGGATACACGGGGATTAACCTCGATAACCGCATATTCAAATGTTTCGGGGTTGAGTGCGAACTGGCAGTTACAACCGCCCTCTACCTTAAGTGCAGAGATAATGTTGAGAGCCGCACTTCTGAGCATCTGATATTCCTTGTCGGCAAGTGTTACCGTAGGAGCGATAACGATTGAGTCGCCCGTGTGAACGCCTACAGGATCGAAGTTTTCCATTGAGCAGACAGTAATAACATTTCCGTCGCTGTCACGCATAACCTCAAACTCGATTTCCTTCCAACCTGAGATACATTTTTCAACAAGCACCTGTGTGATAGGAGAAAGTTCAAGACCGTTTGATGTGATTTCACGAAGCTCTTCCTCGTTATCGACAATACCGCCGCCTGTACCGCCGAGTGTGAATGCAGGACGGATAATTACAGGATAACCGATTTCATCGGCAAACTTAACAGCTGATTCAACATCTGTAACAACAAGTGACGGAATAACAGGCTGACCGATTTCAATCATTGTGTCCTTAAAAAGCTGTCTGTCCTCTGCCTTGTCAATTGTTTCGGGGTTTGCACCGAGAAGCTGAACATTGTATTTATCAAGGAAGCCCTCTTTTGCAAGCTGCATTGAAAGGGTAAGACCCGTCTGACCGCCGAGGGTTGAAAGAAGGCTGTCAGGGCGTTCCTTTTTGATGATTCTCTTAACTGTTTCAAGTGTCAACGGCTCAATGTAGATTTTATCAGCCATTGCGTTATCAGTCATAATTGTAGCAGGGTTTGAGTTTACGAGAATAACCTCAAGTCCTTCTTCTTTAAGCGCACGGCAAGCCTGTGTGCCTGCATAGTCAAATTCGGCAGCCTGACCGATTACGATAGGGCCCGAACCGATTACCATAACTCGTTTGATATTCTTTTTGAGTGGCATATAATCATTCCTCGTTCAAGTAATTATTGTATCTGTTCTTATGCTGAATAGTAATCCGAATTTCGGACTCTTATTTTCTGTTGTTCTTCATCAATTCAATAAAACGGTCAAACAAAAATGCTGTATCGTGAGGACCGCCGCAAGCTTCCGGATGAAACTGTACCGAGAAAGCAGGCATATTTGTGTAGTTTACGCCCTCGCAGGTGTTATCATTACCGTTTACAAAGCTTACTTTGCCGTTTTCGGGCATACTGTCGCTTACAACAGCGTAGCCGTGGTTCTGTGATGTAATGTAAACTCTGCCTGTTTCAACCTCTTTTGCAGGCTGGTTTGCACCTCTGTGACCGTACTTGAGCTTTTCTGTTTTTGCACCCTGTGAAAGTGCAAGGAGCTGATGACCGAGACAGATACCGAAGGTCGGAATCCCGAAGTCACAAAGCTTTTTGAGCTCTGCAATAATCTCTGTGTTGTCCGAAGGATCTCCCGGTCCGTTTGAAAGCATTACGCCGTCGGGATTCATAGCCTTAATTTCATCCGCTGTTGTGTGGGCGGGAACGACCGTAAGGTTACAACCTCTCTTAACAAGCTCTCTGCCGATGTTATGCTTTGCGCCAAAATCCATAAGCACAACATTGAGGTCGCCGTTTTCAGCGTCAAAATGCTCTTTTTCTTTTATAGTAGTGCTTTCAACAGCCTCTGTAATAACATAGTTCTTAATCTCGTCAAGTTCTTCCTTTGTTACATCGGGAGAATAGGAGATTTTGCAGTTCAGAACACCGTATTCACGCACAATTCTTGTGAGCGCACGGGTGTCGATTCCGTAAATGCCGGGAATTCCCGACTCTTTTAAAAAGGTGTCAAGATCACCCTCACAACGGAAGTTTGAAGGAACTTGGCACCATTCTCGTACAATATAACCTTTCAGCGACGGAGAGTCACTCTCAAAATCGGCAGGGATAACACCATAGTTGCCGATTAAAGGGAATGTCTGAATAACCACCTGACCGTAATAGCTGGGGTCGGTGAGTGTTTCAAGATAACCTGTCATTGCTGTAGTAAAAACAAGTTCTCCCGTAGTTTCTTTTTCGGCACCAAACGCCTTGCCCTCAAAAACTGTTCCGTTTTCAAGGATTAAGTATGCCGCACGGCTCATAAAAACACATTCCTTTCAATAAACTAAAAAATCGCAGTCAGTTTTCATATGTTCTGATAACCTGCTTTGCAACCTCAAGCTTGCTTGTTCTGAGATCCATAGCCTGTTTTTCAAGATAGCGATGCGCCTGATCTTCGGACATATTAAGGCAGGTAATAAGCAGGAACTTTGCTCTGTTTATTATCTTCATATCCGCAACCATATGCTTGAGCTTTTCATTTTCCTCAATCACACGGAACATACGCATCTTAAAACATTCCGTAAACTGCAAAAAGTGGTGAAACAGGTGCTTGTTTACGGGCTTTGCAATAACAAGAACACCGTGCTCCGTAAGTGCGTCGTTCACATAATCCGCATTTCGCTGCGGAACGATAATCACAACACTTGAACGGGTTGTTCCGGCAAAGTACTTTGAAAGCTCAATGCCGTTTTCCTTTTCAAGCGGTGCATTGACGCAGATGAGGTCAAAAACCTCACCATTTGCAAGCTCCTTAGCCTCCTGTGAGGTTTGGCAGACGGAAATCTCCGTATAGCCTTCGCTTTCGAGCAATTGTGACAAAGAAACGGCACTCTGTTCAGAGTGTGAAATCAACAAAGCATTTTTCAAGAACCTCACCACCGCATATTGTTTCATTCATCTTATTATTTTACAAGATTAACCCCTATTGTTATTTACTTAAAGGAATTATGACAATATTTTTTACAATTTTGTAAAAACATTTTCATTGCAAATTTGTTTTACACTTTTCAACATTTTTCGGGCAATTTTCCATTTGAACATTACTCAAACATATTACCGTATTTTTGTTTTTGATTATAGATTAAATTTTTCACTCTTACCACAACTTCATCGGGATAATATCCGCTGACTTTTTCAAAAGATTTTTCTATATCGGAACTCATAAACGAAAATTTTACCTGTTCACCATACAGTTCCTGAGCAGCATCAAGCTGTACATCGAAATCTACATCAAAAGGTTTTGCGTGAATTTTTGGGATTAAGTTGTAAATATCCTCTCCGAGAGGGTAATCCTCGGTTGTGTCGGCAAGCAGCGAAAGTCCGAAATCAAAATACGGACAAAATCTGTATTCGCCTGTATCATCATTCAGTATAAACGCAATATTATTGGTATGCCTGTCCTCATTCAGAAAAAATGCGTCAAGCTCAAGCATTGCTGTTATATATTTTCCGACATTTTTCAAACCTGTTTTATTCTCGATAAAATCAACGGTGTGGGAAATTTTATCCTTCACATCATCGTACTTCAAAAGATTTTTCGCCATTGATGACGCAAGCCATTGCTTTGACAAATGCTCAAGCGTGACAATGCTTTCATTTTTTTGGCGAAAGTTTTTTGAATAACAACCGTTAAGCTTTCGACCTGCAAATTCTATTTTTATCGGAAAATATTCCGCAAAATCGGTTACATTAGATTTCTTTAACAATTCAGATACAATAACCTCACACAAGCCCTCATATCCCATATGGTCTGCTTTGTACCAGAAATCGTTTACAAGCCACTTTTGCTGATTGCCTTTTGAAGAAGCAGATTTTGTATCTATAAGTGAGTAATTGTCAAGATTGATTTCCTTAATCAAAAAGCGTACAGCTCCTTTCGTGTAAACCTTACATATTGGTTATCCTCAGCCGTTCTTCCGTCTGTTTTTTCAAGTATCTGCAAAGTATCGTAGCCGTCCGCTCCGATTTTTTTCAAAATAGTTTTTCGGAATGCCCTTGATTTCGGAAAACATCTTTCTTCAAGAAACTGTTTAAAATCGTTCCAATCCGGATTTTCATTTATACCGAAAGCTCTTTTCATTATATCATTGGTACGATTCACGATTTTTATTTTCTTATCGGCAAAGTTGACATATATTTCCGTACACACCTTCTGACGGAACATAAAATCAAGCCGCATAACATAATTGCCGTTCAAGGGCTTGTTAAGATATTTTGAAATTGTCTGACGGCTTACATTAAAAGTTTGTGCTATTTCAGCAGTAGTTTTACCGTTTTTCTGCATTTCAATTGCATTTTTAACATCCGTTTCGGTCAACTTATTTTTTCTTCCGCCTTTAAGCCTGCCTGCAATATTCTTTAACTCGGTTTCGTTATCTGTTCCGAACAAATCTATACAAAGCTTTCTGTAATCAGTCATACGCTCCACCGCCTTAATAGTGTCAAATATCATTCTTTACACTATCATTATATAGCATATACAAAACAAAGTCAATTATCTTTGCTAAACATTTATATGCCAAAACACCCCGAACAGCTATTGCCGTTCGGGGCGTCTCGGTTTATGTGAATTAAAAAGGATAGGTTAATTAAGCTATTGGGGATTATTCAACATCCTGCATAGCGTCGTAGCCTGTTTCGCCTGTTCTAACCTTAACAACATCTTCAACATCATAGATAAAGATTTTGCCGTCACCGATGTGACCTGTGTAAAGTGCCTTAACAGCCGCATCAACAACTGCCTTTACAGGAACCTTGCAAACTACGATTTCAACCTTCATCTTAGGAAGGAGGTTACTTTCAATAGCAACACCACGGTAATACTCTGCTTTACCCTTCTGAGCACCGCAACCGAGTACCTGAGATACTGTCATACCTGTGATGCCGAGCTTATCCATTTCTTCTTTAAGAGCTTCAAGCTTTGACTGCTTGAGAAGAATGTCAATCTTAGTAATCTTTGTGCCGTCGGTAGCCATATCATACTTGCCGGCAAGCTGAACGGGAACTGCCTGAGTTACAGGAACATTGCTGTCAACATCAAATGTTTCATCAAGTGAAGCTGTACCGACACCGATTGGCATAAAGTCTGCATATGCGCTGATAAGGCCGTGCTCGCAGATATCGAGGCCCTTCATTTCTTCATCCTTTGTAACACGAAGACCTACTGTCTTTTTGATGATTGTGAATACGATAATCATGCAAACAACTGTCCAAGCTACGATTGTAACAATACCGAGAGCCTGCTTACCAAGCTGAGCAAAACCACCGCCGTAGAAAAGACCTGTGATACCGTTCTGACCGTTACCTGTTGCGAAAAGACCTACTGCAAGGCCGCCCCACATACCGTTTACGCCGTGTACCGAGAATGCGCCGACAGGATCATCTATTTTAAGCTTGATATCAACGAATTCAACTGCTACTACGATGAGGATACCTGAAACGATACCGATAACTGCTGCGCCGATTGCATCAACATCTGCACAACCTGCCGTGATTGCTACAAGACCTGCAAGTGATGCGTTAAGACACATTGAAACATCAGGCTTGCCGTTCTTGATCCATGTAAAGAGCATAGTTGTTACTGTTGCAACTGCCGGAGCAATTGTTGTTGTAAGAAGAATCTGACCGAGACGAGCGCCGTCTTCAGCAGCGGCACCGTTAAAGCCGTACCATGCAAACCAAAGAATGAATACACCGAGAGCACCGAGTGTGATGCTGTGACCGGGGATAGCGTTTACCTTGCCGTTCTTGCCGTATTTACCGATACGGGGTCCGAGAATGATTGCGCCGACAAGTGCCGAGATACCGCCGACCATATGAATTACGATTGAACCTGCAAAGTCGATACAGCCGAGCTTTGCAAGCCAACCCTGACCGTTCCAAACCCAACCTGCTTCAATCGGGTAAACAACGAGTGAAATAATTGCGCTGTAAACACAGTATGCCGAGAATTTTGTACGCTCTGCCATAGCACCTGAAACGATAGTAGCTGCTGTAGCACAGAATACAAGCTGGAATACGAATGAGTTCCAATCAAAGTTCATCCAGTCTGTGAACATATTGAGGTTGGGAACACCGATGAATCCTGCAACATAGTCCTCAGACATCATAAGTCCGAAGCCTAACAAGCTGAATACAACCGTACCGATACAAAAGTCCATCAGGTTTTTCATAATGATGTTACCTGCGTTTTTAGCTCTTGTAAAACCGGTTTCAACCATTGCAAATCCGCACTGCATAAAGAACACGAGTAATGCGCCGATCATAAACCAGACGCCTGTGCCTCCGTAAATTAGTTCTGCCATATAAATCTCTCCTTTTATCAAAATAACAAAAACGGCGTGGGGTTGACAGTTTAATTCTGTCAATCACACGCCGTTGTGTTACCTGTTATACAATATAAATAATGTTATTTAGTATAAATAGAGGTTCTATCAATCACACACCGAAAAGAAGTTCGCCGTATGAAGGATAAGGCCAGTATTCCGAAGCTGTTTCTGTTTCCATTGCGTCACCGACAGCTCTGAGTTCCTGCATAAGTGCAAATACTGTTTCTCTGTAGTACTTAGCATACTTGAGGTTGTCATCGCTGTAGTCGCTTGCCTTGATAACAGCCTCTTCAAGCTCTGCAGTTTTCTTTGAGAAACATACAAGTTTGTTTGAAAGGCTTGTAATAAGGTCTTCCTCAACACTTGTAGGAATAGCGTCTGAAAGTGCCTTCTTGGCAAGTGCTGTATCCGTAAGATCTCTTACATATGATGTAACGGCAGGAAGAATGTTCTTCTTAGCCATATCAATCATTGTGAGAGCCTCAATGTTAATCTGCTTAGAATAGCTTTCAAGCTCAATTTCATATCTTGCACGGATTTCGTCTGCCGAACAAATCTTATTCTTAACAAAGAGGTCAATATTCTTCTTGTCAAGGAAGTGTTCCATTGCGTCAGGAAGTGACTTGAGGTTAAGAAGTCCTCTTCTTTCAGCCTCTTCAACCCACTCGGGAGCGTAGTTGTTGCCATTGAAGATAATGTTCTGATGCTCTGTGAATACTTTCTTAACAAGAGCCTTGATAGCTGCGTCCATATCATCCGCATCTTTAAGCTCATCGTAGAACTCTGAAAGTTCTTCGGCTACCATAGTGTTGAGCATATAGTTAGGGCAGGCAATGTTAAGTGAAGAACCAAGTGCTCTGAATTCAAACTTGTTACCTGTGAATGCAAAAGGTGATGTACGGTTACGATCCGATGTGTCCTTCATAAAGTCAGGAAGAACATCAACGCCTGTTCTCATCTTCTGCTTACCCTTGCTTACATATTCTCTGTCATTGATGATTGAATCAACGAGTTCGCCGAGGTCATCACCGAGATACATTGAAATGATTGCAGGCGGTGCTTCGTTAGCGCCAAGACGGTGGTCGTTACCTGCCGATGCAACCGTGATTCTGAGAAGATCCTGATACTCGTGAACAGCCTTTACAACTGCTGCAAGGAAAAGCTGGAACTGAAGGTTGTTTTCAGGAGTCTTGCCGGGATCAAGAAGGTTTTCGCCTGTGTTGGTTGAAATTGACCAGTTATTGTGCTTACCGGAACCGTTAACACCTGCGAACGGCTTTTCGTGAAGAAGACAAACAAGACCGTGTCTTTCGGCAACCTTCTTCATAACTTCCATTGTAAGCTCGTTGTGGTCGGTTGCAATGTTTGTTGTTGTGAAGATAGGAGCAAGCTCGTGCTGTGAAGGAGCAACTTCGTTATGCTTTGTCTTTGCAAGGATACCGAGTTTCCAGAGTTCCTCGTCAAGGTCTTTCATATAAGCAGCAACTCTTGTCTTGATTGCACCGAAGTAATGGTCGTCAAGTTCCTGTCCTTTAGGAGCTTTTGCACCGAAAAGTGTTCTGCCTGTATAAATAAGGTCCTCTCTCTGATCGTAAGCGTCCTTATCAATAAGGAAGTATTCCTGCTCCGGACCTACTGTTGTTGTAACTCTTGTAACATTTTCTTTGCCGAGAAGATGAAGAATCTTTACAGCCTCTGTATTAATTCTCTCCATTGAACGAAGAAGAGGAGTTTTCTTATCGAGAACCTCGCCTGTATAAGAACAGAATGCTGTAGGAATGTAAAGTGTTCCGTCCTTAACGAATGCATATGATGTCGGATCCCATGTTGTATAGCCTCTTGCCTCGAATGTGGCACGAATACCGCCGCTTGGGAAAGAAGAAGCATCAGGCTCGCCCTTTACAAGCTCTTTACCTGAGAACTCCATGATAACCTGACCTTCACCGTTCGGTGCGATAAAGCTGTCATGCTTTTCGGCTGTAATACCTGTCATCGGCTGGAACCAGTGTGTGTAGTGGGTACAGCCCATTTCAACTGCCCAGTCCTTCATAGCAGCCGCAACAACATTTGCAACGCTGAGGTCAAGCGGTTCACCGTTCTGGATTGTCTTTTTCAAAGCCTTGTAAGTTGACTTTGGAAGTCTTTCCTGCATCTTCTGGTCATTAAATACCATGCTGCCAAAAATTTCGGGAACTTTTGCCATTTTAATTCTCTCCTATCCATTTTGAAAATAAATTTTAATGGTCTGATTTTTGCTTTATAAAAACAGAAAAGGACACTGTAAGCCTCAGCTCACAGCGCCCTTGCTGTCTTTGATGTTGTTAGTATATTCCACTTTTGCGAATTTGTCAATACATTTTTTGAAAAAAGTTTTGAAATTGCAAGTTTTATTAAATTTCCTGCAAAATTAAACTGAAATACCAATAAGAGTTGCATATTTTCTACAACAATCACAGTAAAATGAAAGTTTTACCCTTAAAAGTTGCAATTTTCCTCTATTTTCCCTTGACAAAGCACAATGTATAGTTATATAATCTAAGTGCTGATTTTTCTTGATCAACGATGACAGGGCATTTCAGAACATCAGCCGACCTGCACATTCACCTTTGCAGGATATAGCACAGGCTGAGCATAGCGGTTTTACCGCTGAGAAGAGATTGGGCATTTTACAATTACATATATATGATTGATTATTAACCGGCAGAACATTAATTGCCACTTTGAACCGATAAGTTTACGAAAGCAAACTTCCTTTTACATATATATGTATATAAAAAGTCCGCTGAATAATTTTTGTGATTAACAGGAAAGGGTGATCATTAATGGAACAGACAGTCAGAGAGAACAACAAGACTCTGTATTCTCCGAAGTTTGAACATGATAACTGCGGTATCGGAGCTGTTGTTAATATTAAGGGTATCAAGTCACACGACACCGTGGCAAACGCTCTGACAATTGTTGAAACTCTCGAACACAGAGCAGGTAAGGATGCCGAAGGCAAAACAGGTGACGGCGTAGGTATTCTTCTCCAGATTTCACACAAATTTTTTAAGAAGGCAGCTGCTGAAATCGGCATTAAGCTCGGTTCCGAAAGAGATTACGCTGTAGGTATGTTCTTCTTCCCTCAGAATGAGCTTGCAAGAAATCAGGCAAAGAAGATGTTTGAAATCATTGCAGAAAAAGAGGGACTTACGATTCTCGGCTGGAGAAATGTTCCGTCAAAGCCCGAGGTACTCGGTCACAGAGCTGTTGAATGTATGCCTGCAATTATGCAGTGCTTTATCAAAAGACCTCACGGTGTAAAAAGAGGTCTTCCGTTCGACAGAAAGCTCTATGTTGCAAGAAGAGTTTTTGAACAGAGTAATGAAGACACATATGTAGTTTCGCTTTCAAGCAGAACTATTGTATATAAAGGTATGTTCCTTGTCGGCGATCTCCGTAACTTCTTCCTTGATCTTCAGGACGAGGATTACGAGTCTGCAATCGCTATGGTTCACTCCCGTTTTTCAACCAACACAAATCCAAGCTGGCAGAGAGCTCATCCTAACAGAATGATTGTTCACAACGGTGAAATCAACACAATCAGAGGCAACGCTGACAAGATGCTTGCCCGTGAGGAAACAATGCGTTCGGAGCATCTCAAGGGCGACCTTGACAAGGTTATCCCTGTTGTAAACACAGAGGGTTCAGACTCTGCAATGCTTGATAACACACTTGAATTTCTCGTAATGAGCGGCATGGAGCTTCCTCTTGCCGTTATGATTACAATTCCGGAGCCGTGGGATAATAACGGCACAATGAGCCAGAAGAAAAAGGACTTCTATCAGTATTATGCAACAATGATGGAGCCGTGGGACGGTCCTGCGTCAATCCTTTTCTCTGACGGTGACATTATGGGTGCGGTTCTTGACCGTAACGGTCTGCGTCCGTCAAGATATTACATCACGGATGACGGCAACCTCATTCTTTCATCGGAAGTCGGCGCACTTCCTATTGATCCCGCAAAGATTGTTACAAAGGAAAGACTTCGCCCAGGCAAAATGCTTCTTGTCGATACGGTTCAGGGCAGACTCATTGATGACGATGAACTCAAAGAGTATTATGCGTCAAAACAGCCTTACGGTGAATGGCTCGACAGTAATCTTGTTTGTCTTAAAGACCTCAAAATTCCTAATATGAAGGTTGAGGAGCATTCATATAAAGAAAGGCAAAAACTCCAGAAGGCTTTCGGATATACCTACGAAGATGTTATGACATCAATCCTTCCTATGGCAAAGAACGGAACAGAGTCAATTGCCGCAATGGGTACAGACAGTCCGCTTGCAGTTCTTTCAAAAGAACCGCAGCCGCTTTTCAACTACTTCAAACAGCTCTTTGCACAGGTTACAAACCCGCCGATTGACGCAATCCGTGAGGAAGTTGTAACATCAACAACAATTTATATCGGTGAAGACGGCAACATCCTTGAGGAGCGTCCCGAAAACTGCAAGGTTATGAAGATTCACAACCCGATTCTTACATCAACCGATATTCTCAAAATCAAGAATATGCACATTCCGGGCTTTAAGGTTGCGGTTATCCCGATTCTCTACTACAAGAACACAAGACTTTCAAAGGCTGTTAAGCGACTTTTCATTGAAGCTGACAAGGCTTACAATGACGGTGCAAATATTCTTATCCTCTCCGACAGAGGAGTTGACGAAAACCATCTTGCAATTCCGTCACTTCTTGCAGTATCCGCTCTTCATCAGCACCTTGTTGCAACAAAGAAGAGAACTTCACTTGCAATGATACTTGAAAGCGGTGAGCCGAGAGAAGTTCATCATTTTGCAACACTTCTCGGCTACGGTGCAAGTGCAATCAATCCGTATCTTGCTCAGGAAACAATCCACGAGCTTATCGGTGACGACCTTCTTGACAAGGACTACTACGCAGCAGTTGACGATTACAACAGCGCAGTTCTCCACGGCATCGTAAAGATTGCGTCAAAAATGGGTATTTCAACAATCCAGTCATATCAGGGCTCACAGATTTTTGAGGCTATCGGTATCGGCAAGGATGTTATTGACGAATACTTCACAGGCACAGTCAGCAGAATTGGCGGTATCACAATCAAGGATATTGAAAAGAATGTTGACAAACTTCACACAGCGGCATTTGATCCGCTTGACCTCGGTGTAAGCGATGAGCTTGAATCCCGTGGTTCACACAAGTTCAGAAGCGGCAAAGAGGAACACCTCTACAATCCGCAGACTATATATATGCTCCAGCAGGCAACAAGAACAGGCGATTATGAGCTTTACAAAAAGTATTCTCATATGATTTCCGAAGAAATGGATCCTGTAAACATCAGAGGCCTTTTCGACTTCAACTTTGCGGAAACTCCTGTTCCGCTTGATGAGGTTGAAAGCGTTGATTCAATCGTAAAGCGTTTCAAGACAGGCGCTATGTCCTACGGTTCAATCTCACAGGAGGCTCACGAAACACTTGCGATTGCAATGAATCAGCTTCACGGCAAGTCAAACTCCGGTGAGGGCGGCGAAAGCCTTGAAAGACTTCTCACAAAAGGACAGAAGGTTGACAGATGTTCTGCAATCAAGCAGGTTGCGTCAGGTCGTTTCGGTGTTACATCAAGATACCTCACATCTGCAAACGAAATTCAGATTAAAATGGCTCAGGGTGCAAAGCCGGGCGAAGGCGGACATCTTCCGGGCAAAAAGGTTTATCCCTGGATTGCAAAAACCCGTCATTCAACACCGGGTGTATCGCTCATCTCTCCCCCACCGCACCACGACATTTACTCAATCGAAGACCTTGCACAGCTTATCTACGACCTCAAAAATTCTAACAAAGATGCAAGAATCTCTGTTAAGCTCGTTTCGGAATGCGGTGTAGGTACGGTTGCCGCAGGCGTTGCAAAAGCAGGTGCAGGCGTAATCCTTATTTCAGGTTATGACGGCGGTACAGGCGCTGCTCCGAGAAACTCAATCTACAATGCAGGTCTGCCGTGGGAACTCGGTCTTGCCGAGGCTCATCAGACACTCATTATGAACGACCTTCGTAACAAGGTTGTTATTGAAACCGACGGTAAGCTTATGAACGGCCGTGATGTTGCAATTGCAGCAATGCTCGGTGCAGAGGAATTTGGTTTTGCAACTGCTCCGCTTGTAACTCTCGGTTGTGCAATGATGAGAGTATGTAACCTTGATACCTGCCCGTTCGGTGTTGCCACACAGAACCCCGAGCTCAGAAAAAGATTCTGTGGCAAGCCCGAATATGTAATAAACTTTATGAAGTTTGTAGCAAGCGAACTTCGTGAATATATGTCAAAGCTCGGTGTAAAAACCGTTGATGAGCTTGTCGGAAGAATTGACCTCATCAAGAGAAAAGAAGGCATCACAGGACAGGCTGCCGAGGTTGACCTTTCTAACATTCTTGATACAAACTTTGTTTCGGAAAAGGTTGAATACAACAAAAAGAGCCTTTATGATTTCAAGCTTGAATCGACACTTGACGAGAGAATCCTCTGCAAAGAATTTGCAAAGGTTCTTGCAAAAGGCACTAAGAAAAAGGTTGAAGTTAATGTTAAGAACACTGACCGTTCATTCGGTACAATCTTTGGTTCTGAGGTTACAAGAAAGCATTACAACAACCTTGATGACGATACATTTACAGTAGTCTGCAACGGTTCGGGCGGTCAGAGCTTTGGCGCATTCATTCCAAAGGGACTCACACTTGAACTTGTGGGCGACTCAAACGACTACTTCGGCAAGGGACTTTCAGGCGGTAAGCTGGTAGTTTATCCTCCGAAGAACTCAACATTTGACGCAGGTAACAACATCATCATCGGTAATGTTGCACTTTACGGTGCAACAAGCGGCAAGGCATTTATCAACGGTGTTGCAGGCGAGCGTTTCTGCGTAAGAAACTCAGGTGCAACGGCAGTTGTTGAGGGTGTCGGCGACCACGGCTGCGAATATATGACAGGCGGTCGGGTTGTTGTTATCGGCAAAACAGGCAAAAACTTTGCCGCAGGTATGTCCGGCGGTGTTGCCTATGTTCTTGATGAAGAAAGAGATCTTTACACAAAGCTTAACAAGGAAATGGTTCTCTTCTCTGAGGTAACAGAAAAGTACGATATAATCGAACTCAAAACGCTTATAGAAGAACATGTTGCAGCAACAGGTTCACAGAGAGGCAAGAAAATCCTTGATAACTTTGACGAGTATCTTCCGAAATTCAAGAAGATTATTCCGCACGACTACAAGAGAATGATGGCTGCAATTGCCGCTTATGAAGAAAAAGGTCTTACAAACGAGCAGGCACAGATTGAAGCTTTCTACGAAATTGTGAATAATAAATAAGGAGGGGATATTTATGGGAAAGCCAACAGGATTTATGGAATATAAGCGTGAGGATGCCCCGGCATACTCCGTAAAAGAAAGAATCAAAAATTTTGACGAATTTCACGATCCCCTCAGCAAAGAGGATCAGCAAAAACAGGGTGCAAGATGCATGGACTGCGGCGTGCCTTTCTGTCAGGCAGGAATGCAGATTGGTTCTGCATTCTCAGGCTGTCCGCTTAACAACCTCATTCCCGAATGGAATGACCTCATCTACAAGGGCAACTGGGAACAGGCTTACAACCGTCTTAAAGTTACAAACAACTTCCCCGAATTCACATCCCGTGTATGTCCTGCTCTCTGTGAAAAGGCATGCACCTGCGGTGCAAACGGTGACGCTGTCAGCGTAAGAGCCAATGAATACGGAATCATTGAAAATGCCTATGAAGAAGGTCTTGCAGACGCAAGAATTCCAAAGGTAAGAACAGGCAAGAAAATTGCAATCATCGGTTCGGGTCCCTCGGGACTTGCCGCTGCCGACCAGCTCAATCAGCGCGGTCACTCTGTAACGGTATTTGAACGCAATGACAGAGTAGGCGGTCTGCTTATGTACGGCATTCCGAATATGAAGCTTGAAAAAGATGTTATCGAACGCAAGATTAACATTATGGAAGAAGAAGGAGTAACCTTTGAAACCTGCTCAAATGTCGGCAAAGACATCAAAGCAAGCGAAATTCTCAAGGACTTTGACCGTGTAATCCTTGCTTGCGGTGCATCAAATCCGAGAGATATCAAAGTTCCCGGCAGAGAGGCTAACGGCATTCACTTTGCCGTTGACTTCCTCAAATCAACAACAAAGTCACTTCTTGACTGCAACCTCAGAGAGGGTACATTCATCAGCGCAAAAGGCAAGAATGTAATGGTAATCGGCGGCGGCGACACAGGTAACGACTGCGTCGGCACAAGCATCAGACACGGTGCAAAATCCGTTCTCCAGCTTGAAATGATGCCTAAACTTCCCGACACAAGAAGTGCCGATAACCCATGGCCGCAATGGCCGAGAGTCTGCAAAACAGACTACGGTCAGGAAGAGGCTATTGAAGTTTACGGTCACGATCCACGAGTTTATCAGACAACCGTTAAGCAGTTCATTGCTGACAAAAACGGTAATCTTGTAGGTGCGGAGCTTGTTAAGCTTAAACCCGAAAAGGATGCTAAAACAGGCAGACTTATGATGAAAGAGGTTGAGGGCTCAGAGTACAAGGTTGATGTTGAACTCGTACTCATTGCGGCAGGATTCCTCGGCAGCGAAAACTATGTAACCAAGGCATTCGGTGTTGAAACAAACGCAAGAACCAATGTTGCAACGGCAGAAGGCTCACACAAGACAAATGTTGAAAATGTATTTGTTACAGGCGATATGCACAGAGGACAGTCACTTGTTGTCTGGGCGATTCGTGAGGGCAGAGATGTTGCCAAAGAGGTTGACGAAAGCCTTATGGGATACACAAATCTTTAATTGATTACAAATAACCTGATAATCCTCATTTTTTCGATATACCGGTTAATAATCAGAAAGCGCAGGAGCGGATTTCCCTCCTGCGTTTTTCTTTGTCATTTAGGGTTTGTTTCTGTTGCATATCAATATGATTGATGATAAAATAAAGGATATATACAATGCAATAAAATGTGAGGAAATATTATGAGTAACAGACCTGAAACCAATAAACAAAGCTGTCCCGTTTACAAAAAATGCGGCGGTTGTCAACTGCAAAATCTGTCATATCCCGAACAGCTTGAATTCAAGCAGAAGAAAGTCGAAAAACTTCTCAAACGCTTTTGCACCGTTGAAAAAATTATCGGAATGAAAACTCCCTACCACTACCGAAACAAGGTTCAGGCGGCTTTTTATACGGACAAAAAGGGCAAAATCATTTCGGGTGTGTATCAGTCGGGCAGTCATCATGTTGTCGGAATTGACAGCTGTCAGACAGAGGATGTTATTGCCGACAAAATCATCGTTGCAGTACGCAAGCTCCTCCCCTCTTTCAGAATGACAACCTATAACGAGGACACAGGCAAAGGTTTTCTCCGTCACATTCTTGTGAAAAGAGGCTTTGCGACAAATCAGATTATGCTTGTGCTTGTGACAGGTACACCTGTTTTTCCGTCAAAAAACAATTTTGTAAAAGCGATTCTGAAACAGTTTCCCGAAATCACAACCATTGTGCAAAATATAAACCCCTACCGCACCAATCTTGTACTCGGTGACAATCAGAAAGTGCTGTACGGCAAGGGTTATATTGAGGATATTCTCTGCGGTTGCAGGTTCAGAATTTCGCCGAAAAGCTTTTACCAAATTAACCCCGTCCAAACCGAAGTTTTGTACGGCAAAGCAATTGAATTTGCAAATCTCAAAGGCAACGAAACCGTGCTTGACACCTACTGCGGAATCGGCACAATCGGCATAATTGCCGCCAAAAACGGCGCAGGCAATGTTATCGGTGCAGAACTTAACGGCGATGCCGTGAGGGATGCAATCGTAAACGCAAGAGCAAATAATCTGAAAAATATCCGTTTCTACAAAGCCGATGCGGGCGAGTTCATGAGAGAAGCTACAGACGAGGACGAAAAGCCCGATGTTGTGTTTATGGATCCGCCAAGAGCCGGAAGTGACAGAAAATTTCTCGACTCACTAATCAAAATGTCTCCGAAAAAGGTTGTCTATGTTTCCTGCAACCCCGAAACATTGGCAAGAGATTTAGCCTACCTAACCCAAAACAGCCCCTACAAAGCCCAAAAAATCCAACCCGTAGATATGTTCCCCCACACAGCACACATTGAGACGGTAGTACTGCTTTCCCACAAAAAGCCAGACGGACATATCAACGTAAAAGTTGAGTTTGGTGAGGGTGAGGGAAAAGTTCCGCTTGATAATATCGCTAAAAGAGCCGAAGAATACAAGCCCAAGGAACGAGTGACCTACAAAATGATAAAGGAGTACATAGAAGCAAAATACGGCTTCAAGGTACATACCGCATATATCGCAGAGGTAAAGCGAAATTTGGGATTGCCGATGTATGATGCTCCTAATGCGGTAGAAGAATTGAAACAGCCGAGGAAACATCCGACAGCGGAGAAAGTGGAAGCCATAAAGGATGCGTTGAAGCATTTTAATATAGTAGAATGATATAATGAAATGGAGAGAAATGCCATGAAATCAAAGTTAAAATTGTTTGAAATTAACAATCTTTTTAATCAGTTTAATGTTAGGTTACCTTTAGATGAAAAAGTGAATATATTTTTAGGCGAAAACGGTATGGGAAAGACAACGATATTGAATTGCTTATATTATGTTTTAAGTGGAAATATTGAGAAACTGAATAATATTATTTTCGATGGCATTTCATTAACATTTATTGACGGTGAAAAGATTAGCATTAACCATAACGATATATCATCATATGTAGAAGATTATATATATGATAATTCTCCATACAGAAGGCGTAGAGTACAATTTGAAAGTTTATTTTCAATAAAGGAATTAGAAAACATAAACAAACTAATTGAGGAAGGTTCTAATGAGGATGAGTTAAAGAAGTACTATTTTAAAGTAAGTGATATATTTGGAATGCCACCTACAATGGCTCGTCGGGAGCTAGAACGTTATATTTTACAACGATATCGGAAGAATAACACAACAAAAGCAGATTTTAATAATGTGATTGAATTTAAGAAAAAAGTAGAAGAAAAAATTGACGAGGAAATTTTGTACTTTCCTACATATAGAAGAATAGAAGAAGATATGTCTAATTTAGGCATAGATATTGAAAGAGATCGTGTGAAAAGCAGACTCATACAATTTGGAATGACAGATGTAGAGAAAAACATAGAAACGCTTTTGCAAACAATAAAGTCGGTTGCAATTACAGGATTCGCTAAAATGACGGGTGTTCTTTTAAAGCAATATCTAAATGGTGAATTGTCTGATTTTGAAAACTATAAAATTGAACAGAATAAGTTGATTATTGCATTGGCGAGAATAGGAGACCAAATTGAGGAACGGGATAAACAAAGAATTATTGAATTGGTAGATAACTCTGATATTTATAATCGTGAAAATAGGTATCTATTAAATCTTATTAAGAATCTAATAGATAGCTATGAAAGACAAAATATGTATGACGAAAGGGTAAAAACATTTTGTTCAATATGTAATAATTATTTAAACGGTAAGAAATATATATATGATGAAACCAATGTAGAATTAGGGATATACAAGGATAAAGCCAAAAAGCCGATTGGTATTCAAAACTTATCATCAGGCGAGAAACAAATCATTTCCGTATTTTCAAAATTATATATCGAAAATATAGAAAAGTGCATTATTTTGTTTGATGAACCCGAATTATCATTGTCTATAAAATGGCAGAACATGTTTCTTCCAGATGTTGTTAATTCTGGAAAATGTTCAACATTAATAGCCGTAACACATTCTCCTTTCATATTTGATAATGAATTTGATGATTTGGCAAAGGATATGGGAAATTGTTTGTCTGAGAATGAGTGAGGGAGAAAAAATGGATATACAAAAGGTTAAAGATGCAAGAAACAAAGGTGTGGTGGCTTTTTCGCGGTATTGCCAAGAGAAAAAGAAATATAGAGACTATTTATTTTGTTTTTTTGAGGGAGAAGATGCAAAATACTATTTCCCACGAATAGAAAAGTACAGTGGCTATGAATATACAAAAATAATTCATTATAATTGTGGTGGGAAAAAAGGGGTATTGAAAGCGTTAAATCTTGTTGAAAAAAATAGAGACGAAATTTATACTGCAAAGGCTTTTTTGTTGATAGTGATTATGATACAACAAAATATAATAATTCTTTATTATATCAAACCCCGTGCTATTCTATAGAAAATTTTTATACCAGTGAAAAAGCTTTTTCAAAGATGTTAAATAGAGAGTTTGGAATTAATACAACAGAAAAAGATTTTTCAAAATGTTGTTCTGACTATTCCAAAAGGCAGCAAGAATTTCACAATGCAACTATTTATATAAATTCGTGGCTAGCATGTCAACGGTTACACGAAGAAGGAATAGAAGAAAACCATAAAATAGTGTTATCTGATTTTAAAATATCTAAATTGTTTTCAGAGATAGCTATTGATAGTATTGTTTCTAAGGGGGAAATAAATCGTAAAAAAATAGAAGAATTATTTCCAGATTCAAAAAAAATGGAAGAATGTGAAATTGAAAAAAAAATAGAATATTTTAAACAAGGCGGCATGGGAAAGTTGTTCAGAGGAAAGTTTGAAATAGAGTTTTTAAAAAAGATAATTGACTCATTGAAAGCAAAAAATAAAACGGGAGGATATTTTTCCCAAAAATATACATCTGTGCATATTGATCCTAATATTAATATATTATCGGCTTTGGCAGATTATGCTGATACGCCACAATGTTTAATTGATTTTTTAAAACAATATCAAGTGGCATAGAATTTGTACTGTTTGAGATGATTAAAATTTTGTGGCAGGGTAGAGCATAAAGCATAACGGATATGATTTTGTGGGAAAAGGGCTACACGAGCAGTGTTAGTATTACATAAATAATGACCATATTTCCATGAGTTTGTGGGGATATGTTCTCATGTGATATGCATGTGGAGACGGTAGTCTTGATGTCAAGGAAATAAGTGAACGGCTTAAAAAACGGCTTGTTTACTGACTTTTTCTAAATCTAAAATTATATATTTAACCATCAAAAGCACTCGGGTATATCTTATTGAAACATATCCAACGCAAAATTTCGTTCAGGTTGTAACCTTGGATTAGATAACGCAAATTGAGTGAGTGGATTAGATGTCAGGGTGTTTGGAGAGAATTTTATAGGACAAAAAGCTGACGGCCAATCCTGCAATTCGACCGTTTTGAGGGGTTCATGAACAGTGAAATAGATGTTAATAGAAATTAGATAAATCGGAATTTGGAGGTATCCCAATGATTAATAATTATGAGCAATATTTTCATATAAATCCAAATGCATTTCGATTTAGTCCAAAATTGAACAAAGATATTGCTAAAAGTGTACACTATAATGATAGAGAACGTTTTAGATTAGCACAGGAACAGAAAGATAAGCCAACAGTCCCAGTAAGCCAAATTATAAAACTTGTTAATGATTTATTGGAGTCTGTAGGAATTAAACCAGTAGAAGAAAAACAGGCAAAAATGAATCCAAATGAAGTGAATTATGATGAACTAAAAGAAAAACATCATTTAGTAGATAAAAGGGATATCGTTTGGTTGAAATTTACTAAAAGCGGGCATGTTGGAGTTGTAGCATCCAGCAATGACATAGGTTTTGATATTCCACAAAATGAATCTGAATATAATACTAAAATTAAAGTATATAATGAATTCAAAAAATGTTATGAAGATAAATGGAAATATACTACTTCGGGTATACTTGTTCATTATGTGAAAGAGAAATGGGATGAAAGTTTTGTGCTTGTTTTTCCATTAAAAAGTAATGAAAAGCCTTGCCAATATAAAAGACACGAGATAGAAATCGCTATAGGAAACTATTTGGAAAAAAATAATGTTCCAATTATTGACTATTATTCACATAATTATTGATTGACAAATTCCAGTTTGTAGGGATGACATGAAAAATGAAGTTTAAGGAACAAAGCTTTACCCTGTTTGCCTATACAAATTATAGGACAATTCAAGGTTGTCACAGGCTCGAACCACTAGGTTTTAAGGGAAAAGGTGCGTGCCACCATTCCCTTGTATAATAGGGGTTGAGTATGTTTTTCGTCGAACAACCGTGCCACATCAAAACTGTAGTCTTGATGTCAAGAAAATAATTAAGCAATACAAAATTCGGCTTGTTTGCTGACTTTTGCAGCAGTTTAAATTATACGCACAACTGCTGCAAATGCTTGGCTGTATCTTGCGGAAACATATCCGCTAATGTTAGGTATCTAAACAGCACAAAACAATTCGAATTAGATGCAGTGGCTTTGTTTTTATCGGGGTACCCCTATTTATTGACATTGAGCCTAATTTTCATATATTTCGTTTTTTCGGGTTACCCCAACTATTGACATTGAGCCTGCTTAGTTAGCGTTAGGTTAGGCAACTGTTAGACAAACAGATTTTCAGAGGGGTTTTATCTCTGCTGAACGCAAAAGAAAAACGCCCTAAACTTCAATGTTTAAGGCGTTTTTTAAGCTTGGTGGGAGAAGATGGATTCGAACCATCGAAGCGAAACGCAACAGATTTACAGTCTGCCCCCTTTGGCCACTCGGGAATTCTCCCATATCAAGTTTTTCAAAAATCAAAGCCTACTGCCTAAACAGTAGGCTTCAATGGAGCTGGTGGACGGACTTGAACCCCCGACCTGCTGATTACAAATCAGCTGCTCTACCAACTGAGCTACACCAGCAAATTTAGCTTTCGCTCTTGCATTCACTCTTTAATTTCGAGTGCTTATATAATATATCACATTCTTCATCATTTGTCAACACTTTTTTCAATTTTTTTTAATTTTTTTGAAGCATTTCCATTTTTTGAAGATGTCCTCGAATGAGTCAGCTTGATTATTATATCATCCCCAACCCTATTCGTCAAGGGTTTTGCAAAAAAATTTTTCATTGTATTTTTCAACAAAATATCCTATGAATTTTTTGTCGCTCCGTTGCTAAATTGCAAACCTTTCGGTTTACAGCTAAATTAAATTCACTTTTAACTGTCCGCCAGGACAATTTAGCTATCCGTAGGATAATTTAGCTTGCGTAGCAAATTTAGCCCACGCTTGCGTGAATTTAGCTGAAAAAAGCACGCCCGAAGTACTTTGTACAGACCTAAACTTTCCGCCTCGCTTGTTGCGTCCTGTGCATAGCTATGTCTCCATAAACGCTCCTCCCTAAAAATGCCCCACAGGGGCATTTTCTTTACGGTCAGCTTCAAATCCCTTCGGATTCTAAACAGGCCAAAAAAGGACACCCCGTAGGGTGTCACACTTTCATCTTATCACTACTTCTGCCCGAAGTACTTTGTACAGACTTAAACTTTCCGCCTCGCTTGTTGCGTCCTGTGCATAGCTATGCCTCCATAAGCGCTCCTCCCTAAAAATGCCCCACAGGGGCATTTTCTTTACGGTCGGCTTCAAATCCCTTCGGATTCTAAACAGACCAAAAAAAGACACCCAGTAGGGTGTCCTTTTTTGGCCTGCCCGAAGGGATTTGAACCCCCATTCTCCGGAATCGGAATCCGTTGCGTTATCCAATTGCGCCACGGGCAGATGTATGCGGCAGGGTATTTTGCCTGCCGTTTTTCATTTTTAATTCGCATAATCTTTTATCTGAAAATCAACTGCAAAAACTGCTGTACAACAGTCTTTAGCTTATATTATGCGGTTATTATACAACAATTTTTTACTTTAAGCAAGGGAAATTTGTCGCTCCTCCCGACTGTAAGGCGATCATTCTGCCATACTTTCGAGTTCTTCCCAGATTTCGTACTGCTCCTCCTGCTGTTTTTGCAAATTCTCGAGCAGTTTTGAAAGCTCCATAAGTTTTTCGTAATCTGCGGCAACCTCCTCACTTGAGAGAAGCTCCTGTGTTTTGGCGATTTCTTCGTCAAGTCGCTCAATTTCAGCCTCTGCCTTTTTAAGCTTAGTCTGTCTTTTGCGTTCTTCACTCTGCTTTTGCTTTTGGAAAAAGTAATCATTCTGCGTTTTTTCTTTTTTATCTTTCTTATTCTCAGTCGGAACAGCACCCGATTTTTCGGCTGTTGTGCGTTCAAGATAATAATCGTAATTACCGAGATATTCCTTTACTCCGTTATTTGTAAGGAGTAAAATTCTGTCGGCAATTTTATTTATAAAATAACGGTCATGGCTGACAATCAGCATTGTACCGCTGTAGTCAAGCAAAGTTTTTTCAAGTTCTTCCCGTGATGATGCGTCAAGGTGGTTTGTCGGCTCATCGAGGAGCAAAAAGTTACTGCCTTTTAGCATTAGTTTCAAGAGAGAAACTCTCGCCCTCTCGCCACCGCTCATTTTTGAAAGCGGTTTAAACACTTCGTCACCTTTGAACAGGAATGACGCAAGCGCACTTCTGACTTCGGTCTGCGTCATATTCGGGAATGTGTCCCACACCTCATCAAGTGCGGTTTTTGACAGATCAAGATTCTGCTGCATCTGATCAAAATAACCGATTTCAACATTTGCACCGTAGTCATATTCACCGCTGTTCATAGGAGTCTTGCCCGTTAAAATTCTGAACAGCGTTGTTTTACCACAACCGTTGCCGCCGATGATGAACACTCTCTCGCCTTTTCTGATATGTATATCAACATTTTTGAAAAGCTGTTTGTTGTCAAATGACTTGGCAAGATTTTTACAGATTAAAACATCGTTGCCGCTTTCACATCTCGGCTCAAAATGCATACGCATTGTTTCAAGCTCGCTTTCGGGGGCAACAAGCCCGTCTTTGATTCTGTCAGCCTCTTTCTGCTTACTTGCGGCTGTGATAAAGTTGTGAGCCTGTCCCCAGCGTTTTTGCTGTTCAACAATGCCCTCAATACGCTTTATTTCCTTTAAATCGTGTTCATATTTATTTTTAAGCGACTCGTTCACCGATTCTTTTTTCTTGACAAATTCCGAATATGAACCCTTATAAACCATAGCACGGTTGTGTTCAAGCTCAATCGTCTTGTTGGTTACATTATCAAGAAAATAACGGTCATGGCTGATGATAATCATTGCACCCTTGAAATCTCTCAAAAAGCCTTCAAGCCATGCGATTGCGTCAATGTCAAGGTGGTTTGTCGGCTCGTCAAGGAGGAGCATATTACTCTGCGACAGCAACAGCTTTGCAAGGCAGAGCTTTGAACGCTGACCGCCGCTTAAATTGCCGACAGGCATTGTAAAGTCATTTTCGGAAAATCCGAGTCCTAAAAGTGCGGAACGGGTTCTGCTTTTATAGGTCAAACCGCCTGCTCTTTCAAACTGTTCAATAAGCATGGTCTGCCTTTCAACAAGCTCGTCAAGATTTCCCGACTTGTTGTCAATCTGATGTGCAAGTGCGGAAATTTCGGTTTCCATATTCGAAAGATGGTCGAATACGGAAAGCAGCTCGTGATACACATCTGCCCTCGGATTGTTGCAGGCATGCTGTTCCATATAGCCCGGACGGACATTTTTTGAAAAGGTAACAGTTCCCGAAACAGGGCTGATTTCGCCGTTGAGTATCTTAAAGAGAGTTGTTTTACCGACTCCGTTAGCTCCGATAAAGCCCACCTTATCTCTTTCTTCAACATCAAACGAAACATCGGTAAAAAGGTTTCTTTCGATAAAAGTCATTGTAAGATTTCTTACTGATAATGCCGGCAAAACATACACTCCCTTTCAAATTCGCTACCCCTTATTGTACATTAAAATCGACAAAAGAGCAATACAAAATTGAAAATATGCCATAGGTTTACAATGGCATAAGACACAATTCCGACCGTTAAAAGCATTTCGGCTGTTTTGCTCCTGCCGATTTCGGCAAGCTTGTAAATCAATGCACAACCCAGAACAAGCACAAGCGGCAAAATTCCCTTTATTAACAATGTCAGCCAAAAGTTTTCAAGCACAGGCTGCATAACGGGATTTGCCTCAACAAAATGTCCGCTGCCGATGAGCGCCTCTGTACAAATCCAGTCAACAATATTGAGAAAATAGAGTAAGCCGAGTTTGTAATAAAACGAACGGCTTTCGTGACCTTTTTCATTGACGATATTATTGACATCAGATTCATTTGCCGATTTCAAATTAAACACAACAGTTTTTTCAAGTCCGGTTTTTTCTGTCATACACAACACCTCAACGGTATTTTTTCCCGCTGAGAATGTTATATTCACACAAAAGAAAAGAGCCTCCCCTCGGAAGCTCAATTTGAAACGAATTATTCAAAGTTAATGTCGCCCTCATATTTCTTTTTGAAAAGCTCAAATACCTTGTTAAGAGTATCTTCATCGTCAATGCTGACATACTCCTCTGTTTCTTCGTCAATCTGATTAATCTGAAGAATAACAACCTCGTCTGCATCCTCGTCATTTTCGATGAGAACAATGTACTCTGTACCCTCAAACTCGATTACATCAAGAAATTCAAATTCAACTTCCTGACCGTTTTCGTCCTCAAGAGTGATGAGCATACCCTGATCTTCTTCGTTAATAAGCTCGTTTTTTGTATCTGCCATAGCGTATTCCTTTCCGAATGCGTTTAACGCCTCATAAAATAAATTAAGTTTAGTATAACCCAAAACATCGGCAAAATCAACACTTTATTGATATTTTACATTTAAAAGGTAAAAGCCAAAAACAGCTGCGATTGCTCGCAGCTGTCCTTGGGTTTAGAAGTTTTGAAATTAACGTGAAAACCGTAGATATTTAAGTCAGTGTTTTCAGAATTAACCTACTTTGGCGTTACCTGTGTCGCCGAACATATTAAGTCTGAAAAGCTTGCTCTCGTCGTTCTTGTTTTCGCAAATAATACTTGCTTCTGCAATCCTGCCGCCTTCGATAAGTCTTGTAAGACCGACAAGCTGGCAAAGCTTGCTGCGGAGATTGAGTCTGTCGCCTTCGCTTGTAACGAGATATACATTGCCCTCGCAGGTATCGAGCACGGCGAGGAATTTGGTTACATCAACATTGTGTAAGCTAAGAATTGGTGTCATAAAATTTCCTCCATTCAATTCTTTAAAAATATAAAGTTTTGTTTTCGTGCGCCATTTACCATTTGGCAAAATCATGATCAATTTATCGACTATGTGATAATTCAATTTTACTCGAGTAAGGCTAATTGGAAATCAGCCGATAGTCAAGCGGACTATTTACTTGACAATTATTATTATAGTCAAACATTCGGAAAAGTCAACAATTTTAGTGATTAATTTTTGTTCACAAATACTTTTAGGTGTCAGTTATGCACAATAAATTGTTGTGTTTTTTGTACAATGTGCTTTGTATTTGCTTTTATGGAAATATAGTTTTAACACAAGCATAACATTTGATTGTGTAAATTCAACAACTTGTTTCTTTTTCAGCATTATATAACTGCTGTTTTTTACAAACTTAATTTAATAGGCATATTGAGATTTTGCTCATTTTAAGTTATAATCTATGTTATGAAGGCTGATATCAAAAAGGATGCAGGATTGCTCCAAATTAAATTTTCAATAAAAGCAATCATACAAATAAGAAAGGAATCATGAAATGCTTAACGATTTTTACAAACAGTTCAAAAGCGGAACAGACATACGAGGAGTTGCAAGCGAGGGTGTTGAGGGACAAAGTGTAAACCTTACCGACGATGTTGTTGCCGATATGGCAGACGGCTTTGTGCTTTGGCTTTCTAAAAAAGTTTCAAAAAAGCCGAGCGAGCTCAAAATTTCTGTCGGTCGTGACAGCCGTATTTCGGGACCGCATATAATGAAAATCACAACCGAGCGTTTTAAGCGTTGCGGTGCAGAAGTTCTCTGCTGTCAGCTTGCGTCAACTCCGTCAATGTTTATGACAACCGTTGACCTCGGATGTGACGGTGCTCTTCAAATTACCGCAAGTCACCACCCGTTCAACAGAAACGGTCTTAAATTTTTCACCCGTGAGGGCGGTCTTGAGGGCAGTGACATTGAGGAAATTCTTCTCTACGCACAAAACGGTGAACATCCCGAAGAAAGCAACGGCGGAAATATTACGGATGTTGACTATATGAGCGACTACGCAAAGGGACTTTGCGAGAAGATTAAAAAGGAAGTTAATGCAGAAGATTACGAGCATCCGCTCAAGGGCTTTAAGATTGTTGTTGACGCAGGCAACGGTGCAGGCGGATTTTATGCCGACAAGGTGCTTTCTGTTCTCGGAGCAGACACAACAGGCAGCCGTTATCTTGAACCTGACGGAATGTTCCCGAATCATGTGCCGAATCCCGAAGCTAAAGAGGCAATGGATTCAATCTGTGAGGCTGTCAGGGAATCCGGCGCAGACCTCGGCGTAATCTTTGATACGGATGTTGACCGTGGCGGTGCTGTTGACAGCAAGGGCAACGAAATCAACCGAAACAGACTTGTAGCCGTTGCGGCGGCAATTGCTCTTGAGGGCAATGATGGCGGTATGATTGTTACAGACTCAATCACATCAAGCGGTCTTAAACAGTTTATTGAAAATGACCTCGGCGGAAAGCATTACCGCTATCGCAGAGGCTATAAGAATGTTATCGACAAGGCTCTTGAGCTCAACGCTCAGGGCATAAACTGTCCTCTTGCAATCGAAACATCGGGTCATGCCGCAATGCGTGAAAACTACTTTCTTGATGACGGTGCATATCTCTGCACAAAAATTATTATCAAGGCCGCTCAGATGAGAAAAGAGGGCAAGGAGCTTGATGAGCTTACCGCCTCACTCAAAGAACCGCTTGAAAGCACAGAAATCAGATACAAAATTCTTGAAAAAGATTTCAGAGCCTGCGGTGAAAAAATTATTGCCGACCTTACAAAGTATGCCGAGGAGCAGGACGGCTGGTGTGTTGCCGATGATAACCGTGAGGGCGTCAGAGTTTCGTTTGACAGGGATAACGGTGACGGCTGGTTCTTGCTCAGACTTTCGGTACACGATCCGATTATGCCTCTCAATGTTGAAAGTGACAGCGAGGGCGGTGTAAAAATCATCTGCGACAAGCTTGGTAAATTTTTAAAAACTACAACAGGTCTTGAACTCTGATATTGGAGTATTTTGCGTTTTTATTGATTTTTATTGTCGCAACTACGGGTTGCAACCGAGAGTTGCGACAATGGAACCCGAAATGTATTGTTTTTTGTGGCAGGCAACCGATATAATTTTCTCACAAGGTAAAACCCTAAAGCAATATTTGAGGAGGAAATTTTATGAACATTGAAACTGCCAACAGACTTTTGCAGTACAGAAAGAAGATGAATCTAAGCCAGGAGGAGCTTGCCGCAAAAATAGGTGTAAGCCGTCAGGCTGTGTCAAAATGGGAGCGTGCAGAGGCATCGCCCGACACGGATAATCTTATTCTTCTTGCCGATATCTACGGTGTTTCGCTTGATGAATTGCTTAAAGGCGAAAAAGAAACCGAAAGCGAAACACAGTCGGAAGAACCCGAAAATAATACCGAAAATAATCCCGACAGCGATACAACATACAAAAAATCAAACAAGGTTTCGTTCAAACACGGAATCCATGTTGACTCAAAGGACGGTGATTCTGTTCACCTTAATTTCAGGGACGGAATCCATGTTAAAGATAAAGACGGTACAAAGGTTGATGTCGGCTGGAACGGAATCCATGTTGAGGAAAACGGCAAAACAAAAGTCTATACAGACGAAAACGGAAATGTTATGTATGATGAAAGCATTGAAGAGCATAAACATTCAAAGTCGCACCGCTTTTGGAAGCACTTTCCGTTTTGGTTGATTGCCGTTATCGGATTCCTCGTTTGGGGATTCAGCGGAGTATTGCTCGGTTGGGTACTCAGCTGGGTATGCTTTCTGACAATTCCTCTCTATTACACACTTGTTGACGCAATCTACAAACGCAAGCCGAGTCATTTTGCTTATCCCCTGCTTGTCGTTATTGTGTATATGTTTTTCGGATTTCTCGACATCTGCGGCGGTTGGTCATTTGGTTGGATTGCATTTTTAACAATTCCGATTTATTATGAAATCTGCAAGCTTTTCAAAAGCGAAAGGAAAAGCTCTGACGATTAAAACTGAATTAAAGACATACAAAAACACGGCAGTTTTTTATCAACTGCCGTGTTTGATTTTGCTGTAAAATATGTCCTTGTATAAAGTGTAAACCATGTTGTTGACATAGTATTGCCCATAGATTGTGCAAACAGATAATCGTACAAATAAAATTTTACGGAATCATAACTGTGTCTGTTGTGTCGAGCTGTGAAGTTCTCATTGCGGGCTTGCAGAGTTCAATCTGCCTGCCGTCTTTGACAAAGAGCGGAACTTCATTGAGGGCAACCTCAATATAATGAGTACCCTTGCTCATTTTTTCTGTTGTAACGCTTGTACCGCTGAGTTTTACAAAAGTCATGTTCTCGGGGAGATAAACATATCTTCCCCCTACATTCTGCTCATATACAGGGCAAATCATGCACTCGTCACCGAGCATAAGCTGTGTTTCACATTCACGGGCAATTTTATCATCGGGATAATCAAACGAGAGCGGTCTGAAAATCATATCATTTTCTTCGCTTGCCTTTTTGAATGTTCTGTAAAGGTACGGAATAAGTCTGTAACGAACCTCAACAATATCCTTGAAATCATCGCTGTTTTCAAAGCTGTAGCATTCCTGATTTCTTGTGCCGAGAGCGGCATGGTTACGCATAAGCGGAGTAAACACACCGAGTGCAAGGAAACGAAGAACAAGGTCACGGGTTGCGTTCTCGTTAAAGCCTCCGAGATCTGCACCGCAGTACAGAAAGCCGCACATATTTGCCGACGGGAGCATTTTGAGGTCAAGAAGAATGTGCGACCACCAAGAGTGGTTATCACCGAACCAGATACCGCTTGAACGGTGAGCGCCTACATATGACGCACGGGAGAACATAAGAATTTTTTCTTTACCGAACTCCTCCGCAAAATATTCGCCGGCTGCCTTTGTCATATTAGCACCGTAAATGTTGTGAACCTGATCATGGCAAACCTGTTTGCCGTCAACTGTATGGTAAATGCTTGAATAATCCTCGGGACTGTTTGAAAGACCTGCGAATGTGTCCTTGAGCTCAAAGAATTTTGAAAGGTCAAGGTTCTGCCCTTTAAGAGAAGCCGCCTTATCAAGTGCTTTGTTAAGTCCTTTTACCGAATAGAAAATTGCAGGCTCGTTCATATCGTTCCAGAAACCGTCAATTCCCATATCTGTGAGAATTTTATATTTTGAGCCGAACCACTTTCTTACATCCGGTCGGAGAAAATCGGGAAAGCCAACGATACCGGGCCATACACCGCCCTCAAAATCCGTGCCGTCCTCGTTTTTGCAGAAGTATCCGTTCTTTCTGCCCTCTTCATAGATATCGTAGCCGTTCTCTTTTTTTACGCCTGCGTCAATAATCGGAATGAGGTGGATTCCTTCTTCCCTTTTCTTTGAAACATAGTCCTTGAAATTCGGAAACTTTTCATCATCAACAGTAAAGTCCTTGTAACGCTCCATATAGTCGATGTCGAGATATACGCAGTCAAGCGGAATCCCTGCCTTGTTGTAACCGTCAACAACAGCGTCAACAGCTTCGGCATCGTAATAGCTCCAACGGCTCTGCTGATAGCCGAATGCCCAGAACGGCGGAACATAGCTTGTGCCGATTGATTTTCTGAACTCTTTTACGATTTCAAGCGGCTTTGTGCCGTCAATATAATAAATATCAAAATCCGTGCCGTCAATTGTGATAACGGTTTTGTTTGCGGTTGTATAGCCGATGTCCCAACGGATTTTTGACGGGAAGTCGATAAAAATACCAAAAGTTTTTGAACCGCTGAGCATAAGGAAATTGTGAGCGGCATAGAGGGATGACTTTGTTTCGGTGTGGAACGGGTCATCACTGCAAAAGCTGTTATACACCCAACCACGCTTGTTGATTCCTCTCGGAGCTTCGCCGAGACCGTAGACGATGTCGCTGTCTGCCATATCAAATTCAAAGACAAAATTTCCGTTCTCAAACTTGCCGCCGAGCGGAAATTCCGCAATAGGCAGAGCGTTAAATTTTTCAACAACAGCCTGCGTATCAATCGGGTTGCCCGATGTAAACTTTTTAATCATTAAAGCACTTCCTTCTTTATTAAAATTTTCCGATTTTTTCAAAGCGTTCTGCAAAATCTTGCCGACACGCACTTACAATTTTAGTATAACATTAATTTTGATTATTGCAATGGCAAAATTTATTTTTGTATTATTTTATTTTTGCACATTAAAAAAGCACCTTTACGAGCCTGTAAAGGTGCAAATTTTATTCTTTTACGCTTTATTAGTCAAAAATATCATTCTTGCTTTCAGACTTTCCGTCTTGGTAAATCTTGAGGTTTCCCGTATCATCACACACACCGAGAAAAACATCTTTGAGCCGTCTGCGGTTGTTGTCAAGCTGTTTTTTGAGCCATTCAAGATTAAAGCCCGATTCGGCAAGATTTTTCTCGAGAATTTTTCCGTCCGTAATAACCACGGACTCGGGTCGGGTTTGGTGAACAATGATTTTTAAATCATCCGGAGTTGCAGGGCGCTTTTTGTCCTTTGGCAGAACCGACAAATCGCCGTTCTGTTCAAGAAAAACCGTTTCAACATCATCAAGGCTGAAATATCCCTTTTCACGCATTCGTGTAAGAAATTCGTTTATATCAATTTTTGCAACCGAAAAATTCTTTTTGTACAACTTTCCTCTGTCGAAAATCACAATAGACTTGCCTGTTAAAAATCTTCGTAACATTGTTGATTTTTGCGAAAGCCACGAACAAAGCATAACAATTATTACATAAACAATGAGTGCCGCAAGACACGCCCAAAAGTCTGACATTTCGGTTGTTGCCATCTCCGCTGCGATTGAACCGATTGTGATTCCGTTGATGTAGTCAAAAAGATTAAGGCTTGACATCTGCTTGTTGCCGATGAACTTTGACAGCAGGAACAATACTGCAATTGAAACGGGCGCCGTTATTAATGCACGCAAAAAGTCCATAATATCCCTCCGATAGGGTTATTATGGACTTTAAATTATTTTTTATTCCGCAAAATTACCAAGGCTTAACTGTGCCTGTGATTTCCGAAACGCTCTTGATTCCGTTTTTGTCGAGCCATTCGTTCATTCCGTCGGCAATCTTAATAGGCGCATACGGATCCGTAAAAAGGACTGTACCGATTTGAAGTGCGGTTGCGCCTGCCATCATCATCTCGATTGCATCCTGCCAGCTTGAGATACCGCCCATACCGATAATCGGAATTTTAACTGCGTTTGCAACCTGCCAAACCATTCTTACTGCAACAGGGAAAATTGCAGGGCCGCTCATTCCGCCTGTGTTGTTGCGGATAATCGGTCTGCGTGAGTTGATGTCGATACGCATACCTGTGAGCGTGTTAATCATTGAAATTGCGTCTGCACCGTTTGCCTCTGCCGACTGTGCGATTGATGCAATGTCGGTAACATTTGGGCTGAGCTTTACGATAAGCGGTTTTTTGCAATACTTTTTGACAGCCGCAGTAATTGCACCTACGGATTCACAGCTTGTGCCGAACTGCACTCCGCCGCTCTTGACATTAGGGCATGAGATGTTGAGCTCAATCATATCAACATCGGTTTCGCTGAGTTTTTCAGCCATTGCACAATAATCTTCGGGAGTGTTGCCGGCAATGTTTGCGATGATAACCGTATTCTGCTTTTTGAGCCACGGCAAATCCTCATTGATAAAAACATCAACACCGGGGTTTTGAAGTCCTACTGCATTCAAAATGCCTGAAGGAGTTTCGGCTACTCTCGGAACAGGGTTGCCGTCACGGCGGGTAAGTGTGATACCCTTGCATGAAATACCGCCGAGCTTTTCAAGGGGATAAAGCTCTGAATATTCCATACCGAAACCGAATGTTCCCGATGCGGCAATGAGAGGATTGTTAAATTCCACTCCGCAAACTTTTACAGATAAATCAGCCATTGAAAACTACCTCCTCAGCATTAAATACGGGGCCGTTTTTGCAGACATGCTGCATAATTTCTTCACCGTTTTTTCTTACCTTTACTGCGCACACAAGGCATGCACCCATTCCGCAGGCCATTCTCTCCTCAAGAGAAATCTGACACGGCTTTCCTGCCTCTTTGCAAACATCGGCAATAGCCTTGAGCATCGGGGTAGGACCGCATGCACAAACCTCGTCAACCTCTGAGATTTTTTCTTTGAGAACATCTGTTACAAAGCCGTGGATTCCCGCACTTCCGTCATCTGTTGTCAGCACAAGCTCTGCACCGGCTTTCTTGAAATCATCCTGTAAAATGATAAGGTCTTTGTTCCTGAAGCCTGTGATAACAAGCGGATTTTCACACTGCTTTGCTGTGTAGAGCATCGGAGGAACACCTATACCGCCGCCGATAAGGCAGTAACGCTTGCCCTTTTCAATTTTAAAGCCGTTGCCGAGAGGAGCGAGAATATCAACGCTTTCGCCCTTTTTCATCTCGGACATAATTTTTGTTCCCTCACCCTTTACCTGATAAACAAGGCGGAGAACACCGTTTTCGCTGTCACAAACCGAAATAGGTCTGCGCAGAGTTTTTGAAGGCACATAAACATGGGCAAACTGTCCGCACTTTGCAAGCGGAGCAAGCTCGTCATTTTTTACCCTCATATCAAAAATGCCGTCTGCAATCTGTTCGTTTGACAAAAGTTCAAACTTCTGAACATCATACTTTTTCATAATATCATTCCTTTGGTTAGCTTTATTTATATAAAATCAATTTTTAAGCAGAGTGTCCCTGCACTGCTGACAAAAGTGAACATCTCATCACATCGCCGTTAATCAACATATTCAAGTTCAACAGTCAGCACACCTAACTCATCCTTGCGATAAACATAACAGCTTTCCGCAAGCCTTGGTGAATAACCGTTAATCTCATTAGCCTCTGAAACCCAGTTATAAAGATAACCGTCATTCATAATCCTGTCATACATATAATCGAAATCGGTATTCTTATCAACAACAATGCTGAAATATTCATCTCCGTTTTTTGCAGCATTTGCAATAGCTTGGCTTACATCATCGGCATTGTCAGGATCCGAAACAGTCGGGTACTTATAGTTAAAATAGTTGTACTTTTCAGCCGTACACTTTGGAACATAAAAATTACACCATGTACCAACGCTCAAATAAGTTTGTGAATTAAGCTCGGAATACTTATATGACAGCTTATGATCCTTGAACATAAGGTCATCGGTTAGGTTAAAATAATCGTTTTCCGCATAATTATTTTCGCCGTCGGTATCATTCCATGTAACATCAATTTGGTACCAATCGCCGCTGATTTTTACACCGTTCCATGCGTGATTGGCTGAATCGGTTGTTCCCGAAAGTAATACGCAGTCAATATTCGCCTTGTTGCACAAAAGCTGAAAGGCTCTTGCGTAACCCTCACACACGGCTTTACCGTCAACCAAGGCGCCGTAGGCATCGTTTTCATTGCCCTGAACATCATTGTTTTCAGCCGCTGCATCGTCATACTTGCAGTTATCAATTATATAGTTGTTAATGTATTCTTCTCTTTCAAAATCATTGCCGGAGGGCAGTTTTTTCAAAGCAGAAGTAACGGCAGTGTCAAATTTTTTCTTGGCGGCTATAAGCTCATCATTTTGAACAGTATAATCAAGCTTTACGCTTGTTGTGTCACCATACGGAACAAAAAGACTTGACCCCTTGAGCCAAAAAGTTTCGGGGTGGTCGTTTTTGTATGCCTCAACAGCCTGTGTAATCTGATAATCGGAAAGCGAGCCTGTTGTTGTAATGTTCGGTGCATACACGGTATCAACGCTCTTTGCAATTCTCATATACAGTTCTTTTACATAATCATCGGTAAGCGTCTCGTAGGCATAATCGGTTTTTACATCTGCATAATCCTTGTCGTTTTCAACATCTTGTGCGCTCGGAGTTGTAACGGATTTTTCTATGATAGAGCTTCTCTTTGGTTTACTGCTTTCCGAATCATCCGTCAACGAACACGAACAGCCGAAAAATACAACCGCACAGGTCATTAAACAAACTAAGGCAGTTTTATATATTTTCAAAAAATCATCTCAATTTTTGTTTTAGGTTATTTATTTCATATACAGAATACGGCAGCAGTCAAAACTGACTGTCGCCGTATGGATTTGTCATGTTCTATTTTACTTTATTTTCGCCTTGCAGTCAATGTTATAATCAATCATGCAGCATTTAATTAATATATTCAAGTTGAAATGTTATCAAATTAGACTTTTCATCATAAAGCATATTGCAAGTATCATTCAACTTTGGTGAATCAGAGTTAATTTGGTTAGCCTTTGTAAGCCAATCATACATATATCCATTCCGCACCTCATCATACACATCATCGTAATTTACATTTTCATCTACTATAACTACGAAATACTCTTCTCCGTTCTTTGCCGCTTTTGCAATTGCTGTGCTGACATTATCGGAATCATCAAGATTAGATACTGTAGGATATTTATAATTATAACAATAGTTGTGATAATTGTATTTCTCAGCAGTACATTTTGGAACATAGAAGTTACACCAAGATTCCAAATTCAAAAAAGATTCTGCATCAATCTCCGAGTATTTTGGAGACAGCGTGTGCTCCTCATACATAAGACTGTCGGTAAGATTAAAGTACTCATGTGAATCATAAATAAAATCATCAACATCGTCCCAAGTAACATCAATCTGATACCAATCTCCGCCAATCTTCACGCAATTCCATACATGATTGTCTGAGTCAACGATTCCCATAAGTTGTATGCAATCAATATCAGCCTTATTACACAAAATCTGGAATGCCTTTGAGTAACCCTCACATACTGCCTTACCATCAACAAACACACCGTAGGCATCGTTTTCATTGCCCTGAACCTCCTCAGATTCAGCCGCTTCCTCATCATAATCACAATTATTAATTATATAATTATGTATATATTCTTCTCTTTCACATTCAGTGCCATAAGGGACACTTTTGGAAATAGTATCAACTGCAGTATTAAACTCTTTTTTTGCAGTAACAAGTTTATCACCGCTCATAGTATATGTAAGCCAAATTCCTGTTTCATAATCAAAATTTTCGTATTCATAGTAACTTTTAAGCCAGAACACTTCAGGGTGGTCATTTTTATACGCTTCCACAGCCTGTGTCATTTGATATTCACTAAGATTCCCTTCAGCGTAAAATGACGGTTCATATTCGGAATCAATATTATCACTTATTTGATTGTACAGCTTTTTCACATAATCATCAGTAAGTGTGCTATAGGCATAATCTGTTTTTGGTTCATTATACACACACGGCTCTGTCGGTTTAGGTTTAGATGTTGTTTTTACACTTGTACTGCTTTTTTCGGAAGTAGTTACAGGTACACTCGATTCGTTGTTATCATCCTCAAGCAATGAACACGAACAGCCGAAAAATGCAACCGCACAAGTCATTAAACAAACTAAGGCAGTTTTATATATTTTCAAAAAATCATCTCAATTTTTGTTTTAGGTTATTTATTTCATATACAGAATACGGCAGCAGTCAAAACTGACTGTCGCCGTATGGATTTGTCATGTTCTATTTTACTTTATTTTCGCCTTGCAGTCAATGCAAATTTGAGCATTAAACTACTTTCCCGTAACATGGGTATCACCGAAAACCTCGGCATAAACATTGTTGTCGAGAATCATTCTTGAAACGGTAAAGAGGTTGTTGCATCTGTTATTGAGTTCGTCAATATCATCCTTGCCCTTTGCGCCCTTGAAAGCGGTGTATTCGCCTGTTGACGCATTGTATTTTCCGTTCTGGGAAATCCAGCTTCTGTCGGCAAACACAACGAACGGTTCTTTGTTTCCGAAAACATCCGTACCTGCCAACATTCTGCTGTCATATTCAAGACCGAGCATATTTGAAAGCGTGGGCAGAATATCAAGGCTTGAACAGTATGTGTCAACCTTGACGGGCTTTTTCATTGAACCGCTCCACAACAGCCATGCATTTTTGTACTGTTCAAAGGTTGTGTCAACCTTGTGCCCCGCAAGTTCAGACACACCGTCAAATTCATCAAGCGAATACGGATAATGGTCGTCCGTAAGGCAAATAAGGGTGTTGTCAAGCTTGCCTGCTTTTTCAAGTCTTGCAAGAAGATATTCCATTGCCTTGTCAAGCTCAATGTTTGCGGCAAGATAACCCTTGACCTCATCGCTGTATTTCAGGTCTTTTACAAGGTCTGCGTTGCGTTCGCTCATGGTGTTGTATGAATATCCGCCGTGACCGCTGACCGTCATATAATAAACGCTGAAGCTGTCGGAATTTATGTAATCGTCAACAGTTTTCTGCATCATCTTGAGGTCGGAATTCGGCCACACATTTTCACCGAGGTCAAGACCTTTTCCGATTGCAGAATAGTCATAGCCGATATTTGTAAGGTACTTGTCCCTGTCATAGTAATCATAGGTGTGATTGTGGTAAGCGTTAACTGTTTTGTAACCAAGTTTTCTGCTCTGCTCACCGAGAGTGAACGGGAAGCTGACATTATTTTCGGCTGACTTTGAAAAGCTCCACACACCGGATTTTGGAATCAGTCCCGTAAGATTTGCATATTCACCGTCAGTTGTGCTTACACCCCACGCAGGCGAATAGTAATTTTCAAATTGGAATCCCTCATTATACATTTTGCAGAGCGTCGGAGTCAGATCCTTGTCAATTGCATACTGCGAAAAGCTTTCGGCTGTAATAAAAATTATGTTGTAGCCCTTGAACATACCCGTGTATTCGTTAGTATAGCTCGGTTCTTCGCTGTCAAAATATTCATAAAGCGACTTTAACTCATCATTATTTGTACTCTTTGTAAGCTTTGAAAAATCAGCACTCATAATCTGAGCTTTATGCTCTGTTTTTGTAATTTCATCGGCAGTCGATTCTTTATTTTTCGGCTTGCTGTTTGTGCGTATATTTGCTTTGTAACCGAACATAAGGCGGCTGATGTCAAGCCTTTGCATTGTGTAAAGTCCGTAGCGTTCACACACGGCAACCTGTTGCAATTCACCGTAATAAAGATTGTAGTTGCTCTTTGTGTCGGAAGAATCACGGTCAATACCTACCGCAAGGACAGTTCCGATCTGAAAAACCACCGCAATCAAAAGTACAATCAGCTTACCCTTTAACTTTACTTTTGAAAAGTCAAACAGCTTTCCGCCGAAAATTATAAAGAAAGCAAGCGGAACAAAAAGTAAAACAACAAACACAATTCTGCTTGTTATCGCAGTCATGATCATATCAATTGAATTGAATGCCTGCCCTGCACCGCCGTTTGTAACGCTGCTTACAACAACCATTGTGCCAAAAACATTATAGTATATCATCTGCACACCGTACCATATCGTCAGCACCGCCGTGAGTACGGTTGCAATCCCTCTGTTTACCCCTCTGCGTTTTGAAAAAGAACACAACAAAACAAGTACCGCCGAAAGCACGATTGTGAACAGGAATGTGAAAGCAAAACCGCCGAGCACATCAAACCCCGACGCAATTTTAAGGTCGGTTTCAAGCCATAGAATCAAAAGCGGAAAGTACGCAAAAAATGCGACTTTCTTTGCAAAACCATGACTTTTTTCAGGCTTTCTGTAGTAATCAAAATTTGAACTTCCGACTTTTACGGCAGGCTGTCCCACATAGTGATTTCTTCTTGAAAATCCGCTGTTTGTACCGTCTGAATATGTCATTTAATTTTCCTTTCTTTTTCAATGCAGTTATTAAGTAGATTATAAAACGAAAACGCCACCATTGCAATGACAAATTTAACCAAAATTCGCCCTATATGACACATTCGGACTTTTTATATATTGAAACAGTTGACATTTTGTAGTATAATTATAGTTTAATGAGAGGCTTGTGTGAAAAGCTATGCAAATTGCGGTTTTGAACAAGGCTTCTTAATTTATGTATTATTATGAAAAGGAAGATTTTTATGGCAAAGAAACAGTTTAAATCAGAGTCAAAAAGACTTCTTGACCTTATGATTAACTCAATTTATACTCACAAAGAAATTTTTCTTCGTGAGATTATTTCAAATGCAAGCGACGCTATCGACAAGCTTTGCTTCATTTCTCTTACCGATGACAAGGTCGGTCTTGACAGAGGCGATTTCAAAATCGTTTTAAAGCCCGACAAAGAAAGCCGTACTCTTACAATCACGGATAACGGTATCGGCATGAACAAGGATGACCTTGAAAACAACCTCGGCACAATCGCATCCTCAGGCTCACTCAAATTCAAGCAGAGCATGGAAGAAAAGCAGGATGACATTGACATTATCGGTCAGTTCGGCGTTGGTTTCTACTCAGCATTTATGGTTGCAAAGAAGATTACCGTAAACACAAAGAAATACGGCGAGGATACGGCATATTGCTGGCAGTCAAGCGGTGCAGACGGCTACACAATCAGCGAGATTGAAAAGGAAAATGCCGGCACAGAGATTATTCTTGAAATCAAGGATAACACAGACGATGAAAACTATGACGAATTCCTTGAGCAGTACAGAATACAGGGACTCGTCAAGAAGTATTCCGACTACATCCGCTACCCGATTGTTATGGATATGACAAAAAGCAGAGTTAAGGAAGAAACCAAGGACAGCGACAAGCCCGAATATGAGGATTATACGGAAACCGTAACACTCAACAGCATGATTCCTCTTTGGCAGAGAAGAAAAAAAGATGTTACTCAGGAAGAATACGACAAGTTCTACAGCGAAAAATTTATGGCTATGGACAAGCCGCTTAAAACTATCGTAACTTCTGTTGAAGGCGTTGTAACCTACAAGGCATTGCTCTTTATTCCGTCTGTTGCTCCTTATGACTACTACACAAAGGAATACAAAAAGGGACTTCAGCTTTATTCAAGCGGTGTGCTTATTATGGATAACTGCGAAGAGCTCTTACCCGAGCACTTCCGTTTTGTAAAGGGTATTGTTGACAGCGCAGATCTTTCGCTCAACATTTCAAGAGAAATGCTCCAGCATGACCGTCACCTCATTACAATTGCTCAGAACATTGAAAAGAAGATTAAAAACGAGCTTACTTCAATGCTTCAGAATGACCGTGAGAATTACGAAAAATTCTTCAACGCATTCGGCAGACAGCTTAAATACGGTGTTGTTTCGGACTACGGTATGCACAAGGAAGAGCTTCAGGACCTTATTATGTTCTATTCTTCAAGCGAGAAAAAGCTTGTTACGCTTTCGGAATATGTTGACAGAATGAAAGAAGACCAGAAGTTCATCTACTTTGCAACAGGCGAAAATGCCGCTGCAATCGACACACTTCCGCAGACAGAGCTTATCCGCTCAAAGGGTTACGAAATTCTTTATTGTACAGAGGAGATTGACGAGTTTACTCTACAGTCACTCATGACATATAAGGAAAAGAAATTCTGCTCAGCAATGAACGATGACCTCGGCATTGAAACCGAGGAAAATAAAGAGGATGAAGAAAACAAGGACGCACTTCTTACATTTGTTAAGGAAACACTCGGTGACAAGGTTGCAGAGGTTACCGCATCAAAGAAACTTGTTTCACATCCTGTTTGCCTTACGGCAAAGGGCGGCATTTCATTTGAAATGGAAAAGTATTTCAACTCAGTTCAGCCTGACGCAAATATGAAGGCTCAGCGTGTGCTTGAGCTTAACCTTTCACACCCTGCCGTTAAGAAGATGGAAGAATTTATCAAGAGCGATGTTGACAGAGCAAAGAAGTATGCCGAGGTTCTCTACAGTCAGGCGCTTCTAATTGCAGGACTTCCGCTTGAAAATCCGTCCGAATACACAGACCTTGTCTGCTCAATTATGTAAATTGTTGATTTGCGTTTGCCGCAAATCAAATGGCGATCACTGATCGCCGCTACTGTACGGCAATAACCGCCGATACAGGTGCAAATCACAAATCTCACACTAAACTAAACATTTTACACCCGATTTCCGACCAAAACGGAAATCGGGTGTTTTGTTTTTGCAGAAAATTCCGCAAAATCTTTTGCAATAATATTGATATAATTTTTGCATTGTGATACACTGATTTTAGTAAAAGTTTTTTCGGAGGCGGACTTGATGAAACATTACGATGAAAAGCAAATGCAGGAAAATATTCTCTATCTTGAGGCACTTTCGGAGCAGTATCCTAACATTCAGTCGGCGGCGGCAGAGATGATTAATCTTCACGCAATCCTTGATTTGCCGAAAGGTACCGAACATTTTCTTTCCGATATTCACGGTGAGCACGAGGCATTCAGACATATTCTCAACAACGCATCGGGTTCAATCAGAGAAAAGATTGACGACCTTTTTTCAAATACTCTCACATCCGAACAGCGTGCCGAGCTTGCAACGCTGATTTATTATCCAAAGGAAAAACTCAGTGTTTACAAAAGCGAAATAACCGACATTGAAGAATGGTACAGATTAACACTCATAAGATTGCTTGCAATCTGCCGACACATTTCTTCCAAATACACACGAAGCAAGGTTCGTAAAACTCTGCCAAAGCATTATGCCTACATCATTGAGGAGCTTATGTTCGGTGATTCAGGCAAAAAAGACCGTGAAACCTACCACGAAAATATTCTGCACACAATTATTGAGGCAGGACAAGCCGATGTTTTCATACTCTCGCTTTGTGACACGATAAAAAGACTTATTGTTGACAAGCTCCACATTGTCGGCGACATTTTCGACAGAGGTGCAAGACCTGACATTGTGCTTGACGACCTTATGATGCACCACGGTGTTGACATTCAGTGGGGCAATCACGATATTCTTTGGATGGGTGCGGCATCGGGCAGTATGGCTTGCATTGCCGCTGCACTTAACAACGCATTTTCATACGGCAATCTTGACACAATCGAGGTCGGCTACGGAATAAGTCTGCGTGACCTCTCGCTTTTTGCAAAGGATGTTTACGGCGGCGGAAATGTTGAACGCTTTATGCCGAAAGGTCCTTTTGCGGATTCGCCCTACACCTCAAACGATCCGTTGCTTGTTGCCGATATGCACAAGGCGATTGCCGTTATTCTCTTTAAGCTTGAAGGTCAGCTTGTCAGCCGCAATCCTAACTTTAATATGAGCGACAGGCGATTGCTTGACAAGATTGATTTTGAAAATGCGACCGTAACTGTCGGTGAAAAGAAGTATCCGATTTCCGACACCTTCTTCCCCACAGTTGACCATGACTATCCATATGAACTGACAAAGACGGAAAAACGGGTTATGGAACAGCTTAAAAATGCCTTTATGGCAAGTGAAAAGCTGAAAAGACACATTGATTTTCTGTTTGCCAAAGGCGGAATGTACAAGTGTTGCAACAACAATCTTTTGCTCCACGGCTGTATTCCGATGAATAAGGACGGCAGTTTTATGGAATTTGACACGGGCAGCTGTGTGCTTTCGGGAAAAGCATTGCTTGATGAGCTTGAAAAGATTGTTCGTCAGGGACACTCTGCCCCCGAAAATTCTCTCGAAAGGCAAAAGGGCAACGACTATATGTGGTATCTCTGGTGCGGAAAACATTCACCGCTTTTCGGCAGGGAAAAGATGTGTTCGTTTGAGCGTTTCTTTATTGACGATTCCGAAACCCACACGGAAACACGCAACCATTACTACACGCTCTATCACGATGAAGATGCCTGCGTGAAGATTTTGAAAGAATTCGGGCTTTCGGAAAATCACGGTCACATAATCAACGGTCATGTTCCCGTTATACGCAAAAAGGGCGAAAGTCCGATAAAGGCTAACGGCAAGCTGATTGTGATTGACGGCGGATTTTGCAGAGCATATCAGGACAAAACAGGCACGGCGGGCTACACGCTTGTGTATAATTCCTACGGTATGCGAATTGTCACCCACGAACCCTTTGCGGGAATTGACAACGCAATCAAATCAAACAAGGACATTCTCTCAACAACAAAAGTTTTTGACACCTCGGAAAACCGAATCCGTGTTGCACAAACCGATGACGGTCAGACAATCCGTAACCGCATTGAAGGACTTTCAATGCTCCTCTGCGCCTACCGCAACGGTGTTCTGAAAGAACAGTAATTTAAATATTTTGATATGAAACACGGCTTGTTCTGAAAATGAACAAGCCGTGTTTTTCTGTATCAATTCTGTAGGGGCGTTCATTGGACGCCCGCCTTGATGAAATTTTATGTTTTACAAAAATGTTTTGATATTATGGAAATTATGTATTCATTTGTAGCGGCGAACCGTGTTCGCCAATCGTCACAAGCGTAAGCTTGGGGCAAAATGATTATTTAACAACAAATTCAATACAGATATTTATTGTTTTGTGTTTACACACAAAACAAATGGCGAACAAGGTTCGCCGCTACTGTATGACAATAGCTTTGCGGCTTTTATATAATTTGATTTATTATAAAATTCCACTCAATAATTTTTACCTCCCCCCTTGACTATACTTTAAAAATGTATTATTCTATATGCATAGATAATCTATGTATATAGAACTGCGAGGTATTATAGAAATGGGAGGGATAATATGAAGAATAAATTTCTTGACAAAGTAGCCGAGCAAATTGAAGACGAACGCTCCCGAAAGCTAATTACAGCCGAGCTTGAATCGCACTTGCTTGATAAAATCGACTATTATGTTGACATTGGCTATTCAAAAGAAGAAGCCGAAAAGCGTGCCACCGAGGAAATGGGCAATCCCGAAGACACCGCCGTGCCGTTGAATGCTCTGCACAACAATAACTTTCGTGACCTGCTGTCATTTATCTGTTGCGGTGTTATAATACTGATGTTCTTCTGCACAATATGGTTTCGTGACGCTTTTATATACAGCTTTGAATTAAACACATACAGGCACAGCATACTATGCGATTTTGTTTCGCTTGCTTTTCTGATTGCATATGCTGTTATGTTAATAATATCCGGAAAAAAGAATATAAAGATTATTCCGCTGTTTGTCGCAATTTCATTTATTTTACAATTTGGTTCTATCCTTGTGGGTTATGACGAATATCCTGTTTCTTCATCAGTTCCGGCTAATATGTTTTACTTTTACCAACCTGCAATGTATGCAATTGCAAAAATATTAACGGAAGGACTTCATGCATATTTACAATGTATTTTCTTAGGTGTACCCGCAGATTCTGATATATTAACAGGTTTCTGTTTTGAAGTCATGCCTTATATTTTAGGATTATTTTTTATTATTTGGTCAATTCTGCTTTTTGTCAGAATTTCACGAATTGAAACCATTACCAATTACAAGAAGCCAAAAGTTTCGATACACATTATTGAAGCCTGCATAAGTGTATTTTTAACTGTAAATCTTGTTGTTATGCTGACTGCCACTTCTTATAGAGCAATTGATGATTTAATAACAGGCAACAGTTATTTGTCAAGTTGTCAGGAGATGTCGGAGTATGTATTCAATGCAGATTTAACAAAAGAAGATTCAGAAATTTCCGATAACTTAGAATCTCTGGAATATTATCAATATTATAAAGATACAAACAGAGTTACATATTATGACAAGGGCGGTGAAATTGAACTTTCGTCCGAACCTGATATCACAGAAGATTGCATATCGTTGTCATATCACACAGGTGATATTTTTGTTCCCTTTTATCTTAGATTAGGTGATTTCACCTATGACAGCGATATATATGAGAATAACATAGCATATGACGAAAGTCCGAAAATATTAGCTGATATGGAATCAATCAGAAATATTGATGTTGGTACAACACTTGAAAGCATCGAGCAGTCAGGATTATTGAAATATGCGGATCATATTAAAAAAACATACTACAGAGGGACTGATAAACTTGAATATCAAATTGACCTTTCAATATACTTGAACAGAGGTGAAAACAATTCCGATTCAAACCATATCCATAATAATTTGCATATAAAAGACGGAGCGGTAACTGAATCCTATATTAGCAAAAAATAGAAAAAGGAGTGATAGTATGACTAACGGTTTTATAGAAAAGGTTGCCGAACAAATTAGTGACAAACACTCCCGAAAGCTAATCACAGCCGAGCTTGAATCGCACTTGCTTGACAAAATCGACTACTATGTTGACATTGGCTATTCAAAAGAAGATGCCGAAAAGCGTGCTACCGAAGAAATGGGCAATCCCGATGACACCGCCGTGCCGTTGAATTTTTTGCATACAAACATTTTCCTATCGCCGTTTACAATTATTTGTGCTTGCCTTGTTACAGCTATGTTTCTATGCACAGTTTTTTTAAAAGACAAGTTCATATACCGATACGATACAGTATTTTACAGGCACGATGTACTCTTGGATTTCATTTCACTTACATTTATAATTACATATGTTGTCTTGCTGATATTATCACGAAAAAAGAATAATTATGTGATTCCGATAATAATATTGATTTCTTTCATTTTGCAATTTGTATCAATATTTTTTGAAAACGATAATTATGAAATCTGTTCTGCAGGACATCCGAATTTATTATATTTTTATCAACCTGCTGTTTTTGCCGTTGTAAAAACTGTTACGGAAGGTTTTTCGGCATATATGCAATGCATTTTCACAAAGGTTCCTGCACAATACAGTGGCTTTGCAGTTTTCTGTTTTGAAATTTTTCCGTATATTATCGGTGCTATATTTATTTTATGGTCAATATTATTGTTGATAAAAATATGCCGCAGGGAAATGCTTTTAAGTAATAAGGGCTTACAAATTCCGATAGGTTTTTTTGAAATATGTATGTGCATCTTCTTATCGGTAAATTTGGTCTATATGACAGCAACAACAACCTACAAGGCGGTAGAGGATTGTAAAACAGACAACAATTATTCTGCAAACAAGCAAGAAATGGTGGATTATGTTCTTACTTCCGACTTATCCAAAGACAAATCGGAAGTATTCAGCGACTTGGCGTCACAAGGCTATTATCAAAAAAGCGAAATGCTTTACAGCGAGGCTGTATATTACGATAAAGGCGGTGAATTGTCATTAATCTGTGGTAAGAATGATGATTCCTCGATATGTCTACAGTATAATTCGGAAGATTATTTAAATTCTTACGATGAGCATTTCAATTTTGACACTCTAAACAAAAATTCTATTTATAATGAGTCGCCGAAGATTTTAGCTGATTTGGATGCTATTCAGAAGATTTCAAAAGGAACAACCCTTGAAAGCATACAAAAATCAGGACTTTTGAAATATACAGATTATGTATCCAAAACATTCTATGAAGATAAAAAAGAAACAGAAATTAAACTTTGTCTTACCATATATCTAAATAACGGTACAGACTATCTCGAAGAAAGCGACAATCGAAACTATAAAATTCTGACTATTAAAGACGGAGTAGTGGTTGATTGTTACAGCGATTAAAATCGAAAAGGAGGGATAGTATGACAAACCGTTTTATCGACAAAGTGTCGGAGCTAATCGGAAAGGAGCAAATAAAATGAAAATCAGTAAAGAACTTATCAAAGGCAGTACAGCAATGCTTGTTATGAGCGTTTTAAAGAAAAACGATATGTACGGATACAAAATTATTAAAGAGCTTGAATTACAGAGCGAGAGCGTGTTTGAGCTTAAAGAGGGTACTCTCTACCCCATTCTTCACGCACTTGAAGAAGAAAATCTGCTTGAAAGCTACTGGGAAGAATTTGACGGCAGAAAGCGTAAATACTACCACCTCACCCGCAAAGGCACAAAACACCTTAAAGAAAAGCAGGAGGAATGGAAAGTGTATTCAAAATCAGTTGAAAAAGTTCTCAGCTTTTCCGGTGTGTAAAACACTTATCACAGACAGACCGTTTTCCGTTAATCTTGAATTTATAGCCCTGTAATGGTAAAATTATCCTATAAACTCAGAAACGGAGATATTATGATGCACAAATTAAAAGTCAGAGCAAATCATACGGTATATATCATATTTGCCGTTTTGTCATTGTTTTCCCTGACACTTATATTTAATGACAATATATGGTTTGACGAGGCGTACACGCTGTCGCTGATTCAGCACAATTATTCAGACATAATCAATATTCTGAAATCCGATATGCACCCACCGCTGTATTTTTTGTCGCTGAAAACATTTTGTTGCATCTTTGGATACTCAATAACAGCAACAAAAATATTTTCGGCAATCGGTTACATTGCAACGCTGTTTTTGGGATGCACAATCATAAAAAAGCACTACGGCAGTAAAACATCAATAATTTATATGCTGACTGTCGGAGCTGTGCCAATGATGCTCTATTTCAGCGTTCAGCAAAGATCATACTCATGGAGCATATTTTTTGTTACATTATGCTTTATTGAGTCCCTGCTTTTTATAGCAAACAAAAAGTTTTATCACTGCATTTTATTTGCTATAGCAGGACTTGGGGCTGCATACAATCACATCTACGCACTTCTTGCAGTTGCAATTATCTTTGCTTTTGCAAATATATATCTGCTCATTAAAGACAGAAATTTGTTCAAGCGTGTTATTATTGCAGACCTTATTATGGTGGCAGGATATTCATTTTGGATAATTCCTCTTTTAAATCAAACAAAATCAGCCTCAAGTAATTTTTGGCTCAGCGGAGTTGAACCGTTGTCTGTAATTGTATTCATATCGGGCATAGCAGTATCTGCACTTGTTCTTATGAAAAAGAGCAACCAAAAATTGTGTATAATTTTCGCAGATGTCTGCGTTATGGGGATTCAAATAATCGGGTTGTTCGTAACCGTTTTTATACGCCCATTTTACATTGCAAGATACAGCGTTGTAATTCTCGGTATCTTTGCAATTCTCGTTGCTTTCGGCGTAAAAGATATAAAACCAAAGCCGAGCAAAGTAATATGCACCCTGCTTTGCGTTGTAAATATCGGCTGTCTTGTTGCAACAGGATTGTTTGAATATAATCCGTCAATGACAAATTTTCGTGAAAGATTCAGTTCTCAACAGTCAGAATCAGACACTTTTGTTTACTGCGACAGTGCATTCGGAATTATGTCGTATTATTATCCGAACAACACCCACCTTTGCACCTACAAAGAAAACTGGTTTGAGGCATTTGAAAATGTTGAATGTATAAACAAAAATGAAATTGCAGACAAAGTTGACCCAAATCATAAAATTTGGTTTGTAAAAAATGAACTCACAAAAATGCCAAAATGCATTAAAAGTAATTTCAAGTATAAAAAGATTGATTCTTTCCAATGTGACTTCAATAAATTTGACCTATATTTACTTATTCTAAAGTAAATATAGGTCTTTTGTTTATGGTATAAATGCAGAAATTAAAACTAATTTGCCTCTTATTTTCTGCTTTCGTAGTCCTTGTCTATCTCATCGCTCCAAGACGATGAAAGCGGTCTGCTTTGTCTGAAATTGCATACGGTTTTTGATACTGCGTCAAAAACAACAGCCGTACCCTGACCGTCAGCGTGATAATTAACGGAGCGGTCGGAATTGATTCCAAAATGCTTAGCGGTTTCAACGGAATCAATGTTAGCTCCGATAAAAAGAAATTCCCAGCCGTAGCGATTTTTCTGACGCTCAATCATTTTCTTGACCTTATGGCTTGAATAGATACGGCTTGCGTTCTCCATTCCGTCGGTCATAATCACAAACAAGGTGTGTTCGGGAACATCTTCTTCTCTTGTATACTTATGAATGTTGCCAATGTGATGAATTGCACCGCCGATAGCGTCAATGAGTGCAGTTGAGCCACGAACCGTATAATCGTTTTCAGTCATTTTTGAAATTTCAGACAATTCAACCCTGTCGTGAAGAACCTCGGTTTCGTGATCAAACAATACGGTTGAAACATAGCACTTGCCGTTCTGTCTGCGTTGCTTTTCAATAAGCGAATTAAATCCGCCGATTGTGTCCTGTTCAAGTCCTGACATTGAACCGCTTCTGTCAAGAATGAATACCAATTCTGTAATGTTGTTTTTCATAGTTGTTACCTCCAAAAGTAATTAAGTTTTTTATCTTGACTTAATCATAAAACTTTCGGGATAACATATGGTCGCCTGAAATGCGACATTTACTGACCCAACAAAACTTGGTCAAATTCAAATAAAGCCTCGTTTACAGTAAAAATATCATACTCGCCCTTTTGAATAAAATATTCAATGATAACATCAAACTTGTTCGAGTGCGAAAGTGCATAGCCGGCCTTTTGAAGCATTTCTTTAGTTTCATCAAGCGACAGTTCAAGTGCAACGGCAAAGGCAATTGCGGTAGTTTTCTTAGGTTTATAGTTGACATTGTTTCTTATTTTAGAAAACAGCTTGCGGTCAACATTCGCCTTTTTATAACACTGAGAATCCGTAAGACCTTTTTCGTCAATTTTACGCAAAAGCATCTGAGAAAAGCTTTCATCAAGCTGATTTACAACATCAGCTAAATTCAAAGCTGCGGTTTGCATTGGATAAGTCTCCGGCTGTCTTAAAAGACGTGATAATCCACGACTGCGGTTTTCGGAATAGTGCGTTTCAACATAGTGTTCGTCAATGTATTCGGCAATATCACGAACAAGCTTTTTGCTGACACGGAATCCGTCTTTGTCAAACACAACAATATAAACAAGCATATCATTGTCTGCAAGAAATTTACAGATTTCGTTGATTGCCACCTGTAATGCCTGTTCTTTCGGATAGCCGTAAACCCCCGATGAAATCAATGGAAAGGCAACCGATTCGCATTCATAAGCCTTTGCAAGCTTCAACGAGTTATGATAACATGACGAAAGCAGTTCTTCCTCATGATAATTTCCGCCTTGCCATACAGGGCCGACCGTGTGAATAACATACTTGCAGGGCAGTTTGTACGCACCCGTAATTTTCGCCTCACCCGTTCTGCAACCGCCAAGTTTTCTGCATTCATTAAGCAATTCATTCCCTGCCGCACGGTGAATCGCACCGTCAACACCGCCTCCGCCAAGCAACGAATTGTTTGCCGCATTAACAATTGCGTCACATTTCATCTTAGTTATATCATTCCGAACAATCTGCAACGGCATAATAATCACCCTTTAAATTCAGAATTTTAATGTTTTATTACTCTGATATTGATTATATAGCACCTCACAATTAAATTCAATGCAAAATTAAATAGTATGGTTTGTATTTTAACAGCCAAACAAGCGACAGCATAATTTCTGTCGCTTGTGATTATCATATATTCTATTTTTTGAGTTGCCCCAACTATTGACATAGAGCCTTATTATTCTATTTTCCGAATTTCCCCAACTATTGACATTAAGCCAAAAAGAAAACAGAGTAGCCAAAAGACTACTCTGTTGTGGCTCCCCCAACTGGGCTCGAACCAGTGACATCATGATTAACAGTCATGCGCTCTACCGACTGAGCTATGGAGGAATATAGAGCAAAACACCCGTTTGGGTGTATGCTTTGTGTTGGCATCTCCCTATCTTCCCGGGCCGTCACCAGCCAAGTATTTTCGGCACCACTGAGCTTAACTTCTGTGTTCGGTATGGGAACAGGTGGACCCTCA
>OLOU01000181.1_pt1 | contig 59643 bp, 53 predicted proteins | sample 1672101 | NCBI WGS metagenome assembly OLOU01 (sample SAMEA3136645, study PRJEB25190) | human gut metagenome | biome: human gut; feature: human-associated habitat; material: faeces | place: Austria | collected 2013
ACTTTTTTGACAAGCTGAGCCAGGGGCTTCCGCCCCGGGCTTTTGCTGTACCATATTGCTTTAGTTCGTCGTGATCTCTCCGGCCTTTTTGAGCGAGAGCTTCGTCACGGCCGGGCCGATAAGCTCATAGATGAGCGTACCGCAAAGGATGACCGCGCGGATCTGCGGGGCAAAATGCGGCACGATCTTACCGGCTGCCAGCGACAGACCGATGGCCACACCGGCTTGCGGCAGCAGGCACGGGCCAAGGTACTTTTTCACGTTCTTGTCACACTTGCACACGATGCCGCCAAGCGAAGCGCCGAAGGCCTTGCCGGCCACTCGCAGCACGATGTAGATCACGCCGATGAGGCCGACCGTCGGCAGCACAGACAGCTTGAGGTCCGCGCCGGACGCGACGAAGAACAGCAGAAAGATCGGCGGCGTCACACCGTCGCAGATGTCCATGATCTGCGTGACATCCGGAGAGAAGTTCGCCACGACCGCGCCCATGGCCATGCACAACAGCAGGGATGACAAATCAAACAGGGTAGCGATGCCGATGCCCGCAAACACGAACGCCACAATAAGTGACAGGCGGTTGCCAACCTTCTTGAAGAAGCGCAGCGGCAGCAGGAAGATAAAGCCGAGCACTGCCCCCACCACGAGGGCACCGCCGATCTCGCGCAGCGGCGACAGCAAAGACGCACCGAACGATGCGCCGGCGTCCGTCAGGCCCTGCGCCACAGCCACGGCGAGAGAAAACAGGATCAGCGCCGTCGCATCGTCGATGGCGACGACGGACAGCAGCGTCTCCGTCACGGGGCCCTTCGCGCGGTACTGCTTGATGACCATGATGGTCGCAGCCGGAGCCGTGGCCGCCGCGATCGCGCCCAGCACAAGCGAGAACGGCAGCGGCTGTCCCGCGATCAGCAGGCCGAGCACCACAAATACGACCGCAAACAGCGATTCGAGGCACGCGATGACGATCGGCGCAACACCGACACGCTTGAAATAGGACATTTTGAACTCATTACCGATGGAGAAGGCGATAAAGCCCAGCGCCACATCGGAAATGATATTGATCGTCGTGAGAAAATCCTCCGACAGCAGGCTGAAGACGCTCGGCCCGATGAGAAGACCCGCCACAAGATAGCCCGTCACGTTCGGCAGATGCACATGCTTTGCCATGCGCCCGCAGAACATGCCCGCAAAGATCATGATGGCCAGGTCCAGCAGGGTATTGAGATTCATTGGTATTTGCCCAGTCCTTCCACATACGAGATCGGCACCGTGAAGAGGATGCCGCTGTCCGGCTGATCCAGTCCTCCCGTTACCTCATTGACGACGCGGCTGACCGTGCGCACCTTCTCACCGTCCAACACCATAAAAATCATCTTGTTTTCCTTGTGCGCAGGGTTCATCAGCATCCGCAGGGAGCCGAGGAACCGAAGCTCGTCGTGCGCCTCGAGCTGCTGCGCCATGCCGCGGCTGTCCAGAATGGTCGCGCCGGGGATATGTTCCTCCTCCAGCGCCGTGAGAAGCTTATCCAGACATTCCAGCTTGTTCAGAACGATCACCAATAGCTGCATCATGTTCGCCTCCTGAAATTTTTCCGGACACTATCTTAGCACTGTCTCTCCGAAAAAACAACAGGAAATCACGGATTTTTTCGTTTTTTTACGTCGGAAACAGCTCGTGCAGCGTCCGCTCCGCCAGCGCATCTGCCGCTGCGAAGTCCACATAGGGTCTGCACAGGGCCTCCAGCTCGTCATGGATGCGCTTAGCCTCGCGCACATGCTCCGCCGCCTTCCGCAGGAGCGTCCCCGCCGTGTCCCGCGCAAAGCGCAGCGTGTCGCGCGCCGCAGGCGGCAGCGTGCCGTCCAGCTCCAGCGTGCAGCAGCGCTCGCCCGCATAGGGGAAGTCCGGACTGCTCGCCACAAAGGCCGCCCCTGCCCCCGGCACGAGCAGATGCGCGGGTGCGCCGTCCGGCTGCAGCGGCGTGTAGCAGGCAAGGCACGTCTGCCCGAGCTGCAGGGCCTGCTCCAGCACGCGCTGCAGCAGAGCCGGAGCAAGGCCGTAGCTGTCCTCCAGCACATAGACCCGCCCGCACACAGCCGCAGCCGTCTCCGTGCAGAACGACAGCCCCTCCGGCGTTACGGCGCTGAGGAACCGCCGCCGGACCCTCCCCTGCCGCCCGGACGGCCGCAGGGCCGTCAGCGCCAGGCAGCCCGCCAGCTCCTCGAGATCGCGGCGGCAGCGCGGCTCCTCCCACATGGCCCGCGCCGGAGCCAGCAGGCGGTCCGCAGCGGCGAGGCACGCCGTCACGAGCGGATACTGCGCGGCGTTCTCCCGCTTCCGGCGGCGCAGCTCCGGCTCGACGCGTGCGATGCCCGCCCGGTCATAAAACGCGCCGAAGTCCACATAGCCCTCCCGCCCGGCGCACAGCGTCGGCTCGAGTACATGGGGTGCCGTGGCGTCGACCCAGCCGCGCCCGAGAGACGGCAGCACGACGGCATCGAGGGACTGCGGATCGGACGAGCACAGAAACCGCCATACCTCCAGCCCCCGTGCGGCGGCCTCATCGGCAATGCGCCGGAGAAAGGTCGACTTGCCGCAGCCGGAGCCGCCCTTGATGTAATCCACCGCGCCGCACTCCTCCGCCAGCTCCGAGGCAAAGGTGGAAAAACCCCGCGGTGTGCACGAACCCAGAAAAAATGTTGCCTGCATCAACAGCACCTGCCTTTCTCCCAGATATCTATGCGCGGCGGAGCGAAAATGTTCCTTCCCCAAATTTAGGCTTTATTTCTATATGCAAACATTGACAGGATACATATTTTGTGCTAAAATATCATAAAAATGTGGAAGATCATCGCTTCCCGCATTTTCAGCATCACAGGAAAGAAAGGAAGATCACCATGAAAAAACGTTGTCTCAGCCTGCTGCTCACCCTGTGCCTGCTGGCCGCGCTGGCCGTTCCTGCCTTCGCGCAGGAAGCGGAAAAGCAGCCGACACTGCAGCCCGCCTCGGAGCATCCGTCCGTTCTTCTGAATACCCCGGCCGTTGAGATCCCGGCCGTCCGCGCCGAGATCGAGCCCATGTGCGTGCCGCACGCCAGCATGCGCAGCCTGTCCATCGCCAGGGGCTATGAGGGTTATCTCTATTACAGCCTCTACCGCGGCACCTACTCCGGGACCTACGGTTATTCCATTGAAGTCTACCGCGGCACCAGCATCACGGAAGCCAATTACGTCGGCGGCTATGCCGATGGCTATACCTCCGCAGAGCCGCAGCTGCTTGAGCTCTCGCTGGACAGCGCGCTCACGTCCACGCTCTCTGCCGGTACTTACACCGTTGTGAGCACGGTCCTCGTCGCCGTCAACGGCGAGGCCCGCGCCGTGAGCGGCACGGAGACCAAAACGCAGATCCAGGTCGTCAACGATCCTATCCCGCTGCAGGGCGTGTACATGGAGAGCGTCAAGGACGTCATGTACCTCGATCCCGGTCAGGAGATCACGACGCGCGTGGCCTTCAGCCCCGCCAACACGACGGCCCGCCGCAACTACGAGCTGAGCATCAGCAACGAATCCGTCTTCAGCGCTCTGGATTTCGGCAACGACATCACCATCCGCGCCGAGCAGCCGGGCAGCACGACGTTCTATGTCCTGCTTGGCGGCTACATGGGCGGCTTCCGCCTGATCGTCCGCGGCTACACCGCCTCCATGGCCCAGAAGGAGCAGACTCTGCACGAGGGCTCCTCTGCAAAGCTTTCCTTTACGGTCTCGCCGGATGACGGCCAGACGAAGGCTGTCTGGAGCTCAAACGATCCGCAGATCGTCAGCGTTGCGCAGGACGGCATCATCACCGCACTGCGTGAAGGCTCTACCATTGTAAACGCTTCCCTCACCTTCCCGGACGGCCGCACCGGTCTTGCGTCCTGCGCCGTGACCGTCACGCCGCACACCGGCGACGTGCTCTCCGAGCAGGCCCCCACGGCCAGCCGCGACGGCTGGCAGCAGATCAACTGCACCGTCTGCGGTCATGAGGCGACGCACATTCTCTCCCGCCGTTTTCTCGACCTCGACGGCACGCAGTGGTATGCCGACGGCGTGGACGACATCGTCGACCGCGGCCTGATGAACGGCACCGGCCCCGTGACGTTCGAGCCGGACTCCACCATGACCCGCGCCATGCTCGTCACGGTGCTGTGGCGCAGCGCCGGTTCTCCGAACGAGGGCACGAACGGCTTCACGGACGTTCCCGCCGATCAGTGGTACACGCAGGCCGTCGCATGGGCTGCGCAGAACGGCATCGTCAACGGTGTTGGCAACAACAAGTTTGACCCGGACGCCAAGATCACCCGCGAGCAGCTGGCCGCCGTCCTGTACCGCTATGCCGGGAAGGTCGGTATGGACGTCACCGCGCGCGCCGATCTCAAGCTCTTCCCGGATGCCGACAGCGTCAGCGCCTATGCCACGGACGCCCTGAGCTGGTGCGTAGCCAACGGCATCGTCAACGGCACGCTGGAGCACGGCACGGCCTATCTGGACCCGCAGGGCTCCGCCACACGCGCCCAGGTCGCCACGCTCATGTCCCGCTATCTCAAGCTCACGGAAGCATAACCGAAAAATCACTGAGGCCGTCCAATCGGGCGGCCTCTTGCTTTTTCTGCTGCAATGCCCTATACTGATGCAGGAGGTGGTTCCACATGAAAAGCAGGCGGCTTTCCCTGTTTCTGACGTTTCTGAAAATCGGCGCGTTCACGTTCGGCGGTGGCTATGCCATGATCGCGCTGCTGGAGCACGAGCTCATCGAGAAAAAGGGCTGGATCGGGCACGACGAATTTCTCGATATGGCAGCCATTGCGGAATCGACGCCCGGCCCCGTCGCCGTGAATGCAGCGACGTATGTCGGCTTCCATGTTGCCGGGGTGTCCGGCGCAGCGCTTGCCACACTGGCCGTGTGCCTGCCGTCGTTCCTGATCATTTTTGCGATTTCCCAATTCTTTGACCGCTTTCTTGCACTGACCACCGTCGGCTATGCCTTCCGCGGCATTCAGGTCTGCGTTGTCTATCTCATCGCATCCGCCGGATGGAAAATGGTCCGGAAGCTGCCGCACCGTCCGCTGGATAACGTGATCCTCGCCATCGTTCTGCTGGCCATGCTGGCCTGCTCCATGCTTGCCGTCTCGTTCTCCTCCATCTATTTCATTCTGCTCAGCGGCACGGCCGGGCTCTGCGTCTACGGCGTGCGGCAGCTGCGGAGAGGCGGTGGGAAGCCGTGATCCGGCTGTTCTGGAATTTTCTAATGATCGGCGCGCTGTCCTTCGGCGGCGGCTACGGCATGATCTCCCTTGTGCGGGAGACCGTTCTGTCCAACGGCTGGCTGACGGAATCGGAGTTTTTGAGCTTTATCGCCGTCTCGGAGTCGACGCCCGGCCCGCTGGCCGTGAATATGGCCACATTCGTCGGTTCTTCGCAGGGGGGCTTCTGGGGCGCGCTGGTCGCGACGCTCGGCGTCGTGCTGCCGTCGTTCCTGCTCCTGCTGCTTATTGCCGCCGTGCTGCGGAACCTCATGAAATACCGCGGCGTTGAGGCCTTTCTCTCCGGCGTGCGGCCGTGCGTCGTGGCGCTCATTCTTGCCACGGCCGTGACCATGGGCCTGACGCGCCTGCTCGGCTTTACGCACCTCGGTGATGTCCCTGCGCCGGATATCCGCTCGCTTCTTGTGCTGGCAGTCCTTGCCGCCGTCCATTTCCTGTGGAAAAAGCTGCGCGGCAAAGTGCCCTCCCCCATTGCCATGATCGGCCTGTCCGCCGTCCTCGGTATCCTGCTCTGGAGCATTTAGGCAGCTTGCGTCTGTAGCGGCGTTCCCTGAGCGCCTTGCAGGCTGCAGGTTTGGTGGCACTCCGCCGACCGCATCTGCCGTTGTAGGGGAGCGGACAGCCGGGCCCGGCGACGCACTTGCAGTCCGTACAAACCGCCGTCAAAATGGCAAACGCTCCCGAATTGTCATTGCGAGGAGGCCGCAGGCCGACGTGGCAATCTCGCAGTACCCTGTTGGATAATCGGGCAGCCCCGGCGAATTCGCAAGCTGCTGCAATCCCTTTTGAGAGAGCATCGTTTTTTTACGAAAAAACAGCCGCTGCACTGCGCAGCGGCTGCCGTTTTATTCTGTTTTACTTCGTGCCGAAGATACGATCGCCCGCATCGCCGAGGCCAGGCACGATATAAGCATGCTCGTTCAGATGGTCATCGACAGCAGCGACATAGAGGTCGACATCGGGATGTGCCTCCGTCACAGCCTTCACGCCCTCTGGCGCAGCGATAATATCCATTAGGGTGAGATACCTGCAGCCGTATTCCTTCTTCAGGATGTCCAGCGCAGCAACGGCGCTGCCGCCGGTGGCCAGCATCGGATCGACCACGAAGACCTGACGCTCCGAGATATCGGGCGGCATCTTGCAGTAATACTTGACCGGCTCATGGGTCTCCGGATCACGGAACAGACCGATATGACCGACCTTCGCAGAGGGGATCAGCTCGATCATGGAGTCGACCATGCCCAGACCTGCGCGCAGGATGGGAACGATCGCCAGCTTTTTGCCGGAAAGGACCTTCGTCTTTGCCATGGCGACCGGCGTCTCGATCTCGACTTCTTCCGTCGGAAGATTTCTGGTCGCTTCATAGCACATCAGGGCTGCGATCTCGCCGACGATCTCGCGGAATTCCTTCACGCCCGTGTTCTTGTCACGGAGGATCGAGAGCTTGTGCTGCAGCAGCGGATGATCCAAAACCTGTACTTTACCCATTGACACTCTCCTTCGATGTGCGCAGGCGCTCCGCACGTTCCCGCTCTGCCTGAGACAGACGCAGATAATTCGGCGCGAGCGCCGCGCCGCTGCAATCCGCCCCTTCACTGAGGAGCCGCCGCGCAGCGAGCGCCACACCTGAAGCGCGCTGCATTCTCCTATGCTCCGGCGCAAGCATGCAGCCGGAGATTTCCGTACCGAACGTATTATAGCACAACTGTGCGCCATCGCCAACCATTATTTTCGGTTTTTCGCAATTTTCAAGTGCGAGCCGCACCTCGTCGAGCGAAACGGCGCAGTCGGGGCACAGGCGTGTCAGTGTGCCGTTCTCTGCGAGGAAGCGCGCGTGATACACCTGCGAGCGCCGCGCGTCCATGGCGCAGCACACGATGCCGGAAAATTCCGATGCCTGCCATGCCATGGCCTCAAGCGTCGAAACGCCGCAGCACGGGATATCCCGCCCCCATGCAAAGCCCTTGGCGGCCGCAACGCCGATGCGCACGCCGGTAAAGCTGCCCGGCCCCGCCGCGCAGGCGACGGCGTCGATGTCCTTTGCCGTCAGCTCCGTGATCTCCAGCAGGCGCTGCGCCGATTCCAGCAGCGTCCGGCTGTGCGTCAGGCCGCAGTTCAGATAGAGCTCGCCCAGCAGCGTGTCGTCCTCCAGCAGGGCGACGGACGCCGCCTTCGCCGAGGTCTCAAATGCCAGAATTCGCATCCAGCCCGCCTCCTTCGATGATGATCGTGCGCTGCTCGTCCGAATCGCGGCCGATGCGCACCGAGATCGCGCCCTGCATGGCGTCCGCGACGTTTTCGCTCCACTCCACCGCGCACACGCCGCCGCGCTGCAGGTAGTCCTCCCAGCCGATGTCAAACAGCTCGTCACTCGAGCCGAGCCGGTACATGTCAAAATGGAACAGCGGCAGGCGGCCGCCCGTATATTCGTTGACGATGGTATAGGTCGGGCTGGTCACACGCATCGGGATCCCGAGTCCGCGCGCAAGTCCGCGGGTGAACGCCGTTTTTCCCGCGCCGAGATCGCCCGTAAAGGCGATGATCTCGCCGCCGTGCAGCGTTTTGGCCAGTCTTTCGCCCAGCGCCTCGGTCTCGTCGACGCTGTGGGTCACAAACCGCATCGTTCTCACGTTCCTTTCTCTCCGGCTGCATTTCGCAGCTGCTTTTGTTTATTTTACCATATCCGCGCGTTTTTTGCAAAACATACTTTTGGGTTTACAGAATGCCGGATCGATGATAGAATAAGAAGAACGAAATCAGGAGGTGACGGCATGCGAAAATTCGGGGCAAAACTGCTGGAGGTCCTGCGCAAGGGTGATATGGTCCTGCTGGCGCTGTGCGTGCTGACCTCCGTGTTCGGCATCGTGATGGTCGCGGCCTCCACGGCCTATGACGGCAGCAGCCGCTACGTTATCATCCAGACGGGCGCGCTGATCACGGGCATTCTGCTGTATCTGGCGCTCACCGCGTTCGACATCGATATTCTCGCCGGGCAGCGGACGCTGCTGTTCCTGTTCAATACTGCCTTTCTGGCCATGCTGCTCGTCTGGGGCGTCGAGGGTACGTCCGGCAACAAAAGCTGGCTGCACTTCCCCTTCCTGCCGTTCAACATTCAGCCCGCCGAGGTCTGCAAGATCACCTATATCATCATTCTGGCCAAGACCATGAGCCTGAACCGCAACCGCATCTCCTCGCTGCGCTCCGTCGGCACGCTCACGTTCCACATGCTCTGGATCGTCGCCCTGATCGTCGTCATTTCGCACGATACCGGCGTTGCGCTGATCTTCATGTTCCTGTTTGTCGTCATGGCCTATGTCGGCGGCGTGAGCGGCTGGTGGTTCCTCGGCGGCGCGGGCGCCGTCGCGGCCGTCTCGCCCTATCTCTGGAAATACTTTATCCGCGACGACCAGAAGCAGCGCATTCTTGCCCTGATCGACCCGTCCATCGACCCGGACGGCCTCGGCGTGCTGTGGCAGACGAACAAAAGCCTTGAGGCCCTGCGCAACGGCGGGCTGACGGGGCAGGGTCTGTTCCACGGCGACCTGACGAGCATCGGCTACCTGCCCGCCCAGCACACGGACTCCATCTTCTCGTCCATTGGCGAGCAGCTCGGCATGCTCGGCTGCCTTGCCGCCCTGTTCCTGCTGCTGGCCATCGTGCTGCGCTGCATTCAGGTCGGCATGAAATCCCCGGATTATATGAACCGCCTCATCTGCATCGGCATCGCCTCGATGCTGCTGTTCCAGATCCTCATCAACGTCGGCGTCTGCCTCGGCCTGTTCCCGGTCGTCGGTCTGGCCCTGCCGTTTTTGAGCTACGGCGGCAGCTCCATCCTGACGTCGTTCCTCGCCATGGGCATCGTCTCCGGCATCAAAATGCGCCCCGCCCCCGATATGAGCGCACACTATATCCGGCCCTATTGACGCGTATTTTCAGGCAGCACCGTGTTTGGCGGTGCTGCTTTTTTCTTTGCCGTCGCGCTCTTTATATGGAACACCGAAATTATACGGGACACAGAAAGTGCATCCGTTGCCGGATGCACTTCGTTATCGGACCGTACCCGCTCCCTTGTTTTAATGCCGCCCGCGATGTTCCAGTAAGGGCATACCACTGCATAGAGAGTGCTCATTCCCGGTCTGCGGCCCGATGTCAGATTCCCAGCTGATGCAGTGCAGACCACCACCATCGGCAGCAATACTCGGCACCATCACCGGCACCACTGGTCGGGAAAAGATGTGCTTCGCCGCAGCAACAGCCTCGGTGTCCTGTGTCGAACCGAATACCGGCAGGAAGACCGCCTGTTTCGTCTCCAGATAGTTCAGATAGCATCCCGCTGCGCTATGACCGGGAGCGGAGAAAAATGGGAAATCCAAAACATCCAGCCCGTGATACCGCAGTGCCGCGTACACAGTCTTCTCAAAGCCACGAGGCGATAATGGCCAGTTAGAGACTACTGTATGGTCATCGAGAAACCGTGCCATGCCGTCTGCATGGCCGGTCATGTCGCTCCGCAGGGACGGGATGATGAGCACCTCTGCCTCCAGCAGTGCTGACAATTTCTGTACCAGTTTTTTCCGTTCGCAATCAGGATTTTCTGCAAAAATGCGGTCACTGACGAGGGCGCGCCCGCCGGATGGCGAAAGCACCACATTGCCGCCGTCTAGGTTGATGGCAGAATATATCAGATCCGGTGTCAGCTGCAACGCCATATCGCGTCGGAAATCTGTCCTCAACTCCGGAGCACCTGCCAAATAGGATGGCTCATATCGGAACGAGAGCATCCGCCCGGAGCGTGTCCGCACAGGCATAAAATCCCGCACCCAGACGTCCTTTGTCCCGTCCAGCAGAGCATAGGGGACATTGTGATCTTCCAGTGCCGTAAAGAGTGCTTCTGCATCTGTTGGGTAAAGCACAGGCAGCCGGGCAGAGAAATAGATCATAGTAGGCATCCGCTCTTCCTAACTTACTCAGTCTCAACAAGTTCGAAATTCAGCTTATTGTCTTCCTTAATTCTAACTCTTTTTTTGCATTTGAACTTTGGAGCGGTCATTGCTTCGATTAGAATCACATTACAGCCACATAGTGAGTACTTTCCATGACAGTCACTATAATCTGGTTTGGTTTTGTACAGATGAAGTTCTCGTGCAATTCCATCCGGCTTGAAGGATATACCATTTTCATCTTTTATTCCTTTGATAAGGACATTATCGGGAAAAACGTCGTCTTTTACCGAAAGCAATAGTTGTCCACAGTATACACACCATGTTCCAGGCTTAGAAAAAAGAGGAGCAACTACGGTTGATTGTGCAGCAGCTTTTGTTTTACCTGCCCCATAGCAAAGTAGCTTTCCATCCCTGTCCTTTTCACCATGATAATATGCTTCTGTTTCAATGATCCGATAATAACGTATGCCTTCCTTGCTTCGATAGAGGATGGTACTACCAAGTAAATCTTTTGCAACCTCTGCCGCATCGCGCTCGAAGAAATTCTCACTAAATGCTGTAGTAGTCAATTTCGTATTCTCCTTTTTTTAAAACTTAATATTAATATTTATTTAAATTATAAAATTTTTATAATCTACTATCTATCATTATAATCTGTTGTCCAGAAAAAGCAAGTCTTTTCACCAGTTCAACCGCCGATTTCGCCAGTGGATACGGTCTGCGGCATACCGGCGATACCACCTTGCAGCCTCTCTGTCACGCCTTTCTTCCTCAGCCAGCCTGGCCAGACACAGCATGGCCGCGTCGCTACCGGAGTTTGCGGCACGCTGGTACCACATGGCGGCCTGCACGCGGTCACATTCCACGCCCCGTCCATAGTATAACCGATGCCCTAAGCGCAGCATGCCGATGGCATCTCCCCCGGCTGCCGAGTCAAAGTCAGACGCAAAGCTGTCTTCCCGCTCCCGCATATCCATCAGACAGTCTGCCGCCGCAGCATACGAAGCACATGTGAAGTACAGCTGAAGTCTGGCGTTTTCATCCTCACCTACAGGATCATAAGCGTTCATCACATCGGCCGTCACGTTGTTTTCGGCCCGCTTATACCAGCGGATGGCTTGCCGGTAACTGCGTTTCGTTCCGCAGCCGTACTCATAGCACCATCCAGCCGCAAATTGTGCCTCCGTGAAGCCACGGGAAGCCGAACGCTTGAGCAGATCAAGCGCCTTCGTCATGGCAGTCTGCGTCCCTCTGCAGATATATTTCAGCGCCTGTGAAAACTGAGCATCTGCATTTTGCCGTTGGCCGACGACCTCCCACAGCTCCGCGTACACAAAGAAAGCCGGTGAAAATACAATATTCATGATTCATTCCTCCTGATAATTTGATCTGCAGAAAGTATAGCACGTCCATAATTAAGACCTAAATTTAAATATTAATTCCGCATTAAACTTCTTTATATTTCTAATAAAAATCTTTCACTTTTTATTAGTAATGCAAATTGACTAACTGCTGTAAATTATTGATATAACTTAGGTCTTAATTAAAAAGGTGCTATACTGGCGGCAAATTCAAAAAAGGAGAAATTATCATGAGTGCATTTGACAAGGTCATCGGTTATCGAGCCACGAAACAGGAGCTGCTGCAGATTTGCGACATGCTCCGTGATCGGACGATCTATGAGGAAATGGGCGCCCGCATGCCGCACGGGCTGCTATTGTATGGCGAGCCGGGTCTGGGCAAGACCCTTTTAGCAAAGTGCTTTCTTGCAGAAAGCGGGTTAAACACCATCACGGTACGCCGCGACAAAGGTGGCGATGCCTTTATCGACAGCATTACGCAGGCCTTTGCCAAAGCGAAGGCTGAAGCGCCGGCCATTGTTTTTCTGGATGATATGGACAAGTTTGCCAACGAGGATAGCTCGCGCTGTGATGCACCGGAGTATGTCGCCGTGCAGGCAGGGATCGACACGGTCAAGGATGATGCCGTATTTGTAATCGCGACCGCAAATGATATTCGGAAGCTGCCGGATTCGCTGCGGCGCTCCGGGCGTTTTGACCGAAAGATCGGTCTCTGTGCGCCAACGGCGTCGGATGCAGAGGAGATCATTGCTTATTACCTCAACGGGAAAAAGGTTTCTGGCAGCGTCGACCTGAATGACTTGGCAAAGATGATCAGCTATCATTCCTGCGCTGAGTTGGAAACGATCCTGAATGAAGCAGCAGTTCACGCGGCCTTCGCCCGAAAAGCCAGTATTGAGATGGAGGACCTGGTAAGTACGGTTCTGAAGCAGCAATACGGCGCGCAGGAGGATATTTCCGGCATACCTGCAGAAGGTATGGAAAAGGTAGCGCTGCATGAAGCGGGGCATCTGGTCCTCTGCGAGCTCCTGTGCCCCGGCAGTGTCGGCTTTACATCTTTGCTTCCCTCTGAAGAAAATCACTGCGGCGGCTTTGTCCATATCTGCAAAGCCATTCCGGATTCGTGTATTGCAGTCATTGCATTGGGCGGCAAAGCAGCTGTGGAGATGCGGTATGCCGGTCAGATTGCCGATGGCTGCGCCAGCGATATCAAACGCGCAGTCAACAGCATCCGTGAGGCAGCCGCCGCAGAAGGAGCACTGGGCTTTTCACTGCTTGATGTGGAAAGCCGATCTTCTCCCCCTATGTCCGAAAGTCTGAATGCGCGCAGCGAGGCGGCCGTACAGCTTGAGCTGGAGCAGTGTTACTGCAAAGCAAAGAGCATTCTCACCCAAAATGACATTTTCCTGAAAGCAGTCGCTGAAGCACTGGTCGCAAAGAAGACCCTGCTATATTCCGACATTCAGGCCATCCGAAGCACCACCGTCAAAAGCGATCAGCCAATGATTTCCAACACGGTCTCCCAATATCGCGGAGCAGAACGCGCAGAGCAGCTGCCCGAGGCGGAGTCGACCAAGGCGATCAGGCGGCGGCTCATACAACGGTTGGAAGAGCGCCGAAAAACACAATGGTCCTGATTTGCCGCATCGTCCGGTGCCGCTTTTTGCATAATCTGGAGAAATCGGTGTATCCTACCCGCGATGACTTTTTTAGGAGGGAACACCATGAAACGAACGCTGCTTCTTCTGCTGGCGCTTCTGTGCATGCTCCCGGCCGCGCACGCGGCCGGGGCGGAGACGCTTTACCCCATCGCCTACTGCTTCCGCGAGACGGATTTTCGCGCGGACACGCTCTCGGACCTGAACGGCATCTTCGTCACGTCCGTGCCGGAGGCCGACGTGGCGACGGTCTGCCTCGGTGAGCGCATCATCCGTGCAGGCGACGTGCTGCCCGTGTCCGTGCTGGGCGAGCTGGAGCTTCTGCCGGTCAGCACCGGCGGGCAGGAGGCCGCTCTGTGCTACTGCCCCATCCGCGGCACGGCGCTCGGCGAACCGGCGCAGGTCACGATCCGCATCCGCTCGGCCAAGGATGCCGCGCCGAAGGCCGACGACGCGGAATTGGAGACGTACAAAAACATTCCGAACGACGGCCGGCTCACCGGCTCCGACCCGGAGGACACAAACCTGACCTTTCAGCTCGCCGAGGAGCCGAAGCGCGGCAAGGTCGAGCTGCAGGAAAACGGCAGCTTCGTCTACACCCCCGCCAAGAATAAGGTCGGCGAGGACAGCTTCACCTTTACGGTCACGGATGCCGCCGGAAACGTCTCCCACCCTGCAACGGTCCGCATCACGGTCAAAAAGCCGTCGGAATGCCGCGCCTTTGCCGATCTTACGGGCAGTCTGGATCAGTTTGAAGCCATGTGGACAGCCGCGGCCGGTCTGACCGGCGGCCGCAGCATCGGGGGCACGCTGTGCTATCTGCCGCAGGAGACGGTCTCCCGCGCAGAATTTCTCGTGATGGCCATGGAGCTGCTCGATGTCCCCGTGGACGACACGCTCCGGGTCTCCGGCTTTGCGGATGCCGACGACGCGCCCGCGTGGCTCCAGCCCTATCTCGCCTCAGCCATGCGCCGCGGCATCGTCAACGGCATGGTCTCCGAGCGCGGCCTCGTCTTCCGCCCGAATGAGCCGGTCACGGCCGGGCAGGCCGCCGTCATGCTGCAGAACATGCTGGAGCTCCCCGTCTCCGCCGCCGTCTCCCAGACGGACGCGCCGTATTGGGCGGCCTCGTCCATGCAGGCGCTGCAGGAGGCCGGGATCCCGCTGGCTGCTGCGGACACGAGCGTCAGTCGCATCGAAGCGGCGCGCATGCTCTACCGCGTCAGCCGTCTGCCGAAATAACGCGCCTTGCCCGCCTTCGAAAAGAGGCGGGCAGTTTTTTGCAAAAAAGTTCTGTACTTTTTCAAAATTCGTGCTACCATAGGAACCGAAAACAAGGGCAGCACCGTACAATTCAGCAAGAGCCTTCGGCGAAAAAGGTCCGCCGAAGGGGAATGATGCGGTATTGCCCGATATCGAGGTGATCCCATGTCCATTCGAGAAGCCGTCCCTGCCGACGTTCCCGCCATGCTCGCCATCTACGCGGAATACGTTACGCAGACGGCCGTCAGCTTTGAATATGAAGTCCCGTCCGAGGCGGAATTTACCCGCCGCCTGACGGAGCACACCGCCGTCTATCCCTGGCTCGTCTGGGAGGAGGACGGCCGCGTGCTCGGCTACTGCTACGCCGGGCGCGCCTTTGAGCGCGCTGCCTACGCGTGGAACGCCGAAATTTCCTGCTATCTCGCCCACGAAGCCCAGCACCGCGGCATCGGGCGGCAGCTCTATGCCCGCATAGAGGAGCTGCTGCGCAGGCAGGGCTGCCGGAAGGTCTTCGCCGTCGTCACATCCGCAAACGAGCTGTCCCTCGCTTTCCACCGCGCCATCGGCTACCGCGATGCCGCCCATTTCCGGCAGGTCGGCTATAAATTCGGCCGGTGGTACGATGTGACCTGGCTGGAAAAGTCCCTGTGCCCGCCGGGCAAGCCGTCTGAATTTCCGATCTCGTGGAAGGAGGTCCTGTGACCATGCTGCAGGATATCGCACCCCATACATATCACGTTGAATTCACACCGGCAGAGCCGCAGCCTGCGGACCTGCTGCTCATCTACGGCCCACAGGGCGTGCTGAGCGCCGCGGATGCCCTGCGTCTGCCGGTGCGCGCTGATTTCCCGGACATCGCCGTCCATTTTGCCTTTCGCCTCGACGACCGTGCCGTATTTCTGGCGCGGGAGCCGGTCGAAGCGCCGGAGGGCTGGCGCTATGTCCCCTCCGTCACCTACCGCGACGCCGAGCCGCGCGAAACGGCCTTCGCCTGCGCCACCGGTGAGAGTCTGCAGCGCTGGTATGCCGCAAACCGCTTCTGCGGCCGCTGCGGCGCACTCATGACGGAAAACCCGGCCGAACGCGCCATGACCTGCCCGGTCTGCCATAAGAACGTCTACCCGCGCATCAACCCCGCCGTCATCGTCGCCGTGCTGGATCACGGCCGCCTGCTCATGACAAAATACGCCAACCGCCCCCTCATCCGCCGCTACGCCCTGATCGCAGGCTTCTGCGAGATCGGCGAATCGTTCGAGGACACCGTCCGCCGCGAGGTCATGGAGGAGGTCGGCCTGCGCGTCAAAAATCTGCGGTTCTACAAATCGCAGCCGTGGGTCCTGACGGACAGCCTGCTGCTCGGCTTCTTCTGCGACGTCGACGGCGACCCGACGCCCGTCCTGCGTGACGGCGAGCTTGCGCTGGCCGAGTGGCATACGCCGGAGGACGTCCCTGCGGACTACTCCCGCATCAGCCTGACCGGCGAGATGATCGACCGCTTCCGCGAGGGCCGCATTCCGAAATAAAGCCTTGGGGCTGCCTCCCGGTGAGACAGCCCCAAAATATTTTTCACGGCGACTTGACATTCCGAAAATCCGTGCTATACTAAGCAATAGATTAGAAAATAAAACTTCGCTTAGGAGGCGCGCCCATGACACAGCGTGAACGCCAGATCCTGCAGTGGATCGAGGCCGACCCCATGATCTCGCAGGAAGCCCTTGCGGAACGCGCGGGCATCACCCGCTCCTCTGTCGCAGTCCATATCTCCAACCTGATGAAAAAAGGCTACATCGCCGGGAAGGGCTATGTGCTCCGCTCCGGCACCTATGCCGCCGTCGTCGGCGGCGTGAACGTCGATATCGGCGGCCAGTCCTATGCGCCGCTCGTCGCGCGGGATTCCAACCCCGGCCGCGTGCGCATCAGTCTCGGCGGCGTCGGACGAAACATCGCCCACAACATGAGCCTGCTCGGCGTGGATGTCCGCCTGCTGACCGCCTTCGGCGACGACCTGCATGCACAGCGCGTTGCGGCCTCCTGCGGCGAGCTCGGCATCGACATCAGCCACGCGCTGCAGGTGCCCGGCGGCACGACGTCCACCTACCTTTTCCTGAACGACGTCGACGGCGATATGGCGCTTGGCCTTTCCGACATGGATATCTGCGAGCGCATCACCCCCGCCTATCTCGCATCCAACCTGTCCCTGCTGAACAACGCGCAGGTCATCGTCGCCGATACAAACATTCCGGCAGAGTCCCTGCAGTACCTTGTCACGCACTGTACCCCCCCTGTGTTCGTCGATCCCGTCTCCACGGCGAAGGCGCGCAAGGTCCAGCCCGTGCTCGGCAGGGTCCACACGCTTAAGCCGAACCGCATCGAAGCCGAACTTCTCTCCGGTGTGCAGATCACGGACGAAGCCAGCCTGCGTCTTGCGGCTTCCAGACTGCTCGAGACCGGCCTGCACCGCGTGTTCATCTCCCTTGGCACGCAGGGCGTGTTCGCCGCCGACCAGAAGGAAATGCTGATGCAGCCCTGCATCCCCGCGCAGATGCGCAATGCCACCGGTGCCGGTGATGCCTTCATGGCTGCGCTGGCCTGGGCCTATCTCGAGGGCACGGCGCTGGCCGAAACGGCGCGCGCCGCCGCGGCAGCCGCCGCTATCGCCATCGAGGGCGAAGAAACCATCAACCCTGCCATGTCTGCCGACGCAGTCCGCAGCCGCATGGCCGCAATATAATTTTGTAAGTTTTCAATTCTTGATACAGGAGGATCTTTATCATGCAGCTCAACAAGTTTCTTGACGTAAAGCCCGAGGTCGCCGAGGCCATTGCCGCCGGTAAGCCCGTCGTCGCTCTGGAATCCACCATCATCTCCCACGGCATGCCCTATCCGCAGAATGTGCAGACCGCTCTGGAGGTCGAGCGCATCATCCGCGAGAACGGCGCCGTCCCCGCTACCATCGCCATCATCGGCGGCCGCCTGAAGGCCGGTCTGACCGCAGAGGAGATCGAGTACTTCGGCAAGAAGGGCACCGCCATCGCCAAGGCCTCCCGCCGCGATCTGGCTGTCCTGTGCGCCCGCGGCGAAGACGGCGCAACGACCGTCACCACCACGATGATCATCGCCCACATGGCCGGCATCAAGGTGTTCGCCACCGGCGGCATCGGCGGCGTGCATCGCGGTGCTGAGACGACCATGGACATCTCCGCCGACCTCGAAGAGCTGGCCTCCACGCCCGTTATGGTCGTCTGCGCCGGTGCAAAGTCCATTCTGGACCTTGGCCTGACGCTCGAGTACCTCGAGACCCACGGCGTGCCCGTCATCGGCTACGGCACGAAGGAGCTGCCCGCCTTCTACACCCGCAAGTCCGGCTTCTCCGTCGACTATGAGATCGACACCCCGGAAGAGCTGGCCAAGGCCTTCAAGACGCAGCATGAGCTCGGCCTGCGCGGCGGCATGCTCGTGACGAACCCGATCCCCGAGGAGTACTCCATGGATCCGGACGTCATCAACAAGGCCATCGACGAGGCCATCGAGGAAGCCAAGGCCGCCGGTATCCACGGCAAGGCCACGACGCCGTTCCTGCTTGCGAAGGTCAAGGACCTGACCGGCGGCAACAGCCTCGCCTCCAATATCCAGCTCGTCTACAACAACGCCCGTCTGGCCGCGAAGACCGCCGCTGCCTACTGCGCGCTGTAAGCGAAGCAAGACCTTTTTCCCCGGGCGCAAATGCGTCCGGGGATTTTTGCAAAATCGATTGCTTTTTTTCGGCCGTTCCGGTATAATGGTAGCCGATTTTCCACACAAAGGAGCCACGAATTTGACGCCACTGTTTCTGCATGGGGCCGCCTCCGCCGATATGACCGGCTGGAGCGCCGTTCTCTCCGCCCTGCTGGACGGCCTGAAGGACGGCCTGCTGAGCATCCCCATTTTATTTCTCGCCTATCTCCTCATGGAGCTGCTCGAGCGCAGCAGCCGCCTGAACGAGGGCCTGCTGCGCCGCTATTCCCGCCGGGCCGGTCCCGCGCTGGGCGGCCTGCTCGGCATTGTGCCGCAGTGCGGCATCTCGGGCGCGGCCGCCACGCTGTTCTCCACCGGCTCTATCACCGTCGGCACCATGCTGGCCGTGTTCTTTGCCACATCGGACGAGATGCTGCCCATCTTCCTCTCCTCGCTGACGGAGAACAGCGGCATCTCGTGGAAGGCCATCGTTCTCATCACGCTTTCGAAGGCTGCGCTCGGCATCCTGCTCGGTTATCTGGCGGATCTGCTGTTCGGCCGCTGGTTCCGCGCGCAGAAAAGCATCCACAGCTTCTGCGAACGCGAGCACTGCGACTGCGACGAAGAAGAGGGCAGCGTGTTCCTCGCCGCCCTGCGCCACACGCTGAAGATCGCCGTCATGCTCATCGCGGTGAACTTCGCGCTGAATCTGCTGTTCCATTATATCGGCGTGGAACGCCTGTCCGGCACGGTGTTGAACCGCCCCGTCCTTGGGGAGCTCATCCTCGCCCTGTTCGGCCTCATCCCGAACTGCTCCGTTTCCGTCGTCGTGACGGAGTCCTACCTGAGCGGCGTGCTCGGCCTTGGCGGCCTGTTCGCCGGTCTGCTGTCCAACGCCGGGATCGGCCTGCTCGTGCTGCTGCGCACGAACCAGAACTGGAAGGAAAACGCCGCCGTCGTCGCCATTCTCTATGGCTTCAGCGTGCTGGCGGGCATCGCCGTCACGCTGCTGGCCGGCTGAAAAAAACCGAGGGAGACTGTGCAGCCGCACAGTCTCCCATTTTTACACGTTTATTCACAGATGCAGCTTCGGGCGCAGGCGGACGTGATAATAGATCTCCAGCCGCGCGATAAGCACGTCATAGATCACGAACGTCACGTTTGCCAGCACAAGGAGCACGGCCAGCATGGCCTTTCCCATGCCCTCAAAGTCCTCCATGACAGCCGTCAGATGGAAGACATAGAGCATCAGGCCATAGGCCGCAAAGACCGCCGCGTTGACATACACGAGCTTGACCGCCCACGCAGCCGCGCGCACACGCAGCCTGCCGATGAGCTTTCGCAGCATGGGATAGTAGCCGAAGAACACGAACAGCACGGCCGCTTCCTTCTCCGGCGCCAGCAGCGCAGCCAGAGCGGCCACGGCGGCGTACCACAGCAGGCCCCATTTCCAGCCGCACTCGCAGTAGACCGGGATGAGCACGAGCGAGGCCAGCACCGGGCAGGCGATGGAGGCAAACGGCACCGTTCCGCCGAGGAACATCAGCGCGACCGCCAGCGCGGCAAGCACACCGCACAGGGCCATCCGAGCCGCCGCGCCGCGCTTACGCATGGTGCTCTCCGCAGGCGTTGTCCTTCAGCAGACGGTATTTGATCTCCCAGAGCTTCTGAGAGAGGTCCACATAGTAGGTATGCGGGTTATCAAATCGCTTGACCTCGTCCCAGAGCGTGTCGACCTGCTCGCGGCAGTAGGAGCGAATTTCGTTGAGCGTCGGAAGCTGGTAGACGAGCTCGCCGTTCCGGAACACGGGGACCTGCAGCTCGCGGGCATGGAAGTTATAGACCTTCTTGCGCTTCCAAGTCGCCTCCGGGTCGAAAATTTCCAGATCCTCGCCGTCGTTCACGGTCTCGTCGTGCAGGCAGAGATAGTCCGCAATGGCCTTGCCCGTGTCCGCGCCGTAGAAGCGGTAGAGCTTTTTGAAATGCGGATTCGTGATCTTGCCGACGTTCTCGGAGATCTTGATCTTCGGCTCAATCGTCCCGTCCGGGCGCTCGACAGCCACGAGCTTATACACGCCGCCGAACACCGGCTCGCTCTTGGCCGTGATGAGGCGCTCGCCGACGCCGAACATGTCGATCTGCGCGCCCTGCCGCAGCAGGTCCTGAATGAGGTATTCATCCAGCGAATTCGACACGGAAATTTCACATTCCGGCCAGCCGGCCTCGTCGAGCATTTTGCGGGCCTTCTTCGTCAGGTACGTCATGTCGCCGGAGTCGAGGCGGATACCGCACTTGCGGATGCCGAGTGGGCGCAGCACCTCGTTGAACGCGCGGATGGCGTTCGGCACACCGCTCTTGAGCGTGTTGTAGGTGTCGACGAGCAGAACGGCATTCGTCGGGTACAGCTCGCAGTAGCGCTTGAAGGCCTCATATTCGCTGTCGAACATCTGCACCCACGAATGGGCCATCGTGCCGCCCGCGAACACGCCGTAGAGCTGATCGGAGATCGTGCAGGCCGTTCCGTCGCAGCCGCCGATGTAGGCAGCGCGCGCGCCGAGGATAGCAGCCTGCGCGCCCTGCGCCCGGCGGGAGCCGAACTCCAGCACGCGGCGGCCCTCCGCCGCGCGGACGACGCGGTTGGCTTTTGTGGCGATGAGGCTCTGGTGGTTCAGCGCAAGCAAAATATACGTTTCGACGAGCTGCGCCTCGATGGCCGGGGCGCGGACCGTCAGGATCGGCTCGCGCGGGAAGACCGGCGTGCCCTCCGGCACGGCGTAGATATCGCCCGTGAAGTGGAAATTCTCCAGATAGTGCAGGAAGCCCTCGTCAAAGATGCCGCGGCCGCGGAGATAGGCGAGGTCGTCCTCAGAAAAATGCAGATCGCGGATATACTCGACCACCTGCTCCAGACCTGCCGCAATGGCAAAGCCGCCGCCGTCCGGAACATTGCGGAAGAAGACGTCAAAATAGCAGATCTGATCCGCCTTCCCGTCCACAAAGTAGCCGTTGCCCATGGTCAGCTCGTAAAAATCGCAGAGCATGGTCAGATTGAGTTTTTCATTCGTTTTCATACTGCACCTCTCATGCATATGTTATTACCCAGATTATAGCCCGGAATCGCCAAAATGGCAATCTTTATTTTTGTTTTGCATTGACCTGACCCTGCAAATTTGGTACTATAATACGTGAGAAATCAGGCTGGCACCGCACAATTCCGCAAGAGCATTCGGCAAAAAATATCCGGCGAAGGCCGAAGGTGCAAGGATGCGGTGCTGCCTTAGGTCCATTTGGAGGATTATGACTATGGCAATTGAAATTGGACTGCAGGGCCACAGCGAGACGCTCGTCGAGCAGGAGGACACTGCAAAGTCCGTCGGCTCCGGCGATCTGCTCGTCTATGCAACGCCTTGCATGGCCGCCCTGATGGAGGGCGCCGCCTGCGAGAGCATCGCGCCGTATCTGGCAGAGGGCGAGACGTCCGTCGGCGTTTCCCTGCAGCTTTTCCACACAGCCGCCACGCCCGTCGGCATGGAAGTCCGCGCAGAATCCGTCGTCACGGCGGTCGACGGCAAAAAGATCACCTTCACCGTCACAGCCTACGACGAGGCGGGCGAGATCGGCCATGCACAGCACGAGCGCGTGATCGTCAAGGCCGAGCGTTTTCTGGAAAAGACCTATGACAAGCTCTGAGCAGGAGGACAGCATGCAGAAAAAATATCTGGAGGCGGGCGAGATCGTCAGCACCCACGGCGTGCAGGGAGAGGTCAAGATCCTGCCGTGGGCGGACGGCCCCGAATTCCTGCTGCAATTTGATACGTTCTATCTGGACGGCCGCCCCTATGCCGTCCGCTCCGCCCGCGTGCACAAGACGTGCGTGCTGGCAAGCCTCGAGGGCATCGACACGCCGGAGCAGGGCATGGCTCTGCGCGGCAAGCGTGTCTGCATCGACCGGAGCGAGGCAAAGCTGCCGGAGGGCAGCGTTTTCATTGCCGATCTCATTGGATGCCGCGCGCTGGACGAGGACGGCGCAGAACTTGGCCGCATTGAGGACGTGCTGACCATGCCGTCGAGCGATGTCTATGTCATCGCGGGTGAGAAGCGCTACATGGTCCCGGCCGTCAGGGAATTCGTCCGCGAAATTCGCGTTGACGAGGGCTATGTGCGCCTGCACCTGATCGAAGGAATGGCAATCGATGAGAATTGATATCATGACGCTCTTCCCGGACACCGTCGGCGACGTGCTGAGCGAGTCTATCCTCGGCCGCGCGCAGGAGCGCGGCATTCTCCGCATCGAAACGCACCAGATCCGGGATTACACTGCGAACCGGCAGAATCAGGTGGACGACTACCCCTACGGCGGCGGCCATGGTGCCGTGCTGCAGGCAGATCCGCTCTACCGCTGCTGGTGTCATGTCTGCGATGAGGCAGGTGCGCCCGTCCACACGATCTACCTCTCCCCCGCCGGGCATGTGTTTGACCAGAGCGACGCCCGCCGTCTGGCAAAAATGGACAATCTTGTTTTTGTCTGCGGGCATTACGAAGGCATCGACCAGCGCTTCATCGACGAGTGCGTCGACGAAGAGCTTTCCATCGGCGATTTCGTCGTCACCGGCGGTGAGATCCCGGCCATGGCCATTACGGACGCCGTCTGCCGCCTTGTGCCGGGCGTGTTGTCCGATGCGGCCTGCTTTGAGGACGAGAGCCACTGGGCCGGCACATTGGAATATCCCCAATACAGCCGCCCCGCCGAGTGGCACGGCCTGCGCGTGCCGGATATTTTGCTCTCCGGCGACCACGCCAAGGTCGCACGCTGGCGCAGAAAGCAGTCCATTCTCCGCACGCGGGAGCGCCGTCCCGACCTGTATGCCGCCCTGCGGCTCGACAGCAAGGAGGACAAAAAAATTCTGAGGGAGATCGCAGATGAAGACGAAGATCGAGCAGCTGCGCAGCTGGATCGCAGAGAGTAAGCGCATGGTGTTTTTCGGCGGCGCAGGCGTCAGCACGGAAAGCGGCATCCCCGATTTCCGCAGTGTGGACGGCCTGTACCACCAGAAATTCGACTACCCGCCCGAAACGATCATCAGTCACAGCTTTTTTCTGAAAAACCCGGAGTATTTTTACCGGTTCTACCGCGAAAAAATGCTCCCGCTCGGCTTTGAGCCGAACGTCACGCACCGCGTGCTTGCCCGGCTGGAGCAGGAGGGCCATCTGGCCGCCGTCGTCACGCAGAACATCGACGGTCTGCACCAGAAGGCCGGGAGCAAGCGCGTCTATGAGCTGCACGGCAGCGTTCTGCGCAATTACTGCATGAAATGCGGCAAATTTTATCCCGCCGAGTTTATCCGCGATGCGCAGGGCATCCCCCGCTGCACCTGCGGCGGCATCGTGAAGCCCGACGTCGTGCTCTATGAGGAGGCGCTCGACGAGAAAACGCTGGCCGGGGCCATTTCCGCCATCCGGCAGGCCGATGTGCTAATCGTCGGCGGGACGAGCCTCACCGTCTATCCTGCCGCAGGCCTGCTCGGCTACTACCGCGGTGACCGTCTCGCCCTCATCAACCGCGACGAGACGCCCTATGACGACATGGCCGGGCTTGTGCTGCACGCCTCGCTCGGCGACGTGTTCTCGCAGCTGTAAGGAGGGCAAGCATGGAAGAGACCTGCGTTCTCCGTCCCATTGCGCATGTGCACAGCGAATTCCCCGGGAAATTCGGCATCCCGCGCCAGAGCGGCGTCGTGCCGGAGCTGCGCTCGGAGCTGATCTTCACGCCGGAATTCCGCAATCCGGACGCCCTGCGCGGCATCGAGGGCTTTGACCGTCTGTGGCTCATCTGGGAGTTTTCCGCCAACCGCCGCGCCTCGTGGTCGCCAACGGTCCGCCCGCCGCGCCTTGGCGGCAATACGCGCCTCGGCGTGTTCGCCACGCGCTCGCCGTTCCGGCCGAACCCGCTCGGCATGTCCTGCGTCGTCCTGACCGGCGTCCGGCAGGATGCAAAGCTCGGGCCTGTTCTGTGCCTGTCGGGGGCTGACCTCATGGACGGCACGCCCGTGTTCGACATCAAGCCGTATCTTCCCTATTCTGACTGCTTTCCCGATGCCCGCGCGGGCTTCACGGCGCTTGCGCCCGACCTGCTGCTCGGCGTCGATTTTCCGCCGGAGCTGCTCGAACGCATCCCGGAGGCGCACCGCAGCGCCCTGCTCGGCGTGCTGTCGCACGATCCGCGGCCGTCCTATCAGGACGATCCCGCGCGCCGCTACGGCATGGGCTTCGCGGGCTTTGACATTCATTTTACCGTCTCCGAGGGCCGGCTGACCGTGGTCGACGTCGTGCCGATGGAGCCGTCTGAGAAAGGATCCGCAAGCCAATGATTCGAATCATGTTCGTCTGCACCGGAAATATCTGCCGCAGCCCCATGGCCGAGCTGGTCATGAAGCAGCTCGTGCGCAAGGAGGGGCTTGACTGGGTCATCTCGTCCGCCGCCAATACCGGCGACGAGGTCGGCAATCCCGTCTATCCGCCCGTCCGCGCCCTGCTTGAGGCCCGCGGTATCTCCTGCAAGGGGAAATACTCCGTGCAGCTCCGCCGCGAGGATTACCCGAACTACGACTATTTCATCGGCATGGACGCACGCAACCGCCGCGATATGCTGCGCATCTTCGGCGGCGACCCCGAAAATAAGGTCCATCTGCTGCTGGACTACACGGATCATCCGCATGAGATCGCCGATCCGTGGTACACGCGCGACTTCCGCAAGGCCGAGGCCGAGATCAACGAGGGCTGCGCCGCCCTGCTGCGCACGCTCCGGGCACGAGATAATTAATAAATGGGTCAGCGGCGTTTTTTGCCGCTGACCCATTTCTTTAATCTCCCATACAGAGGCCAAGCTCCCGCGCCGCACGGACGAGCTCGCCGTCCACCGGGACGGTCTTGAGCCGTCCGGCAACTTCCTTGAGCGGCACCGGCACGATGCGGTCGTTCTGCACGGCAACCATGTTGCCGAACTTTCCCTCGCGGATGAGCTCCGCCGCCGCCACGCCGAGGCGCGTGCACAGCAGGCGGTCTGCCGCACAGGGCGCGCCGCCGCGCTGGAAGTGGCCGGGGATCGTCACGCGGATCTCCTGACTTGTGATCTTCTGCAGTTCATCTGCCAGGCGGTAGGAAATGGACGGATACGGCATGGCCGCCCGGGCGGCCTTGAAGTCCTTCTTGCTCATGGCAGCCTCCTCGCGGCTGATGGCGCCCTCCGCCACCGCGACGATGGAGAAGCGCTTGCCCTCGCGGGCGCGCTGCTGGATGGCAGCCGCAACGGCCCGCGCGTCATAGGGGATCTCCGGGATAACGATGACGTCCGCGCCGGAGGCAATGCCCGCATGCAGTGTCAGCCAGCCTGCCTTATGTCCCATGATCTCCACGATAAACACGCGGCTGTGCGAGAACGCCGTGGAATGGATGGAATCGATGACCTCCACGGCGATGTTCATGGCCGACTGGAAGCCGAACGTCACCTGTGTGCCCCAGAGGTCGTTGTCGATGGTCTTCGGCAGCGTCACAACGGGAATGCCGTGCTCCGAAAGCAGGTTTGCCGTCTTGTGCGTGCCGTTTCCGCCAAGGATGACCAGGCAGTCAAAGCGGGCACGGCGGCAGGTATCGAGCATTTTCTCGAGCTTCGTCGCCTCGTTCTCCTCTGCCTGCTGCATGGTCTTGAACGGCTGGCGCGACGTGCCGAGGATCGTGCCGCCGCGCGTGAGGATATCGGAAAAATCCTGCGGCTCCATGGGGTGATAGTCGCCCTCGATGAGGCCGCGGTAGCCGTCGCGGATGCCATAGATGGTCACGGCGGTCCCGAATTCCTGATACAGCGCCTTTGCCACACCTCGCAGGGCCGCATTCAGGCCCTGACAGTCGCCGCCGGATGTCAGCATACCGATTTTCATGGTTTCGTCCCTCCTGTAATTCTTCAGCTTGTCAAAAAAGTCCCTTTGGGCTTTTTCGCCAAGCTGATTCCAGAATTGCAAAATAGAATTTTGTATTATTATTTTGCAACTCTGCCGCTGCGGCGGGTGATGGAACGTGAAAGGACACCCTGACGTTTTCCTTTCACACTTTTCGTCCCTCCGAACCTTTTGGCTTGGCAGTTTTTTGACAGTCTGAGTTCTTATCATCTCTATCATCATACGACTTTTTGCCGCACTTGAAAAGGGGGGGATGTCAAATTTTCATGATTTTACAACGCCGGGATTGCAGCAGCCGCGCATTTCCGGTATAATGGAGCAAAACATCTGGAAAGGAGCAGACCCCATGACGGAACCGATCTGGGAAAAGGGCTACACGCAGAACCGGGAGCTTTCGTGGCTGCAATTCAACGCCCGCGTGCTTGAGGAGGCGGAGGACGAGACCGTTCCCCTGCTGGAGCGCGTGAAATTTCTCTCCATTTTCACGAGCAATCTCGATGAATTCTATATGATCCGCGTCGGCAGCCTCGGCGACGTCGCCGCGCTGGGCGGCCACGGCGTGGACAACAAGTCCGGCCTGACGGCAAAGGAACAGCTCGAGCGGATCTATGCGGCGACGGCCCCGCTGTATGAGCGGCGCGACCGTGTCTTCCGCCGCGTGGAGCGGGAGCTTGGCGCAGAGGGCCTGCAGCGCCTGCGCATGAGCGAGCTGACACAGGACGAGCACCACTATATCCGCCAGCTCTTCCGCACGGCCATTCAGCCGCTGCTCTCGCCGCAGATCGTCGACGCACATCATCCCTTTCCCCATCTTGCCAGCAAGACGCTGCACGTCGGCGTGCGGCTGTCGCGGAAAAAATCGGAATTCTGGGGTCTTATCCCCATGCCGCCCTCCGTGCCGGAGCTGCTGTTCCTGCCGGAGCAGAATGGCATTTGCCGCTACGTTCCGCTCGAGGAGGTCCTGCTGTTTTACGCAGACAGCGTGTTTGAGATGTACAGCACGCTCGAAAAGGTCGTGTTCTGCGTCACGCGCAATGCGGACATCAACCCGGACGACGAGCCGTTCGCGCCGGACGGCCGCGAGATCGACCTGCGCGCCAAGATGGAAAAGCTGCTGCGGGAGCGCAGGCGGCTGTGCGTCGTGCGCGTGGAGCTTTCCGCGCCCATCAGCGGGCACTTTGCCGAGCTGTTCCGCAAGCGCTTCGATATCTCCGGCGAACAGATCTTCGTCTCCTGCGAGGCGCCGCTGCGCATGGACTACGCCTTCTCTCTCGGCGAGCATCTGCCGGAGGCCCGCCGCGCCGCCCTGTCCGACCCGCCCTTCACGCCGCAGCAGCCCGCCATGCTGCTGCCGGGCCAGAGCCTGCTGCGCGCCGCGCTGAAGCGTGACCTGTTCCTGTCCTATCCCTATGAATCCATGGAGCCGTTCCTGCAGATGGTGCGCGAGGCGGCCAATGCGCCGGACGTTCTGTCCATCCGCATCACGATCTATCGGCTGGCCCGCAAGGCCAAGCTCGTGGACTATCTCTGCGCCGCTGCCGAAAACGGCAAGGACGTAACCGTCCTCATCGAGCTGCGCGCCCGCTTTGACGAGCAGAACAACATCGACTGGTCCGAGCGGCTGGAGGAAGCGGGCTGCAAGGTGCTCTATGGCTTTGAGGACTACAAGGTTCATTCCAAGATCTGCCTCATCACTCTGCGGGAGCGCGGCGCACTGCGCCACGTCACGCAGATCGGCACAGGCAATTATAACGAGAAGACCGCAAAGCAGTATACGGATGTCTCGCTCGTTACGGCAGACCAGAATATCGGAGCGGACGCCGCTGCCTTCTTCAGCAATATGGCGCTCGGCAACCTTGAGGGCAGCTACGGCACGCTGCTCGTTGCGCCGCACCAGCTGAAGAAGCCGATCCTCGCGCGCATCGAGGAACAGACAGCGCTCGGCCCGAACGGCTACATTCTGATGAAGTTCAATTCTCTGACGGATATCGACGTCATCCACGCCCTGTCGCGCGCCTCGCAGGCGGGCGTCCGCGTCGAGCTCATCATCCGCGGCATCTGCTGCCTAGCCCCCGGCGTACCGGGCTATACGGACAACATCACCGTCACAAGCATCGTCGGCCGCTTTCTGGAGCATTCCCGCATCTTCTGCTTCGGCCGCGGCGAGCAGGAGCACGTCTATATCTCGTCTGCCGACATGATGACGCGTAATACCGTCCGCCGCGTGGAGATCGCCTGTCCCATTCGCAGCCCGGAAATTCGCCGCCGACTCCACGAAATTCTGGACGCCATGCTGGCGGATACCGTCAAGGCGCGCGTCCTGCTGCCGGACGGAACGTATACGAAAAAGCCGCCTGCCTACGAGCCGGTCTGCGCGCAGGTCCTGCTCATGAAGCGCGCCGTCGAAGCCGCGCAGCAGCAGAGCACCGCTGTCCCGCAGGAAAAGCGCTCTCTCTGGAAAAAGCTCTTCCACCGGAAGGGCCGCTGACCATGGCGGAAGCACCGTCGTTTTTTGCCTCCGTCTATGCGCTCGTCGCGCAGATCCCACCCGGCTTTGTCGCGTCCTACGGCCAGCTGGCCCGTATGCTCGGCGCGCCGCGGGCCGCGCGGCAGGTCGGCTGGGCCATGCGCCGCTGCCCGGACGAACTGCCGTGGCAGCGTGTCATCCGAGAGGACGGCACGATCGCAGGCGGAGCATATGCCCCGCTGCGCCGCGCCATGCTGGAGGCCGAGGGCGTCCCGTTCACACAGGACGGCCGCGTCGCCATCGACCGCTGCCGCTGGCAGCCTGCGGAAGAGGGCTGATATGGGCTTGCAGTTCGCACAGAGCAACGATAAAAGAGCACGAACCAATTGCATCCGTAGCGGCGGTCGTTGCGCAAGGCCGCCGTGCGAGAGGATGATGAGGATAATTGCGAGAGGATGATAATGTAGCGGCGCTCAGTGAGCGCCGCTGACTGTCAAAAAGCCTGCTTAGTCGAAAGTTTCGGAGGGAAGAAAAGTGTGAAAGGAAACCGTCAGGGTGTCCTTTCGCGTTCAATCACCCGCCGCAGCGGCAGAATTGCAAAATAAAACTACAAAAAATATTTTGCAATTCCGAAAGCAGCTTGGTGAAAAAGCCCGAAGGGACTTTTTTGACAAGCTGCGGCGCTCAGTGAGCGCCTTTGGCAGTTGCAGGTGTTGTGGCAGTGATTCTGCGAAGCGCAGCTATCAGATTTGTCATTGCGAGGCCCTGAAAGGGCCGTGGCAATCTCGCAGCACTCGGCCGGATCACAGGCAAGCCCCGGCGAAAACATAACCGGTTGTTTGAGATTGCCACGGGCGCGAAGCGCCCTCGCAATGACACATCAGGAAAGCTCCGTGGTGCACCAGAGCACTCCTGCCGTTGAAGCATCCTGTACAAGGCGCTCAGTGAGCGCCGCTACAGACGCAATTGGTGCATACCATTTCAACGGCGGCCTGTACGACCTGCGAGTGCCTGCACGAGATCGCAGCGTCGGATGCGCCTCCTCGCAATGACAGATCTGATATTCTTTCGCCGCTGAATCACTGCTGCGATATTTGCAGCTGCCAATGGCGCTCAGTGAGCGCCGCTACAGGGCTTCCCAGAAGCTTTTTCCGAAATAACGGACAGGGTCGTTTGACCCTGTCCGTCGTCTTTTTATTTCCCGCATTTGCCGCAGCTGCAGCAGGCCGCGCCGTTTTCCGCCGTGCGGCAGCGGCGCTTGCGATACTCCGTCGGCACCTCGCCGTAGACCTCGCGGAATGCCTCGGTGAAGCGGCTCTGGCTCTCATAGCCGACGGCCTTGGCAATGGCCGCGATGTCGTCCTGCGTCTGCGTCAGGCGTGCGGCGGCCGCCTCCATGCGGTGCTGCTTCATATGCTGCGCGATGGACGAGCCGTAAACGCGCTTGAAGGCGCTTTTCAGCGTCGTTGTATTCATCAGAAACTCGCGCGACAGCGCCTCGATCGTGATGCGCTCGGAAAGATGCTCCGTGAGATAGGTGTGCACGCGGCGGATGATCTCCTCCTGCGAGGCCTGAAAGTCCACGGCCTTCTCCGGGCAGGCGATCTCCATGACGCGCTCGACGATCTCGTGCAGCAGACGGCTCTCCTCCGTGTCTGCTGCGCGGTAGTAGACCTCCTTGCCGTCGCGGCGGCTGACGAGCAGGCCGCTCTCCGTCAGGGAGCGCAGATGGTGCGAAACGGCCGGGCTGGACATCTCCAGCATGGCGGCCAGATTGATGACGCATGCCTCCTGATGGCTGAGCAGCCAGAAAATGCGCACGCGCGTCGGGTCGCTGAGCTGCTTGAACACCTCGGCTGCAGCCGCAAAATGCGCCACCTGCATGACCTCCTGATGCAGGCTTGCCGCCTGAGACGACGTGCCGTGGTCGTGGGGAAGCTGAAATTCTGCCATAGTCTCTCTCCGTTCTCCGTTTTGGAAATTCCGTTCGCCCGTTCCGAAACAAGACGGCCAAACCGCTTGCATTTTGAGTTCGCATCCAGTATACTACAGTCACAACGATTAAGCAAGCATTGAATCGTTCCAATACTCATTCCTTCCGGAGCGCCGCTGGCGCGCAAGGAAAATTTTCAGGAGGTTTATCATGAAGAAAACGTATCAGATCGAAGTTGACTGCGCAAACTGCGCGAACCTGATGGAGCAGGCCACAAAGAAGACCGATGGCGTCGCCGACGCGACCGTGAATTTCATGACGCAGAAGATGATCGTGGAGTTCGCCGAGGGCGCTGATCCCAAGGACGTCATGAAGCGCGTTCTCAAGGCTTGCAAGAAGGTCGAGCCGGACTGCGAGATCGAGCTTTGACCCTCCCGGCGACGCATCGCAAGATACGCCGCCTTTTATTTGGCCAGGGCCTCTGAGTCCTGTTATTTCGAATCAAAAAATCAGAAAGAGAGGTAAACCGAGCATGAACAAAAAGCAGAAAAAAATGCTTATCCGCATCGCGATCACGGCAGTCATGCTCATCGCGCTTGCATTCATCCCCCTGACCGGTATCTGGCAGCTCCTGGCCTATGTGGCCGCCTACCTCGTCATCGGCTACGATATCCTCCGCAAGGCAGGCATCGGCATCATCCACGGCCGCGCATTTGACGAGTGCTTCCTGATGGCCATCGCCACGCTCGGCGCGTTCTTCCTCGCCGTCTGGACGAAGAGCGGCGACTACGTCGAGGGCATCTCCGTTATGCTGTTCTACCAGATCGGCGAGCTGTTCCAGAGCTACGCCGTCGGCAAGAGCCGCCGCAACATCAGCGCGCTGATGGACATCCGCCCCGATTATGCCAACATTGAAAAGGACGGCAAGCTCGAGCAGGTCGACCCGGATGAGGTCACCGTCGGCAGCATCATCGTCGTGCAGCCCGGCGAAAAGGTCCCGCTGGACGGCGTCGTCGTCAGCGGCAATTCCACCCTGAACACCAGCGCCCTGACGGGCGAGAGCCTCCCCCGCGATGTTGCCGAGGGCGACGAGATCATCAGCGGCTGCATCAACATGAGCGGCGTTCTGAAAATTCGTACCACAAAGGCCTTCGGCGAATCCACGGTCTCGAAAATTCTTGACCTTGTGGAGAACGCCAGCTCCCGCAAGTCCCGCTCCGAGGCGTTCATCTCCCGCTTTGCCCGCATCTACACGCCCGCCGTGTGCATCGGCGCAGTGCTGCTGGGCGTTGCCGTTCCGCTGCTGCGCATGGCCTTCGGCGCAAGCGCCCAGTGGGTCGACTGGGTCTACCGCGCGCTGACCTTCCTCGTCGTGAGCTGCCCGTGCGCCCTTGTCATCAGCATTCCCCTGAGCTTCTTCGCCGGCATCGGCGGCGCAAGCAAGGAGGGCATCCTCATCAAGGGCTCAAACTATCTGGAGGCCCTTGCCGCAACGAAGGTCGTCGTGTTTGACAAGACCGGCACCCTGACGCAGGGCGTGTTTGAGGTCACGGCCGTCCACCACAACGAGCTGGACGCCGATAAGGTGCTGGAATACGCCGCGCTGGCCGAGTGCGCCTCGTCCCATCCTATCAGCAAGAGCCTGCAGAAGGCCTACGGCAAGGCCATTGGCCGCAGCCGCGTTACAGGTATCGAAGAGATCAGCGGCCACGGCATCACGGCGACCGTTGACGGTCACAGCGTCGCCGCAGGCAACGCCAAGCTCATGCAGAAGCTCGGCATCGAATACCACGACTGCCACTGCGTCGGCACAATCATCCACATGGCCATCGACGGCGTCTACGCCGGGCACATCGTCATCTCCGATATCATCAAGCCGCACTCCGCCGAGGCCATTGCCCGCCTCAAGAAGTCCGGTGTCTCCAAGACCGTCATGCTCACGGGCGACGCGCGCCGCGTAGCCGAGCAGGTTGCGGGCGAGCTGGGCGTCGACGAGGTCCGCAGCGAGCTTCTGCCGGGCGACAAGGTCGCCGAGGTCGAAAAGCTGCTGGCAGAAAAGGCCCCGAAGGACAATCTCGCCTTTGTCGGCGACGGCATCAACGACGCGCCCGTCCTGACCCGCGCGGACATCGGCATCGCCATGGGTGCCATGGGCAGCGACGCCGCCATCGAAGCCGCGGACGTTGTGCTGATGGACGACGATCCCCTGAAGATCGCCAAGGCCATCCGCATCTCGCGCAAGTGCATCGGCATCGTGCGGCAGAACATCGTGTTCTCCCTCATCGTGAAATTTGCCTGCCTTGCCCTGACGGCCGCCGGTATCACGAACATGTGGGCCGCCATCTTCGCCGACGTCGGCGTGATGATCCTCGCCGTGCTCAACGCCATCCGCGCCCTGCGCGTCCACAATCTCTGAGTTGGAATGATCCCGAAATAATTCCGGGCCTGCTGCTTTTTTGGCAGCAGGCCCGGATGCTTTTTACCGGTTATTTTAAGGCAGCGCCGTCGTGAAAAGCGCGGCCGACGACCGCACCGAGGCGGACATAGGTCTTGTTGAACGAATCATAGGTGATGGGCGCGACCTTGTCCACGTCGACCTTGCCCTCCGGCGTGAGATAGGCCTCGTCCACGCTGACGTTTACGATCTCGCCGACGAGGCGGCAGCTCTCCGGGTCATAGCTCACAACGCGGCAGGAAACGGCGATGGGCAGCTCATCGATGCAGGGCGCGTCGACGAATTCGGACTTTGTGGCATGGAAGCCGGCGCGGGCGAACTTGTCCGGCACCTGGTTGCCGGACACCAGCCCGACATAGTCGCAGGCGACGACCTGCTCCGCCGTGCCCATGCTGACGGTGAACGCGCCGCGGGCCAGCAGGTCCTTCACCGTGCGGTGCGACGGGCTGACGCAGAACGAAAGCTCCTTATCGTCGCTGATGCCGCCCCAGGCGGCGTTCATGGCGCAGGGCGTGCCATCCTCGCCATAGGCAGCCAGAATGAACACCGGCTGCGGATAAATGCTTGCATGTGCGCCAAAATTCTTTCTCATAAACAAAACACTCCTTCTATTGAACTATGGCAGCACCGCATAATTCAGTGAGAGCATTCGGCGAGGGATTTTTTGTCGAGGCTAGGTTTGAAAAGTGCAGGAATACTTTGTGTATTTCAAACTTTTCGAACCGATGGATCGGCGAAAAATAGCCGGCGAAGGCCGAAACTGCAATTGTGCGGTATTGCCCTATAATAAAATATCAAAATTCGCAAAGCAGGCAGAAGCTGCTCCGGCGGCAGGTCAGCAGGCCGTCCCGCTGCATTTTGGACAGCTCATTGGACAGCGCGCTGCGTTCCACATTCAGATAATCGGCAAGCTGCTGGCGGTCGAACGGGATCGTAAAGCTGCGGCTCCCCGCCCGCCGCGCCTGCTCGCCGAGGTAGGACAGCAGCCGCGCACGAATGGTGCGCGGGCCGGTGTGCAGGCTGCGCCGGGAAAGCGCCAGATTTTTATGCGCCAGCGTCCCGACGAGATTACGGATGATGCGGCTGTGGTGCTCGCAGGTGCTCGTGCACTGCGTCAGGATGCGCCTTGCGTCGAGGAAGAGCACCTCGCAGGCCTCGCTGGCCACGACGTCGACAAGCAGCGGCTCATCCGATGCACAGGCATAGGCCTCCGCAAACAGCTCCCCAGGCTCCGCGCGCCCGAGCAGCGTGACCGCTCCCTGCAGGTCCGTGTGCTCGACCAGAACGCTCCCGGTGAGCACCAGTCCCATATATCGCGTGGGCTCCCCCGCCCGCAGGATGCGTTCCCCGCGTGCAAAGCGCCGGGGCGACGCACCGAGGCAGGGCAGCATGGCCGCGATCTCCTCCGATGTAGCCCCGCGAAACAGCGGCGAGGCCAGCAGAGCCGCATCGTTCATTCTTTCTTCCTCCGTTGGTATCCCAACATACTTTCTCTTTGATCTGGGGCAAGCTATTTGGCAGCTGAGCCGCGCAGCAGCGCAGCCGGAAGGAGGATCATCATGGCTATTCTGAGGCGAAAGCATCGTCATGCCCGCCGGGAAGCCCCACGCGGTCTATGCCGCCGAGGACTTCAAGATGCTGCTGACCGTTGTGTTCCCGCGGAACTAGGTGAGCACTCCGCCGAACGTGTAGTCGTAGAGGCCGCTCCACGGCAGCTCCCCGCGAATGCAGGGCAGATACTCCGTGATGAGCGTGACCGCCTGCGGCACGGCCTCGTCAAACAGGCGCTGCAGGACCAGATTGCTCTCGGTGCACTTTGGGTTTGGCTCGTAATTCACGATCATGCCGTGCAGGCCGTGGTACGCGCCGGCAAGGCGCATGCCGGTATACAGCACCGTGCGCTTGCAGTGCCCCGGCGCAAGAAACAGTGCGTTGCCCCGCAGGAATGTCCGGATCGCCCGCTCCGTCTGCCGGGGCGTCAGCTCGTCCGGCAGCAGCTCCGCCATCACGGCCGCGCTACGCACCGAGGCATGCAGATGGCCCGTCAGGCTCGTGCGGATCGGGTCCAGCCCGGCCTGCACCAGCAGGCTGCGGTCAAATTCGACCTCGATCTCCGTGTGGGCCACGCCGCTGCGCGCGATCTGCTCGGCAATGTAGCCGTGGCAGGCGCGGTCCAGCGCAAAGTGGCACAAAAATCCATAGAGATACGCCGTTTCCGGCGCCGGAAACTCCAGTGCGGCCAGCTTCTCCCCTGCGGGACGGAAGAAGGCCGCACCGCTTTGTTTGTGCATCCGGTGGCCGAGGCGGCTGACGTGCCCGAGCAGCGGATGGTCAAAGAACAAAATATCGGGGCCGTGCAGCCCGATGAAAAACAGCGCCTGCTCCGGCCGGAGCAGCTGCTGCATTTCCTGCGGCAGTGCCGCAAGCACCTGCCTGCCGAAGCAGCGGTGCGCATAAGTTGATGGCATGAAGCCCACCTCATGATCTGGAATCTGTGCATAGCATACCACATTCCGGCAGTTTTGAAAAGCGTTTTTCGTGCAGGACGGTCATTTGTTTTCAAATCCTTCACAGTTCCGACATTTGATTTTCACGCCGCTTTATGATATACTTATTGTTTAGAAAAACACATGTGAGGGTACCCGTTATGAAACACTGCTATCGGGCGGGCATCGACATCGGCTCAACCACCGCAAAGCTCGTTATTCTGGACGAACGCGGCGTCCTGTGCTATGGCGATTACCGCCGCCACTGTGCGCACACGCAGAAAACACTTGCCGAGCTGCTGGAGGACGCCTGTGCAAAGCTCGGTCCCTGCGACCTGCGCCTGAAGATCACCGGCTCCGGCGCCATCAACCTCGGCAAGGCCCTGAACATCGGCTTTGTGCAGGAGGTCGTCGCCGTGGCCTCCAGCCTGCAGGCCATTGCCCCGCAGACGGACGTCGCCATTGAGCTGGGCGGTGAGGATGCGAAGATCATCTACTTCCGCGGTGGGCTGGAGGAGCGCATGAATGGCGTCTGCGCAGGCGGCACCGGCTCGTTCATCGACCAGATGGCCGCGCTCCTGCAAACGGACGCCGAGGGGCTGAACCGCGCCGCTGCCGACTATCATGAGCTCTACCCCATCGCTGCGCGCTGCGGCGTGTTCGCCAAGTCGGACATCCAGCCGCTCATCAACGAGGGCGCAACGCTGCCCGATCTGGCGGCCTCCATTTTTCAGGCCGTCGTCAACCAGACCATCTCCGGCCTTGCCTGCGGCAAGCCCATCCGCGGCTGCGTCGCCTTCCTCGGCGGCCCGCTGCACTTCCTGCCGGAGCTCAAAAAGGCCTTCATCCGCACGCTGCACCTGACGCCGGAGAATATCGTCGATCCCGACAACTCCCATCTGTTTGCTGCCATGGGCGCTGCCCTCGAGGCGGGCGATGCCGAGCCGGCAGATGCCGCAGCGCTTGCCGCAAAACTGCGCTCCGGCGTGCAGATGGCCTTCGAGCTCAAGCGTCTGCCGCCGCTGTTTGCGGACCGCGCAGAGTACGATGCCTTCCGCGCGCGTCACAACCGCGCACAGATCCATAAGGCAGCGCTGCATCCCTGCCGCTGCTTCCTCGGCATCGACGCGGGCTCCACCACAACGAAGCTCGCCCTCATCGACGAGGACGGCGCGCTGCTGTGGTCGTTTTACGCCAACAATCAGGGCTCACCAGTGCAGACGGCCATGCACGCCATGCGCCTGCTCGGTGAGCAGCTCCCGCCGGGCGCGGAGATCGCGCGCTCCTGCTCGACCGGCTACGGCGAGACGCTGCTGAAGTCCGCCTTCCTGCTCGATGACGGTGAGGTCGAGACCATCGCGCACTATGAGGCCGCTGCCTTCTTCGACTCGGACGTCGACTGCATTCTGGACATCGGCGGGCAGGATATGAAGTGCATCCGCATTCGCAATCACTCCGTGGATTCCATTCTGCTCAATGAGGCCTGCTCGTCCGGCTGCGGCTCATTTATCGAAAATTTCGCCAATTCCCTCGGCTACACCGCCGCGGTTTTCGCGCAGGAGGCGCTGTTTGCCGCCCATCCCATCGATCTTGGCACGCGCTGCACCGTGTTCATGAACTCCAACGTCAAGCAGGCGCAGAAGGAGGGCGCGACCGTGCAGGATATCTCCGCTGGTCTCGCCTACTCCGTCATCAAAAACGCGCTGTATAAGGTCATCAAGCTCGCCGATGCCCGCGACATGGGCCGCCATATCGTCGTGCAGGGCGGCACGTTCTACAATCAGGCCGTGCTGCGCGCCTTTGAGCGCATCGCGGGCGTCGAGGCCACCTGCCCGGATATCGCAGGCATCATGGGCGCGTTCGGCGCGGCCCTGATCGCCCGCGACCGCTGGACGGGGCAGCGATCGGCCATGCTCCCCATCGCGGACATTCTGAAGCTGCAATATACGACGCAGACCACGCGCTGCTCCGGCTGCGGCAACCGCTGCATGCTGACCATCAATGAATTCTCGAACGGCCAGCGCCACGTCACCGGCAACCGCTGCGAAAAGGGTCTCGGCGGCACGCCGAAGGAGAACCGTGCGCCGAATGTCATGGCCTATAAGCTCAAGCGCATGTTCGACTATCCCCCGCTGCCGGAGAAGGACGCGCCGCGCGGCCGCATCGGCATCCCGCGCGTGCTGAATCTCTATGAGAATTACCCGTTCTGGGCAACATTCTTCCGCCAGCTCGGCTTTTCCGTCCTGCTCTCGCCGCGCTCCACGCGCAAGATCTATGAGCTGGGCATGGAGTCCATCCCCTCAGAGTCGGAGTGCTATCCCGCAAAACTGGCCCACGGCCATGTGCAGTGGCTCATCGACCACGGTGTCAGGACCATCTTCCACCCGTGCGTGTTCTATGAGCATCAGGAGACGCCCGGCGCACAGAACCACTTCAACTGTCCCATCGTCGTCTCCTACCCCGAAAATCTTAAAAATAACGTCGACGCCATCGGCGAGGACGGTGTGACCTATCTGCGCCCCTTCCTCGCCTTTACGGACGAGAAGACCGCCGCGAAGCGCCTGGCTGACTTCTGCAAAGAGACGTGGGGCATTTCCGCCTCGGAGACCCGTGCCGCCGTCCATGCCGCATGGCTCGAGCAGCAGCACGCAAAGGCCGACATCCGCGCGCAGGGCGCGGCGGCGCTCGCGTGGATCGAGCAGAATCACGGCCGCGGCATCGTGCTGGCGGGCCGCCCGTACCACGTCGATCCGGAGATCAACCACGGCATCCCGGAGCTCATCGCCTCCTACGATCTGGCCGTGCTGACCGAGGATTCTCTTCCCATCGACTTCACGCCTGCCCGGCCGCTGCGCGCAAACGACCAGTGGGTCTATCACTCCCGCCTCTATACGGCGGCGGAGTTCGTCCGCACCCGGCCGGAGCTCGAGCTCGTCCAGCTCAACTCCTTCGGCTGCGGGCTCGACGCCGTCACGACCGACCAGGTCGCAGAAATTCTGGAGAAGAGCAACCGTCTCTACACCGTTCTGAAGATCGACGAGGTCTCGAATCTCGGCGCGGCGCGCATCCGCATCCGCAGCCTCATCGCCGCCATGGACCTGCGCGCCCGGCAGGGCATCCTCCCCACGGCAGGTCCCGTCCGCTATGAGCGTGCCGTCTTCACGGAGCAGATGCGCCGCGAACACTGGACCATCCTCGCGCCGCAGATGTCCCCCATCCACTTCGATCTGCTCGGCCCGACGTTCCGCAAATACGGCTATCACATCGAAATTCTCGGCAACGACAACCGCAGCGCCATCGACACGGGCCTGAAATACGTCAATAACGACGCCTGCTTCCCCTCCATCACGGTCGTCGGCCAGATCATGAGCGCCATTCTGTCCGGAAAATACGACACAGATCATCTCGCCGTCGCCATGACGCAGACCGGCGGCTGCTGCCGCGCCAGCAACTATGTCGGCTTCATTCGCCGCGCGCTGGAAAAGGCCGGGCTCGGCCATATCCCCGTCATTTCCATCAACGCCAACGGCATGGAGAAGAATCCGGGCTTCCGTGCCTCTCCCGGCCTGCTGATGGATGCGTTCCGCTCGCTCGTCTACGGCGACCTGCTCATGCGCTGCCTGTACCGCGTACGGCCGTATGAAAAGGTCCCCGGCAGCGCGAACGCCCTGCACGCCAAATGGCGCGATCGCTGCGTCGCCTCGCTCACCGGCAGTCACGCCGGGCGGGACTACCGCCGCCTCTGCCGCGAGATCGTCGAGGATTTCGACGCGCTCCCGCTGGATGAGACGCTCCGCAAGCCGCGCATCGGCGTCGTGGGCGAAATTCTCGTCAAATACATGCCGCTTGCCAACAACCACCTCGTCGACCTGCTCGAGCGCGAGGGTGCGGAGGCCGTCGTGCCGGACCTCATGGACTTCATGAATTACTGCGTCTACAACGGCGGCTACAAGCACGAGTTCCTCGGCGGGAGCCTGGGCGGCGCGCTTGTCGGCCAGCTCGGCGTCAAGGCCATTCGTTATCTGCGCCGCCCGGTGCTCGACGCGCTCCAGGCCAGCCGCCGCTTTGAACCGCCTATGGAGATCGCGGACGTCGCCGAGCTGGCAAAGCCCTTCCTCTCCCTTGGCAACCAGTACGGCGAGGGCTGGTTCCTCACCGGCGAAATGGTCGAGCTCATCCGCAGCGGCGTGCCGAACATCGTCTGCATCCAGCCCTTCGCTTGCCTGCCGAACCACGTCGTCGGCAAGGGCGTCATCAAGTCCCTGCGCCGCGCCTATCCCGAGGCCAATATCGTCGCCGTGGACTATGACCCCGGCGCTTCCGAGGTCAACCAGCTCAACCGCATCAAGCTCATGCTCTCTACCGCGCGCAAGAATCTGAATGCCCGGCCCGCCGACCCGCAGCCTGCTGCCGTCGTCTGACCGTCCCCGCGAAAAATCCGAAAAAAGCCAAAATAGTGCTTGCAAATTTCGTCCGGATGTGCTATGATATCTAGGCAAAATGAAATCCGGGTGTAGCGAAGTTTGGTATCGCGCTTGAATGGGGTTCAAGAGGCCGCTGGTTCGAATCCAGTCACTCGGACCAAAAATCGGTGAGTTTCTGTCGAAACTTACCGATTTTTAATTTTTGCAGGTCAAAATTACCGGCTGCGCCGGTGGCTTTGGCCTGCTGTTTCTTCCTGCCGCAGGTCCTTGAACAGGACGCGCATATATAATTGCCGCTGAAATAACTTACCGTGATGTTCGAGGATGAGAGCGTGTCCATGCTGAAGCTGCCTCTTGCGGCAACGGAGGATAGGATCGTCCGGATACAGACCGAGGCCATATCGGGTATTGAATAGGACTCCCAGAATTGTCGCTTCTGCATTCCGTGCAGTTTTCCCGCATTCGGAATGCGACGTATGCTTTGTAATGATATTTATCGCGCATCTGTCTAAAAATTTTTTGAAATTTTTTGAAAAAACATGTCAGGAATGCGTTTCTGAAGACATATATAGGGTGAAGGGCATCCGAGTGTGGGTACCCGCGCAGGCCACGAGGCAGGGCCGCGCGGATATCGGAACCGCCCTCCTTTTCCCCGCTGTCCTTCCCGCGGTTTTCTCTCCGTGGGGTAGGCAAGGCGGCGGGGTCTCCCCTGCGCGGCCGGTCTCTTTCCCCCGGCTGCGCAGGGGGCTTCTCTCAGCTTGCCAAAAAAGTCCTTCGGGATCTCGCTGCGTTCAGAATCGCAAATAGAGTTTTGAAGCATTTTGTTTTGCAATTCTGCCGCCGCGGGTCATTAACGTGAAAAGGCACTCTCAAAAAATATTTTTTCGATTAATTTCAAAGATATCTTTTCTATTCGATTATGATATACTAATTTTAAGATGTATTTTGTTTTTTTGCAACTCGTAACAATATATTAACCGCAAGAGGGGCGTGCAGCATATGGAGCATCGGCATATCCCTGCCGCAAAGGACGGCAGCATTCCCGACGCGAAAACGCGTTTTCGGCGCGGGCAGGACATTTTTCTGGAGGACGTATGGTACGGCCGCTGCGCGATCTGCGGCGAGCTGATCCGCCCGCCGAAGCTGTGGTACTGGTACCGGAACGGCCTTTTTCTGCTTCCCGCTGCAGCGTATTTTCCGATCCTTATCTGGCTCCTCAACCTGGCTGTCAGGACTGACGGTCCGGCATATCTGGCTTTCGTTCTGCTTCTGCTCACCTGCTTGTCACTCTTCGCGATCAGCGAGCTGATCGAGCGTGCCATTCTGACCTTCGGGCGGTGGCAGGAGTTTCCCACGGGTCTGAAAGCCAAACAGCTGCAGTTTCGCAGCGACCGAAAAAGCCAAAAGCGGATTTTCATTTGGTTTGGCATTTCTTTGACTTTCTATTTTGCCTATTTTGCGCTGATCTGCTTTTTCCGTCGCTGACAACGCCGTATGTCCCACCCTCCCCGCAGCAGTAACTTCCGGCAGAAAGAAAGGAGCACCCTGCGATGAAGCTCGCCCTGAGACGGATTCCCTTTGTCCTGATGGTCGCTATTGGCGGCAGCTATGTGCTGCTTCGGACCGTCCTGCCGATTCTTTCCCTCTTTCACGTGGACATTGAGATCAATGACAACGCGGTCATATTTTTGTATTTTGCCAACCGGGCCGCATTCTGGACCGCACTTGCCGCTGCATTCATGATCTGGCGCAAGGGCATCACGCGGCGCTACCTGCGTGGGAATCAGGCACAGCTTGAGAACGTATGCCAGCAGCTTTCCGCCATGCCGATCCGCTATCTTGGAACGACACTGCCCAGAAAATTCCGGGAGCAGGCGCTCCAAATCGGTCCATTGTATTTCGTTCCGGAGGAGAACGCACCGGCGGACTGCGCTGCAAGGGCCGCTGAGATCACAGAGCCGCTGTTTGCTGCGCTGACGGAAAGCGAAAAAAAGCGCTTTTCCGACTATTCCCAGCCACCGGAGGTAAAGCTGTGCTTTCGGAAGCTCGGCGAATCGGTTTGGCGCGTAAAGGTCAGTACCGCGTGGCTGAACGGCAGGGCAAGCCTGTACTATTCCCCGCTCGGCAGAACCCGCGCTTTGAAGGAACGGGCATGGTGGCCCCCAATTGCGCTCAGCCCGGTGTGGTTCGTGTGAGCACCGGAGGATGTAAAGAATGACAGAGATCGATGTGATCATGGGGATGCTGGACTGGAACAACAGCGCCGAGGAGCAGGCCGCCGGACTTGCGCAGGCGGCGCAGGTGGAAAACTTTCAAGTCTTTTTGCAGCCCTGCACGGAGCACTACAACAAAAACGTGTGGGACAATTGCGCAAAAGCTCTGGCAATGCGGTCGGATGCGGAATTAGACGCCTGTTTGGAAAACCTGTTGGCATGGCTGCGCGACATGAATTGGCCGGGCGCTTTTCTCATCCTCGAAAGGCTGCAGGCTTTTCAGAACTCGGCGGCGCTCCATCGGGCGATCGCGGGAAGCCTTCTGTGCGCGCAGGCGCTTGGGGACGAGGTATGGGAGGAGAATCTCAGAAAACTGCAAAATTGTGAAAACACGATATCTACATAGGATGAGAGGAGGCCCCATCATGCGCGAAGTTGATCTGGAACTGGATTATTGTCCCAAATGCGAACCGGAGGAAACACTGGACCCATTTCCCACACAGAGTTTCAAGTTCTTTTACATGTTTTCAGTGGCCGTGAAATGCGTAAACTGCGGAACATACTATGTTCCGTCGCCCCGGTTGGGCGTGATCGTAACGATCATCTATTTTCTGGGTGTTTGGATCAATGAATATCTTGCAGGAATTACGGCCTATCCCTTTTCCAGCATAATGTCATTGGTTGTACTGCTTGCGATGTATGGACTCAGTGGAGTTCTCCTTCACCGCTTCGGAACATGGCGTCCGATTTCCGGAAACAAGCCGCTGGAACAGCAGGAATATCTGCTGCCCACGATCATCTGGTCCATGCTCACGGCGCTGGGGCTGTCTCTTCTGATGTTTGCCGTGACGGCCCTGATGCGATAAAGGAGGGATTCTTATGGAATTAAGCAGCTGCCCGCAATGCTCTGCCAAGCGGAATATCCCGCTCTCATTCAGCTTTTTTCTGACAAACCGGTTCCATCTAGCTCTTTCCTGCAGCCACTGCGGCGCGAGATATGTGCCCACGATGCTGCAGCGCATCGTGCAGCTGATTCTACTGCTGGCGTTCAGCATTGGTTGTGGACTTCTTTACACGCCGCTCCTGCGGCTGGAATTCACCCTTTCTGTGGTTGGGACCTTCCGACTGCTGCCTCTTTGGGTGCTTGTAGTCCTGCTCGTGCTTGCACTGGCGCACTGGCTCCCGCTTCGCGTTCTGCCGTGGAAAAAGCTGGAAAGTACAGCCGCGTTCCACCGTGGACGATCGGTCTCTTTCTTTATCATTTCGATTGCGATTTCCTTTCTGGTAACAATGCTGATCAGCTTTCAATTTGCACCGGAAGCCCTGATGAGAGCGCTGTATTGATATCATTTTCGTTTGCCGGAGGCTGCTATGACATTTCAATCCTATCCGCCGCAATTGCTGCAGAAGGCGCGGGAAACATATTGGGGTGAGCTTGCATGGCACGTCTGTGATATTCCGGATGTGCTGGAATACGCACACTCTGAAAATCTGGTCATTCTGGGTGGTGACGTGATCACGCCGCAGGAAAAGCACACCTACGACAACTGGTATTACAATATATCTCACAGCCTCACCATTGAGAAGAACGTACAGGCAAGCATTGACTTAACGCGGTCCTATATTGGAGCCTACGTCCGGAAGAATGGCAACAATTATCTGTTCGTTGTTAGCCTGACCAGACTGCTGTTTGTCAATGAGCAAATCGCCTGCACGGAACCGCTCCCTTAGCGCTTCTGCTGCCTCCCAGCAGAAAAACGAGCCCGCATTCCTGTTCCCAAAATCGTTTTACATCCTGTTACAGAACTCTTCCGAAAAATTTTTCAATTTTTTTTGAAAAAACTGTCAGGAATGCGTTTCTGAAGACATATATAGGATGAAGGGGCCCCGCTCCCCTGCCCGCAGGCGAAGAGGCATCGCCCGCGGCGCAGGACCTGCCAAAAGCCGGGCCCCGGCCGTTCTCCCGCAGCCATTCCGGCGCGGGACGGCATGAAAATTCCCCTGCGCTGCCGGTCTCTTTCCCACCGGCAGCGCAGGGGCTGTTTTTATTCTGGCTTCCGGATCAAGTATCCCCCCCGGCAGCTTTCCGCTCAGGTCTGCGCTGCGCCGTCGACGGACAGGATCTCACCCGTTACATAGCTTGCCAGATCGCTGGCGAGAAACAGATAGGCGTTGGCGACCTCCTGCGGCTCGCCGATGCGGCCGAGCGGGATGGGCGCGCTGATGCGGTCGATCAGCTCCTTCGGCAGGGCCGCGACCATATCCGTCCGCGTGACGCCGGGCGCGACCGCATTGACGCGGATGCCCGCACGGCCAAGCTCCCGCGCCAAACTGCGCGTCAGGCCGTTGACGGCAAATTTGCTGGTGGGATAGCCGACGCCGCCCGGCTGACCATAGAGGCTGACCATGGAGCTGGTGTTGATGATGCAGCCCTTCCCTGCCGCGCGCATGATCGGCTCGACGGCCTTGCAGCCGTGGAACACCGCCGTGACATTCAGGTCCATAATGCTCCGGAACGCCTCGGGCGAATAGTCCGCCAGCGGTTCCCGCGCGGAGATGCCGGCATTGTTCACCAGAATATCCACCCCGCCGAAGGTCTGCGCGACCTCCTGCACGGCCCGCTCCACGGCGGCATAGTCCGTCAGATCGGGCCAGAGGCCCATCACCGGCCAGTCCGGCTGCTCCTCCCGCAGCTGCGCCAGCGCTCTCTGCACGGAGGCCTCCCGGCTGCCGAACAGCGCCACCTTTGCCCCATTGTGCAGGAACGTCCGGACAACGGCAAGCCCGATGCCGCGCGTTCCGCCGGTCACGATCGCAATTTTTCCGTTTAACATATCCGTTACTCCTTTCCATCGATCCATTGTTTATTCAATATTGTTTTATCGATTCAATAATATCAAATATTTCCTAAAAATCCAATTGTTTTTTGCATCAGAATCATAGACGGCGTGCATGATCGGGCTCCAACTTGACAGTTCTCTCCGCATTCGGTATGATATGAAGGAATGATTACCTGCGGAAGGAAGCGACTGTCCTGAAACCCGGAACCGACTATCTGATCACCGAAAGGCCCGCGCGGGCGCTTTTGAAATTCTCCCTGCCGATGATTGTCGGCAACCTTTTCCAGCAGGCCTATACCATCGTGGACTCCGCAATCGTCGGCCACTACAACGGTGAAGCGGCGCTGGCCGCCGTCGGCGCGTCCTCCGCGCTCACAACGATCTTCATCTGCGTGGCCATCGGCGGCGGCATCGGCGCGTCCGTCATCATCAGCCAGCATTTCGGCGCAAAGCGCTTTGCCCGCATGAAGTCCGCCGTCTACACCGCCCTGCTGACGTTTCTGGCCGTCAGCGTCCTGCTGGCGGGCGTCGGGCTGCTGTGCAGTGAGCAGATCATGATCGCCCTGAAGACTCCGCCCGACGCGCTGGAGATCGCAGTCACCTATCTGAACATCTATTTCTATGGTCTGCCCTTTCTCTTTCTCTATAATATCCTGTCCTCCCTGTTCAATGCGCTCGGAAAATCGCGCATCCCGCTGTATTTCCTGATTTTTTCCTCGCTGCTGAATGTCGTGCTGGACTGGTATTTCGTCGCCGTGCTGCACCGGGGCGTGCCCGGCGCAGCCTATGCCACGTTTCTGGCGCAGGGCCTGTCCGCCGTGCTGTCGTTCGGCGTGTTCCTGCTGGAGCTGCGGCGCATCCCGGAGCGCTCGAACGGTCTGTTCCGCTTCGGAGAGCTGCGCGCCATGACGCGCGTGGCCCTGCCGTCCATCCTGCAGCAGTCCACGGTCTCCATCGGCATGATGCTCGTGCAGTCCGTGGTCAACGGCTTCGGCACGCAGATCCTCGCGGGCTTTTCCGCTGCGGCGCGCATCGAATCGCTGTGTATCGTGCCCATGGCCGCCATCAGCAATGCCCTGTCCTCCTACACGGCGCAGAACATCGGCGCGGAGAAACCGGAGCGCGTGCCGCAGGGCTACCGCGCGGCCAATCGGATGATCGTGCTGATCTCCGTGCTGCTGTGCGTCCTTCTGGAGCTGTTCCGCACGCCGATCATCGCCATGTTCCTCGATGCCGCCCCCTCGCCCGAGACCGTGGCGACCGGCGAGCACTATCTGCAGTTCATCGGCTTTTTCTTCTGCTTCATCGGCTTCAAAATGGCTGTAGACGGCATCCTGCGCGGCGCGGGCGACGTGAAAATGTTCACGATCGCAAACCTCGTCAATCTGGCCATCCGCGTGCTGCTGTCGTGGCTCTGCGCGCCGCTCTGGGGCGTCGAGATCGTCTGGTACGCCGTGCCGGTCGGCTGGCTGGCAAACTTTGTCATCTCCTTCGCACATTACCGCACCGGAAAGTGGAAGGAAAAACGAATCGCTTAAAAAATCCGCGCCGTCCTGCACAGCAGGACGGCGCGAATTTTTTGCTTGATTTCAGATCAGCGTGCCGCTCGGCGCAACGCCGATGGCATACTCGACTGCGATGGCGACCAGCACGACGAGCAGCGAGATGATAAAGCCGTGCAGCATGGGCTTCAGGCCCGCCCTGCGCATGTCGGAGAAGCTCGTGTTCAGGCCGATGGCAGCCAATGCCGTGACCATGAGAAACTTGCTGATATCCTTGAGCACGGAGGCGACGGAGGCCGGGATGAAGCCGAGGCTGTTCACGCCGCACAGGGCGAGAAAGCCGAGGATGAACCACGGGAAGACGGACTTCATATTGACCCTGACGGCCGACGGGTCGCCCGCCGCTTCCTTCTTTTTCACATGCATGCCGATGAGGGCAAAGATCAGCACCGTCGGGATGATCGCCAGCGTGCGCGTCAGCTTCACCATCGTGGCGAAATCGCCCGCTTGCTCGCTGAAGGCATAGCCCGCCGCCACAACGCTCGATGTGTCGTTCACGGCCGTTCCGGCCCAGAGGCCGTAGGCGGCGTCGGATAGGCCGAGCCAGCGGCCGAGGATCGGGAACAGCACGATCATCGCCATGTCGAACAGGAACGTCGCGGACATACCGTAGGCCACGTCGACATCCGTCGCGTCAATGACGGGCGCGATGGCCGCAATGGCAGAGCCGCCGCAGATGCCCGTTCCGGCGGAGATGAGGTTGCTCATCTTCCAGTTCAGGCCGAGCGCTTTGCCGATGAAATAGCCTACGCCGAAGCAGGTGGCCAGCGTGAAAAGCATGACCGTCAGCGAAAAGCGGCCGACCTTCAGCACCGTCATGATGTTCAGGCTTGCGCCGAGCAGAATGATGGCGAGCTTCAGTACCTTTTTAGACGTGAAGCGGATACCGGGCGACGTGACCGCGTTTGGCTTGAAGAAGCGGTTGATGACCATGCCGATGAACAGCGCAATGACGGACGCGCCGATCAAATGCAGGCCAGCCAGCCCCTCGAGATACTCCAGTCCCTTGGCCGCGGCCGCAATGACAAGCGCCATTGCCAGGCCGGGCACCATTTTCCAGATCGTTTTCATAAGAACCCTCCGTTTTTTCTGTAGCGATTGCATTATAGCACGCCCGTGTGATAAAATAAAATTATTCTTTAGAATAAAACGATTCCATGTCGTTATCAAGGAGGGCATTCATGGACCGGAGGCTCGAGACATTTCTGGCTGTCTGCCAGACGATGCATTACCGCCGCGCGGCTGAGGCGCTGCACCTGACGCAGCCCGCCGTGACGAAGCAGATCCAGTCGCTGGAGGCGTCCTACGGCGTCCGCCTGTTTTCCTATGACGGGCGGACGCTGAGGAAGACCGCCCCCGGCAGCGCGCTGGAGGTCTTCGCCATCTCGCAGCGCTATCAGGAGCAGGAGCTGGAGCGTGCGCTGCACGCCGCTCCGCGCAAAATTCTCCGCGTCGGCGCGACGAAGACCATCGGCGACTATATCCTCCCGCCCGCCATCTGCAGCTTTGTCCGCGCGCCGGAGCACGAGCTGCAGTTCACCGTGGACAACACGACGCGCCTGCTCGGGCAGCTCGAGGCGGGGCAGCTGGATTTTGTGGTCGTGGAGGGCATTTTCGACAAGCGCCGCTATGACAGCTTCCTGCTGCGGGAGGAGCCGTATATCGGCATCTGCGCGGCCGGGCACCGCTTTGCCGGACGGCGCGTCTCGCCGGAGGAGCTGCTGAGCGAAACGCTTCTGCTGCGGGAGCCGGGCTCCGGCACGCGCAGCATCCTCGAGCGCGAGCTGATGCAGGTGAGCTACAGCACGGCGGCATTTTCCCGGACGATCTGCATCAGCAGCTTTCCCGTCATCCGCGCGCTGACGGCGGCGAACTGCGGCATCAGCTTTCTCTATGAGGCCGTGGTGCTCGGCAGCCCGGAGATCGGCAGCTTCACCTGTCCCCCGCTCACCGGACGGCACGAGCTGAATGTCGTTTTCCTGCAGCATACCGGCGCAGGCAGCCTCGCCCGCGAATTCGTCGCGCCAGTCATGGAGCAGTTCCCCTGACCGGCCGACAGAAATACCGGCGACGAGCGAACGATCGGTACAGACCGCCGATAAAACGTGCCAACCCGATTGCGTCTGTAGCGGCGTTCCCTGAGCGCCATGCACATCTGCAAATTCCCACGCACTCTGTCGACCGCACAGGTTCCCGGATTTGTCATTGCGAGGAGGCCGCAGGCCGACGTGGCAATCTCGGGGAGGCACCTACGATTTCGCCGGTAGCTTTCCTGCAATTCAACCGGGTACTGCGAGATTGCCACGGCCCCTTTGGGGCCTCGCAATGACAAACCTGTTGGCCGCGCACTATAAAATCCATGCCGCAAAAGCTGCCAGCCCGCAAGGCGCTCGCTGAGCGCCGCTGCAGACGCAATTGGTGCATTCCTTTGTAACGATGGCCTGCGGGCAGCGGCAGCCTCTTCCAACAGCAAAAAAACACCGCCCGGGGGAGCATTGCTCCCGCCAGGCGGTCGTGCGAAAGGGGGTCGTCTGTTTGACTCAGCCAATGGCCTCGGTGCGGTAGATGAACTTCACGCTGCCGTCCATTGCGGCGTCCAGGCCGGAATAGGTCTGGTAGTCGCCGGAGATACCGGCCAGCGCGCGGGCGCGCTCCAGCAGCGGCTCCACATCGCCGTCCATGGCGTCGACGAGCTTCTGGAAGCCCTCCTCATTGAGCTGCTTCAGGCCGTCGGACAGCTGCATCGCGCCGTCGCGCAGCGCCGTCACGCCGTCGATGAGGGCAGACGCGCCGCTGCTCAGCGTCGCCGTGCCGTCTGCCAGCCGGCTTGCACCGGCATAGAGGCTGGAAGCGCCGTTCTGCAGACTGGCTGCGCCGTTCTGCAGCTTCGCAGCGCCTGCGGCCGCACTGTCCACGCCGCCGGTGTAGGCCTGCAGGCCGACATAGAACTGATAATAGCCGTCAAGCTGAGATTTCAGGGCGCTGATGCTGGCTGCGCCGGAGCTTGCCTGCTCCAGAGCAGCCGTGATCTGATCCTGCACCTCGGGAGAATTCATGTTCTGGTCGATGAGCGTCTGGATCTGCGCCGCAGTCTGCTGGTCGATGAGGGCCGCGATATCGGCGCTTGCCATCTGCGCGGCGACCTGTTGGGAGATGAGCGCCTGCACATCGTCGGAGGCCATCTGGGCGTTGATCGCAGCCTCGATCTGTGCCTGCTGCTCCTCCGAGATCGTGCCGTCGGCAATACCGGCCGCATACGTCTCCGGGGTCAGGCCCATGGCCGCAAGGACCTTCGCCGTGACCTGCTCACGGACCGCAGCCGTGACCTGCTCGGTCACATTCTGCTGCACGGCGGCAGTAACAGCCGCGCGGATGGTCGCTTCCTGTGCATTGACGGCAGCCGTTACCTTGGCAAGAGCCGTCTGATAAGCCTGCTCATAAACGGCGGTCTGATCGAGAGAAGCCAGCGCGCCGTTGAGCACCTCGGCATAGTTGCCGATCGTCAGCTGCGGGATGCTGAGGCCCGCTGCGTTGATCTGCGTCGTGGCAGCGGCCAGCAGAGACTGGAACACCTGCTGCGCGCCCGCATTCAGGGCCGCGCTCTGGCCGGACAGGGTGGAAAGGCCGCCGTTCAGGGTCTGCATGCCGGTTGCCAGCTCGGCAGCGCCTGCGTTCAGGCTGCCCGCGCCGGTCTTCAGGGCGGCAGCGCCGTTGTTCAGCGTGCCGACGCCGTCCACGAGCGTCTGGGACTTTTCAAGCAGGGTCTCAAGGCCCTCATACAGCTCGGAAGAGCCGTCGAGGAGCTGCTGCATGGCGTCGGTCAGCTTGGCGAAGGATGCCTTCAGGTCGTCGACCGTCTCAAAATCGCTGTCCTGCAGCGCGCTGAAGACGGAGTTCGTTGCGAGCGTCAGGGTCGTGTCGAGTGCGAAGTCCGTCACGTCGGCGCTGACCTCGACATAGTCCGGCAGCTCCAGCGTATTGCGGTCGATGTTCAGGTCATCCTGCAGACCCGGGAAGGCGATGCCGACGACAACGGTGTGCGAGCCGTCATTCACGACGCGGCCGTTCGTGACCTCGATGTTCGTGAAGCGCTCGTTGTCCAGCAGCATACCGGTCAGCGCGGCAAACGGGACATAGAGCGTCTCCTCCTTGCCGTCCACGGTCGCGGTCGTCGTGCAGTGGTTCTCATAGTCGAAGCGGATGGTCACCTTGCCGCTCTTGCCCGCCAGCTCGGCCGGGGCAATGTCCTTGCCGTCGAGCTGGTAGCTGATGTTCATGGTCACGGGCAGCTCCGTTTCGCTCTTGCCCTGATAGTAGATGTCATTGCCCTGCGCATCCCACGTCAGGCTCGTGCCGTTCGCAGTCCACGTCTCGTCGCCCTTGACGTTCTCGATGTCCGTCAGGTCCGAGACGTCCTGCAGGCTCGTTTCCTTGTTCGGATTTTTGAGCCAGTCGCTGACGATCACGCTCTGCTGCTTGCCGTCGGCTCCGGCGATGACATAAACAGTCTCTTCCTTCGAGGCGCGCTCCTCCGCCGCAGCGGAGGCCGACTTCGTATCCTGCGGGGCGTGCAGCGCCCCATTCTCCGCATGGACCGACGCGCCGGTGATCGTGCAGATCAGCGCAGCGCACAGGCAGCCGGAGAGAATTTTATATCCGGTCTTTGTCATGATCTTCGTTCCTCCTGTCTTCGATTCTCAGCGGGCAGAAGCGTCCTGCTTCTCCGCGTGTTTTCTGGAATGATTGCAATGGCGCATGCCAAGCGTCGTGGCGCACACGAGCCGGTCGCACAGCAGCAGCAGTGCCGGCAGGATGAGGATGACGCAGAGCATACTGACGATGGCGCCGCGCGCCATGAGCATGCACATCGAGCTGATGATGTCGATGTCGGAATAGATGGCCACGCCGAACGTTGCGGCGAACAGGCCCATGCCGCTGACGATGATCGAGGGGATCGACGTCGAAAGCGCGGTGATAACGGCAGGCCGCTTCTCCTTGCCCGCAAGGCGCTCGGCCTTATAGCGGGTCGTCATCAGGATGGCGTAGTCCACAGTCGCGCCAAGCTGGATCGTGCTGATGCAGATCGGGGCGATGAACGGCAGCGACTGGCCGAGGAAATGCGGCAGGCCGAGGTTGATGAAAATGGCCAGCTCAATGACGGCGATGAGCAGGAACGGCAGCGAGATGCTGCGCTCCACGAGCAGGATGATGAGGAAGATCGCAAGGATCGACACCGCGTTGACGACCTTGAAGTCGTGGTCGGTCGTTTCGATCATGTCCTTCATGCACGGGGCCTCGCCGATGAGCATACCGGTCGGATCATATTTCTTCAGAATGGCATTGAGCGAATCGATCTGGGCATTCACTTCGTCGCTCGCAACCTTGTACTCAGAATTGATGAGCAGCAGCTCCCATTTGTCGCTTTTGAGAATAGAGCGGACGGAATCCGGCAGGATCTCCTCCGGCACGCCGGCGCCGACGACGGATTCGAGACCGAGGACGTATTTCACGCCGTCCACCTGCTCCATATCGGAGATCATGCTGCGCACCTGCTTCGACGGCAGGGACGCGTCCACGAGCAGCATGTGCGTTGAGGCAATATCGAACTCCTCGGAGAGCTTGCTGTTTGCGATAACATACTCCATGTCCTCCGGCAGGCACTGGCCCATGTCGTAGTACACTTCGTCGTTCGTCTTGTCATAGGCGAAGTAGAACACCGGAGCCAGCACCACGAACAGCGCCAGGAACACCGGGAACACCTTCGTCACGCTCTTGGCCAAGCCATCCATCTTCGGAAGGATGGAGCGATGGCGCGTCTTCTGCAGGGGCTTGTCGAGCAGCAGGATGAGCGACGGCAGGACCGTCACGCAGGACAGCACACCGAGCAGGACGCCCTTCGCCATCACGATGCCGAGGTCGCGTCCCAGCGTGAACGACATGAAGCACAGGGCCAGGAAGCCCGCGATCGTCGTGATGGAGCTGCCGACGACGGACGTCAGCGTGGCGCTGATGGCGTGAGCCATGGCCTCGCATTTATCGGGGTAGATCGCGCGCTGCTCATTGTAGCTGTGCCACAGGAAGATGGAATAGTCCATCGTCACGGCCAGCTGCAGCACGGCGGACAGTGCCTTGGTGATGTAGGAAATCTCGCCCATGAACCAGTTGCTGCCGAGGTTCAGCAGAATGGCGGCGCCAATGCTGGCAAGGAACACGAACGGGATGAGCCAGCTGTCAAGGAAGAGCATCATGGCCACGCATGCCAGCACAACGGCAATGGCAACGTAGATCGGCTCCTCCTGCTCGCACAGGTCCTTCAGATCCGTCACGAGGGCGGACATGCCGGACACGAAGCACTGCTTGCCCGCAATGGAGCGGATCTCACGGATGGCGTCCATCGTCTCGTCTGCGGAGGTCGCGGTGTCGAAGAACACGGCCATCATCGTCGCGTCGCCGGTGTTAAAGGCGTCATAGAGCTTGTCGGGCAGAAGCTGCATCGGAATGGACGTGTCCATCAGGGAGTTGTACCACAGGACTGTCTCCACATGCTCGACGGATTCGAGCTTTTCCTGCAGGGCGGCAACATCCTTTTCCGGCATATTCTCCACGACGATGAAGGAGAACGCACCCTTGCCGAAGTCCTCCAGCAGCGCGTTCTGCCCGATGACAGTGTCCATATCGTCCGGCAGATAATTGAGCATGTCGTAGTTGATCCGGGTCTCCAGCATGCCGAACACAGCCGGGATCATCAGGATCACCGTGAGGATCAGGATCGCGACGCGGCCGCGCACGACCGCTTTGGAAAATCGCATGGTTTAACCTCTTTTCTCATAAAATTCCGCATCCAGAACATCAGGCTGCTGGTGCCGGATGATCTTGATCATGCTGCACGCGACGCAGAGGTTCAGGATGCCCTCTGCCAGCATCGCGATGCCGAGCAGGACCAGCAGCGCCCGCGCGCCGTCCATCGGGCGGAACACGAGCAGCAGCCCGGCCAGACAGGCCACGATCGCAAGCGCCAGGATCAGCCACCACGGCCGCAGGCCGAAGCGCTTCGAATCCGATGCCGCCTGGATCTTGAACAGGCCGTCGGCCAGAATGCAGATGCCGAGCACCAGACAGAAGAAGCTCACAAGCTGCACGGGACGCACGAGCACGATCAGCCCGAGCACGATCAGCAGGATCCCATAGGCCAGATCGAACTGAAACGCCAGCCGGTACAGATCGCGGGAAAAATACCCCATCAGCTTCACCGCGCCGAATCCGATCATCATGCAGCCCACCAGAATGCCGAGCAGCTTCATGGAGAAATCGGGCACCGCAATGAGCAGCACGCCGAACACGCAGTACAGCGCAGAAAGGACGATGTAGCTCGTCTTCGCCGCGCGCATGAATTTCACGGAACGCATGAAAGCACCTCCTTCGATTTTTGGGCAGCCCCGCCGGGCCTGCCCCTTGGAACAGTCCAGAGTATACCCCATCGCCCACCCCCGCGCCATAGACAATGCCGCTCCCCTGCCGGATTTTCAGACACGGAGGCGGTTTTGCCTAACACATTCTCTCTAGCTCATGCGCGTTGGTTTCTTGTCTTTGTGCAATATTTATGCGCCGATTCTTTTTGTCGTTTATAGAAAAATCGCATTTTTATATTCGTATAAAATTTTATAATATATTTAATTAAATAAATAATGTCGATATTATCAAAGACAGCTATACCTAACTTTTTTAGCGCGTCGGATTGCACATTTATATACACGAAAGATATGCATTATTTTCTACATGTATTTCCATTGTAATTTCCCAAATGTATCTTGTTCTGAATAGCCGTCTGTGCTATACTGCCATCAGAAGCAGCGTAACAAAAATTCATATGTTTTGATTGCTAGTTCCCGCGCTGCCTCTATGTACATATAATTACCATGAGGAGGTGGCTGCCGTAACCAATCGAAAGATAATCGCAACTCAGTAGTATTCGTTATTTCAAGCAGGTAAGTAAATCCGAAAAAACATTTGATTTGAAAGGAGTATTGATATGAAAAGAAGCGTCTGTTTAATCGCGCTACTTCTTGTAGCCGCATTATGTCTGGCCACCTCAAGCGTTTTTGCCGCCGACATTTCTCCGCATGCTCCCGACTTTGATGACCCGCAGCGCCAAGCAGAAGTAGATGCCGTAAATACTCAGATTGATGAATTCATGAACAACGCTGTCGTTCCATACAGCAACTCCAGCAATGGGCTCTCCGTCCCGCTGTATCAGCAGGCCAACAGTTATTACTGCGGTCCTGCCAGCGTTCAAATGGTTGTTAAGTATATTACCGGTGTTTATATCCAGCAAAGCACACTTGCTAGTTCCATGGGAACCGCATCCAACGGTGGGACTCATGTATACCGCGTTGCTCAGGAACTCAATTCTCGTTGCGGTAGTGGAACATATCAGTATGTACACACAAGCGAGGCATCCTTCTCCGACAGTTTAATATACAGTATCAACAAGGGCCGCCCCATCATCGCACATGTAATGACCGGTGGGCTTCCTAATTACAATTACCAAAGTAATTCTGGTCATTACATCGTTGTACGAGCTTATTCAGTTTCGTTCTCGGGCACTTCGTCTTCTACGACATGCCAGTACAATGACCCGCATTACAATTCAAAGTACTACGGAACTTATACATGTACAATGTCTCAAATGCTATCTGCAATTAACGCAAATGCAGGCTATTTCATCCGCTCGACTTAATTTAATCCCGAGCAGAATTATAGGAGTTAAGTCATGAAGAACATTCGTCATCTGTGCGCTGGTTTTCTCGTCATTATAATTGTCATAATTACACTTTGTTCATGTTCCAACGATCGCAGCGAACCGACTAATGCTGTTTCTCCCGCTGGCGATGTCTTCCACGAACTCACTCTCCCCGCCGTAACGGAGGGGCAAGTCTCCGTTCTGGATGCCCGCGGCAGCCGGATCCTCTATGTGCGGGAGGAGAAGCTGCTCTCAAAGGACGGCGGCTACGCCTACTATGAGACAAAGCAGGTCGGCATTTACGATGTCGATGCCCAGAAATCACTTGCCGTCTGGGAACCGGAGACGCCCGGCAACTACTTCGGCGGGGCCCTGCTGGATGGAGATGCCGCCATTCTCGCCCTCCAGCTAGACTACACCAACGCCTACCCCGCACAGTTTGCGGCCATGTACTTCGGCGGCTCACAGCGCAGCCTCGTAGAGCTCACCGGTGAACTGCAGTGGCTGCTCCCCTTCTCCGGCAAGGAGGCTCTGGCCAGCTATCGTACAGAGGAAGGCGCTTTCGGCGTCTACCGTCTCTCCGCTGACGGCTGCACGGATGCTCTGCTGCTGCAGGCTGATGCGAACACCGAGCCGATGGGCGGCGATCTTGCTGTCTGCGGCGACCGCTTCTGCTATGCCTATGCCAAAAATGGCCAAGTCACCCTGTGCACCGTCTCCGCCGACGGCACGCAGGACGCTCTCACCCTGCCGGAGTCTGCGAAGCTGGACTCGTTCTGGCTGACCGCGGACGGCCCGCTCATCTGCCAATATGTCGAGCAGAACGGCAAGGCGCAGCGGCTGCTCACGCGCTATGCCTCTGGCGAGACGCACGAGGTCACACGCCCGGCTGCGGACGGCGCACTGTATCAGCTCCGCTTTGCAAACGGCTGCGGCTTTGCCGTGAATGGCAGCTGGGGGCTTCAGCTCCTGCAGCTCTCCGAGGATGGCACGGTCAGCTGCCGCGGTGTAACGGAGTTGCCCGGTGAGCTAACCTCTGTGCAGGTCCGCATCCTGTCCAGCGGCGACGGCAGCTTCTGCCTGTTCTACCCCGAAGCGCAGCAGTTGTTCCGCGCCGTGCCAAATAGCTGATATCGTTTCCCATGCCGCGGCCTTTTGGGCCGCGGCAGTTTCAGCTCCGCGAGACTGCCGGATTTGTCATTGCGAGGGCGCTTTGCGCCCGTGGCAATCTCGGGAAGGCAGTTACGTTTTCGCCGGAAGTGCCCAATTATCCGGCCAAGTACTGCGAGATTCCCACGTCGCTTCGCTCCTCGCAATGACACGTCAGGAGAGCGCGCGGTGCACCAGTGCACTTGCGCGGTTGAATTGCCCTCCGCGAGGTGCTCAGGGAACGCCGCTACAGACGCAATTGGTTCCTATCGTTTTATCGCCAGACTGTTCGTATCGCCAGTGCGCCGCCGGGAGCGGCATGCCGCTCCCCTACAATTTTCTATCGAAATACGCAAAAAACTACCGGAAGCACAGGCTTCCGGTAGTTTTTCAAACACAATCAATCACAATCAATTTTTTACTTCGCGAAGACCTTCTTCAGGCGGGCGAAGCGGGGCAGGCCGTCCTCATAGCCCAGAGCCGTCTGGCCCTCGAGCAGCGGCGTGCAGTAATCGATGAAGGCGTCGGTAACATAGGCGTTGTCGCTGGTGATCCACTCGAGCGGGATCTTCTTCTCGGCGTTGGCAACACGGCGCAGGTCGAACAGCTCATAGGAGACGCTGTAGCCGCCGTCGCGCTTGCAGACCATGCCGACCATCTTGCCGGTCTCACCGCGGAGCGCAGACTCGACGGCGACCTTGCCGCACTGGAAGGCTTCCTCGATATCCGTCGCGGAGGCGCAGTGGGCGGCGCAGCGCTGCAGCAGGGACAGCTCGATGCCGCGAACCTTCGCGCCGGTGGCAGCGGAGACGATGCCGGCCAGACGATGGGCCAGACCGCCCAGCTGGGCATGGCCGAAGCCGTCGGTCGAGGAGGTCTTGGCCTCGGAGACGAACGCGCCGTCGGAGTAGTGGATGCCCTCGGAGACGGCGACAAGGCACTGGCCCTGGCCCTCGTAGACGCGGATGACGTCGTCGAGGAAGTCGGCCATGTCAAAATCGACCTCGGGGAGATAGATGAGGTCCGGGCCGTCGCCCTTGGCGGCGGGCAGGACGGTGGCGGCGGTCAGCCAGCCTGCATGGCGGCCCATGCACTCGATGATCGTGATCATGCCCTTGTTGTAAACGCGGCAGTCGCGGGCAACTTCCATAACGGAGGTCGCGATATACTTGGCGGCAGAGGCAAAGCCCGGGCAGTGGTCCGTGCCAATGAGGTCGTTGTCGATGGTCTTCGGCACGCCGATGACGCGGCACTCATAGCCGACCTTGGCCATATAACGGCTGATCTTGGCGCAGGTGTCCATGGAGTCGTTGCCGCCGATGTAGAAGAAGTAGCGGACATTGTACTTTTCAAAGATCTCAAGGATGCGCTTATAGTCCTTGTCGTTGTCGGACGGATCGGCGATCTTGTAGCGGCAGGAGCCGAGGGCGGAGGACGGCGTGTAGAGCAGGCGCTCAAGCTCTGCGGGATCCTCTTCGTCCATAATCATGAGCCGATCTTCCAGAACGCCGACGATGCCGTGCTCGGCGCCATAGACCTTGGTGATGTTCTCATCCTCGAGGGCGGTTTTGATCACGCCGTAGGCACTGGCGTTGATCACGGAAGAGGGACCGCCGGACTGACCGACGATCGCTGCACCGATCAGGGGTTTCTTCGTGGGCATGGGATAACCTCCAAATCAAGATATGATGAAGTCTGTGTGAAAGATTTTTCACCGATTGCTATTATACCATACGAGGCTAGGCTTTGCAAGGAATTCATCACGGCAGTGTGACAATTTTCGCGAATTTTGATGCAATTTTTGCAGCTTGTGCCGAAGTACCCCAAAGGCAGGTTGACAGTCCCGTGCCTCATGCGTATAATAAAAGTGAATCACTGCGGGCAGAGAACCGCAGAATTGAAGGAGGATCATCCATTATGGCAGGATTTTGCACACGCTGCGGCCGCCCTCTGCCGGAGAGCGGCATCTGCCCCTGCACGCAGCAGCCCCAGCAGCCCCAGCAGCCCCAGCAGCCCCAGTATCAGCAGCCGCAGGCTCCAAAGGAGCCGAGCGCCTTCGGCCTTGCGATCAAGGGGCTTCCCCAGCTGTGGCTGAGCTACTGCAAGGACCCCATCGGCACGACGCGCAAGGCCGTGGAAAAGCACGACTTCCTCAGCGGCATCCTGATGGCCGCCGTGACGTACATCGCCGTGTTCTTTGCCACGCTCGTGTATGCGCTGCGCCTGGACTCCCATTTTCCGGCCGTTGCATGGCTCGGCGCGAGCCTGCTCATGCCCGTCGCCGGCTTCGGCCTCACGCTGCTGACCACGCTCGTTCTGACGAAGGTGGCGAAGGTCCCGTCCGATTTTAAGGGAATGCTCGCCTCCTCCGGCCTCGGCATGACGTTCCCCGCTACGCTGGCCGCCGGCTCCATCGTACTGCTGCTCGTGTACCCCGGCCTCATCTCCCTGCTCGGGGTCGCGTCGTTTGCCGTGTGGGCCGTCGTCGCCGTCGGCACACTGCTGCAGGTCTACGGGGTAAAGCTGAACCTCGTAACTATCCTGCTGTGCGTTGCGTTCTGCATCGCCGGCTACTATGTTGTGAGCGGCCTGCGCGACTGGTTCCTGCACGCCTGCTATTCCTACGACATCAACGACGTTCTGTCCGGTCTCGGCGATCTGTTCGGCTGACCCAAAAGGTCCGTCAGGCCCTGCAGGGCTTCTGATCAGAGCTTCCCTAAAAAATGCGCTGCTTCGGCGGCGCATTTTTTATTCGATTTGACATACCGTCTTCGTCAAGTTTGCTACAGAGATATTGTAATTTAGGGCGTATTTTGCATTCCTTTTTCATGTAGCATTGATTAATTTTGTGGAAAACATCCATGATTTTGTAAAATTTTGCAGAGAAAGCTGGTTGGTTTGCACAGAGTTTTCTATGCAATCTGCGCATTGACAGGACAGGCCGCCCATCATATAATACGCTTGCAGGAAATAAGTGGTGGAGTCTGTCATAAAGTGTTATGCACTTTATTTATTCCTGCCATGCGCGACACGGCCGAACGGAAGTGGGCATCCGGAACGTTGTGGGAACGCAGCATGCAAAGGGCAGGACTTCCATGCGGAGCTCTGCCCTTTGTCTATCTCACCCGAGATCGTCGGGAGCCGCCTCAACAACGGGGCGGCTTCCGTATTTTTAAGGGCG
>OLOU01000187.1_pt1 | contig 58929 bp, 40 predicted proteins | sample 1672101 | NCBI WGS metagenome assembly OLOU01 (sample SAMEA3136645, study PRJEB25190) | human gut metagenome | biome: human gut; feature: human-associated habitat; material: faeces | place: Austria | collected 2013
ATTACAGATACGATAGCTGTTACAGGCAATGTTACGCTTGAACTTAACGGTAAAAAGCTCTCAACTTCCGGTTTTGATCCCTACTATGCCATAGAAGTGAAGAGCGGTAAGCTGACCGTTAACGGCAGTGGTACAATAAAATGTGTTGTCGTTCGCAACGGCGGCGATGCGGAAATCAACGGTGGTATTTTCTCTGACTTCAGAATTGAAGACGGCGGTAACGCTGTAATTAATGGCGGCAAATTCAACAGCATAAAGGTTTCAGGTGAAGGCAGAAACGTAGGACAGCTTCTTGCGGATGGCCATGCCTATAAGAATTTCGACGGCTTCTGGTCTACTGTTGCAGAACGTGAAAAGCAGGATATAGCTAATGTAGAAGTAAAGGAAGCGCCGATAAAGAGCGCAACAATTACCGCTAATGACGAGTCACCGATAATATACCGTAACGGTAAAAAGGCTTCAACTTTCGCGGCCGATGCGACATATTCGGGAAATGAAACACTCTATATTACCGGATGCTTAATTGACGGAACGGTAATAAGCGAAAAAACAGAATTATTAAACGGTTACTGTTATTTACTTGGCGATCAAGTTGATAAAGTGGTGGCAGAAGACGGAGAAATCCAATATTACTGCATATTTACCTATGACGGATATGATTATAAGTCGAATGTGGTAACGCTTACAGTAGCTACCTGCCGGCACCCCGGCGAAAGCGTAAAATGTGACGATAACGGTTGTGTGTGCGGTATATGCAACAGAGCACTACCGGCTTCGGTAGAGCTGTCTGACGGCACGTTATCGTATTACGAAAACTGGAATGACGCTATCGGCGCTGCCGAGGAAAGCGAAGGCTGTACATTAAAGCTGTTAGACTACAGTGGTGTTAATGATGGTGAAATATTTGACATAAGCAAGGGTAGATTTACCGTTGATTTAAATAAAAATGACGGCACCACAACATTTGCATTTGATGTCAAGGGCGGAGATATAACGTTTACGGCATCGCAAGAAGCCTCAAGTTCACTTACCGGTGTAACGGTATCGGGTGAGAATGCCAATGTTTTAATTGACAGTAAAGCCACATTGAATTATTTAGTTGTAAATTCCGGAAAGGTTAGTGCCGATGGTGCTAATATCGGCGCAATAACGATAAACGGCGGAGACACGGTCATCAATGATGTTAATGCCGATTATTTAAGCATGAAAGCAGACACGACCGGTGGAAGCGGATATAATGTCTCTATAGTAAGCGGTACGTTCAACATCTTCACTTGCGAAAATGAAAGCAATTATACTTTAGGCAGGGCAATTGCGAGCGGAAGCAGAGTTATAGGCTTAAATGCGATTGTCGGTTCAGGTTTCAAATATGCTGAAATTCAGAGCATGACCAAAGCCAATTATCTTAATGTTATAAAGTGCGACCATAAGGACGCAAACGACAGTTATGCGCTTGACGGAAACCTTTGTCCTTACTGCAATGAGGAAATCGCCGCAACTGTAAGCTATACTACGGCAAACGGCGGCGAAATGACAGATCTGTTCAGCGATATTTATGACGCTTTTGCCAAGGCTAATGAGGTAGGTACGGCTACAATAACGCTGTATAAGGATATTGAAAACAGCGAACTTACACGGGGCATTAACGTTACGGGCAATGTAACGCTTGCACTGAACGGTAAAAAACTGGGTTACAGTTTTGTTTCTCTTATTATAGAGGTATCCGACGGTGGTATGCTTACCGTAGACGGCGATGGCAATATGCAGATGCCTATTATCGTTAACGAAAACGCAAAATTAACCGTCAACGGCGGTGAAATCGCCACGGTGATGATTTATAAAGACGGTGACGCAGTAATAGGCGGCGGCTTTATAGAAGATCTGGTCGTTAACGGTAACGCAAAACTCAGCGGCGGTAAATTCTACAACCTCGAGATAGCAAACGGCAGTCTTGAATCTATTCTGGCTGACGGTTATGCTTATAAAAAGGATGGCGGTTCATGGCTTTCAATTGCAGAACGTGCTAAGGAAAAATATTACAGCTGGAATAACGAAGATAAACCTGTGAGTGTAGAAGAAGCACCGATAAAGAGTGCAACGCTTAGCACAGAAATAAACAAGCTGTATCGCAACAGCAACGCAAATCCCATGCTGAAGTTCAACCTTGCTCTTGCTCACGGCTCGAACCTGAACGACTCGTATGTAAGTAAGAGATACGGTATAAACTCCTATGTAAGCGGAGATATAATTTATAGCAGCTTAAGCGCACTTGTAAAGGACGCTAAATTGTCGGCAGACGAAATAATTGATAAGGCGGGCAACAGCGTTGCTGCCAAGATATACTTCGTAGTTATTACCGATGACGGCTATGAAATAAAGTCGAACACTGTAAGCATAGACCTTGTTGACTGTGATCATTCTCAGGTGGTCGATCCTACAGCGGACAAGGAAACCGCAGGTAATATTACCGAGCCGACATATTGCGAGATATGCGAGAGCAAGTTCAATGCAAAGATAACAAAGGGCGACGATGTCAAGTATTATAACGATCTTGACGAGGCTGCGAAAGACGCTCAGAAGAGCGAAAACGAGGGCTGTACCTTATATCCGCTTTATAACAAGAACGGATACGGCGGTCAGTTAGTCATAACCGAAGGTAACTTCACGCTCAAGTACGCAGTTCGTACAGCGTTCTCACGTCCGATCATCATAAACGGCAAGGCAAAGCTGACGGTTACGGGACGTTGTGCGGTGACAGCGTTTGAGAATCAAGACGCATTCATAGTGAGGGGCGGTGATGTCACATTTGACGGGCTTGCAACAGGCAGCAATGTGACCATAAACGGCGGAAATGTTACAATGACTGCCAACAACATAAATTGCCTTACTATAAACGGCGGTAATGTATCCATTTCGTCAGGTGGGTTTGCCGAAATCATAACTAATGCCCCGAATAAGGTGATAGCCGATTATATCGATCCCGGCTTCTGGGTACAGGACAGAGGAACAAAAGAGTGGATAGATATATACAGTCTTAATAAGGCAACGGCATCATCGACAAACGGACTTACGGTACGGTTGTGTCCGATGCAGATAATCAAGCCGATTGATACTGTATATTACACCAACGGCTATTATCCGGGCGACATACCGTCACTTCAAATAAGTGCAGTGCCGTGGTATTCAGGCGAGGTCGACGCAAAAGTTGCTTATCAGTGGATCGGCATTGATGAAAACGGCAACGAAACAGAGATAGAGGGCGCTACAGACAGAAAGCTGTCGCTCGAAAATCTCACAACGGGCAGGTACTACTGCCGTCTTACCTACAGCAATGCTACAACGGCGGGAGTTTCGATGAAGTCGGACGTTGTAACGGCTACGATAACCGAATGTGAGCATTCCGGAGGAGAGGCTACCTGCACCAAAAAGGCAAAGTGTGAAATATGCGGTGCGGAGTATGGCGAAACTAAGCCACACAGCTATGCGCAAATAAAATTGCCTGAGTATCTTAAATCTGCGGCTACCTGCACTGCAAAGGCTGTATACTATACTTCCTGCACAGAATGCGGACGGTCAAGCGAGGGTACAGCCGATGAAGCAACATTCGAGTACGGAAACGCACTCGGTCACAAGTACGGTGAGTGGGTATCAAACGGTGACGGAACTCATTCAAGAGTCTGCGCTAATGACAGCACACACATCGAAACAAAGAATTGTCACGGCGGCAAGGCTACTTGCACGGCAAAGGCTATATGTGAGGTCTGCGGTAAGGCTTACGGCAAAATGACAGCCCACACATTCACGGCAAAGAGCACTGTTTCAAGATATCTTAAGAAAGCGGCTACCTGCACTGAAAAATCCGAATACTATGTATCGTGCGCAGGTTGCGGACTTTCAAGCAAGGGTACGAAGAGTGAGGCAACTTTTGAAGGAAGCGCACTCGGACATTTGCTTACTCAGTGGAACGTTACAGACGCAAGCTGTACTGAAAGCGGTTCTGAGGAAAGACACTGCACCAGATGTGACTATAAACAGACGCAGATCATTCCTGCAAAGGGTCACACATTCGGTGAATGGAAGATAACAAAGAATGTCGGTTGCGTTACCGACGGAGAGCAAACCAGAGAGTGTACGGTATGCGGCAGTAAGGAAACTAAGGTCATTGCGGCAACAGGCGTACACGTTTATGGTGGATGGAAGGTGACAAAGGCACCGACCTGTACAACAGCAGGAGTTAAGGAAAGAACCTGCACAGGTTGCAATGCAAAGGAAACAATGACATTGCAGGCAACAGGACACAAGTATACAACAAGCACCGTAAAGCCGACATATTCCGCAAAGGGATATACGCTTTATAAATGCTCTTTGTGCGGCAAATCATATAAGAGCAATTACACCAATATGCTTGTGCTGCCCTCTGTAAGCGGTCTGAAAGCAACATCAAGAACTGATAAATCAATAACCTTAGGCTGGAACAGAAACGCCAATGCCACCGGATATGTGATAGAGTATTATAACGGTGCCAAGTGGGTCAAGAAGTCCACAGTGACAAAGAACACAACCGTTAAGTATACTGTATCTTCGCTGAAACCGGGTACGGTAAACAAATTCAGAATAAGGGCGTATAAGGCAACAAATTACAGCGCATATTCCTATATCACTGTAAACACACTTCCGTCGGCTGTAAGCGGTTTCAAGACGGTATCAAAGACAAGTTCGACATCTACGCTTAGATGGAACAAGAACACAAGCGCAGACGGATATATAATTGAACGTTATATCGTTAACAGGTGGATACAGACGCAGAAGGTTGTAGGAAGCGGCAATGTAAGCACAACCATAAAGAGCCTGACAGCCGGAAGCACAAACAAGCTCCGCATAAGAGCCTACAAGACAATCAACAAAAAGACGGAATACAGTTCGTATACTTATCTTAACGTCAAGACAAAGCCTGCCCAGATGACAGGACTTAAAGCAAAGAGTAAGACGAATAACACAGTTACACTGCAGTGGAACAAGAACGCTACAGCAGACAGTGTGTTTATTGAAAAGTATGACGGCTCAAAGTGGGTAAATGTAAAGAAGCTTTCAGCAGGCTTTACGACATACACGGTGTGCAAACTCAGCTCCGGCAGAACGTACCGCTTCCGTGTAAGAGCATACAGAGCGGGAGAGTACAGCGGTTATACCTATCTCAATGTAAATACAAGACCGTATACGACCACCGGAATGAAGTCAAAGAGCGTTACCAAAAACTCTATAGTGCTTCAGTGGAACAAGAACACAAGTGCCGATGGTTACAGCATTGAAAAGTATGACGGCAAAAAGTGGGTACAGGTAAAGCGCTACACTTCAAACAAAAGCACGACCTACACAATCAAGGGTCTTAAGGCAAGAACGACTTATAAGTTCAGAATGAGAGCATATAAGACGATAGGAAAAGTTAACGAGTACAGCGCATATACTTATTGCAATGTGACCACAGCAAAATAAGGCATTATAAAAACAGCGGGCACCGGATTTAACCGGTGCCCGTTTTCTGTTATTAAGGATTACTGCAATACAGCTTCTGCCTGCCGCTTTTTCATTGATTTCCAGCTTACAAATCCATATATGTCATTTGCAAGGAATATGACAAAGCAGGTGACAACCGAAAGGTAGCTGATATCGCTCATAGCGGCAAGCGACCACAGTATTATAAGTATTATATCGTTAGCGGCATAGGCTATGGCGAAGAAGTGGTTGCGGCGGAATGTGAGATAAACGGCAAGAAAACTTGTTGTGACGGATAAGGTGCTCGGAATCAGATTCGCCGTGTTGAAAAAGTCGAGTACGAAGTAGAAAACTACGGTAACAACGGCGGAGAGTATTAACATAAAGAGAACTTCGCCCCTGTGGATATGATTTACCTTAACCTCAGCCTTGCCCTTGGCAAAAGGGTTTCTTATCCAGCTTATAAAAGCGGCAAGCGCCATAGGACCTGTCATACAAAGATATGTTATCATTTCGCCGTAATACGCAAACGAGTAGGAAATTATCGCATAGAGTATGCTGAAAACAACGCCGAGCGCCTGTCCTATGGGGTTGCCCTTGGCGTTGAGCAAAAGCGAGGTAGCGCCGATAAGCGACGCTATGACGGACAGTATCCCGTCCTTGCCGAATATGACCGCAGAGCCTGTTATCAGCACGACCGAACCTATCCATAGTATTTTTTCAAAGGTTGTGAAGTAGTTGTTCAGTTTTCTGAGCATTATATCCTCCGTAAATTTACCGAAAAAGCACCGTGAGTACATCTTCAAAGACCTAACGATGTACTGACGGTGCTTTCGCATCTCTACCCGGTGGCAGAATTATTGTATTGTTTGTATTGTTATTTTAGCATAACGGTCGGGGGGTGTCAAGGAGGATTCCGATTTATTTATGTCTGTGTAACAAACGTTGCATTTCCGATTTTTTCGGGTACACTGAAAGTTGCGGTAGTCGGGATTTCATATGTTCCGCTGAAATTGCCTTTTTCAGCTTGCAAAGCAACATATTTGAGCATTTTGTTCTGAAGTGCGGTCATTTGTTCATCGGTGAGTGAGAAGCTGCCGTATATTTCGGTTCTTGCGGCAATTTCTTCTGCGGTTATGCCCGCTTCTTCAAGTTTATCCATGGTGTTGTTGTATATATACGCAGGTGTGTATATCAGATCGTTTTTCATAATTGAAGTATTGTATGTGAATAAATTGAAGCATTTTTTCACATCGCCGGAGGCGATAGCTTCTATTTCTTCATCGGTGTATATCATATCTGCATATTTGGCATTCTCGCTTTCAGATGAAAGCTCAGTATAATATTTTTGAAGATCTTTCAATATTTCGTATACTTTATCATGATTCAATGAGTATTTTTTTACCACGTTCGGAAGATTCGGCATTTCGTTGATATTATAAGGTCTGTCTTTATTATCAACGGGATTGTCATTTTCTTCGCTCCATGTCATATACTCCTGAAATTCTTTTTCAGTGCATGATTCCTTAACAAGATTTTCAAATTTCTGCGAAAACAATCCCAGTTTGGATATTTCCTGAGCACCGTAAAATGCAGATTGCTCATCACCGCCGCCGTTTTGCTTGATATCAAGTGCGGGCATTTTTTCTTCATATATATCCAATTTAGTTTCGCTTTTGCCTGAGTTCGAGGCTACTTCAACCTCAGAGGATTGAATAATATCAGAAGAGCTTTGTGATGTCTGCACTGTTGATTGGCAACCGCACATGGTTCCGAAAACAGTGAGCAACAGACCTGTGATAATGAGAGCTTGTAATGATTTTTTCATAAAATTACCTCCTTAATATGAATAGGTGAAATTGATGTTTTTGAAGAAAGTAAGCGGTTGAATGTAGTCCAAAGAGTTTAAGGATTTTTTAACATCATAGTGCAGATGCGAACCGTAAGCCTCTCCGGTACAACCAACTTTTCCGATATAGTCGCCGGCTTTTACTTTATCACCTTCTGCGAGATTGACAGAACCGTTTTTCATATGCAGATATCTGACAACATAACCGTTGTCCTGTTTGATTCTGACAAAGACTCCTCTGCCGTTAGTTCTGTCATAGAAAGAATCTAACACTGTACCGCTATAGCTTGCGTAAACAGGATAGCCATCTACGTTGCCGTTTGCATCAATTATATCTACGCCATGATGTTCTGTGCCATCGTCATACTTTGGAAATCTCTGCGATATATGAGTTGCCATATAGGGTGACTTAAACATATAAGACCAGTTTGTGGTCGGCTTTTTATATCCGCATTTTGCGCAGATATTTTCATTTACACTGTTATATATATGACCATGTGCAGGTATCGGCATATATGTTACAAACGAACATCTTGTACAGTATATTTTTCTTTTTCCCTGAGTAGTACAATCAGGTGGTGTAACACAAGTGTCTTTGGTATTGTGCCCCAAAGCATCGGTATAATTATACTTTACAGTATAATCACAGCCTGATACTGTGCAGTAAGCAAGGGTATAACCTTTTACAGTACACTTTGGCGATACGACCTTAGATTTAGTATTGTGTCCTCTCGGATATATCATCACAGTGGATTTGTATCCGCACTTTTTGCATACTCTGTATTTAGAGCCTGTGGTGGTACACCCGGCGTTCTGAGTAATAACATACCCGCCAAATACGTGAGAGCATTCGGCATATACAGGATAGTTGGCGAAAATTGTACAATTGAATATTATTGCGAAAATTATGGCAACTTTTAAAATGTGTTTCATAATAAACCTCCTTTATCTATATTATATTAAACAAATTACAATAAGTCAATACAATTCAGAAAATTCAGTTAAACTTACAAAATATATGTCAAATTTTTAGGTGAAATGTTAAAAACAGCCTGACGGATACCGATATCCGTCAGGCTGTTACATATGATTGATTTTTAATGTTCCATAATCTTTCCGTACAACTCGGGGCGGCGGTCACGGAACACGCCCCAGCTCTGACGCAGGTCACGGTTCTGCTCGTGGTCGATGACCGCTGTTATAACCGCCTCGTCCGTTCTGTCAGCCTCTGAAACTATCGCTCCCGTAGCATCGGTTATGAATGACGAGCCGTAGAAGGTCAGCGATGAGTTCTGATTCTGATTTTCGGGGGTGGGGTGAACGTACTCTGTACCTATTCTGTTTGCGGCGATAACGGGAACAAGGTTTGCCGCCGAATGACCCTGCATTGCTCTTCTCCAGTGGGGCATCGAGTCGCACTCCAGTATAGGCTCACTGCCGATAGCGGTGGGGTAAAGGAGCATATCTGCGCCCATAAGAGCCATACAGCGTGCCGCCTCCGGAAACCACTGATCCCAGCATATGCCGACACCGATACAGCCGAACTTTGTATTCCATACCTTGAAGCCTGTGTCGCCCGGTGTGAAGTAGAACTTTTCCTGATAGAAATGGTCATCGGGAATGTGGCTCTTACGGTATATTCCCATAAGCGAGCCGTCACAGTCAATCATAGCTATCGTATTGAAAAATGCGTTTCCGTGCTTTTCGTAGAAGCTGACGGGGATAACCGTACCGGTTTCCTTTGCGACCTGCATAAAACGCTTTACGGCAGGGTTTTCTTCGGTTTTGTCAGCAAGATAATAGTAATCGTAATTCTTCTCCTGACAAAAGTACGGAAGCTCGAACAGCTCGGGGAGAAGTATCACATTCGCTCCGTCCGATGCCGCCTGTCTTACCATACGCTCTGCCTTTGCTATATTTTCTTCACGGTCGTCACTGCAGCTCATCTGTACTGCCGCAACCTTGACATTACTTATCATAGGGAGTTTCCTTTCTGACAAATGACGGTATCTGGTGGGTTATGCAATGGATATTGCCGCCGCCGATAAGTATATCACGGGCGTATATCTGTATTATCTCACGGTCGGGGAATACCTTCTGTACTTCACTCTTTGCTCTGAGGTCATACTCTGTATTCTCACCGCCGAAAGCAGGCATCACCACTGCCTTATTGCCTATATAAAGATTTACATAGCTTGCGCTGAGCGGGCTTACGGTATCTCTTGTAGGCTCGCCGTCAAACAGGTCAAGACCTGCGACTTCTTCCTCAGTCATATATATCGGATTTGGCATAGCGAGCTTTACAACGTCTATCTTTCTGCCGAGTGCGTCTGTGCTGTTTTCAAGCACGTCAAGGCAGGCTCGGCACATCTTGTACTGTTCGCTCGTTTCGTCCTCACACCACGATAAAAGCACGGTGTGGGGAGCGGCGAACACGCAGATGTTGTCAACGTGTTCGTTTGTTTCATCGCCCAGTATTCCGCCCGGAAGCCAAATTACTTTTTTTGCGCCGAGACCCTCGCAGAGATTTTCTTCGATTTCCGCTTTTGACAGCTGAGGATTTCTTCCTGCGCTGAGCAGACACGCTTCAGTGGTAAGAATCGTACCCTCGCCGTCAGCGCTTATACTTCCGCCCTCAAGAACGAAGTCGCTGAAGTCGTAAACATCGACATCAAGCATATCGCAGACCTTGCGTGCTATCTTGTTATCCTTGTCCCACGGAAAATAAAGTCCGTCAGAAAGACCGCCCCACGCATTGAAATACCAGTCCACACCACGCATATCGCCCTTATCGTTCACGACAAACTCGGGGGAAACATCTCTCGCCCACGCATCGTCAGAGGACATCTCGACAACACGGATATGAGGGGGGAGCATTCTGCGTGCGTTCTCATACTGTTCAAATGAAGCAAGAACGGTGACCTTTTCGCTTTTTGCAATGGCGCAGGCAACCTCACAGAACGCTTTTTTTGCCTTTACGCCGCCGTACTGCCACGAATCCGGCCGCTCGGGGAATATTATTATACAGCCGCTGTGCGAGGAAAATTCCGCAGGCATACGGTAGCCGTCAATGAGCGGCGTTGAGTCGGAAATAATCTTCAAGAAAAGCTCCTTTTTGAACGCTTACATATCTCTGCCGAGATCGAAAGCCTTTTCGTTTATCTCTATAACCTTTGCGGGTACGCACTTTTCAACTGCCTTTTTCCAAGCGTCAAGCTCAATGCCGGGAAGTACCTTTGAAAGAACGCCCATAAGCACAACGTTAACGGCTCTTGCACTGCCGGCTTTTTCTGCGGCTGAGAGAGCGTCAACTGCGATAATGTTTATACCCATAGCCTTTATCTTGTCGATAATGCCATCGGGATATTCAGCCGCACCCGTGATAACGGGCATAGGGCTTATCTTCTGTGTGTTTGTGATTATTGTACCGTCTTTTTTGAGATATGATACATAACGTGCGGCTTCAAGCTGTTCAAAGCTTACTATCATATCAGCCTGACCCTTTTCGATAACGGGGCTGTATACCTTTTCGCCGTATCTTATATATGTTACGACAGAACCGCCACGCTGTGACATTCCGTGTACTTCGCTTACCTTAACCTCATAGCCTGCCGTGCCGAGAACACTGCCGAGTATACGGCTTGCAAGAAGTGTACCCTGTCCGCCAACGCCGACTATCATTATTGATTTTGTTTCCATAGCTATATTCCTTTCAGAGCTTATTCCTTGATAGCGTCAAACTTACAGAGCTGTTCGCACAGTCCGCAGCCTACGCACAGGGTATTGTCGATAGTGATGCACTTGTCGCCTGAAACCAGTGCGGGACAGCCTATTCTCATACAGGACTTGCAGTTCTTGCACTTGTCGGCATCTATATGGAACGGAGGCTTGTGCTTTACGGTCTTGAGCAGAGCGCAGGGCTTGCGTGCGATTATGAGCGAAGGCTCAGCCTTTGCAAGCTCCTCCTTTATAACTCTTTCGGTTTCGGCAAGGTCGCCGGGGTTTACAACTGTAACGCTGTTTATGCCGATAGCGTGAGCGAGTGCTTCAAGGTTAACGGCAGACGCAGGGTCGCCGTATATGTTCTTGCCGTTTGCGGGGTTGTTCTGGTGACCTGTCATACCTGTGATGCTGTTATCAAGGACGATAACGGTAGAATTACTGCGGTTGTATGCAATGTCAACAAGGCTCGTGATACCGCTGTGCATAAATGTGCTGTCACCGATAACGGCTACCGCCTTGCCCTCGTATTCGCCCTTTCTGCCCTTGTTGAAGCCGTGCAGACCGCTTATGCTTGCGCCCATACATACTGTCGTGTCGATCGCACTGAGAGGAGCGGCGGCACCGAGCGTGTAACAGCCTATATCGCCGCTTACCATAACACCGAGCTTTTTGAGTATGTAGAATACGCCTCTGTGGGGACATCCTGCGCAGAGTACGGGAGGACGAACGGGTATCTCGGCATCAAGAGTCTGCCATTCGTCCTTTTCACCGAGAACGACCTGTCTTACCTTGCTCTGGAAGTATTCGCCCTGAAGGGTGAACAGCTCCTTGCCCTTTACGTCAATGCCGTTCTTGCGGCAGTGCGTTTCGATAACATCGTCAAGCTCTTCGATAACATAGAGCGTCTTTACCTTAGCGGCAAAGTCCTTTATCAGCTTTACGGGCAGAGGGTTTACCATACCGAGCTTTAAGTAGCTTGCCTTGTCGCCCAGTGCTTCCTTTGCGTACTGGTAGCAGATACCCGATGTGATAACGCCTATCTCGTCACTGTTCATCTCGACAGTGTTTATGCCCGATGTTTCGGCATAGTCGATAAGGTCTAGTGTACGCTGTTCAACTACAACGTGTTTCTTTATAGCGTTTGCGGGAACCATTACGTTCTTTGCAATATTCTTCTTGTATTCGGGGATAGTGTGGGGGATTCTGTCCGCTGTTGTTACAGCCGACTGAGAGTGGCTTACTCTTGTTGTAAGTCTTAAAATCACGGGAGTATCGAACTTTTCCGAAATCTCATAAGCGAGCTTTGCGTAGTCCTTGCACTCCTGTGAGTCGGACGGTTCAAGCATAGGAACCTTAGCGGCGATGGCATAGTGGCGTGAGTCCTGCTCGTTCTGTGAGCTGTGCATACCGGGGTCATCGGCTACGGCAAGCACCATACCGCCGTTTACGCCTGTGTAGCTTGCTGTGAAAAGAGGGTCAGCCGCTACGTTAAGACCAACGTGCTTCATAGCGCAGAAGCTTCTTGCGCCTGCAATACTTGCGCCTATTGCGACCTCGCAGGCTACCTTCTCGTTGGGCGCCCATTCACAATACATTTCGTCCTCGGGGTATTTTGACGAAAATTCGGTTATCTCGGTGCTGGGTGTGCCGGGGTAGCTTGATATAACACTGACTCCTGCCTCGTAAAGACCTCTTGCGACCGCCTGATTACCTAACATTAATTCAGACATAAGATGTTTCCTTTCAAAAATGCAGGGACGGCATACGCTGTCCCGTGTGATGATAATTTCACCGTTCGTTTTCCGTTCCGGACGGTGACGAACAATTGATTTGCTACTATATTATACTACATTTTTTCCGGGATGTAAAGAATTTGTTGAAAATGAGCGGAAAGGAAGGAAAATATCGGCGGTGTACTGGAAAAGGGACAGGAAATGTGGTATTATATGAATGTATGATAAAACTTTTATAGTTGATTTTAAAAACAATTAGGCGTTTTGTGATAGATTGCTTTTCAGGATAACACTTCTCGGGTACGCTATTCTATGTGATAACGTTGCTGCTATTAACGAGGGAAAGAACCAAAGGGAACAGGACTAGGGACTTGGCAGCCCCTCTCCCTATCCCTTAGGTTCTCTCCCTCGTGGCTCCCTCTTTCCTTACCCACACCCACACCCCGCTAGGGTGTTGGCTAAACTCGTATAGCCTCCCGGATATCGTATATTCTGTAAGTTCGGGAACGCTTAACGCTACATGTCCGCAGTTTTAGTACATATATCTCAGGTTTGTAGCGTTTTTTGAAAGGTTAATGTTGGTGCAGTTGCACTGATACACTCACGAAATTATTATTTACACGGAGTCTGAGAAATTGTTTTTGGCAATTGCTTTAAAAATAAAAAAGCTATTTGTTAAATTTAGTTACCGATATATATAAATAAATACGGAGGGCGTAATATGGCACACATAATTTCGGGTGCCGCAGGAAGCGGCAAGACAACGGCGTTATATTCACTTCTGAAAACCGACAAGGGCAACAAGATACTGCTTGTACCCGATCAGTTTGTGTTTGAGAGTGAGCGCAGGGTAGCTGACGAACTCGGCGAAAAGACCTCGGACATAACCGTTACCGGCTTTATGTCGCTGTCGGAACAGATACTTAAAAAATACTGTCCGAGAAAGACTTACGCTGATAACACGGCAAAGCTTGCCATAATGAGCAGGGCGATAAAGTCGCTGTCACAGTCTTTCAGCTTTTACGGAAGCGCTGCAAGGAAGCCCGGCTTTGTGTCGGTGTGCCTTTCCGGTGTTGACACGCTGAAAAATGCAGGAATATCCCCGCAGAGAATGTATGATCTTATATCGGCTGACGATACGGCAAGCTCCGCTCCCACACATTTTACCGATAAGATGCACGATATCGCACTTTTCTACAGTCTTTATGACAAAATGCTGACTGAGCTTTATGACGACAGGCAGGATAACCTTCTGCTTGCGGCAAGGGCAATAGAAGAGAACGACTGCTTCCCCGAAAATACAAGAGTATACATAGACGGCTTTGACAGCTTTTCGGGAGCGCAGAAGGAATTTCTGCGAGCTATGGCAAACAAGGGCGTCGATTTTACCGTTGCCGTCTGCACGGATGACAGCGGAGCGGAAATATTCTCAGAGTGCGATAAGACAAAAGCACTGTTTGAAAATAAATATGCTATGGACTGCGGAAAGCCGCAGAAGACTGAATATACAAAGCTCGGTAACAGCGCCGTAAGGTATAAGAACGATACGCTGAGAGTGCTTCGTGACTTTCTGCAAGGAGAAAAAGCCGAGAAGCCCGCAGATCCGCACGGGATAACGCTTGCATACTCTCACAATATGAGCGGAGAGGCTGATTTTGTATGCGCAAATATCAGAAAGCTTGTACGCTATGAGGGCTATAGATACTCGGACATTGCGGTTATATGTGCCGCTCCGGCAAAATACAGGGACGCTGTACGTTCGGCGGCGCTCAGATATGAAGTGCCGATGTTTGTAGACCTGCCCGAACCCGTATCTGAAAAACCGCTTCTGCGCTATCTTGACTGCCTGCTTTGCGCCGCAGAAGACCCAAGGGGAATAAATATTATAAGATATATCAGGAGCGGATTTGCAAGAATACCTTCTGATAAAAAAGAGGGAAAGACCGTGCCGCTGACGCTGAGGGATCAGCATATAACGGAAGAATATGCGAATCGTTGGGATCTGAAAAACAGAAGATGGGACAGACCGTTCCCCCATATTACCGATGACGTCGAAAGGACAGTTGAAAATATCCGTGACAAGACAGTCACCCCGCTGATACAGTTTGAAAAATCCGTGCGTAATGCCGGCGGCAAGGAGCTTGTAAAGCGCTTTGCCGAATTTCTGTTTGACAAGGCGGATATAAGTGCGGCTATACAGGGTAAGTGTCAGGACAACAGCACAAGACAGCTCCGCTATGTAAAGGAGCTTACCGAGGAATACAACAACCTGTGGCGCAGCGTGTCGGATATGCTGACATCGCTGTATGAAACACTTGACGATACTCCTATGACTATCGGCGAACTTGCGGCGCTTATCCGCACCTGCTCGGCGCAGATAAATCTTTCACGTCCGCCTAAGGTGCTCGACAGCGTGCTTTTCGGCGACCCTGCAAGAACAAGGAGCAGAGATGTACGCGCCGTGTTCGTTATGGGAGCGGCTGATAGTGCGTTCCCTGAAATATCGGACGATGAAAAGGGCATATTCACGGCAGGCGACAGCGAGCTTTTAGCGCAGAGCGGACTTGACATAAACGAGGACGAGGAAGCAAAATATTCACTTGCTGTGCTCGACTGCTACAAGGCGCTCACGCTTGCCGGTGAAAAGCTGTTTGTAACATTTGCGGGTGAGCCGGAAAATGCGTCCGAATATGTCGGAGAGATAGCGAAACTTATAAGAACGGGTATTGTAAGCATAGACGACCTGCCGCCGCTGTATCTTATGGAAAGCGCAAAATCGGCTGACAGACAGTATGTGCTTAACGGCAAGGCGCTTACCGCACCGCAGAAAAGAGCAACGGCTGAGGCGCTGTCGGAATGCGGCAGGGAGAATACGGCTATATCAAAAATAAATGCAGTGGCAAAGAGAATGTCAGACGGCGCTGACGTTCACAGAATAGGGCAGACGGCTAAACTTGTTTTCCCGTCAACGGCGCTTTCGCCGACAGCAATAGAAAAGCTGAACGGTTGCAAGTTCTCGTACTTCTTACAGTATGGTATGGAACTGAGAAGTCCGTCCGATATAACTATGAGCGCCGTAAACTACGGCAGTATTATGCACTACATTATGAAATACAGCTTTGAAAGACTGTATGCAGACGCTAAGGACAAGGGAAATCCTCACGCCGATGACAGCAGGATAACACAGCTGATAGCCGAGGCTATGGCAGAGTACCGTGAAAAATATCTGCTCGGCGAAAGCGAGATGAGCGCAAAGTTCAATACACTGTACCGAGCGCTTTCAACGGCGGCATTCTATCTGCTGAAATATATGACCGCCGAGCTTGAAAACAGTCGCTTTGTACCGACATATTTTGAGCTTACGCTGTCAAAGGCTTCATCTGAAAATAATTTTGACGTATCGCCGTACAGCTTTGATATAACGCTTGACGACGGAAGCACACAGACGGTTACGATAGGCGGAACGGTAGACAGGGTGGATATGGCGTACTGTGATGACGGAAGCCGTCAGATAAGGGTAATAGACTATAAGACAGGAAAAAAGGAAGCAAGTCTGAGCCGTATCTACTACGGACTGGATCTCCAGTTGCTTTTGTACCTGCTGACGCTCAGCGATAACAATAAGGATAACGGTTGTCAGCCGTCTGCGGCTGTGTATTATCCTGCGGGAACAACTCCGCTTAAGGATATAAAAGACCCGTCGGAAGAGCTTAAAAGAGGAATGTGGCTTGACAGTCACAGAGAAACAGGCTTTGCCGTTGAAGGTACACAACAGGAGCTTGAACGTGACAATTACAACGGAAAATACATTGACCAGAACGGTAAGCAGAAGTGCGATTGCCTTTACAGTGCAACAACTATCGAAAAAGCAAAGCTTGCAAACCTTGAGAGCAGAATAGCAAAGGTTATAAAGGAAAACGCAGGCAAGGTAAAGAGCGGCTGTGTTGACGCAAAGCCGCTGTCGGAAAAAGGTAAGCTGATCTCCTGCAAATACTGCGAATATAATGACATATGCGGCGCAGGAATATCGTCTGCTACAGATGTTGATTCCGATGAGGCGACCGCATTCGGCGAAGATATAGTACTCAGCAAAGAAAGCAAGTAAGGAGGGGATAAATATGAATTACACAGACGCACAGAACAGGGCTATAGAGCAGGGCAGACACCCCGCTATAGTATCGGCGGGTGCAGGAAGCGGAAAGACCGCTGTACTTACACAGCGTGTGGTGAGAATGGTGTGCGACAGGGAGAATCCTCTCGACCCGTCAAAGATAGCGGTGGTTACATTCACCGACAAGGCGGCAGGAGAACTCAGAGCAAGGCTTGACAAGCTTATGCGTGAGCGTGCGGCTAATGCGGAAAATGCCGATGACGTGTTATTCCTGCGCCGTCAGAGAAACAGACTGCGCAAGGCGAGAATATCGACTATCAGTTCGTTCTGCTTTACTCTTATAAGGGAGAATATTGACCTTGCCAAAAATCTTGCGGCAGGCTTTTCAATCATGGACGAAACCCGTGCGAACGCACTCAGGAATGCGGTACTTGATTATGTACTGGAGGATTTTTATCTTAATGCCGACAGCGCCGACAAAGATGTAATACTCGAAAACTATATACAGAAAAACGATTCCGACCTCAGGAGCATTATCCTTTTTGTGTACGCAAAATCGCTCAATCACACCGACCCGGAAAGTTGGCTTTCGTACAGCGATGATGCGGAAATACAAAACAATATAAAGCTGAATCTTATTGAAAAGGTCTGCTACTACGCAAAGCGTTTTGATGAAGAAATTTCCGCAATGCGGAAAGCTATTGAAAACTATGAGGGCAGTAATGTCGATAAGCATGCGGCATATGCGGACACATTGGAAAATGTCTATGGCAAGGCTATAAAGAAACTGGTTGAGAATAACTGTTGCGTAACAGAAGAGATAACTGCGCTTTTACAGACAAGCTTCGGCACAACACCTCCGGACAGAAGTAAAGAGAAACTGGTCGGAGCGCACAGAAAAGCGGCAAAGAGCATTTTTGAGGACAATATATACAAGACCTGTCTTAAAATATCATCTTTTGACGATGATATGAGTAAGAGCCTGCCGGCTGTAACTGTACTCAAAGAGCTTGTGATAAAGTTCGGCAGAAAGTACGCCGAGGAAAAACGCAGTCGCAACAGCGCAGACTTTTCAGACGCAGAAAGAGAGCTGTACGGTATTCTTGTCGACAATCCGGAAGTCGGACAGAGAATAGGATTACAGCTGATAATAGTAGATGAATTTCAGGACAGCAACCGATTGCAGTATGAGATATTCAGACACCTGTCGGATAATCTTGACGGGCTGTATTTTGTCGGCGATATCAAGCAGTCGATATACGGCTTCAGAGGTGCACAGCCTGAGGTTTTCTCCGAGATATGCGCCTCACCCGAATTTGACGTGCTGCCGTTGAACGAAAATTTCCGCAGTGACAAGAGTGTTATCGACGGTATCAACACACTGTTCGACCGTATGATGACCGAAAAGACCGGCGGAGTTGACTATGAGAAGAACGGCAGGCTTGTCTGCGGACTTGATAAAGACGGTACAGCCGTAATAAATCCCGAGGATATGACTGAGGTGTGCGTTATTACACCGCAGACGGGTAGTGCCGCCGAGAGTGAAGCCGTATATGTGGCGTCAAGGATACGCAGTATGATAGACAGCGGATATAAGGTAGGCAAGGAGAAAAGACCCTGTACCGAGGACGATTTTGCTATAATAATGCGTTCTCCGGTCAATAAGGTTGAAATATTTGCAGAGGCGGTAAGGGCGCAGGGACTTAACGTTACATTCCCCCAGAAAGAAAAGCTTGCGGAGTGTTCCGAAATAAGATTGATGCTTTCACTGCTCAAGGTAATAAACGACCCGTACGATGATATAAGTCTTGCAAAGGTGCTTATGTCGCCGCTGTATTGCTTTACGGCTGAAGAGATGGCAAGGCTCAGGACGGGAACATTCGGCTTTGATATACCGGCTCTTGAAAAAGCCTGCCCCGATGAGCTTGAACGCTATTCATGCGGCAGAGATAATCCCGGCTGTATGAAGAAAAAGCCGTTGTACAGCTGTTTAAGACTTGCGGCATATGGCTATGACACGTCCGGATATCCTGCTTTGTATTCTCTTACAAAGGATACAGCGCCGTCTGAAAGATGCGCCGGTTTTTTAAGCGACCTTGACGGTTTCAGGGATACCGCCGCGGCGTCTTCGCCACACGAGCTTATACGCATTATATACGATACCATATCCGCACCCGAGCTTCTGTCGGTGGGCGATGACCCTGCGTCAAAGCAGGCAAACCTTGAACTTCTGATATCGTATGCCCGTGACTACTGCGACTTCAGGGACGGAGGAACTCTGGGCGACTTCATTTACAATATAGAGAATATGAGCGGTTCGCTTAATGCGGCGTCCTCTGCAAGCAATCACGGGGTAAAGATAATGTCGGTGCACGCGTCAAAGGGATTGCAGTTTCCTGTGGTTTTTGTAAGTGACTGTTCGCATCAGTTCAGTTACCGGGATTACAACGGAGATATCATAATCAGTGAAGAATACGGTATAAGCACAAAGAGCGTTGACATATCGACTATGAGTAAGATACCGTCGCCTGCATATCATGCGGCATCGCTTGAAATAAAGGCAGGGCTGTTCAGCGAGGAGATGCGGCTGTTATATGTTGCGGCAACCAGAGCCGAAAATAAGCTTATATTCACCGGCACGAAAAAGATAGACGACAAAGATTATGACAAGCTTGATGTTGCCGTTCCCGGTCGCAAAAAGGCAAAGTGCTATGATTCAAAATATATCTTATGGCTTCTTGAAGTGCTGTCCTGCGAATGCGACAGGGTTGACGACAGAAAAAGGGGCATTATAGAATTCGGTGATGTCAGATATCAGTTCTATCCGCTTTGCGAAAACAATGATAACGGAGATAGCACCGCCGTATCAGAAAGCAACGTTTCTGAACCTGCATCAGCGGAAGAAACTGAAACGGCTGAAGATAACGGCAATGTTGATACCGTGTTCAAAGATAATATAAAGGAGATACTGGGTTGGCACTATCGGTATGAACCGCTTACGGTTATACCTGCAAAATTCACCGCAACGGAGCTTGCGGCAAACCGCAGGGAAAAGCTCGGCGGTGAAAATTACGGTCTGTATGTCGGAAAGCCGTCATTTCTCACCGAAAAGGAAACAGAAAAACTCAGCGGAAAGCGCCGCGGCGACGCATATCATAAGCTTATGGAGCATATACCGTTTGATAAGACAATGACAGCGGAGGAGATACAGGCATACATCGAAAGCGCAGCAGCGGATTTTCTGTCTGTAGCAGAGAAAAAGAGCATAGATCCTGCGGATATCGCAAAGTTCTTTGAAAGCGATACGGCAAAGCGTATAATAACAGCCGCCGAAAAGGGTAATGTTTACCATGAATATCCGATCTTCCACAAGCTTGACGTCGGGCAGTACGACCCTGCAATCTTCGGTGCAGAAAGCAGAGAAGCACTGAACGGGGCAGAGCCGTATGTGCAGGGTATTGCGGATATGTTCTTCATTGAGGACGGAGAAATAGTGCTGATTGACTACAAGAGCGACAGGACTGACGATGAGCAGACGTATATAGATGATTATAAGCTTCAGCTTGATATATACAGACAGGCGCTTGAACAGGAATTTTCAATGCCGGTAAAGCAGATGCTGATATATTCGTTTACACTCGGACGCTTTATAGACACACAGAAAGGCGGAAAATAAATAATGCTGTTCAATAAAACTCCTGCGACCATAAAACAACAGATAGATATACTGCGGCAGAGAGGCTGTATAATAGCAGATGAGGAGTACGCCGAAAAGTGTCTTACGAATATCAACTACTATCGCCTTGCCTATTATTTTGCGCCGTTTCTTGAACGTAAGGGTAAGTACAAGGACGGTACGACCTTTGAACAGATAATGAAGGTGTATGACTTTGACCGCATACTGCGCCGTATGATAATGACATATCTTGAAGAGATAGAAATATCAATGCGTGCGATAATCTCCAACTATCACGCTATGAAGTACGGAGCGCTGGGATATCTCAACGCATCGAGCTTTGATCCGCATCATAATCATCAGGCGTTTTTGTCGAAGATAGAGCGGCTTATCGAGGCGAACGAGAACGAGGAATTTGTAAAACACCACAAGAGAAAATACGGCGGTATAATGCCCGTATGGGCGGCAATGGAGCTGTTCAGCTTCGGTACGCTGACATATTTCCTTATAGATATGAAGTCGGCGGATAAGAAGGATATGGTTTCACAGCATTTTGATCTTAACTACAGAACGGTAGAGGACAGGATGCTGTGTCTGTCGGATCTCAGGAACGTGTGCGCTCATTATACGAGATTATATGAGAATCCGTTCCCTAATGCGCCGAAAAGCTCGGATGGGCTTGGCTTTGAGCCTGACAATACGCTTAAATCCTATATGGCGGTGGCAAGGTCGCTCTATCCCGATAAATATAAGTGGGAAAATGAGTTTATACCTGCTGTTGCCAATCTTATTGACGAGTACGGGATGATAGATTATATGAGCGGATACGGGTTTAAAAAGAAAACAACGTAATGATAAAAAGAAGCGGAGCCGACCGGCTCCGCTTTTGCGTTATATTAACATCATATATCCAGTGTCTTAAGATATGCTCTGAAATCCTCGCCTATCTCGGGGTGATTCAGTGCAACCTCAACACAAGCCTTCATTATGCCGAGCTTGTTGCCCATATCATAACGTGTGCCGGTGAAGTCGACGCCTACCATGCCCTCGCTCTTTGCAAGCTGTTTCATAGCGTCTGTCAGCTGATATTCGCCGCCTGCACCTGTAGGGAGCGTTTCAAGGATATCGAATATCTTTGCGGGGAGAACGCATCTGCCGAGTATCGCAAAGTTTGAAATAACCTCTTCGGGCTTTGGCTTTTCAATCATATCCGAAATGCTGTAGAGGTTGTCTTCAAGTGGTTTTACGTCAAGCGTGCAATATTTCAGCACAAGCTCAAACGGAACTTCCTTCATACTTACGACAGCCTTGCCGTACTTCTCGTACGCTCTGCAGCACTGTGCCGTGCAGGGATCGTCACCGATTATAACATCATCGCCGTAGATAACTACAAAGGGATCGTTTCCGACAAACTGCTTAGCATACATAACAGCGCCGCCTGTGCCGTTCTGCGTCTGCTGACGTACATAGGTTATGTTCTTGCCCATTTCGGCAATATCGCATACAACCTTGTAGAATTCGTTCTTGCCGCCTGCGAGGAGCTGTGCCTCAAGGTCGGGCTTGCGGTCAAAGTGATCCTCGACCTCCTGCTTGCCGCGGGAAAGAACTATCAGTATTTCCGTGATGCCTGAGTTTATGACTTCCTCAACGATATACTGTATAGCGGGCTTATCCACTATATTGAGCATTTCCTTGGGGATAGCTTTACTTGCGGGGAGAACTCGTGTTCCGAAGCCTGCGGCGAGTATTACTGCCTTTTTAACTTTTTCCATTATTGGTACCTGTCCTTGTTCTGATGTATTCCCTACCGTTTTCTTCATATCCACTATATAATCTGCAGGCGTAACAAAAATTATTACGCCTGCATTTTTAAGCGCTAACGCTTATATTCTGTTTTGAATAAACATTACTTGATGAGTGCTTCATAAGCCTTGAGCAGCTTTGTTACGCTGCCGATAGCGTAGAAGTCACCGCTTATAGCCTTTGCAATGAAATCGTACTTGCCGTTTACAACTGCAACAACGTCGTCAATGGGCATATCGATATGTACGTCGTTGTCGATGTAACCCCAGGGCTCTACTGTTACCTTACCGTCATCGATAAGAATGTAGATGTAGTATTCCTTGTCGCCGTAAGCCTTGATTTCGATAGCGATCTTTTCATTTACCTTTGTAACGTCCTTCTTGGCAAACTTAGCTCTTACCATATCTGCAAGAGCAAACTTGTCGGGCTGTTCGGGAGCGGCCTTCTTAACTTCCTTCTTGGCGGGAGCTGCCTTCTTAGCGGCGGTAGCGGGCTTCTTAGCAGCGGGAGCTGCCTTCTTAGCGGCGGGCTTCTTAGCTGCGGGTGCCTTTTCAGCAACCTTTTCAACTGCCTTTTCTGCAACCTTTTCTACAGCCTTTACTGCCTTAGCGGCGTCAGCTTTAACCTCAGCGGCAGCCTTTACAGCTTCAGTCTTTACAGCTTCAGCTACGGGTGTCTTAGTTCCTGTCGTATTTGTCTTCTTAGTAGCCATTTCACTTAGATCCTTTCTGTATTTGCTGCCCGGTGGCAACAATTGTGTGGGGATTTTCCTCTACTGCATATAATAACATATACATTTGGAAAAAACAAGGGCTTTATAAGCCTTTTCGGTTTTCTTCACAAAAAACAGTGTAAAAACATACAATATGATAGCGAAAATGTAACCGTACGTCATTGTTATTTACACACATTTTGCAGAGTTGTGACGTGCGGCGCAAGCTGAAACCTGAAACCTAAACCCATAAAGACAATAAGAGGTGTATTGTAAATGAAACTTCTTGTACTCGGCGGAGATATCCGTCTGCATTATACCGCCGAAAGGCTGAAACAGAAGTACGAGGTATATACCTACGGCGTGAGCGAGTTTGATATGCTCCCGGATGAACCGTGCGATGCGGCGGTGCTTGGTCTTCCGGCAAGCCGTGACGGAATAAACATATCTGCTCCGCTGTGTCGGGATCCTGTTTCTTTCACTGTGCTGAAAAAGCTTGTGAAGTGCGGAGGTATAGTTATCGGCGGAATGATAAGTCCCGCAATCAGAAAATTCTGTGCAGAAAACGGATTTTTCTGCGAGGATCATTACTGCGATGAAGCCGTGATGCTCAGAAACGCCGTACCGTCTGCGGAGGGAGCGCTTGCAGTCGGTATAAACGCAACGCCTGAACAGATGCTAGGTCAGAAAGTGCTTATACTGGGATTTGGCAGGATAGCGTCACAGCTTGCTGTTTATCTTACGGCTATGGGGTGCGAGGTCATAGTTGCGGCAAGAAGCCGTGAGAAAAGGGCAAAGGCGAGAATGCTCGGTTGCCGGGCAGTCGGCTTTGATGTGCTTGGTGATATTTTGCCCGAAGTAACGCTGATATACAATACGGTACCGTGTGCGGTAATAGGCGAAGATGAGCTTGCGGTGTTTGACGATGAAGCGGTATATGTAGAGCTTGCCTCGGTGTCCGGCATTGACAGCGAGGCACTTAAACGACACAGCGTAACGGTTATAAAAGCAGGCGGTCTGCCGGCAAAAACCGCGCCGAAAACCGCAGGCGAGATAATAGCCGATGCAGTAGAGGAGATACTTGATACTTATAAAGAAAGGGGCGGTGACCTTGAGCAGTGAATTAAGCGGTGTCAGAGTAGGATTTTGTATGACGGGTTCTTTCTGTACGTTTTCAAAGGCGTTTGCGGCTATGGAAGCTCTGCATGACGCCGGCTGTGATATACTCCCGATAATGTCGTTCAATGCAGGAACAACCGACACACGTTTCGGTACGGCACAGGAGCATATAAAACGTGCGGAGAGTATCTGCGGTAAAAGAGTGTTGATGTCTGTTTCCGATGCTGAACCGATAGGACCTAAAAAGCTGACGGATATAATGGTGGTAGCGCCTTGTACCGGAAACACAATGGCAAAGCTTGCAAGAAGCATTACCGATACTCCTGTTACAATGGCGGTCAAAAGCCATCTGCGTGGAGCCGGACCGGTGCTTATCGCCTGTGCCACCAATGACGCGCTTGCAGGCTCGTTTAAAAATATCGGTTTTCTGATGAATTGCAAGAACTATTACTTCGTTCCGCTCGGACAGGACGATCCGCTCCGCAAGCCGTGTTCTCTGGTAGCGGATTTTACGCTTATTCCCGACGCTGTCTGTGCGGCGCTTGACAATATACAGCTCCAGCCGGTTATTATCTGACGGTTGACACGTTCCTTCGGTTGTCGTATAATCAATACAGAAGATTTACGATAAAAGGAGCAGACGGCTATGAGAAGAAAAGACCGTGAGATTACCGACAAAAAAGAGATACTTGATATCGCAGGTAGCGCAAAGGTGATACGCATTGCTTTTTTTGATGAAGAATATCCTTATGTTCTGCCGTTCAATTTCGGATATGAGGAAAAGAACGGCAGATTGTATTTTTATATCCATACCGCAGCCGAGGGCAGGAAAAATGCGCTTATCGAAAGAAATAACAAGGTGGCGTTTGAGCTTGATAACTGCCATGACTATGTGCAGGGCAGTATAACAAGTCTGTATGAGAGCGTTGTCGGAAACGGAGTAATGACGGAAATAACCGACATCAACGAAAAGCTTTCTGCACTTTCGCTGATACTTGAGCAGTACGGTGAGAAGATCTACAAGGCTGACAGTTCCTGCGCCGCAAGGACAAGGGTTTACCGACTTACGGTAAATGAGATCAGCGGAAAGGCAAACCGCGGAAAATGAGCAACATAACCTTTGATATGCCTATAAATCGCACTGTAACGGTGATAACGGACGGCAGGAATATAACGAACATAGTTTTCGATATGAATATACCCGACTGCCCCGACCCGATATGTGAAAAGGCGAGAGAGCAGTTTACAGCATACTTTGACGGACGGCTGAAAGAATTTTCATTGCCGTTTGATATAAGCAATATCGGTACGCCGTTTTTCAGGAGCATACTCACCGCTGTGCAGAAGATACCATACGGCGACAGGGTGAGCTATACGCAGGCGGCTGAAATGGCAGGGAGCAAGGCTGTCCGTGCGTGCGGCTCGGCGCTTAAAAGAAATCCGCTCCCGATTCTTATCCCGTGTCACAGGATAGTTCCCGCAAGCGGCGGCATTGGTTTTTATATGGGCGAAGAGGGGATAGATATTAAGAAATTTCTGCTTGAAACAGAGGAGAAGTATAAATGATCGATCGTAAAGAACTGCTTTCGGAGCTTGAAAAGCTGTCAGAGGAAAAGTTCCGCATATTCAATGAGAAAATAGTCCACACAAGCAGATTCAGGGTTATCGGCGTGCGTATGCCCGACTTGAAAGCAATCGCAAAAAAGCACAGGGCAGATTACAAAGAGATGTTTGAAATGCCGTATGACAGTTTTGAAGAGATAATGATCAAGGGTGCGGCACTTGGCTTTGCAGACGCTCCGCTGTCTGAAAAAGAACCGTATATTATACGCTATGCCGGGATGATCGACAACTGGGCGGAATGTGACTGCTTCTGCTCGTGCATAAAGGTTAAAAAGAGCGAAGAGGTTGCCTTGCGCCTGCTTTCGGAAAGCCTGATGAAGCAAAAAGAGGAGTTCGTTTCCCGTGTGGGTATAGTTCTTATGTTCTCAAGATTTTCCGATGAACCGACCGTAAAGAAGGCGCTTGATATCTATGATACACTGCCTTGCGGCGAGTATTACCGTGATATGGCGGTGGCGTGGGGAATATCGGTATATTGCGTAAAATACCCGGAGCTTATCACGACCTATCTTGAACACAGCCCGTTAAGCATAACAGTGAAGCTGATGGCGGCACAGAAGATACGCGACAGCAGAAGAGTGAGCAATGAAAACAAACTCAGAATAACACAGACGGTAAATACTCAGCGATAACTTTACCCCGGTGCAGGCTGCGTCGGGGCTTTTTTTCGGCACAAACCGTAATATACAGATGTAATCACTCTGATTTTTTATTGTAAAATAGTCCGTTGTGTGCTATTATAGATATGGGTTATATTGTAGGAGGTCGGCTATGATAAATACTACTTACAAAGCATCGGAGATTACAGTCATAATATTTTATCTGCGGATAAAGCCCGGAAAGGGCGGTGAGTTATGATGCCTCCGTTATACAGAATAGCGGAAATGTGCGTCTATTCGCTGCTGAATTTCCTGCCGTTTATGGCGCTTGCACTTTACCCTTTCCGTTCAAGGCTTCGCTTTTCTGCGAAAATCACGGTCTGTATTATTGTCGTTATATCGTTTATCCAGATGGGGCTTGGGCTGTGGGCGGCCTTCTTTTCGGGAGGAAAGGCGGCGCTTGCGAGTGTGGTAAGCACTGCGGTGTATGTGGTTTTCTATTTTATTGCGGTTAAAGTAAATTTCGGCAAGGCGCTGTTCACCTTGCTTATGATCTCAAACACGGCAAATTTTGTAGTGGCGGCATCAAAGTGCATAGAAGGAAAGATTTTTCCCGAGCTTGCGTTACAGTCGTACCGCTGGTCGTTCTCGCTTATAATGCTGGTTGTGCTGGCGGTGGTATGGATACCGCTTTTCATCTACACAAAAAAGGTGTATACTCCCGCAGTTGAAAAAGAGCCTACCGGTATCGAGTGGCGGTATCTGTGGCTGATACCTGCGACCTTCTATCTGATATGGTACTATATGCTCTATAACAACAACGGCAAGTCCAGCCTTGAAACTGCACTTGACGCAGGCAACACTGTGTTCCTGCTGTTTATAAACGTCGGAGCCGGAATAGTGTATTATGTTATAGCGATGCTGATAAACGAGCAGGAGAAGAACATAAGGCTCAGCGATAACAACCACCGCCTTGCGATGCAGAACCTGCAATACGAAAATCTGCAGGAAAAGATAGCGGACGCAAGGCGAGCAAAGCATGATGTGCGTCATCACATCTCGCTTATGCAGGAATACGTCAGAAACAAGCAATACGGGGAGCTTGAAAAATATCTTAACAGCTATCAGCAGAGCCTGCCCGACGATACGCTTATCAGCTTCTGTGAAAACAAGGCAGTGAACGCCGTAATGCTGTATTTTGCACAGGCGGCAAAGGACGCCGATATAGATTATGATGTAAAAGCGATCGTTCCGGAAAAGATAGCTGTTGATGAAACCGATCTGTCGGTGCTGTTCGGTAACCTTATCGAAAATGCGACAGACGCTTGCAGGGAGGAAACGGGAGATAACAGGAAGATAGTAATAAGGGCAATGACGGACGAATATACTCTTTGCCTCGGCATAGACAATACTTTTACGGGTACGCTTAAAAAAGACCTGAGCGGTGTGCTGTTCTCATCAAAACATATCGGTTACGGTGTAGGCGTTGAATCCGTAAAAAGTATCGCCGAAAAATACGGCGGCGCATATCGTTCAGAAGTAAAGGACGGTATGTTCATGTCCTCTGTACTGCTTAATTTAAAGACATAAATAACGGCTGTGATGAATTTCTTCACCACAGCCCCTCGGTTTGCCAACAAACACACACAGACTCTCCCGTTGCACCGATTATTATAACTTCTGCTATCTCCATAATCTTTTTTCTATCCCTCGCCTCGCACTAATTTTAGCTCCCTTGTGTAAAGGGAGCTGGCTTGCGGCAAGTCTTGCTTGTTTCAAATACTATCATTCTTTGCGATACCTGTAACACTTAAAGCTCACAAATCTTATCTGCCGTCAAGACTGAGGGATTGCCTGCTACCAATCTTTCTGCTTTCACAAACACCTCCGCTGACAATCCCTCAGTCACAGTGACGGAAAGCTTTGTTCTATATCAAAACAACTTTGATCTGATATATAAAACAATACCGAAAATGTTGTACCGCACTGCGACAGCTCCCTTTACACAAGGGAGCAAGTACGTTATTTTAAACCTTATTGAGTTTTTCTACAAACAAAATGAGCTGTGATGAAACCCATCACAGCCCCTTCTTATTATTCACTTATCTTTATCAGCTAAGCTCGATCTCAGCAAGCTCTACATTGATAGTCTTTGTCGTATATCTGCCTGTTGCGCCTGCCCTGTAGACTGTCAGCTCAACGGTATCACCGATATTGAGCTCGGCGATAATGTTCTGGATATCTGTTACAGATGAAACAGCAGTGCCGTTTACCTTTGAAATGATATCGCCGACTTTAAGACCGCTCTTTGCTACCGGCATATCTTCCGAGATATATGTTACATATACGCCGCCGCTTTCAAGTCCCTGCATATATGCGCTGTATTCGCTTATCTCTTCGCCGTTGATGCCAAGACCTGGACGGTTTGTAACATAGCCCTTTGTCATAAGGTCGTTGATAACGGGCTTAGCCTCATTTATTGTAATGGCGAAGCCGATGTTATCTATAGACGCTGATGTGTTGGATACCAGCTTATAGTCGATTATACCGATAACGTTGCCATACATATCAAAAAGTCCGCCGCCGCTGTTACCGCTGTTGATAGCCGCATCTATCTGTATTGTACTTGTGCCGTATGCGCTGTTTGAAGCGGAGGCTCTGCCAAGACCGGATACGATACCCTTAGTAAGAGAGTTGAGTAACTGCTTGGGGTTGCCGAGTACGCATACATCCTGACCTACTCTTACAGTGTCCGAGTCACCGAGCGTTGCATATTCAAACGGGTCGTCACGGCTGATCTTCAGCACTGCAAGGTCTGAATAGGTATCACTGCCGACTACTGTAGCCTCATATTCCTTTGTGGTATCGGGATCCTTGTAATCGGGAGCGACTACTGTCATTTTATCCGCACCCTCTACAACGTGTGCGTTTGTGATCACATAGCCGTCAGAGGTGAATACAACACCACTGCCGCTGCCGTATTTCATAGGCTCTGCATAACCTGTCTGGCGCTGATAGTTATATACCAGCACAACGGTGTCCTTTACCTTTTCGTAAAGCTCCTCTGCATTCAGAAGTGTGCTGTTTGAGCTGTCGTTTATCTTGCTTTCGTCAAGGGGAGCGGCTGTTGCCGTGTTTGAGGTGTTAAGCGTTGTTGACGGTGCGGCAACGGAGCTTTCTGAGCCGCTGTCAGCCGACTCGCCCTGAGATGTACCGTCAGACGAGCTTGCAAAGGGAATGGTGGCATTTATACTGTTGCCGAGTACCGTGCCGGCAAATCCTGCACCGCCGCCGACTACAAGAGCTATAGCAACGATACCTGCGACCAGAGCGCCCTTACTGCTGCCTTTTTTCTTTGGTGCCTTACCGCCGTCCGGGACAACGTGGACGTTATTCTGACCGTTGTTCATACCGTTCATACCTTGCTGAGCGTTATTCATATTGCCCGCATATCTGTAATATGAGTTGTAGGCATTCTGCTGTGCATTGTAGCTACTGCTGTAGGAGGTATCTTTATAACCGCTGTTTGTATTATTTGCGGTACCGGATGTATTGCTTGCTTGCGCTTCTGTATTTGCAAAAGCGCCTGTTGCCTGCTGTGCATTGTCGGCAGTAGAGAAGTTCTGAACCTGTTCACTGTCGTTTGTATTCATATCTTTGCGTTCAAATCCGTCTGTCATATCTATCATCCTTTCACGCCCGTAGGCTTTATTGCTTTTTGACTATGGCTAAAGTATACAGTTCGTATGTGAAAAAGTTGTGATACAGCTTTGAAGTTTGACAGATAATTGCTTTAACGGCATTTTTATCACAAGTGAAAAAATGTTCAGGTTATATGGACAAAGTGTACGATGTGTGATAGAATAGCATTATCAGGAAAATATGCACAGGAGGAAGATTTATGTTCTTCTTTAAAAAGAAAACGGATAAGACAGAATCAGCCGATACCCCGCTTAAAAGAAAAGCGAAAACTATGCCAATGACAAAGAAGGTGCAGTTCTGCTATATAAAGCCCGATGAGTTGAATATGCTTTTAAACGGTGATATAAACTCGGTGCTGACGCTTGAACCTGTGAATTATTATGCGGAGAAAAGCCGCTACTGGCTGTGCGTTTTTTATTACACGGAGGATTACAGCGAGATAATCATGCGTTTTGAGCTTTACGAAAACGACAGAAAGACAACGGCTACCGATTATTATGAGATAAATAAGGAGTTGTATTCAAGGATATTGCTTAAGTTCGGGCAGAGGGTTGAATTCTGAAAAGCCATATGTGCTGCATACGTTGAAAAACACACGCAGACAAGAAAATCTCCTCGATAAGCGTACAAAGATACGTTGATGGGCGATTGACGTAGTAAACAAAAACGCCTTTGCAAAGCCGTTTTCAGGCTCTGCAAAGGCGTTTTTAGCGGTGTGTGGATTTATGACGAAAGAGCCACCGTCACCGGTGGCTCTTTAATATTCGTTTTATTAACGATTATTCAGCGTCCTCAGCTTCCTCGTCCTCGTCCTCAGGCATTTCTTCCTTGAGTGCGCGGATAGAAAGGCTTACTCTGTTCTGCTCTTCGTTGATTTCGATTATCTTTACCTTGACTTCATCACCGATAGAAAGAACCTGAGCTACATTGTTGATACGCTCTGTAGAGATCTGGCTGATGTGGATAAGACCGTCAACGCCGGGGATAATCTGTGCGAATGCGCCAAAGGGTGTGATGCTTACGATAGTAACGTCAACAACATCACCTTCGTGATATTCAGCAACAAACTTGTTCCAGGGGTTGTCCTCTTCCTTCTTGCAGCCGAGTGATACTCTCTTCTTCTCGGGGTCGAAGCTCTTTACATATACATCGAGCTTGTCGCCGATCTTAACGATCTCTCTGGGGTGCTTGATTCTGTTCCATGTGAGCTCGCTTGAGTGAACCATACCGTCAACTCCGCCGAGGTCTACGAATACGCCGTAGCTTTCGATAGACTTAACTTCACCTGTGAACTTCTGACCTACCTCAATGTTCTCCCAGAACTTAGCCTTAGCGGCATCGTTTGCTTCCTTCTTAGCCTGACGGATAGAACCAACAACTCTGCCTCTTGCCTCTGTTACTTCGATAACCTTGAAAGGAACGGTCTTCTTGAGAAGCTCTTCGAGCTTGCCGTCCTTGGGAACGCCTGTCTGGGAAGCTGGGATGAATACTCTTGTACCGTTGGAGATAATGATAACGCCGCCCTTAACTACCGATGATACTTCACCTTCGAGCGTTTCATTTGCTTCCATAGCGGCTGCGAGCTTTTCTACGCCGAGAACGCTGTCAACCTTCTTCTTGGAAAGTGTAACTGTACCTTCTGCGTCATTTACAGCTGTAACGATGGCTTCGATCTCATCGCCAACCTTGACAACATCCGAGGGAGCCGCATTGGGATCCTGCGAAAGCTCGCTTGCAGGAATGTAGCCCGAGTGCTTTGTGCCTAAGTCTACAACAGCTTCGTTCTTGTTTACAGCTACTACTAAAGCCTTGACCCTGTTCCCTATATATACTTTTTTGAAGGTCTTGTCAACCTCCGCCATGAAGTCGAATCCTTCTTCATTGTTGAGAATTTCGCTCATAATTCTATGAACCTCCTTTATTATATAGGCAGGTGTCGAAGCTCCTGCCGTTATACCGACCGTACCGCCCTGCAAAGGGAGCAGGCTAAGCACTGCGGCTTTATCAATATCACTGCCGTCCTGCGTAAATATTACAGGGCAGTGTTTTTGACTTATCTGTGCCAGCTTTGCGGTGTTGCTGGAATTTTTTCCGCCGACCGTGACCATAAGTGCCGAGCGCCGTGCAAGCTCCTCGGTTTCCTTTTGTCTTTCAGCCGTCGCACTACATATTGTATCAAAAATCGTGATATTTGTATAGTGTTTTTTTGCAACTTGAATGCAAGATTGCCATTTTGACGAATTAAAGGTCGTCTGAGCAACCATAATTAGTGCATTTTGACGAGGAAATTTCTGTAATTCTGACAGTTTTTCCAGCTCGTCCGAGTCACGCACCACTGTTACTTCATCCGGATTTCTGCAATGTCCGACTATCCCGATGACCTCAGGGTGATCGGGGTCGCCCGCTATGATAACGGGGCATTCCGACTTTGAAACAATGTTGTGTATCTTTGCGACAAACGGACAGGTAGCGTCAATACAGCTTATGCCCTTGTCGTTTATATAATCTGTTACCGATTTTGCAACGCCGTGAGAGCGGATTATAAGCGTCCTGCCCTGCGGCAGATCGTCCGGTGAATCTATGGGGGATACTCCCAGCTTCTGAAGTCTTGCTATCTCACTGCCGTTGTGTATCAGTTCTCCGAGCGTATAGCAGCAGCCGTTTTCTTCTGCGGCTTTCTCCGCAATTTCGACAGCACGCTTAACTCCGAAACAGAAGCCTGCGCTCTTTGCCGTTTCGATATTGTAACGGCTCACTTGTTTTCCTCATTCGTCTGCTTTTCGGGCTTCGGGTTATACTGCTTGGGGAGCGGATCGCCGTATTCGCTCATACCGTCCATCAGCATCTTTATGTTATCCATAATAAGATTTGAAACACGTCTTAGCTCTGTTCTGTCGTCGCTGTTCAGTGCGATATGCTCGGCAGGAATCATCTCGCCTACTGAGATCCATACTTTTCTGCGGAAGCCTTTTTTTCCGTACTTTATGCACATCGGAAGAACGGGGGCATTTGTCTTGCCTGCGATAACCGCAATACCCGATTTTGCTCTGCCGATATTGCCGTCCTTGGAACGTGTGCCTTCGGGAAATATTACGAAAGCCCTGTTCTTCTCAAGGTCGGCTATAGCGTGGTCAATGGCACTGCCGTCACCTGCGCCTCTTACAACGGGGAAAGCTCCGCACTTTGTAATAAGCCAGGCAAAGAATTTATTTTTCTCGAACAGCTCAATCTTCGCCATAAACGAAAAATGCGCCTTGTTCACTGCCGCTATCAGCGGAGGATCGCCGTAATCCTGATGATTGCAGGCTATAATATAGCCGCCCTTTATGCCGTTCTTATACGGTCTGTTGTCACCGCCGATTACCTTGATCCTGTATTTTATGTGCATTGAAAGACATACTATCTTCCTGAAAAATTCATACATTATCTGATTTCTGCCTTTTCTTTGATTATTCTGACAAGCAGGTCGCATGAGCCTTCAAAATCAAGCTCTGTCGTATCCGCAAGCACTGCGTCATCGGCTTGCTTCAGCGGTGCTATTTCTCTTGTCATATCGTTGTGGTCACGCTGTTTAAGATCTGTAAGCACGCTCTCGTAAGATACAGCCGTACCCTTTGCGATAAGCTCGTCATAACGGCGCTTTGCACGCACCTCGGCATCTGCCGTAAGATATATCTTCACTGTTGCGTTAGGAAGTACGACAGTTCCTATATCCCTGCCGTCCATTATCACGTCACGGCTTTCTGCCATATCACGCTGAAGCTGAAGGAGGAATGCTCTTACAGCCGGGATAGCGGAAACCTTGGAAGCCGCCATGCTTATTTCGGGTAAGCGTATCTCGTCGGAAACGTCATAGCCGTTAAGATATATGTGCTGTGTGCCGTCCTTTATCTTTACATCAAGAGAAATATGCGAAAGTGCCGCACTTACTCTCACGGGGTCGTCCATATCAACGCCGTTGCGGTCGCAGAAAAGACCTATACAACGGTACATAGCACCCGTGTCAACGTATATAAAGCCTAAACGCTTTGCGCATTCTTTGGCTATGGAGCTTTTGCCCGCTCCTACAGGGCCGTCTATAGCTACTGCAATACTCATATCTTTTCTTCTCCAATTTACATATATACTAATTATAACACGGTTTTTATCCGATTGCAACAGGGAAAATGTGAAATTTGTGCGAAATACAGCGTTTTTTTGTAGCGTTTACTTATAAAAACGACCCGCAGTATTCCTTTACTGCGGGTGTTTCTTTATTTGTCTGTTGTAAGTTCGGTCGTTGCATAGCGAACGCTCCGCTTTTTCGACGAGCAAGCCTTGAGATATTTCCTTGTACGCTTATATGTGCTGAGTACATGGGTGTTCTTAGGATCTCTCCACCAACAGCGGACAAGCATACCGTATATTGTTATCGAAATCTTCTTGCGCAGGAGGTAGTATATAAGCCTGTGCTGTTCAAAGATATCCTCGCTTTCCATAAACATACGCAGTGACGCATATGCGCGCAGGTAGCTTACAGTATCGCGCTTTGATATTGTACCGGTCACACTGCCCTCATGATGTGCATAATAATACAGCGTGTCGTTTGCAAACGATACCTTGTCGGCATAGTAGAACAACTGCGGCATTACAGAAATATCCTCGCCGAAACACATTCCCTGCGGGAAGTAAATATCGTTATCGGTAAACAGACTGCGGCGGTAGATCTTATTCCAGATGTAACTGCGGACAGTGATATCCATAAGCACCTCGCCGAACACCTTTTTGCCTTCAAAAACGCCTTTTTTATGCAGAATGAAATTGTTCATTCCGCCGTCGTTGCTGTCAAATATGTTACGGTAGTTGCATTGTGCAATATCCGAGCCGTATGCCTCGGCTGTGTTATACAGTACGGAAATATACGATGGCGATACGTAGTCGTCGCTGTCAACAAACATGACATATTTGCCGCAGGCTTTTGCTATACCGTTGTTTCTTGCGACAGAAACTCCGGAGTTTTCCTGCGTGTAGACGTGTATGAAATCATAGCGTGCCGCATAGTCGTTTACGATATCCATAGATTTATCTTTTGTGCCGTCGTTGATAATTATTATTTCATAGCTACAGTCGCATTTCTGATTTACCAGTGATTCAAGACAGCGTGCCACATATTTTTCTACGTTGTATACAGGGACTATTACACTGACATCCGTAATTTTTTTCTGTGCCTTTTCCGTACCCATAAGTTTATCCTTTCTGTAAAGTCGTATCGGTTGCAGATAGAAGAATTGTATGTTGCCGTATTTATAGCTAAAGATATTAAACTGTGTAAATTATACAACTACTCCTTTTTATAGTCAATCGGAAAACCGCCAAAAAGTCAGGCTTTATTAAAAATATGTCAATTTAACGAATAAGAAGACCGCAAAAAGCAGATAATTAATCAAAAAGAACAAACGGAGATGATTGCTTGAACAGTGGCAGAGTATACGTTGCGGCGGCGATAACCGCAGGAATAGTTTGCATAGCGGCAATGCTCGGCGTGCTGAGCGCTGCAATATATGCCGAAGATGAAGAAAACGACAGATTTTTAGGACTGATGTATCATCAGGTGCTTAAAGATGAGAGCCGTTCGGGAAAGTATATAATAACTCCTTATGAGCTTGAAGAAGATCTGAAATATTTGTCGGCAAACGGATATGTATCTGTATTGCCGTCAGAACTTACGCAGATAAATGACGGAGAGAGGAAACTACCTGAAAAGGCTGTGATGATAACCTTTGACGACGGTTATGAAACGGGACTTTATTATGTGCTTCCGCTTCTGGAAAAATATAATATGAAAGCGGTTATAAATATTGTCGGTCGCTATACGGACGAATATTCACAGATCAACGAAGAGGGCAGACATCTTTCCTATGCGTATCTGACGTGGGGCGAGATCAGAAAGTTGTCTGAAAGCGGGTATGTCGAGATAGGCAATCACACATATGACCTGCATTCAAACACGGGGGACAGAAACGGTTGTGCTCAAAAGGACGGGGAAACCGTGTCAGATTATCATAGAGCGTTGTATAACGATGTATCGGCATTGTCGGATAAACTGGAAAAGATGACAGGGGTAAAACCTGTTGCTTTTGCATATCCTTTCGGTTCGCTCAGCAACGGAAGCGCAGAGGTTATATCGGGTTGCGGTATCAGGGTGTTTATGACCTGCCTTGAAAAGCCGTGCAGAATAACCGGAGGGCAGATAATTACGGTTGATCGTTATAATCGAGAAAGCGGAAGAAGCGTACAGGAGATATGTGCGCAATATAATGATACGCTGTAAAAAATGACATAGAAAAATCGGGAGCGCCGGCAAATGACCGTTGCTCCCGATATTTTTCCGCTATTTCTGATTACTTAGACTCAGAAACGTTTGTTGAGCTACCAACGCTTGATGATGTTGTGTTGTTGCCGCAAGCTGTTGCCATAGCTGCTACCATAGCTACTACTGCTACTAAAGCTAAAATCTTCTTCATTTTTTTAATCTCCTTACAGTAAGTTTGTATCGATCTATAATGTCGAATCTGTCGCTCGACTGAAATGAATTATACATAAATTTTACGTTATGGTCAAGTGGCTTTTACCTTAATTTGTTTATTTGGCTTAATTTTCGTTCAGATTGACAAAAAAGCGTGTAATCGTTTAAATGTAACTGGACATTTTTATGGCTATGGTGTATAATATGTGTGAAAACCAAGCTGAATTTGACCGTTTCTGTCAAATCGGTTACACGGTTGTAACTTTATTGGAAATAAAAGTAAAGCAAAATCAGCTCAAGCTTATGAAATATGTAACAAAATGTAATTAATTTCTTGAAATTGTATAAAATTTTGTAACAGATTAATTTGCAAGCTGAAAATCAGGATGCAGAAAGGAAAAAATAATATGTCAAATGTACCGACGCCGCACATAAAAGCACAGGCAGGAGAAATTGCAGAGAAAATTCTGATGCCGGGAGATCCGCTCAGAGCAAAATTTATTGCAGAAAATTACCTGACTGACGCAGTCTGCGTAAACGATACAAGAAATATGCTCGGTTACACCGGTCTGTACAAAGGCGGAAAAATCAGCGTTATGGGTAGCGGAATGGGTGTTTCGTCGATCGGAATATACAGCTATGAGCTGTACAATTTCTATGATGCGGATACTATTATCAGAATCGGCACAGCAGGTGCGCTCGTGCCGCAGGTTCAGCCCAGAGATGTAATTATTGCACAGGGAGCCTGCCACGATACGAACGTTGACCGTCAGTACGGACTTCCCGGGACGTTTGCGCCGATTGCGGATTTCGGACTGGTAAAAAGAGCGTATGAGCTGGCAACCGAGAAAAATATAACCGCTCACGTCGGAAATGTTCTTACGGGAGAGGTTTATTATGACGCTTCAAATAGCCTTTCCGCATGGTCGAAGATGGGCGTTCTCGCTGTAGAAATGGAAGCGGCGGCACTCTATATGAATGCGGCGGCGGCAGGCAAGAAGGCTCTTTGTATCTGCACCGTAACCAATAATCCGCTGACAGGCACAGAGGATATTACTCCCGAAGAACGTGAAAAGACGCTTACAGATATGATAACCATTGCGCTTGATGTGTAACCGCTGTTTTCTGCATTCATATTTAAATAGTATAAAGCTATATTGGCAGGATATGCCCTGAATGGCAGTCTGTATATGGCTGACGCTAAAAAACATGAAAATATGCCTTAAATTGCCGAAAACAGCGCTTGCTTTTCGGCAATTTTTCATAAATTTTCGCTATTAAAATTGTTTGATATGCCATCAAAGTTTTCTTGCTATTCGCTGAAACTTATGGTATAATTTTGTCATATAATAATTTCCATTTGATATGGGGGTTGTTTAATTCTGTTAAGACGAATGGGGGATAACCAGTGACAACTTTTACTTACGTTGCTACCGACGTTAACGGTAAGAAGGTCAAAGGTACCGAAATGGCGGAGGATTCCGTAGAACTTATTGATAAGCTCCGACAAAAAGGCTTGTTCTGTACATCTTATAAAGATGCCTCAAAGAACAAGGCGGCAGATGTCAAATATAAGTTCAATACAAAGGACCTTTCTTTTTTCTGCCGTCAGCTTTCAGCAATGCTTACATCCGGTGTCAGCCTTGTAAAATCACTTCAGATATTGCAGGCTCAGTCGGAAAATAAAAAGCAGAAACAAGTACTCCTTGATATATACGAAGAGGTGCAGAAAGGCCGTAGTTTCTCAGAAGCTATCGCAACAAAGCCGGGCGTGTTCCCGTCGCTGTTTGTAAGTATGGTAAGCGCAGGTGAAGTTTCCGGTAATCTTGATGTTATTATGAACCGTGTATCGGAACATTACGCAAAGGACAGCAAGACCCAGAACAAGATAAAAGGCGCTATGATATATCCTATCGTACTGCTTGTTCTTCTGCTTGTAATAATGGTTGCAATGTTTACGCTTATCATGCCTATGTTCCGCGACCTTGCGGGTGACACAGAGATGCCGCCGCTGTCTCAGGCAATTTTCGGTATCAGTGACTTTATGATAAATCAGTGGTATATTCTGATTATAGTTGCTATCGCAATAGTAATCGCACTGCGTTTGATTATCAAGACTCCCTCAACAAAGCTGAAATGGGATGAAATGTTGCTGAAGGTTCCTACAGTCGGAAAGCTTCTCCGTACGATCTATACCGCACGTTTCGCCCGTACAATGTCAAACCTTTTCTCTTCAGGTCTTCAGATGGTAGACTGTATAGAAAAGTCGGTAGGCACGCTTGGCAATACATATATTATAAAACAGTTTGAAGACGTTGTAGAAAACGTAAAACGAGGCGAGGCGCTTTCCGTTGCAATGGGCAGAATAAATGTATTCGACGGTATGTTCGTTTCTATCGTTTATGTCGGTGAGGAATCAGGTACTCTTGATACCATCCTTGCTAAGTCATCTGATTATTATGATGACGAAGCCGATTCGGCAATTTCACGACTGGTAGGTCTTATGGAACCTGTTATGATTATACTTATGGGTATCATGGTAGGATGTCTGCTTGCCGGCGTATTCCCGATCCTCTACTCAGGTATGGACGGCATAGGAAATTCATAATAATCACAATCGAAAACCTAAACTTAAATAAGCAGGAAGGAATTTTGGAGATATGTTATCTATTGATATTACCGACAGACAAATCAAACTCGTCCGCGGTGCGGCACAGGGTGCTAAGATCAAGATCGACGAGGTTGATTTCAGAGAGATCGAGAAAGGTCTTGTTTCAAACGGCTACATAGCAGATGTTCCGCTGGTTGCGGCAGAAATAATTGATATGATCAACACGAGATCTATCAAGGAAAAGGATACTATCGTATCCATCAGCTCAAGCTCAATACTCTACAAGGAGCTTATGCTCCCGAAACCAAAAAAGCTTTCAAATACAACTGCTATCGAGGCTATGATAGGAAGCAATATGGGTATATCGGGCGACTACAACATTTCATATACTATTGTAGGCGAAACTGTAGACGAGAACAAGAATCCCCTTATAAAGGTTCTTGCAACAGCCTGCCCCCAGCGTCTTGTTGACGGCTATGTAAAACTGTTCACACATATGGGTCTTTCGCTTAAGGCTGTTAATATTTCAAACAATGCAATTTCGCGTCTTATCCAGAACACTCCCAAGATGTCGGGCTATATGCCGCTCTTACTGGTTCAGATAGATAAGGAATTCCTTAATATCAACCTTTATGAAGACAACGTTCTTTCGTTCTCAAGATACTTCAAGATAGATCCCGCAGATTATAATAATGCCGAGGACTATGTAAACCAGGCTATATATGACAACCTGTTCAGAATGTTCCAGTTCTTCCAGTCAAGGAAGGATATGAAGCCCATCAAGGAAATGATGTTCTACGGCGAGATAGGCGACTTCATAGCGCTCACGAACACCGTATCGGGCTTCAATGTACCGTGTCATATCCTGAGCGCTCCGACAACCATTGCGTCAAGAGCAGACTTTGAGTTTACCGTATATGCAAACGCTATCGGCGCACTCTACAAGGTAAACAAGGAGCTTGAGCATATCAACCTTCTTGCCACCACAGCCGCAAGAGAAAGCAAGGGACTGAATACATTCTTCATCGGTCTGGGAGCCGCCGCCGCTATCAGCGTGCTTGCGGTAATCGGTGCCAATGTAGTAGTAGACGTTATCAACAATAACATCAAGAACGAGATAACAAAGGTTCAGGCTCAGACAAACGATACAGAACTTCAGGCAAGACTTACAACACTACAGCAGAAGGAAGGCGTGCTTGCAAACTTCCAGAGCTATAAGAATTCCATTGCCAATGCGGAAATGATGTACAATTATATGCCTAAGGGCACGACTGATGTATATAAGATGCTCAGAGAACCGTTCACGGCAAAACAGGACGGAATTGAAAATGTTACAAGCGATGATATACGCAAGAAACTCAACGGTATGAAGCTGACCAATACAGTCGGCATCAACGGATACACGGTAACAGCGTCATTCAGCTGTACCGATCAGTCACAGCCTTCGCAGTATGTGCGGGCGCTTATCGCTCAGGGCTATTTTGAAAATATAACCTATACCGGTTATCAAGTTGAAAAGGCATCTGCAGAGAATGATAACAAAGAAAGTATCACTTTCAATCTGACCATGCTTCTTAAGGCAGGTAATGATTTTGAGATGAATAAGGATACTGCGAACAGCGCAATTGAAAATGCATATAATGCAGGCGATGATTCTGATACTTCATCCGGTTCGGACACATCAGACACATCCGATACTTCATCAACAGCCGAATAACGGGAAAGGAAACAAAGAATATGAAGATCAGTAAGCAGGAACGTATCCTAATAGTAGTATTTTTAGTTGCAGCAATTATCGGTGTAGGAGTATTTGTTTTCGTGCTGCCTAATTTCAACAAGATCGGCGCAAACAACAAACAGCTCGCAACGGCAAAGCAGGAGTACTCGAATGTACTTTCTCAGCTCGAACACGAGAGCACCATCGACACCGAGATCAGCCAGGCATATGAAGAAGGTAAAAATCTTGCCGAAACATTCTACAGCGATCTTACGGAATATGAAGCCGATGAGATTATGCGTCAGTTTATTGCCAAGGGCAAGAATATAACCGTCGACGGACTTAATGTATCGCCTTTTACGACGCAGTCACTCTCAGTATCGGTATTCACGCCGACAGAGGTTACATATCCTCTCAAGGACTTTGCAAATACTGTTGTGGAACAGCCGGACGTAACTACAGATATATCGTCAATGAGCACAAGAGAGCTTGTAATGTATGCAAAGCAGGTAACGGCAACACTTCTTGCTGCATCCGATCCTGTTACGGTAGGTTCAATCACGGTTTCATTTACAGCACACTCCGACAAGCTCCAGAATCTGCACGATTTTGTTAATCTTCTCTATGACGGAATTTACAACGATAAAATCAAAGGCGCGGACGGAAAACCGCTCTCAAAGGCAACCTATTTATCATCGGTAGAGTATCAGATGGAAGAGAAGACCGCAAGCACGGACGAATCGGCAGCTGCAACAAAAGACTTTGAAATGGATCTTTCGGTAAGCTTCTTATGCATTCAGCCTGTTGCGGATCCCTTTGCGGTAAAAGCAGAATAATTAACCTTAATTTTGCTCAGTAAGGAATGAAAGGATGAAATGCTATGAATAAACATAACAGAAAAGCGTTAATGATGAAAAGGGCGTTGCTGCGGCTGAAAAGCGGCAGAGGAAGCGTTTTATTCTTCATTATCGCAATAATGTCGGTTATGATAGTGCTGGCATCGGCAGTATATTATTCGGCTGTTTCTGCAAGAAAACAGGTCGAGATAAGATATGGCGACGAGCAGTCCTATCAGAGTGCAATATCGCTTAATGATATTGTGACCGAGTATCTTAACACAAAAACGGAAGACGCATTTGTCGACGCTATTCTGGCTCTTGCACCCGGAAGTTCTCTTACTACACAGGGAACAGGTACAGACAGCTTTGCAAAACTTGCCGAGGGTCTTGGCGACTATAAGGTAACGGTAACAAAGATTTCAGGCGACAGCAGCGACGAAAAGCAGACGGTAAAAATCGAAACCGAAGTAATAGTTAACGGTGAATCTTCTGCTGTTACATCGGTCGGTGAGTTCACGCTTGTTTCAAAACCGTACTCATTTGACAGATTCTTCACGTCAACGGGATATGCGCCTAATGACGTTGTAATGTCCGGTATGACGGTAACTTCCACAATGTATCTTGATAATGAGTACAGCCAGATAGGTTCATTACAGTCAGGAAACTCCGGAATTAATATCAAGGCTGAGGTTATAAGCGCAGGTACGCTTGCTCTTAACAATGCGCCTATCAACGCAGACGGTGACAAGACGTTTGATATAACAGTCGGCAACAATCTTATTATGACGTATAACGGCGGTCAGGGCGCAATGAACCTGAACGGTGGTCGTATAAGAGTCGGAGGCAATCTCATACAGGGTACATCGTTCAACTATAAGAATGATACCGATGTTTATGTTGTCGGCGACTTAATAAGCGGACGACCCAGCGATGACAGCAACTGCGAGATTTATGTAAACGGCGATGCCGCATTTTTCGGAAATGAAACGTTTGCGGGCAAGGTTTATGTAAACGGTGATGTTTACATTGACAAAGAAGTAAACACGGGTGATAAGTTCCCCGGCGGAATAACGATCGGCGGTAATGTCTACCTCTGTTCAGGCTCAAGCTATTTCGGCGCACAGAAGACATGGATAAAGTCACACGGCATTGACGACAGCAGAATAAAGAATTATTCCGATGCTTCCATACGTTTTGAAGCAAAGAACGGCGAGAACGACAGCGCATATAATGCACTGCGTGCAAACATGGATAAGGCACGTTCACTTGCAGGCGGTACAGCGGCTTACAATTATATATGGCCATCTGACAGTCTTATCTGCGAATCGCTCCAGAACGTAAAGGATAAGATAAATGAAAAGGTCGGCAATCCCGAGTACACCAACTGGAATATGCTGAAGAAGTTTATCAATGATGACGGTACATATACTGTAGATCCGATAAACTACGAGTTCAACAATGCAACTGAACCTCAGGTAAAGGATGAAAGATTTAAAGGCACAGGCAGTACAAAGAATCAGTTAGTAGTGTCAGCTCAGAAATTCGGTCAGTATGTTATAATGGGCGATATGCGCATTACGGCAGAACCATGGAACGGATACAACATAGTATTCGATACCACTATGCCTAACGGCAAGGACATTGATATGTATGTATATCTTCCCGCAAACTGTCTGATGGAAAAAACGGGCGAGAACAGCTATAAATTCTCAAACAAGGATACCGACAAGAGCAAGTTCAACTGCTTCAGATGGAACAATCAGCCCGACGGTATGTTTGACGGTTGGTTCAGTGTTCTGACAAAGGGTAAAGGCAGTGTAATATTCATTGTAGGTGATGGCGTTACATATTTTGCTCAACAACGTCTTTTCATGGGACACTACAACCTGCTCAAAGAGATTCTGCCGAATTCAATATCGGCTGACGGAAAGGTTACGAATACCGATACCTTCAGTCAGTCTGCAATAGAGAAAATAATGCGCACAACAGATGCTAATGCAAAGCTACATACAGTATTTAAACAGGATGTTGTCAATAAGTACAAGGATTCCGGAGGACTTCATAACAATCTGTTTATGGTTGCGATAAACAAGAACAGTGATGTAAACTTTGATATGCCATATAATACATTCTGCGGTTTCGTATATGCGCCCTATATGACGTTCGGTGCAGGTAAGTCACCAGAAGGACATTTTGCGATGCTCGGTGGTCTTATCGTATCCGACTATGAAATGCCACAGACATCAAGAGTATATATGGCTACTATCCCCTATGACTACTACGACAGATTTGTCGACAGCACACTGAAAGATGACGAAAAAGAAGACGCACGCTTTGACTATATGGAAAAGCTCATTTCCAACTCCGGCGGTGAGATCGGTACACTCGGTTCGTCAAGCTCAAGGTCATGGAGAAAGTACGGTTATAACTGATGAAAGGAGCGGATAGTATGAAGTTGCTGAAACGACTGAAACGCAAAAAGGGTTTTACGCTTACAGAATGTCTTATCTCAATGCTGATATTCGCTCTTATGGCATCTATCGTTATGCAGATACTTGCTATCGCTATAGCGCAGTATAGAAGCAATGACAGCATTGACAAGGACATGGACACGCAGATAAGCGATCTTGTGCAGGAAAATGCTCTTGTCGAAAGGGAAACGACAAACCTTGTTATGAAATTTGTAAGCGGTACCGGCGGCACTAATAATATCACGATAAATGATATGAAGATCGAAAACGGTTCATCTGATGGCGCCGACGGCAGACTGCAGATCAATAAAATAGACGCCACAATAAACAACAACGGCGGAAACAAAGACAAGGATAAAAACAACGGCGGTATGGTTACCGATGATATCCACATATACGGAACCAAGGATGCTGACAGTATATACGCCGAAGAAAAGAGTGCGGTTCTTACAGGAGATACTTATCAGATACAGTTTGATTTCAAAATATCTACCGAAAAAAGTGTACTGAACGGTTCAGAAAGTAAGTCTATCAAAATAGCTCTTCCGTCATCGGCAAAAAACATAGTCGTAACTCCCGATGATAAAATGATTTACAGCATGGTTTCGGGAACAAATGTAAGATTTTCCGCAAAAAACAAAGACAATAAGGATACATCATATACAATGCATATTGTGTTCACGCTCGGAGCGGAAGAATTTGAAAAAGAATACAAGAGCTTTGCTAAATATTTCATTGACCCTGACAGCGAGCTTGAAGACAAGAGCAAGACTTTCGATGACAAGGCAACACCGGGCATCTATAATCACCCCACAGGTACTCCGATAAAGGAGGATAATCCGTGATGAAGATTAAAAGATTGCTTAAGAAAAAAGCATTCACTCTTATTGAGATGATTGTCGCAATGAGCATTATGGTTATACTTGTAGGTGCGGCAATGGCAATGTTCAATCCGGTAAAAAGTGTTATCAGTTCTTTAGGTAATGATATGGTCACCGACAATGTAACCGATACTATTACCAACTATCTGAGCGATAAGCTGAAAACTGCAACGACCTATAACATTGCCGGATACACAACAGATAATCTGAAGAAGAATTCCGACGACAGCAACGGCGTTACAAATCGTATAAACCTGATGATGGGAGATATGGACACGGGCGAAACAATGTACTGCATTATGCTCCGTGCGACATCAAAAGGCTATAAACTGTACGATTTCGGAAAAATAACAAACGCTAACAATTATCTTACAAAAATGAACGATGCGCTCAGCAGTTCGGAATATGCGGTTTTTGAAGATGAGTTCTATAATGATTCACGCTACAAGTTCACTTTCGCAACAACGTCATCCAACAGAGGAACATGGTGTCGTATGGGCGTAAACACATACGACCAGGACGGCGAGATAAAGGTAAGCGAACGTGTGCAGACGTTCAAATTACTCAATATGTCGCTTCTTAAAATAACGCCGTCAAGTGCGACAGAATTTGAGAATTACGACTATTCGGATAATCTCAATATAGTTATTCTTTACAGAATAAAGGTGTATGGTTAATAAAAAATCCCCCGCCATATCGGCGGGGGAAATATAAACGCTAATTATCAGAGCATCGAAAGATAAGCCTTGATAATGGTTTCGCCGCAAAGCATACCGACTGCAAGTCCTACGCTCAGTGCAGGACCGAAGGCAATGCGGCGGCGCAGCTTTATCTTTGTTATCTTGCCGTTTTCCACGTTCGCACGGAATACATATTCCTTGCTGTCGGGAAGCTCGCCCATTACTTCATTCAGCTCATTGCCGAGTGACTGTGTTGCGGCTTTAAGCTCATCGCCCGAAAGATTCCACGCTTTTTCTTCAAAAAGCTCAGGGTCAATTTTGCACTTGCCGTGTTCAAATTCACCTATGATAACATCTTTCGAGTTATCGACAGCCTTACCTTCGCACCATGCTGACAGCTTTTCGCTGATTTTTGCGGAACGTTCCTTTGTGAACCGTGACGATACGCAAAGCACAATAAGCCCGTAGACAGCGCCCACCACAACACCTATAACGGCTGAGGGAACTATCTTCCAGCCAAGCACAAAACCCGATGCCGCCATAAGCTGAACATCGCCGCCGCCCATACCGCCGAATAAAGCGAGTATAGCAAACGGAACTGCGATAACAGCCGCACCTGCAAAATGCTCCCACCAGGGCATATTAGGCTCGGTGAAGAACGTGGCGATACCGAGTACGGCAATCGAAATCGTACACCAGTACGGAATTTCCATATGGTCAATGTCGATACAGCTGAGGACTATCAGCAGTGAGAAGAATACGATTGCAACCACCATCGGCAGACTTGCCGAAAATCTTATGTAGGCGAGCAGGAACATTATTCCCGTCAGAGCCTCGACAACAGTGTAACGAGCCGAGATAGGAGCCTTACACTTGCGGCACTTGCCGCCTAAGAATATCCAGCTGAATATCGGCACAAGGTCATACGGCTTTATACGTTCACCGCAAGAAAAGCAGTGAGAAGGGCCGTTCACAATCGACATATGCAGCGGAGTGCGGTAGATTACCACATTCAGAAAACTGCCAATGACCGAGCCGAAGATAAACACAAGCACGCAAATTACGGTATCATACCATAGTATACCTGTCATATATATAACCATCCTTTCCTTTTTGGAACGCTGTAACAACGGTACAGATTTTAACAAATGGGGTTTGGGGCAACGCCCCAAGTGGGGTCGCAGGGGCGACAGCCCCCGTATTCTCCCCCTTTCCGGGGGAAAGGGGCAGTTAGGCAAGGATGCCGAAATAAGGACACACAAAGCTTTGCACGATGCAAAGCCACCAAAGTGTCCTAAAGGGGATAGGGATATTAAATCCGCTCTGCAATATAAAATTAGCTTTTGTTTCAATCTGAACGCTGTAAAACAGCGTATGGATATTTTACCACATATCGCCGCCTTTTTCAAGTACAGGCGGCAAGTATACCACTAATCACAGGGGGAACAGTTTAATGAAGAACATACCGATAGGACAGATTCTTGTTGAGAACGGATTTCTGAAAGAGGATCAGCTTGAAGAAGCCCTTGAAAAACAGCGTGGTGAACCCGGTAAAAAGCTCGGTGACGTATTGCTCGAACTGGGCTATGTTTCGGAAACACAGCTTGCGCAGGCATTGTCTATCCGTCTTAAAGTACCGTTCATCGATCTGACAACAACAAAGATCGATATCGAGGCGGTAAAGAAGATACCCGAGGCTATAGCAAAGAAGAACTGCTGCGTTGCATTCCAGATGAACGACTCACGCCTTACAGTCGCAACAGATGATCCTATCAACTTCTACATATTTGAGGAACTCAAGGTTATCTCCGGTATGGAGATACACGCAATGATAGCTACCCGTACAGCTATCAACGAAACGATAAACAAGGCTTATTCACAGCAGACCGTAAGCAACGTTATGGATAACCTCAACAAGGAGTATACAGGAAATTCCGACTCCGTTATCCAGGACGACCCCGAATCTGGCGAACGTATTGATAATGCGCCTATCGTTAAGCTGGTTAATACGATAGTAGAAACCTCATTCAGAATGAACGCATCGGATATCCATATAGAGCCTTTCAAGGACAGAACAAGAATAAGACTCAGAGTAGACGGCGAGCTTATCGAGCAGATGAAGGTAAAGCCTGCCGCACATAACTCGCTTATAACCCGTATAAAGATACTCGGCGGTATGAACATCGCCGAAAAGAGAATACCTCTTGACGGCCGTTTCGGTATGACCATCGACGGCGTAAACCTCGATGTCCGTGTATCTACCATACCTACCGTTTACGGTGAGAAGTGCGTTATCCGTCTGCTTTCAACGGCAGATGAAAAGACAAGAAAGATAACCGACCTCGGTATGACGCTGTACAACTATGAAATGTTCAAGCAGATTATACGTTGCCCGCACGGAGTTATGCTGGTTACGGGACCTACAGGTTCCGGTAAATCAACGACCCTTTACGCAACTCTCGGCGAGCTTTCAAAGCCTAACGTTAACATAGTTACCGTTGAGGACCCCTGCGAAAAGAAGATAGACGGCGTAAATCAGGTACAGATAAATGCAAAGGCAGGACTTACCTTTGCGGCGGCTTTGCGTTCTATCCTTCGTCAGGACCCGGATATCGTAATGGTCGGTGAGATCCGTGACGGTGAAACAGCAGATATCGCTATCCGTGCCGCTATCACAGGTCACTTGGTTCTTTCGACACTTCATACAAACGATGCCGCAAGTACAATCCTCCGTCTTGTCGATATGGGTGTTGCGCCTTACATGGTTGCGTCATCTCTTGTCGGAGTTATCGCCCAGCGACTTGTAAAACTGCTTTGCCCTGAGTGCAAGGAAAAGGTTACTCTTACCGATCCCGCAGACTTAAGACTTGTCGGCAAGACAGAGCCTGTTGAAGTATGCAAGGCGCATTACGGCGGCTGCCGCTCATGCCATAATACAGGCTATAAGGGCAGAACCGCTATCCATGAGATAATCGTAAGCTCGAACGATATCAAGGAGCTTATCTCAAGCGGCGCTACAGCTGAGCAGATAGGCGCACAGGCTGAAAAGAACGGCACAAAACTTCTGCGTAGCAACGTTACCGATATGGTGCTTGCAGGTACAACAACGCTTGATGAGCTGGTAAAAGCCACCTACTCCGTTTAATGCGGAATCGGTGTTTGCAATATATCTTTTTAAAAGGAGAATACAAAGGTGGATATTAACAAAATACTTGACGAAGCAAGAAGGCTCGGCTGTTCGGACCTACATTTTACTGCGGGACTTCCTCCCGTTGTACGTCTGCACGGCAGTATCAAAAAACTCAGCGGTTACCCCGACTGCACAGAGCCTATCATAGTCAATATCATAAATCAGATAACCTCAATGAAGCACAAAGCTTCGATCCAGAAAGGTCTTGACACCGACTTCTCATATGTATCCGCATCGGGACACAGACACAGAGTAAACGTGTACAGACAGAGGGGCTATCACGCAATAGCAATGCGACTTCTGCGTAACGATATTCCAACGCTTCAGGATCTTATGCTGCCGGGACTTATGGGCGAGTTTGCACTCCGCCCGAGAGGTCTTGTGCTGGTAACAGGACCTACAGGTTCAGGTAAGTCAACAACGCTTGCGGCTATGATAGACCATATCAACCGCAACAAGAACTGCCATATCATTACGGTAGAAGACCCTATCGAGTATCTTCACACACATAAGCAGTCAATGGTAAACCAGCGTGAGATCGGCGCCGATGTAGACAGCTTTGCAGGCTCACTGCGTGCCGCACTCCGTGAGGACCCCGATGTTATACTTGTCGGAGAAATGCGTGACTTTGAAACTATCAATGCCGCAGTAACCGCCGCAGAAACAGGTCACCTTGTGCTTTCAACACTGCATACGACAGGTGCCGCCGAAACCATCGACCGTATCATAGACGTTTATCCGCCTCACTCACAGGGTCAGATCAGAGCGCAGCTTGCAAACTCCCTCGTAGCCGTTATTTCACAGACGCTCGTTCCTACGGCTGACGGCAAGGGTCGTATCGCCGCTCTTGAGCTTATGAGCTGTACAGACGCTATCAGCTCGCTTATCCGTGAAGGTAAGATATTCCAGATTCCAAACTCCATCCAGACCTCTAAGGCTCTTGGTATGTTCTCGCTCGACCAGGATCTTGCAAGACTTGTCCGCACAGGCAAAATTACGGAAGAAGTTGCAAGAAGCCGTTGCCAGAACCCCGATGATCTCAAGAGATATATCGGAGCTTATTAAGCAAACAGCGGTCTATACCAAAATACAGCGATCGGTTTATAATGCCGCCGTACTCTCGGCGGCATTATTTATGCGCTTTTGAAAGGATTTTCATATGAAATTTGTAATACAGCGTGTGAGCCACGCAAGCGTCACCGTTGACGGCAAGGTGATTGGAAAAATCGGCAAGGGTTTTATGGTGCTTATAGGCATCTCGCAGACCGATACAAAGGAAATCGCAGACAAGCTGATACGCAAGATGACGGGGCTTCGCATCTTTGACGATGAGAACGGAAAGACAAACCTTGCACCTGCCGATGTCGGCGGAAGCCTGCTTCTTATCTCACAGTTCACGTTATATGCCGATTGCCGCAAGGGCTACCGTCCCTCCTTTACGAGTGCCGGCTCACCCGATATGGCAAACGAGCTGTACGAGTATATCGTTGAGCAATGCCGGAAGTGCGAAAGCATAGTTGATGTACAGACAGGCAGGTTCGGTGCTGATATGAAGGTTGAGCTTCTCAACGACGGCCCTTTTACTGTTATCCTTGACAGCAACGAGCTGATGTAATCACAGACAGCATATTAAAGCCAAACGTGATATCATAATGGTGAAAAATTACTGTAAATTACTCCACTACATTTTTCGTCAAATTGCACAACTGCGAAAAATATTTTGTTGCATTTTTGTTAAAATTCCAATCAAACTATAGACAAACCGGCGAAAAAGTGTTATAATCAAGTCACATTAAAAGGAAACGCCGCAGCGTAAAGCACAGCGCTCCCGGAAAGGACTTAAGTATGAATGAAATAAAATTAGGTAAAAAAATCTCCGAAGGTAAAACCGTTGACGTATATGAGAGCGGCGACCTTGCAGTAAAGGTATTCAAACCCGATGCACCCAAAACAGTAGTTTTCTATGAGGCTTTCATGGATTCAAAGGTTGAAGAAACAGGACTTAACGTTCCTAAGATAAAGGAAGTTGAGCTTATCGACGGCAAGTGGGCAATAGCTACAGAGCTTATAAAGGGCAAGACTCTTGCACAGATCATGGAGGAAGAGCCTGAGAACTGTGACGGCTATCTTGATGACATGGTAGAGCTTCAGCTCAGCATTCACGCTAAGAAGGTTACAGGTATTTCAAAGCTGAAGGATAAACTAAGAGAAGAAATCGAGGGCCTTGACGTTATCGATCATATCAAGAGATACGATCTTCTGACAAGACTTGACAGCACACCCAAGCACGTTAAGCTGTGCCACGGTAACTTCGGTCCCGAGAACATAGTTATAACAGACGACAACAAGGTTTATATAGTTGACTGGATAGGCGCTTCGGCAGGTAATGCCAGTGCAGATGTAGCCAAGACATACTTAAAGCTTGCTCTGACATCGACAGAAACAGCCGAGAAGTATCTCAACCTCTTCTGCAAGAAGACAAATACAGCAAAGACATATGTCCAGGAATGGTTACCCATCATGGCGGCATCAACGCTCGCAAAGGGTGTTACAAGCAAGGAAGAGAAGGATCTCCTCTTCACATGGCTTGACGTTGTGGACTATTCTTGATGACAGCTTAATAACGATAATGACGCCCCGCTTTTGCGGGGCGTTTTTGTGTATGGCTATAATGTATTAGTAAAATTGTCGTAATATATACGGAACTGGACGGAAGAATATTATATACAGGTTGAATAGTAGCAATATAGTTGACAATAACCGGTATCGATGATATAATGAAAATAATGTAAAGTATAAAGATACAGCTGTTATCCGTGGGAGAAATATTGATACCAGCGGCGGTATACATATTGATATCAAGGCACAGCTCACAGCGGCTGTGCCTTTTTGCGTTGAATTTTCACTTATAAGGAGAAATTTATATGAAAGTCAAAAAGTGGCTGTTGGCAATAGCGGCTTTCGCAGTTATGGCGATGGTGTGCGCTGTTGCAGCGGGAGCGGAAAATGAACACACGGGTTATATTGTATATGCAGGTAATGAATGGTCGCCGTTCATTTTGGACGGTTCGGGATATTCGGAAAACGGTTATGATTGTACTTTCGTTACAAAATGGACACCGGGAAACTGCGAAGTTTCTTCCAGCGGAACATATACGGTTTCTATATCTGATATTATGCAGACCTCGTTTGACGACGGAATAGATAACGGTAAACTGGTACCTGTTTCCGGAGAGGGCGCTTCTTTATTTACTGTTAAAATTGATAATCTTAGCAACGACTATGGATTTGGGCGTGACTGCGAAGGCTACGAAAGAATGAAAACCTCACAGCAACGTATGGATTTTGCAAAAGAGAAAGGTGCAGATGTAACAGATGTCAAAATAACGCAGGTCAAAGACGGAAAATTAACTACAGTTCCGATTGATATCAGTAAGATTTATTTCGGAGATCTTGAGTGTAACGGAAAATTTGAAATAGAAATATATGATACTTATGGTGATACTAATTATGACCCGCCAATAGACGTTGACAAAATTGACTTCAATGAAAGCCTTTCGGTTCAATTCACAATCGTTTTACCAGAAAAAGTACGGAAACCTAAGTATGAATATCTGGCTTTGTCAGATACAACAGCTCAAATAACAAAATACAATGGTGACGAAACAGATGTTAATGTTCCTGATGAAATCGACGGAAGAAAAGTGCTTTCAATAGGAGATTTTGTATTTTCGCATCACGCTGAGATAAATAGAGTTACAATACCGGATGGCGTATTAGTGATAGGTCCATCAGCATTTGAATATTGTGAAAATCTGAAAAGTGTTACAATACCGCACGGTTTAACAGATGTATTAGAATATGCATTCTATGGTTGCACCGAACTAAAAAGTGTAATAATACCGTATAGCGTGACAAATATCTCGGACTACGCATTAGGATACTATTCCGATAATGGACAGCTTAATAAGGTCGACAGTTTCAAAATCTACTGTTATAGCGGTACAGCCGGTGAACGATATGCCAAGGATAATGGTTTTGACTATGAATTGATAAGCTGTACAAACCATCAATTCAGCGGCTGGAATATTACAAAAGCGGCTACCTGCACAGCAACAGGTACAAAGGCAAGGACCTGTACAATCTGTGGCAAGACAGAAATAGCGACGATAGCAAAGTCGGCGCACAAGTACGTCAATACGGTAGTTAAGCCAACATATACGGCACAGGGCTACACGCTTCATAAGTGCTCGGTTTGCGGCGCAAACTATAAGGATACTTATACCGCTAAGCTTAAACTTTCTAAAGTGAGCGGTCTGAAGGTGGCTTCAAAAACCAATAAAGGTATAAGTTTACAGTGGAAAAGAAACACGGCGGCTGACGGCTATGTACTTGAAAAGTATGACGGCAAGAAGTGGGTTACAGTAAAGAAAATATCGGGCAATGCTAACGTCAAATATACAATTTCGGGACTAAAATCAAGCACAACATACAAATTCAGGATAAAGGCATACAAAAGCAGCGTATCAAGCGATTTTTCATATCTGAATGTCAATACAAAGCCTTATAAAACTACAGGTATGAAATGCACAGGCAAGACGAATAACAGTATCACAATAAAGTGGAACAAGAATACAAGTGCCGGCGGTTATGTGCTTGAAAGATATAACGGCAAGAAGTGGATTACTGTAAAGACATTTACAAGCAATACCAACACAAGATTTACGGTAAGCAAATTGTCGGCAGGTAAGACGCACAAGTTCAGACTGAGAGCATACAAGACATTCGGTAAATTTAAGGAGTACAGCGAATACACTTATCTGAATGCCAATACCAAACCGAATGCAATGACCGGCTTCGGAATAAAGTCGATAGCAAGTAATGCCGTAACGCTTAAGTGGAACAAGAATAGTTCTGCAAGCGGATATTGCGTTGAAAAATGGAACGGTAAGAAGTGGGTTCAGGTGAAAAAACTTACTTCAAATACTACCGTTACTTATAAGATTAACAGGCTTAAGAAAAATACCGTTTATAAGTTCAGAGTAAGAGCGTATAAGACATTCGGCAAAACCAGCGAGTACAGCGCTTATACAGGCGTTGCAACGGCAAGAACGAAGAAGTAAAAAACAAAGTGCATTTGAAGGGCTGCTTTTGAGCATTGGCAAATAGTTTTCCGAAGCGTTCTTGCAGAATAATTGAAATCAACATAGCTGCATTTTACAATGCGCCCCGCTTCTGCGGGGCGTTTTTGCGTATGGCTATAATGTATTAGTAAAATTGTCGTAATATATACGGAACTGGACGGAAGAATATTATATACAGGTTGAATAGTAGCAATATAGTTGACAATAACCGGTATCGATGATATAATGAAAATAATGTAAAGTATAAAGATACAGCTGTTATCCGTGGGAGAAATATTGATACCAGCGGCGGTATACATATTGATATCAAGGCACAGCTCACAGCGGCTGTGCCTTTTTGCGTTGAATTTTCACTTATAAGGAGAAATTTATATGAAAGTCAAAAAGTGGCTGTTGGCAATAGCGGCTTTCGCAGTTATGGCGATGGTGTGCGCTGTTGCGGCGGGAGCGGAAGCTTACGGAAATTTTGAGTACGGCGTGCTTGACGACGGTACGGTGGAGATCACCGGTTATAAAGGCAGTGAGCAAAAAGTTGATGTTCCGGAGAAAATCAACAAAAAGAGCGTAACAAGAATAGGCAATCTGGCTTTTAAAAATTGTACAAAGATTACAAGCATAGCGATGCCGGACAGTGTGGTTTATATAGGTCGCAGTGCTTTTTATAACTGTACTTCGCTTAAAAGTATAACAATACCGGATGGCGTGAAAGAAATAGGCTATGCCGCTTTTTCTGAATGCGCCGGTCTTGTCAGCGTAAAGATACCGGATAATGTAATGCAGATAGGGGATAGTGCATTCATTAACTGTGCAAATCTGACTAAAATAGATGTTACAGCAGGGAATAAATATTATTCTTCTGCAAACGGAGTTCTTTTTAATAAGAATAAATCAGAAATAATCTGTTACCCGGCAGGAATTAAAAATGTAGGCTATAGCATACCGGACGGTGTTACCGTTATCCGGGATCGTGCTTTTAATAAGTGCATAAGCCTTAATAGCATAACGATACCGAAAAGCGTGCAGGATATAGATACGTATTCTTTCTTTGGTTGCACAAGTCTTGAAGCAATAAATGTTGCGGCAAGTAATAAAAATTACGCCGATGTAAACGGGATCCTTTTCAGCAAGGATAAAACGAAAATAGTATGTTATCCAGCAAACAAGAAGAATATGAGTTACAGTATACCGGTCAGTGTTAAGGTTGTTGGAGTTGCCGCATTCCGTGATTGCATATATCTTAAAGGTATAACGATACCCGACGGCGTTACAAATATTGAGCACCATGCTTTCAGTAATTGCAAAAGCCTTAAAAGTATCACAATACCTGACAGTATCACAGCAATTGAAATGGCAACTTTTATCGATTGTGCAAGTCTTACCGGTGTGAAGATACCCGACAGTGTGACAAGTATAGGTTTTGGTGCTTTCAGCAATTGCAAAAGCCTTACTAAAATTACGATACCCGCCAGTGTTAAAACTATCGCTGATAAGGCTTTAGGATATTGTTATGATGATAACGGCAATAAAAAGACAACCGCCTTAAAAATTTACTGTTACAGTGACACACAGGCGGAAGCCTATGCTAAAAGCGGGAAATTTAGTTATGTGCTTCTTGACAAGTTACCCGCACTTGCTAAGGTGACCGGCGTTAATATTGGCGAAAAAGCGGCTGACGCACTGAGGATCAACTGGACTAAAAATGCCTCCGCCAATGGTTATATTGTGGAAATGTATCAGGGCGGCAAATGGGTATGTGTCGCCAAGATCACGAATAACAGCACCACAACATTCAGAAAAACGGGACTTGAAGCATCGACTGCTTACAAGTTCCGTGTCAAGGCATACAAAATGTATGACATAACTGCGGTTTACAGCGCATATTCAGCAACACTAAGCGCAAACACTGATCCCTCCGGTATGAGCGGTTTTAAGGTTAAATCAAAGACCTCTACAAGCGTGACACTTCAGTGGAACAAGAACACAAGCGCTACAGGTTATGAGCTACAGAAGTGGGACGGCAAAAAGTGGACGGCGCTTACGAATATAAGCCAAAACAGCGCTACGACTTACACAGTGAGGAACTTAAAGGCAGGCACAGCAGGCTACAGATTCAGGATAAGAGCCTACAAAACTTACGGCAGTACTAAGCAGTACGGTTCGTGGAGCAATGAGGTCAAGGTAAATACCAATCCTTACGGTGTAGGCGGATTCAAAGTAAAATCGCTGTCAAGCACAAATGTAACGCTCCGGTGGAACAAGGGTACAACCGCAAGCGGATATCAGTTACAGCAGTACAAGAGCGGCAAGTGGGTCACAATATCTGCGCCTGATAAGGCTACAACTGTAAGTTATACGGTCAATGGCTTAAAGGCTAACACAAGCTATAAGTTCAGAATAAGAGCGTATAAAACCTATGGCAGCACTAAGCAGTACGGTTCGTGGAGCAACGAACTGACGGTTGGAACGAAAAATTAAAACAAAAGCGTTTGCAGATCGGTTTTCGGAACTTCGCAAATAGTTTTCCGAAGCGGTCTTGCAGAATAATTGAAATCAACATAGCTGCATTTTACAGTGCGCCCCGCTTTTGCGGGGCGTTTTTGCGTATATCCGAAAATTCGGGAGAATATTCCTTGGAAAAATGCAGTAGAAAATTCACTTTCAATGTGATAAACTGATAGATAATGATAAAAGTATATCAGCATTTATCAATGAAAGGAAGAGATTTATGAAAATCGCAAAGTTTTTATTAGGCATTGCTACATTCACAGCAACAGCCGCAATATGTGCAGTGTGTGCCGGTGCCGCTACCTACGGCGATTATAAGTACACTTATAATGACGATGACACGCTGACAATCACGGCATATAACGGTTCGGAAACATCGGTCGATATCCCGTCGGAAATCAAAGGTTCAAGGGTTACAGCTATAGGTGATAAGGCTTTCTACTCCAACAAGACCATTCAGCAGGTAAATATTCCTGATACGGTATTGACCATCGGTGAACAGGTTTTCTATAATTGCGATTATCTGAATAACGTTAAACTGTCTGATAATCTGACAAGTCTGGGTTTTTACGCATTTGCAAGCTGTGACAGCTTATATAATATAACTATACCGGCTACCATTACAGAATTTGGAGATCAGGGAACTTTTTCTCAAAGTGGATTGACTACTGTTACATTTGAAGAAGGTATTACCAAAATAGGCAAAGATGCGTTTTATGGCGCTGATAAACTGAAGTATGTGAATATCCCCGATTCGGTTACAGTTATTGAAGAAAATGCATTCAGGGGCTGCGATGAACTGGAAGAGATAATCATACCCGGCAGCGTAAAGACAATATCGAAGTTTGCTTTCTATGATTGTGATAATCTTAAAACGGTAATTATGTTATATGGCGTTGAAGAAGAAATTTCAGCTTTCGCAAATTGCAAATCAATTGAAAAAATATCATATCCTGAAAGCATGAAAACCATATCTTCGGCAATTTACTGCAATAATTTAAAAACGGTAGCTCTTCCGAAAAGTCTGACGAATATAGAATCGTCGACTTACTTCGGAAATAAGACAGAAATATATTGTTATAAAAATACAGTCGGAGAAAATTACGCAAAGTTAAAAAAGCGGGATTTTGACTATCTCTGTGAGAAGCACTCATTCGGTATGTGGAAAACGGTAAAGGAGTCTACCTGCACCGAAATAGGCTATGAGTCAAGAATCTGCGCCGACTGCGGACTTGAAGAAACCAACGTGCTGAATAAGCACAAATTTGTTGATACGGTAATAGCGCCTACATATACATCGGACGGCTACACGCATCACGAATGCTCGGTATGCGGTTATTCTTACAACGACAGCTTTGTGGATATGCTCAAGGTCGATCCGCTGACCAATGTAAAGAGAACAGGACGTACAAGCGAAAGCCTTACATTCGGCTGGAATGTATCCGATAATGCGGACGGCTATGTGGTTGAGCAGTTTATAGGCGGCAAGTGGGAAATCATAGACGACCTGGCTTATGATGTTACGGGTTATACAGCAAATGAGCTTGAACCATCAACCGTTTATCAGTTCAGATTTGCGGCGTATCTTATGGTGGACGGAAAACCCGTATACAGCGAATACAGCAGAATATTCTCCGAAAGAACAGCACCGACAAAACCTGTATCTGTAAAGCTTACAAAGCGTACCGATAAGTCGGTAACTCTCGGCTGGAACAAGAACAATACAGCTGACGGATATGTGGTACAGGTTTACAAGAACGGAAAATGGACTACAGCGGTAAAGAATACAGGCATAAACAAGACAACCGCCGAGGTAAAGGGACTTAACCCGGGGGCAGAGTATAAACTCAGAGTGATGTGCTTTAAGGATGGCACGGAGGTTATTTACGGTGTACCTGCGGAGATAACAGTAAGCACTCTCCCGTCTGTAGTGGCAGGATTTAAAACAAAGTCAAAGTCTTATAACAGCATAACACTCCAGTGGAACAAGAACACTTCGGCTACAGGCTATGAATTACAGAAGTGGAATGGCAAGAAGTGGGTTGCACTCACAAAGATTACAAAGAACAGCACGACTACTTACACTGTAAAGAGCTTAAAGGCTAGCGCAACTTACAAGTACAGGATCAGAGCCTATAAGACGATAGGCAAGGCTACGCAGTACAGCGGTTATAAAGAGCTTTCAGTCAACACAAATCCCTCGAATATGAGCGGATTCAAGGCTAAGTCAAAGTCTTATAACA
>OLOU01000198.1_pt1 | contig 58046 bp, 50 predicted proteins | sample 1672101 | NCBI WGS metagenome assembly OLOU01 (sample SAMEA3136645, study PRJEB25190) | human gut metagenome | biome: human gut; feature: human-associated habitat; material: faeces | place: Austria | collected 2013
CCAGTTGACGGGAAATACATCCATTTGTAACACCTCAAAAATAGATTTTCGTCGGCTGGAAGCTCTATCCTGCGGTGTATGGCCATCTCCCGTTTTTTCTCTCCTATCTTCCCGCATTTCTCTCCAAAATCGAGAAAAACGCTGATTTGAACCCACTTTCAAAAAAGCCTGTCCCGCAAGGCTTTCCGGGCGAAAAATCCTGATTTCAAGCGGTTTTCAGCGGGGACAGGGCTTACAGAAACGGCTCCAAAACGGGCACCCCCGTCACAGTTGCATAAAAGACTCGAAATCAGGTAGTCGCGCAAGCGGCTCGTGGGTTCGAATCCCACCCTATCCGCCAAAAGAGTCCAGCAAACTCAAGGGTTTGCTGGACTTTCCTTTTTTATCCTGCTCTCTGAATTTTCCGATTTTCGCGTTAGAACGGCGTTAGAATTGGCCGTTTTTGCGTTAGAACTGCGCGTTCTTTTAGTCGCAAACCGGGTTCAAATCCGGTTCTGTTATTTTGCCCTGCTCGGTTACATCTTCCCACCGGCTCCCGAAATCATCCGGCCTCGTAAGAAGCATTCCCTGCTCCATTACCTGCGCCGAGGATATTGGGGATCGTAGTCGAGATGGGCATAACCGTCGATGAGGGAATCGCCGGCGGCTATGTAGCATTCAATTGAGAAGCTGAACATATTTTTAGCCAAGTTCTCAACGGAAGTGAACGTTGACAAAAAGAAAGACCGTCCATTTTTTCAATGACCGGTCGAATCAGGTTGTATTCAGTTCTGTAGGGAACTTATACCGGATTTTTTCCGCTGTATGTTCCCCATTTTGCCTGCGCAAATTGATACGCCCGCGCGAGCCAATCAAACAGCTCCTCGTCCAAATCGGACGGACTGCTGATGACAAAATGCGTTGTCCACCGCCCCGGATACAGCTCGGTTTTTGCCGCCACCCGATCGGATTCCGGCGGCGCGGGCAGTCCCAGCGTCAGCACAAAATAGTCATCCGGCAGCTCCGCTTTCTTTTTCACCCGCAAGAAGGATACACAGGCATAAAGGTGCCGATTGTAGTATGAGATCTGGGATTTTTGCACTTTGATCCGGCTTTCGGGGAAGCTGGCGAGCAGCTTTTCCTGAAAGCGCTCATACAGCGGATAGACAGCCTGATGCCGGTCAAAGAAAAACATGGTATCCTGTATCGTTGTGTCCATTCTGTTCCCCTCCGCGAATCCCGATTCGTCAGCATAATTATATCACACGCCCTACATATTTTCCAGCTTGCACATCCCAGCGGCAATGCAGATGTCCCGCATTGCCGCTGGGATTTTTCAGTGTTCTCTGTCTGCGGATAATTTCTGCGGCTGCGAGGACTTCCCATAGGGGGGGGCTGAGCGTCACTTCCTTTCACGGAAGTATGATGCCGCGGTCTTCCTGTGCGCAGCCGAATATACAGCGAGTCCGTATTCCTTTCGCTTTACTTTTCTCTTGAAGAATTCTCCGGAACCTACTAAAATAGGTGTTAACCGACATTCCACCGGGGGGGTGCAAACATGAAAACTGCCGCAATCATTCTTGCCGCCGGAAAGCCAGATAGCGGAAGAATCCCCAGGCCGCTCATTTACATCGGCGACAAAACGATGCTTCTGCACGAAATCGATACATTTCAGTCCATTCCGGTCAACGAGATCGTTGTTGTCATCGGATACCGGGACAGCATTGTGAAACGGCACATCGAACACCGCAACTGCAGCGTTACCATCGCGCTCAACCGCCATTACAGCGAGACAGAAATGCTGGATTCCGTGCTGCTGGGCGCAAAGAAGCTGAACGAGCGCGCGGAAAGAGTTCTGGTGCTGCCGGCCGACACACCGCTCGTCAGCGAAAGGACCTGCAGCCTTCTGCTGAACGCAGACAGTGAGATCGCGGCAATCCCAAGATATAACGGCACCACCGGACACCCCATCATGCTCACGGAAAAAGCGCTCTCTATGTTGGCCGATTACGACGGCACAAACGGCATACGCGGCTTTACCTCCATGCATCATGATGAGATCGCACAGATCGACGTGGATGACCCCGCCGTCTGTATGCGCGCAAGCGGACCGGATTATCTGGAAAAGCTCAGCGCATACGAGCGGATGCAGCGCACCGGCGGCAAGCTCCACGCGTACATTGACCTTCATCTGTGCATGCAAAACACGATCATGAACGGGGAGCTCAGCCGCGTGCTGAACCTTGTAGAAAGCACACAGTCACTCCAGCTGGCGAGCGAATGCGTCGGTATATCCTACTCAAAGTGCTGGAAGAGCATCAAGAATCTGGAGAGCGCGCTTGGCGTATCCGTCATAGAAAGCACCGCCGGTGGGCCAAGCGGCGGCAATTCGCACCTCACGGATGCGGGAAAATTTCTCCTGAAGCAGTACGACAGCATGTTCAGTGATGCTCAAAAAGTCGAAAAATGGCTATATAGTCAGTACTTTTCCGACGAAATTGTGCAAAAAATACAAAAATTATAGCAAAAATTCTACACACTTTCTTTCACTAAAAAGCGTTTTGTTTTCAGAAAAAAGGCGCCAAAATCGCACCTCTCCTTCTATTTATTTTTATTACTGATAAATCTCCGTTCCATTTTTATAGAAAACGCAGATATCGGGATCGCAGATCCCGATATCTGCGTTTTTCTCGTTATTTTTACGTCAATCGAGCGCTTCTGCGCAAATCGCAGTATGTGATTAATCGCAGCTCCTTTGCTTGTTTATTTTTAGACGATATATGCCCGCAAAATAATGCCCCGTCATTTTCCGCTAAAAACGGCCGTTTTTCAACGCCTTTGTCATTTTTTCGTCATTGACTTTCAAGCCGGTCAGCCTTACTTTTATGTCACCAACCGCACAGATCGCAGACGATGCTGTCGGGCTCGATTGGACAGCGAAAGCAGTTCGTAATTCGTAAATGAAAACGAGAAAGTAAGGGTGCAGCGATGGGAAACGAGAGCAAAAAACTTCAGCTTTCCACAGCAATCAAACTCGGCGGAGCTTTTATCGGTACTTGTATCGGCTCCGGCTTTGCGACCGGATCCGAATGTCTGTCGTTTTTTATTGCCTACGGTATCAAGGGCGCGGTCGGCGCACTGCTGATCTCCTTTGTCATCTACTTTCTCTTCACGAGGGAGCTGTTCAACAAAGGGCAGGAGCTTCCGCCGGAGCAGTGTACTTCCCTCTTCACGTACTATTTCGGCAAAACGATCGGTACGATTCTCGACTGGTTCTGCGCCATTCTTGTCGGCGGCTGCTATCTCATCATGATTTCCGGAGCGGGCACGACACTGCACCAGTATTTCGGCATCCCGGTCGTCGCCGGTTCCGCGATCATGGCCGCCGCAGCGGTTCTGACCGTATGGTTTGGTCTCCGGCGTCTGACTTCCATCATCGGGCTTATCTCCCCGTTCATGGCTGCGCTGACCATCATCGTCGGCTGCCTGTCGCTCACCCGCGCAGATTTCTCTGCAGCGGCCGCAACGCTCGAGACGCTGCATCTTTCCAAAGCCGCTCCGTCGTGGTGGATCTCCGGCATCCTCTACCCCTGCTTCTGCATGCTGACGCTCACCCCGGCGCTGCCCGCCATGGGCGCAACGGCTCCGAACAAAAAGACGACCTCCTTCGCCGCCGCCTTCGGCGTGACGTTTTTCCATGCGGCGCTGGCCGTCGTCGTGATGGCGATTTTCGGCAACCTGCGGGTCGTGAGCACTTCTCAGGTCCCGAATCTGGAGCTGGCCGGTCTCCTCGGCCCGGCCACACGGCTGCTGTTCATGGTCGTGATCGTGCTTGCGATCTACACCACCGCCTGTCCGATGGCATGGGGCTTTTGCGGCAAGATCGCGAAAAATGAGAAGTCCGCCAAATACCGTGCCTGCATCCTGCTGCTTACGGTCGTCGGCATGATCTGCTCCTATCTCTTCCCGCTGGGCACGCTGATCAATTTCATGTACAGCATTTCCGGTTATGTCGGCGCGGTCGTTTCGGTCGGCATGATCATCAGCAATATTGTGAAAAAACGCAAAAAAACACAGGCAAAGCAGTAATGCAAACCAATTGCGCGCAAGGGAGGTAAATCATGAGGTTTGTAAAAAGCATTTACGCTGTGGATTCCCACACCATGGGTGAACCGACGCGTGTTGTTGTCGGCGGTATTCCCAACGTCCCCGGCAATACCATGATGGAGAAAAAGCACTATCTTGAAGAGCACTACGATTCGATCCGCACCGCGCTCATGCTTGAGCCGCGCGGGCATCGTGATATGTTCGGTTCGATCATCCTCCCCCCGTGTGATCCGGAGGCCGATCTCGGCATCGTGTTCATGGAAGGAGACGGCTTCGTCAATATGTGCGGCCACGGCTCGATCGGCGCGTGCAGCGTCGCCGTGGAAACCGGTCTTGTTGAGGCAAAGGAACCGTTCACCGACATCACGCTTGAGTGCCCTGTCGGCCTGATCAAAGCGAGGGTCGCGGTAGATCACTGCAAGGCAAAATCCGTTACGATCACAAATGTGCCATCGTTCCTTCTCTACGGCGACGTTGAAAAGGACATTCCCGGACTCGGCAGCGTAAAATTTGATATCGCTTATGGCGGAAACTTTGCCCTGCTGATCGACGCAAAGTACTTTGGGGTGGATATCGCCCCCGAGAATCTGCCCGTGCTCATTGAAAAGGCAAACATTCTCAACGACTGGGTCAATACCAACATGACGGTTCAGCACCCCACCGAGCCGGACGTGCACGGCGTCGCAATGATCGAGGTCTACGGGCCGCCGAAATCTGCCGGCGCGGATTATCAGGACTGCGTTATTTTCGGCCACTCGATTGACCGTTCCCCGTGCGGCGTCGGCACGTGCGCAAAAATGGCCACGCTAGTTGCCAAGGGGGAGCTGAGCATCGGCGACAACTTTGTGTATGAATCCATCATTCAGACGAAGTTCAGCGGAAAGCCGCTGGAGAAGACCAAGGTCGGCGATTACGACGCCATCATTCCGGAAGTGTCCGCTTCCGCTTTCATTACCGGCTTCAACCACTTTGTGTTTGACGAGGATGACCCCGTTTTGTACGGCTTCCGAGTATAGAGAGATTGAAAGGAGCAGCTAATTTCAGTAAATCAACAGGAGGGAAAACCCATGGAAAAGAAAGTAGGCTCAAAGGCTTACGTGTGCGCATTCTGCATAGCCGCCGCCTCAAACTTCGGCTTCTCTGTTATCTACGCGTACACAAGCTACTATGTCGCATTCCAAACAGCAACCGGATTCACCAACACACAGCTTGGTCTTCTGCTGTCCGTTCTCGGCATTGCATCGACGATCCTTTACCTGCCGGGCGGTTATCTTGCCGATAAATTCAGCCCGCTGAAGCTGATGACCATCGGTCTGATCGGCGCAGGTGCCATCGGCTTCATCATCGCGCAGTTCCCAAGCTATCCCGTCATGCTGGCACTGTACTGTATCTGGCCGGTATTCGCGATCCTCATTGCGTGGAATCCGCAGATCAAAGTTCTCAGACTCATCAGTGAGGACGATCAGCAGGCAAAGATTCAAACCATGCGCGCCTATGGCCGCACGCTCCCGATTCTCATCATCTCTCTCGCGGGCAGCAGCCTTCTCGCCCTGCTTCAGGAAGCCACCGCGCTCAAGGTTACGCTTTATATGTACAGCAGCCTCGCCATCATCTGCGCGATCATCGCCGCAATTACTTACTCTCCCGTCCCCTCGCAGCTCAGCGCCGCGCAGGAGAAGAGCGTGAACCTCAAGGAGTACGCCAAAGTGCTGAAGATGCCGGAAGTCTGGGCGATCGGCCTGATCGGCTTCTCTGCTTATACTGCCAGCACCGGCGTCACCTATCTGCAGCCGTATCTGGCTTCCGTGTTCAATCTCAGTGCCGCTACTTCTTCAGTCTTTGCGATCGTCGCAAAAAACTGTGCGCTCATTGCCGCTCCGATCATCACGTGGATCGCAATGAAGGCAAAACTGCCAGTCACAAAGGTCTTGGGATATTCGCTCATCCTTGCAGCCATCTGCTTCGTCGCTTACCTGCTCATGCCGGCCAACACGCTGATCCTGATTCTGTGCGTCATTTTCTACATGGTTTCCGCGCTGTGCATCATGTCGACTTGGGCTTTGCAGTTTGTCCCCGTTTCTGAAGTTGATATTCCCATGGCTGTCACCGGCAGTGCCATTGGCGTCATCTCCATGTTCAGCTTCGTCAGTGATATCTTCTACTCCGCCATTTGCGGGCATTTCATCGACACGTATGCCCTCGACGGCTACAGATGGATCTTCGGCATGACCGTTGTCATCCTTGCCGCCGGCGCATTGGCCTGCATGTACATTGTAAAGAAGATCAAGGCTCGCAAAGCAGCCCCTGTCAACGCAGAATCGTAAGGCAAGCAGAAAGGAGATCCAGTAAGACATGCAAAACAACAAAATCGATTGGAAACGCGCCATTATCCTCGGCGGCGCATTCATGGCGACCTGCATCGGCTCCGGATTTGCAACCGGCTCGGAGTTCCTGTCCTTCTTCGTTGCGCACGGTATTCCCGGCGCGATCGGTGCGATCGCCATTTCGCTGATCATTTACTTCCTTTTCACAAAGGAACTGTTCAACAAGGGCCAGGAAGTCACCGAGGCTGACCAGCACAACATTCTCGCCTACTACTTCGGCAAGACCGCCGGCGAGGTTTTCGACTGGTTCAGCGCCATTCTTGTCGGCGGCTGCTATCTCATCATGCTCAACGGCGCCGGCACGACCCTCAACCAGTACCTCGACTGGGATCCGCTGATCGGCGCGTGCCTGATGGCCGCCGCCTCCGTCATCACCGTCTGGTTTGGTCTGCGCAAGCTGACCGACATCATTGGCTCCATCGGCCCCTTCATCGCGCTGTTTTCCCTGATCATCGGCATTGTCGCACTGACCAAGGCCGACTTCAGCAACGTTGACACAGTGCTCCCGGCCATGAACCTGAGCAAAGCCTCCCCCACCTGGTGGCTGTGCGGCATCGCGTACCCCTGCTTTGCCATGATGACGCTCACGCCGGCGCTGCCCGCCATGGGCGCCAGCGCCATCAACAAGAAGACCACCACCGCTGCCGCCGTGTTCGGCGTATGCTTCTTCCATATTGCGATCGCAGTCATCGTTTTCGCCATCTTCGGCAACCTCGATCTCGTCGGCACCGCGCAGGTTCCGAATCTCGCACTTTCCGGCCTGCTCGGTCCCGTCGCGCAGGGCATCTTCGTTGTGATGATCATCCTCGCAATCTATACGACGGCCTGCCCGATGATGTGGGGCTTCTGCCGCAAGATCACCACGAATGAAAAGTCCTGGAAATACCGCATCTGCATCATCACGCTGACCGTGCTCGGCATGATCGGCACGCGTCTGTTCCGTCTGGGCGACCTCATCAACTTCATCTACAGCATCTCCGGCTATGTCGGCGCCGTCGTGCTCGTCGGAATTCTTGTCAGCAACATTCTGCGCAAGAAAAAGGCATCCAAAGCAGAATGATCCTCGCAAAATTTTACACAGCTTCCTGCTCTCCCCCGCGGGAAGCTGTGTAAAAAATGACCCTATTTATCAGAAATAAAGATATTTTTTAGTCAATTAATTCTTTCAAATAATAAAAGGAAAGAAATCACTTTTGACAGTCAGAAAGGCAGGCGAACACCATGTCAATGTCACAGGCATCTGCGCAGCACAATGTCAGCCACGATACGGGCCGGCTCATCACCGACGATTACGAATGCTATAAGGACTGCCGCAACTGTCCTTTCCCTGGCGCAAAGTGCTATTTATCCAAATATGACCGCTACAACACAAATCTGCTGATCCAGCAACAGAAAGGAGCAAATTATGGAAAAGAAAATTCTCAATGATTTCTGCTTCCACAAGCCGAAAACACTTGAGGAAGCGCTTGTCCTCATCGACAAGTATCAGGAAACCGGTCTCTTGATGGAGGGCGGCTCCGAAGTCATCCCGAACATGAAATCCCTCGTTGTGACGCCCGACCACATCATCTCGCTCAAGCACATCCCTGAATTCGACTACCTGACATTCGCCGAGGGAGAGGGTCTGCACATCGGCCCGAGCTGCATCCTGACCAAGGTCGAATATGACCCGGACGTGCAGCGCGTTTACCCCTCGCTCTATGAGGGCGTTCACGGTATGTCCAACACGAACATCCATAACATCAGCACCGTGACCGGAAACATCTGCTACGCCGTTCCTTCCGCAGACACCGCTGCACCGCTGCTGACGCTGGAGGCGGTGCTGGACGTCAAGTCCGTGGACGGTGCGCGCAAGGTGCCCATTACGGAGCTCTTTGCCGGCGTGCGCCGCACAACGCTCAAAAAGAACGAGATTGTCACGGACATTTTCGTCCCGCAGCCCGATCCCCGCGCCGTCATGGTCTATTATAAGAATCCCTGCCGCAAGGCGCTTGACCTCGCGATCGCCGGCGTCGCGACCTACACCGTGCTCAACGCGGATGGCGTCGTGGAGGACGTACGCATCGCAATGAGCGCCGTCGCGGTTGTGCCCAAGCGCGCATATGAGGCCGAGGAGATGCTCAAGGGCAAACAGCTCACAGCCGAGCGCATCCACGAGGCGGCGACCCACGCATCTCTGCATGAGTGCTCCCCCATCAGCGATATTCGCGCCTCTGCCGATTATCGCCGCGAGCTGGTGTATCTCTCGGTTCGCGACGGCCTGACGCTCGCCCTCAAATCAAAGGAGGATTGATCCATATGACTCAGATTGTAAAGCTCCATGTAAACGGCGTCGATTACGAGCTGGCGCTCGACACCAGAACGACGCTTGTCGATGCCCTGCGCGACCATCTCGGCCTGACCGGCGTGAAAAAGAGCTGCGACGAAGGCGAGTGCGGCGCGTGCACCGTCCTGCTCGACGGCGACGCGATTGCTTCGTGCACCTACCTTGCCGTCGAAGCCGAAGGTCATGATATCGTTACCATCGAGGGCCTTGCAAAGGACGGCGTCCTGCATCCGATGCAGAAGGCCTTCATCGACTGCTTTGCCGTGCAGTGCGGCTTCTGCACCCCCGGCATGATCCTTGCCGCAGTCGCAATGCTCAACCATTACCCCGATCCGACGGAGGAGCAGGTGCGCGATATCATGCGCGGCAACATCTGCCGCTGCACCGGCTACACCAAGATCATCGACGCCATCATGCAAGCCAAGGAAGTCATGAAAAAGCAGGCCGCCGGTGAAGTGAACGAAGAAACGCTTCCCCAGCCGGAAAGCGTATACAAAGCAGGCCCCATCGCCCAGTGCGGCGGCTGAAAGGAGGACACATCATGGCAGATAATTATTATTCTATCGGCAAAGGAGAGATCCGTCAGGACGCCGCACTGAAGGTGACCGGCGCCGCCCTCTATTCCACCGATATTCATCCCAAGGGAATGGTCTACGGCAAGATCCTCGGCAGCCCCATCCCGCACGGCATCATCAAGAGCATTGACACGAGCGAGGCCGAAAAGCTTCCCGGCGTTGTCGCTGTCGTCACCGGTATGGACGGACCGGATCATCCCACTGTCGGCGGCTATCTGACGGACAAGTTCATCATGTGCCGCGTCGGTGACAAGGTGCGCTGCGTCGGCGACCCGGTCGCAGCCGTCGCCGCAACGTCTGAGCAGATTGCCGAGGCCGCGTGCAAACTGATCCATGTCGAGTACGAGCCGCTGCCCTATGTGCTGGATCCGGAGGAGGCATACAAAGAGGACTGCCCCGCCATTGTCCACGACGATGTCCAGAGCTATAAGCGTCTCGACCTGCACGGTGTTGCCCACAGCTTCGATCGCAAGCACCCCAATCAGGCGATCAAGCGCAGAGTGCGCCACTGCGACGCCTTTGGTCTCAATCCCGACAACTATGCCACGCCGGAAGAATACGACGCCGCTTTCGGAGCGAAGTTTGACGAAGTGTATGAAAATGCCTATCTCAAGCTTCCCGAGCAGCGCTATGAGTTCCCGCGCGTCAGCCACTGCTTCATGGAGCCGCACGTCACGGTCGTGGAACCGCTGACGGACGGCGGGCTGGAAGTATGGGCAAGCGAGCAGGGCGGCCGTCTCGTCAAGTACAGCATGTCCGCCGCCTTCGATATGAAGCCCTCCGATTTTCATATGCACGTCCCGTTCATGGGGGGCGGCTTCGGCGGCAAGGACGACTGCCCCGTCACAGGCCCGTGCATCATGCTCGCGCGCAAGAGCCGTCGCCCCGTGAAGATCGTGCAGACGCGCGAGGAGGTCTTCTCCAACGGCACGCCCCGTCCCGGCGGAGCGATTTACGTCAAGGACGCGTTCAACAAGGACGGCACCCTTGCCGCACGCAAAGTCACCGCGTACATCAACTGCGGCGCGTACACGACGTCCGCGCTCGTTATGCTCGACCACAGCGTCTATGGCGTGTCCGGCAACTACCGCAACCCCTGCCTGTGGGTCGACGCTTACGGCGTGTATACCAACACCGAAAACAACGGCCCCTATCGCGCGCTCGGCTGCGAGCTGTTCGTCTATGCGATCGAGCGCAATCTCGACCTTGCCGCAGAGGCGCTCGGCATCGACAAGTACGCCATCCGCAAGCTCAACGTCCTGCGCAAGGGCGATATTGACGGCCACGGCCAGCTTGTTTACAACAACGGCAGCGACGAGGCCATTACGGCAGCCGCAAACTTCATCGAATGGGACAAGCCGGCGCACGCGCCCGAGGGCCCGTGGAGATACGGCAAGGGGCTTTCTCTCGGCAACAAGTTCACCGCATACGGTAAAACCGGAACGGAGGCAAACGTCACCATCCTCGACGATGACAAGATCGAAGTCGCCGTGTCCCACGTGGAAATGGGTCAGGGCGCGCTGACGGTCGACTGCCAGCATGTCGCAGAGTTTTTCCATGTGCCGATGAGCCAGATCCGCATCCGCAACGAGAACAGCGACTTCATGCCCTACGACGAAGGCACTTACTGCTCTCGCGGCACCTACATCAACGGCAACGCCATCATCCTCGCCTGTCAGGATGCGCAGCGCCAGCTTTTCGAGCGCACCTCCAAGCGCCTCGGCGTGCCGGCCGAGCGTCTGGCAACTGCCAACAGCAAGGTGTATGACAAGGAAAACCCCGACAACTTCCTGTACTTCCATGATCTTTACGAGCACGGCGGCTGGGCTCCGGAAAGCAAGCTGGTCGGCCGCGGCACGTTCTCCCCAGAGCAGGCGCTCAACAACCCGAAGAACGCGCAGGGCAATCCTGTCCTGTTTTATTCCATCGGCTCCTGGGGCATGGAGGTCGGCGTGAACATCGAGACTGGCGAGGTCAAGCTCGTCAACTGCGGCGGCTTCTATGACGCAGGCCGCGTGCTCAATCGCAAGACCTGCGAAGGTCAGATCGAGGGCGCGCTGTCCATGGGTCTTGGTCAGGCCATTTTCGAGGAGATCATGATCAACGACAAGGGGCGCGTCATCAACGGCAATTACCGTGACTATAAGATCCCCACCTTCATGGACAGCCCCACGAACGACAAGCTCCATGTCGATTTTGTTGGCGAGCCGTTCCCCTCCGGCCCGAACGGTGCAAAGGGCGTCGGCGAGGTCGCACTCATCCCGGTCATGGCCGCGTTCGCAAACGCCATCTATGCGGCGACCGGCGCCGAAATCCACAACATCCCCATGACGCGCGAACGGATCCTCCAGTCGCTGCGCGATAAGGAAGCGGCGGCAAAGCAGACAGGATCTCTTGAATAAGCATAAAGGAGAAAACATGATGGAACACAAATCGGATTTTCTGGTGCTCGGCGGCGGTATCATCGGATCCTCCGTTGCGTATTTTCTCAGCAAAACCGGCGCTTCCGTCACCGTTCTTGAACGCGGCGATACCGCGTTCGGGACGGCCGGAGCCTCCGGCGGTCTCGTCAACTGGATCACCTGCGCGCAGTCGCAGATGGAGCTGTTTCTGAGAAGTCAGGATATGCTCGAGCACCTGCAGGAAGAGCTCAGTGCAGATTTTGAGCTCAATTACAACAGCTATAATATGCAGATCATCTCCAACCAGATCGAGTGGGATGCATCCGCGCAGCTCGTGAAGGATTTCAAGCTCCCCGGCTTTGAGGCAAAGCTCATCGACAGCTATGAATCCCATCAGCTGGAGCCCTGTGTCACCGAGGACATGCTCGGCTCCATCTATGTTCCCCGCGTGCACTATCTTAACCCCATCAAGTTTGCGCTTGCATACCGCAACGCCGCAGTCAAAAACGGCGCACGGTTCGTCAACGGTGCGGAAGTCACCGAGCTCCTCCGCAGCGGTGCCGCCGTCATCGGCGCCGTCGCCAAGGGCGAAAAATGGTACGCCGGAATGACCGTGAACTGCGCGGGCGTGTGGTCTGAAAACATTTCGGCAATGGCCGGCTCCGCCGCGCCGATTCACCCTATCCGCGGAGAATTTGCCATCACCGAGCCCGTGAAGCGGTTTTGCAACACCACCATCAGCAGCGCTCAGTATCAGACCATCGTGCAGCACCCGGAACTGTTCCCCGCCGCGGCCATCAAATACAACCTTGGCTTCTCCGTCGAGCAGACCTCCACCGGTGCCTGCATCATCCACGGTACGCGCGAAATGGACTCCGGCCTTGACAACAGCGTCATCCCCGAGGTCATTGAGCTGCTCATCCAGACGGCATGCAGGTTTATCCCCAAGCTCGGCACGCTGCGGATCATGCGCACGTATGCCGGCGTCCGGCCGGGCACCCCGGACGGAGATCCCTACATGGGGCTTGTCGACGGCATCCCCGGCTTCTGCGAATGCTGCGGCCACGGCGGTGAAGGCATCGCGCTCTCTCCGGCAACCGGCGAGGCCATTGCACAGCTGCTGACAGATGGTCAGACGAAGCACTGCGATATTTCCAGCTTCACCCCCAACAGAGTGAAAAAAGCCTGAAAGCCGAAAGGAATGATCGAAATGAAAGAATCTATGCGGATCGTGGATCATCCCATTCTCGGAGCGGATGAACCAAAAAAGAGAGTCACGATTTACTATGAAGGAACGCCCATTGAAGCGAACGAGGGGGAACCCATCGCAGTCGCTCTGGCAAACGCGGGCATTCGCGCGCTGTACGTCTCCGAAAGGCTCGGCACTTCCCACGGTTTGTTCTGCGGGCAGGGGCGCTGCGGCTCTTGCCGCATGATCGTAGACGGCGTTCCCGATGTGAAGACCTGCTCCACGCCCGTCAGGGACGGCATGCACGTTCAGGTCCAGCACGGCCTGGCATAAGGAGGTTACCAACGTGAAAGTAATAGAGCGAGAAATCCTCATCATCGGTGCAGGCCCTGCCGGACTCTCCGCGGCGATCGAAGCAGCAAGGGCCGGTGCAAACGTCACAGTTGCGGATGAAAACGCTACCATTGGCGGGCAGCTGTACAAACAGATCCACAAATTTTTCGGCTCCGCCGAAAACGATGCCGGCGCACGCGGATTTGAGATCGCCCGAAAGCTCGAGCGTGAGGCCAGAGCGCTCGGCGTTGAGTTCTGGCTCAACACGGTCGCTTACGGTCTCTTCAAGGAAGGCGTTGGCATCGTAAAGGATCAGACGAATTTCATCGTCAAGGCAAAGAAGATCATCGTTGCCGCAGGCGGCATCGAAAACACCGCCGCGTTCCCCGGCTCCACGCTCCCCGGCGTGATGCTCGCCGGCGCTGCGCAGATGCTCGCCAATGTCCACCGCGTGCTTCCGGGCAAGCGCATCCTCGTGATCGGCAGCGGCAATGTGGGTCTCATTGTCGCATATCAGATGCTGCAGGCCGGCGCGCAGGTGCTCGCCGTCATCGAAAAGAGCGATCGCATCGGCGGCTACGGCGTGCACGCCGAAAAGCTGCGCAGCGCAGGCGTGCCCATCTGCACGAACACAGTCGTCCGTTCCGTTTCCGGAAGCACCTCCGTCGAAACCGTTACGACCGTCAGCGCCAACGGGCACGAGACCGTGTACGATGCCGATACGGTCATCATGGCCGTCGGCATGTCCCCGATGACCGAGCTGCTCTGGAACGCGGGCTGCCGGTTTGAATACATCCACGAGCTCGGTGGCCATGTTCCGCTGCACAGCGAATACATGGAAACGACCGTGGCCGGTCTTTACGCGGCCGGAGACGTCACCGGTGTAGAGGAAGCCTCTATCGCCATGGAGGAAGGTCGCCTCGCCGGCATCGCCGCAGCCTCCGCCTGCGGCCGCATGACGCAGCAGGAGCGCGATGCGCTGTGCGCAAAGCACATTGCATCCCTGCAGGAACTGGAAAGTGGAGAATACGACGAGGGGCGCGGCACTGCCAGAGCAAAGAAGCTGGAGCTTTTCAACGCCCTCAAGCAATAAAGGAGTGCAGAAAGATGTGCGGTGGAATCCTACAAACAGGCGTGCCGACCGAAGCAGAGCTCAAGCATGCGCCGGGCATCCCGGCGTCCGCCGAGATCAGGCCGGGCGGAACGGCATGGATCGAATGCCTGCAAACGATCGCCTGCAATCCCTGCGAGGCCAACTGTCCCGTTGGCGCGATCAGCATTGGGCCAAAAATTGCGAGCCTTCCGCGGCTCGATCCTGAAAAATGCATCGGCTGCGGCACCTGCGTCACGAAATGTCCGGGGCTTGCAATCAGCGTCATTGCGTTTCGTAAAGATAGCGGTACCACCGTGCTCTCCATTCCTTACGAGTACTTCCCCCTGCCGGAGACCGGCAGCACCGTGCACGCCGTCGACCGTGCAGGGCAGTACGTATGCGACGCGCAGGTTCTCGGTGTCCTTCCGCGGGATGAGCGCCGGAGCACCTGTGTCATCAAGATCTCGTTCCCCGAGAAGTATGCATATCAGGTCAAGTCGATAAACACCTTTCATTGGAGGTAAAAGAATGGACGATCATGTAATCATTTGTCGCTGCCAAGAGATAACCTACGGGGAAATCGTGCAGGCCATTGCAGAAGGCGCGACCACCGTCACCGGCGTGAAAAAGCGCGTCGGCAGCGGCATGGGGATCTGCCAGGGAAAATACTGCGAGCACCTCGTCGCGCAGATCATCTCCGAAAAGACCGGCATTCCCATGAGCGAGCTTCTGCCCGATACGAAGCGCACCCCCGTCCGCCCTGTGGACGCAAGCGTTTTTCTTGACTGACCCAGAGCGCAAGGGCCTTTGCAAACCATGCCAAGGCCCTTGCTTCTACACAAAAAAGTTATTTCTTTGTCAATTTTTTCATTGCATTTTGAGATAAATATAGTATAATTGTTCTTGCTATAAGATTAATAGTGGGAGAACTGATATCATGAAACTTGACCGAATCGAAATCTTCTGCGCAGTTGCACGTAACATGAGCTTTACAAAAGCAGCCGAGGAATGCAACATGGCGCAATCCGCTATCAGCATGCAGATCCGCGCACTTGAAGAGGAGCTTGGTTTTCCGCTTTTTGAGCGCAGTACAAGAAAGGTGTCTTTTACGGACGCCGGACAGAGTTTCTACGTTGACTGTGTCAAGTTGCTGAGCGGCTTTGATGAGGCGCTTGACCGCGCAGTCTCCACGCACAAGGGCAAGAAAATGTTTCTCACCATCGGCATTGAGGGGCTTATGCAGACCTCCTACAAGGCTGCAACCATCCGCCGCTTTATCGCCGAGCACCCCGACATCCAGATAATCCCCCATCAGGTTGAGCGCGACAAAAAGTATGAAGAGCTCAGCAACGGTGAGATTGACCTCGTCTTTGACCTTCCGCAGTATTTCGTGCTCAATGCAAAGATCTGCAAGGCCGGCGCGATCGTCAACGAACACTGCCTCATGGTGCACCGGGAGCATCCGCTTGCAGACAAAAAAACGGTCAGCAAGAAGGAACTGGCCGAGCACATCACCTTCTGGGGCGGCATCCCGAAGGTGGAGGATTATGTCACGAAGCTCTATCTTAATTACTTCCGCGAATCCGGTATTGAGCCCGAGAACGTGATCTATGTGCCGGAGCAGGATGTTGCGACCTTCATGGTCGCGGCGAATATGGGCGGCAATATTGTCCCGATTTCCGAAAAAGAGCAGATGAATCGTGACAATTTCCGGTTTGTCGAGCTGCAGGAGCCGCTGGTATTTGAATCCGCATGGCTCTACTCCTCCAAAAACCAGAACCCCGCGCTCCCGCTGTTTTTGAAAACCGCCGAGGAAATGGCGGCGGAATATACACTATCTGCAAACAGCAAACCCGATTCTAATCAATAAGACAAAGGATACGCCATGAAAAAAGTCGTTCTTTTCGGTGCCGGGCAAGTCGGCGCCATGGCCGCACGGCTGCTCGGCCCCGAGTATCTCGTGCTGTGCATAGCAGATAACTCCCCGGAAAAACAGGGCGGGACGCTTGCCGGCATTCCCATCGTCTCCCCGGAGGAGAGTCTCATCTGCGCACCCGACAGCTATTGCCTGTGCGTGCTCGATCCTGAGCGCGAGGCGCAGATGCGCGCGCAGCTCGATGCGCTGGATTTTCACGGCGAGATCATCACACCGGCAAGCCTGAAAACGTTTGACGCGCGTATCGCGACCATGCGCCTCCTTGCCGAGCAGATCCATGCCGCCGGCATTCCCGGCGACGTTGCGGAGCTCGGCGTCTACAAGGGCGGCTTCGCGCAGTGGATCAATGCGGCGTTCCCCGCAAGGCGCATACATCTTTTTGACACGTTTACGGGATTCGCAGAGCAGGACGTCGCCGTAGAACGTGAACACGGTTATTCCGGAGCGCAGACGGGCGACTTCGGCGAAATTGCGAAGGATTGTGTGGACAAGCGCCTTTTTTACCGCGAAATGGCCGTGTTTCACAAGGGCTTTTTCCCCGACACATTCCGTGACTGTCAAGCGCAGCGCTTCGCCTTTGTATCGATCGATGCCGATCTCTACGCCCCCACGGCGGCTGCGCTGCCCCGTTTCTGGGACAGGCTCTCCCCCGGCGGCGTCATCATGATCCACGATTACAACAGCACGCAGTTTTGCGGCGTAAAAAAAGCGGTGGATGATTTCTGCGCCGAGCGCGCGCTCCTGCCGCTGCCGCTCTGCGATCTGCACGGGAGCGCAGTCCTGCGAAAAGAAACGGCCGCAAAAGGCGCTGAACGGCATTGCGGGTGAAGCATATGTCACAACAAAGCGCTGCGGTCATCGTTGCCGCCGGACTGTCATCGCGGATGGGGCAATTCAAGCCCCTGCTCATGCTGAATGGGAAGCCCATGATCCGGCACATAATCGATACGCTGCGCGCACACGGCGTTGCGCAGCTTGTCATCGTGACCGGCAGCAACGCCGATGTGCTGGAGGCCGCCCTGTGCGGATGCGGAGCGCAATTTGTACGCAACGAGCGCTACGCCCAGACACAGATGTTTGATTCCGCAAGGCTCGGTCTGCAATGCGTCCGCGCCTCCTGCCACGACGTTTTCTTCACGCCCGCCGATATCCCGCTCTTTTCCCCCGCCGTGCTCGAACGGCTGAGCAAAACGGAAGGGGACTTCGTCTGCCCCACCTTTCACGGGCAGGAAGGGCATCCGGTGCTCCTGCGGCAAAGCGCCGTGAACAGGCTTTTGGCAGACTGCGGCGACGGCGGCCTGCGGCGCGCCGTCGAGCGCCAGCACATACACAAGGTCTGCATCGAAGTCGCGGAGCAGGGGATCTTGTTTGACGCGGACACGCCTGCAGACTTTGAGCGGATCCAGCGCCTTTCCGGCGAGGAGTCACTGCAATGAGGACAATCTATCTGATACGACATGGCGCCCCGGAGCTTCCGGACGAGAAAAAACGCTGCTACAGCCGTACGGACTTCCCCCTGTCCCGAACGGGGCTGGCTCAGGGAAAGGCGCTTCGTGAGTGGGCGGCGGCGCAGAGCATATGTGCGATCTATACCAGTCCCAGCACCCGCTGCCGCGAGACTGCCGGGCTCATGTCCGGCGGCACACTGCCGGTCGTTTCCGTCGACGCCCTGCAGGAAACCTGCGTTGGAGACTGGGAAGGATATACCTTTGAAGAGATCCGGAAGCGCTGGCCGGACATATACGCCGCGCGCGGCCGCCTGATGTATCAGACAGCTCCGCCCGGCGGCGAGTCCTTCCACGCCGCTGCGGAACGTTTTGACACCGCACTGCGCGATATTCTGTCCGCAAGCACGGGGGACATCGCCATCGTCTCCCACAGCGGCATTCTGCGCAGCTGGCTGCTGCGCTATGCCGGGCTCGGCGGCGGGGACATGTTTTCCATTCCCATGCCCTGCGCCGGAATCGCGACCCTGCACATGGAGGGAAACACGCTCCTGCACGCCACGGCCGGAGTGCGCGCGGCACAGGCCCCTCCTGCGGAGAGCATCCCGGATTATTACCGCCGCTGCAGCACGCCGGACACCGTCATTGCACACTGCCGCGCCGTGGCGGACAAAGCGCAGGCGCTCGCTGCCGCAAATCAGATCTGCTGCGACCGCGCGCTGCTGCGCGCAGCCTGCCTGCTGCACGATATGTGCCGCGCGGACGGAAGAGCGCATCCCGCAAACGCTGCGCACATACTCACGATGGACGGCTATCCCGCGCTTGCGCACATCATCCTCGGACACCACGACCTGATCTGCCCCGCGCCGGTAGAAATGGAGCTGCTGTATCTGAGCGACAAGCTCATTGCGGGCGCACAAGCCGTCACGCTGGAAAAACGCTTTTCGGAATCCCGCAAAAAATGCACAGACGACGATGCCGTGCACTGCTGGGAGCGCCGACTCTGCGATGCGAAAAAGATCGTCAAAAAATACCATCTGGAGGGACAAATATGAAGCTCATAAAAACCGAAGACGCCGTCGGTCATGTGCTCTGTCACGACATCACGCAGATCATCCGCGGCGTGACAAAAGACGCCGTGTTCCGCAAGGGTCACATCATCACCGAGGAGGACATTCCGGTTTTACTCAGCGTTGGCAAAGACAACATTTACGTCTGGGAAAAGGACGAGAATATGCTGCACGAAGACGAAGCCGCAGAGATCCTCCGCGCCATCTGCCAGAGTGAAAACATGCACGCAACGGCGCCGAAGGAAGGAAAAATCGAGCTGATCGCAGATATGGACGGCCTGCTGCTCATCGATCTGGAACGGTTGCAGGCGATCAACGCCCTCGGCGATATGATGATCGCCACGCGTCCCTCCGGCTTTATGGTGCACAAGGGCGACAAGCTCTGCGGCACGCGTGTGATCCCGCTTGTGATCGCAAAGGAGCGCATGGCGCAGGCCAAAAAGCTCGCCGGCAGCGACCCCATCCTGCGCCTCCTGCCCGCAAGACCCAGAAAATACGGTCTGGTCACGACCGGAAACGAGGTTTTTTACGGCCGGATTCAGGACACGTTCACGCCGGTCGTGGAGGCCAAGCTCGCCGAGTTCGGCTGCGAGATGGCGGAGCACGTCATCGTCAACGATGATCACGAAAAAATCACGGCCGCGATCAAGGCCATGCTCGACCACGGGTGCGAGATGGTGTTTTGCTCCGGCGGCATGAGCGTCGACCCCGACGACAAGACGCCGCTCGCCATCCGCAACACCGGCGCGAAGGTCGTGTCCTACGGCGCGCCCGTGCTGCCGGGGGCAATGTTCCTCGTGTCGTACTATCCCGACGGCCGGCCGATCTGCGGTCTGCCGGGGTGCGTGATGTACGCCAAACGCACCATTTTTGATCTGGTGCTCCCCTACCTTGTCACGGACACGCCCATCACGGCAGCATGGCTCTCCAGGCTTGGCAACGGCGGTCTGTGCCTCAACTGCCCGCAGTGCCACTTCCCCAACTGCGGCTTCGGAAAGGGCGTATAAGCAATGCTCGACCAGTATCAGCGCAGGATCGACTATCTGCGCATCTCCGTGACCGACCGCTGCAATCTGCGCTGCCGCTACTGCACACCGGAACCGGTCGACATGGTGCAGCACGCAGACATTCTTCGATATGAGGAGATCCTGCGTATCTGCCGCGTCGCCGCGAAGCTGGGCATCACGAAATACAAGATCACCGGCGGCGAGCCGCTCGTGCGCAAAGACTGCACGCAGCTGATCTTGGCGCTGAAGGCGCAGCCCGGGACCGAGCAGGTCACGCTGACAACAAACGGGCTGCTGCTGCCGCAGGCTCTCGATGCGCTTGCCGGAGCCGGCGTGGACGGCATCAACATCAGCCTTGACACGACGGATAACGTATGCTACCGGCAGATCACCGGATATGCTTCCGAGGGCGCAGACGCGGTACTCCGCGCCGTGGAGGCATGCTGCCGCATGAAGATTCCCACGAAGCTCAACGCCGTGCTTCTGGAGCAAACCGCGGCGGATGCGCCCAGGCTTGCCGCCATTGCCGAAAAGCTCCCTGTAGACGTGCGGTTCATCGAGCTGATGCCCATCGGCTTCGGCACGACCATGAAGCGCGTCGCACCGGAGGCGGTCGTCGATGCACTGCGCCGCACATGGCCGGATCTGCACCCCACGGCCGAAAAGCGCGGCAACGGGCCGGCGCACTACTTTGAAAGCAGCGCGCTGCTCGGAAGGATCGGATTCATTGACGCGGTGAGCCATAAGTTCTGCTCGGAATGCAACCGCGTACGCCTGACCAGCACGGGGCAGCTCAAGCCCTGCCTGTGCTATGCAGACTCCACGGACCTGCGCCGGCTCATCCGCGGCGGCTGCACGGACGGCGAGCTGGAGCAGGTGCTTGCAGACGCCGTATACAACAAGCCGCGCGCGCACTGCTTTGACTCGGCTGCGTGCATAACAGAACATCATATCATGAGTCAAATCGGAGGGTAAAATCATGGGTAAAATCATCGCTGTGTGCACAAGCGAGCGCAAGGGTATTCAAAAGCACGATGTGCATACCGCTCATTTCTCTGTCAATTGGGGCATCGACGGCGATGCGCACGCAGGCAGGTGGCACCGTCAGGTCAGCCTGCTGAGCGCAGACAAGATCGAGGTATTCAATCAGCGCGGCGCGAACGTCGTGCCCGGCGCATTCGGCGAGAACCTCGTCGTCGACGGCTTTGACTTTCGTGCACTTCCCGTCGGGACGCTTCTGCGCTGCGGCGATGTGCTGCTGGAAATGACGCAGATCGGGAAAGAATGCCACAGCCATTGCGAGATCTACAAAAAGATGGGAGAGTGCATCATGCCGCGCGAGGGCGTGTTTGCGCGCGTCATCACCCCCGGCACGATCTCCGTCGGCGACGAAATGTCTATCGAAAAGCGCGAAGGGCACTTTCCCTGGCAGGCAGCCGTCATCACGCTCAGCGACAAGGGTGCAGCGGGCGAACGAAAAGACGAAAGCGGCCCCGCCGTTGCAAAGCGGCTGCGCGAGGCGGGCTATGCCGTCGTTGAGGAGCTTCTGATCCCCGATGATGCGGCTGCGCTCAAGCTGGAACTCGCACGCCTGTGCGATCAGCGCCGGCTGGATCTCATCCTCACGACCGGCGGAACCGGCTGCTCTACGCGTGACACCACGCCGGAGGCGACGCTGGCCGTGGCCGACAGGAACGTCCCCGGCATCGCAGAGGCCATGCGCGCTGCATCCATGAAGATCACACCGCACGCAATGATCTCCCGCGCCGTATCCGTCATCCGCGGAAAAACGCTCATCATCAACCTCCCGGGCAGCCCAAAAGCCTGCATGGAAAACATGGACGTATTCATGGACACCATCCCGCACGCAATGGGGCTGCTGCGAAACGAAGTGCACGACTGCGCAAGGAAATAACCTCTGATTTCATGCTGTCATATATAGCCGTGTTAATTCACGCTTATATAAATATTCTTTCTGAAACAAAAAAGGAGACATGACATGAAAAAGCTCATTGCGCTGCTGCTCGCGCTGACAATGGTGTTTGCCGTTGCCGCCTGCGGCTCCGGCACCGGAAAATCGACCGCCTCGGGCGACCCCGAGGAGATCATTGTCTTCGCCGCCGCTTCCATGACAGAGACTCTGAATCAGCTCAAAGAATCCTACGAGAAAGCGCACAACGTGAAGATTACCTACAGCTTCGACTCCTCCGGCACGCTAAAAACGCAGATTCAGGAGGGCGCCGCCTGTGACATTTTCATCTCCGCCGGCCAGAAGCAGATGAACCAGCTTGATATCACCGCAGACAATGCGGTCAACACCGACGGTCTGGATTTCATCGCCAGCGACACGCGCATCAACCTGCTGGAGAACAAAGTCGTCCTCGTGACCTCCGCAAACAACCCCGCCGGCATCCAGAGCTTTGACGACCTCGCCGCAAAGCTTGCCAGCGGCTCCGTTCTCATGGCAATGGGCAACAGCGACGTTCCGGTCGGCCAGTACACGCAGAAGATCCTCAACTATTACAAGCTTGACGAGACCGCGCTCGCCAACGCTGGCAAGATCACCTACGGCACGAACGTCAAAGAGGTCACCACGCAGGTCTCCGAAGGCAGCGTGGACTGCGGCATCGTCTACTGCACGGATGCTTTTTCCGCCGGCCTCACGGTCATCGACAGCGCCACCAAGGATATGTGCGGTCAGGTCATCTATTCCGCCGCGCTGCTGAAGAATTCTCAGCACAGCGAGGCTGCTCAGGCTTTCCTCGACTATCTCACCGGCGACGAGGCCATGGCGGTCTTCCAGGCAGTCGGCTTCTCCCCTGCTGCATAATTCCGTTTCACGCAAAGCAATTGGCAGTGCAGCTCTCTGCGCTGCCAATTTGGATCATTCTTGAGGATAATAGATATGAACATCGACTGGTATCCGCTCATAAACTCGCTGCGCATCGCCGCGATCAGCTGCGTGATCGTTTTCTTCACGGGCGTTTTCTTTGCATACTACGCCGCAAAGCTGCCGCGCACCATCAAGGGCATACTGGACGTGATCCTCACCCTTCCCATGGTGCTTCCGCCCACGGTATGCGGCTACTTTCTGCTGCTCGTCTTCGGCACAAAGCGCCCGTTTGGCATCTTTCTGATGCAGTTCGGCATTAAATTTGTCATGACGTGGTACGGCGGTATTCTCGCCGCCGTCGTCGTTGCCTTTCCGCTGATGTACCGAACGGCGCGCGGCGCATTCGAGAGCTTCGACAGTACGCTTTCCCAATCCGGGCAGACGCTCGGCCTCTCCAACACATATATTTTCTGGCGCATCCGCATGCCGGCCTGCCGTCAGGGAATCCTTGCCGGCACCGTGCTCGCCTTTGCGCGCGCGCTCGGCGAATATGGCGCGACCAGCATGCTCATCGGCTACACACCCGGCAAAACGGCCACGATCTCCACAACCGTGTATCAGCTCTGGCGCACAAACGACGACGCCGGCGCATTTTTCTGGGTCCTGGTCAACCTCGCCATCAGCACCGTCGTGCTACTCGCGGTCAACCTGCTCGAGAGCAAACAGAAAGCGAGCGTGAAAAAATGAGTCTGATCGTAGACATCCGGAAAAAGCTCGGAGCCTTCGAGCTGGAATCTGAATTTGAGGCTCAAAACGGCGTGACCTGTCTGCTCGGACCCTCCGGCTGCGGGAAGAGCATGACGCTCAAGTGCGTGGCCGGCATCGAAAAGCCCGACGAGGGGCACATCGAGTTGGACGGCGTTGTGCTCTACGACAGCAGGAAGGGCATCCATCTCCCGCCGCAAAAACGCCGCGTCGGCTATCTTTTTCAGAATTATGCGCTCTTTCCGAACATGACGGTGCGCCAGAACATCCTCTGCGTTATGCGCCGCGAGAAAGACAAGGCCGTGAAGGAAGAAAAGCTCAGGCAGATGGTAGATATGTTTCAGCTCAGCGGGCTTGAAAATCACCGCCCCGCCCAGCTCTCCGGCGGTCAGGCGCAGCGCACGGCACTCGCGCGCATCATGGTAAGCGACCCGCAGCTCCTGCTGCTCGACGAGCCGTTCTCCGCGCTCGACGCGCACCTCCGAGATAAGCTCATGATTGAAATGCGGGATGTGCTCGCGCGCTTCGGGCGTGAGGTGATCATGGTCACACACAACCGTGACGAGGCCTACAACATGAGCCGGGAGATCGCCGTCATGGACAGCGGCAGGCTTCTGACCATGAACAAAACGAAGGCGCTCTTCGCCGATCCGGGCAGCATTCCCGCCGCCATGCTCACCGGCTGCAAAAACATCGCCGCAGCGCAAAAGCGCGGCGAGCATGAGGTGTATGTCCCCGAATGGGGCGTCACGCTCACGACGGCGCAAAGCGTGAATGACAACCTGAAGGCCATCGGCATCCGCGCGCACTATTTCAATGCCGACACGCCCAAAAACCGTTTCCCGGTCGAGTACACGGAAGAGATGGAAGAGCCGTTTGAGTGGATCATCGAATTCCGATTCAGATCCGCCGCGGAAAATGCTCCAAGCGTATGGTGGCGTGTGACGAAAGACAAACGTCCGCAGGTTTTCCCGGACGAGCTCGGCATCGCCCCTGCAAATATACTCTTACTGTACTAAGGAGGGTTCCTCATGTCCAACATCTACGCCAAAATACTGGAAAAGGTGGAACGCGGAGAGGCCGCAACGCTGCAAACGGAGTTTTCCGGAGCGGAGGGCAGCATCCGCGAATGTCTGAGCAAATCGCTCGCCCCATATGCGCCGCAGCTCGGCGCCCGCGGGCGCCGTTTTGCGGACGTCACACTGACAGAAACCGATGGCCGCTTTACAGTCGGCGAACCGTTTTCGCCCCCGGAGCGCCTCATCATCCTCGGCGCAGGGCATATCGCGCTGCCCGTGTGTGAATTTGCAGCAAAGAGCGGCTTTGAGGTGTACGTGTGCGATGACCGCCCCGCATTTGCAAACACCGCGCGCTTTCCGCTGGCGCAGCAAGTGCTTTGCGACCGCTTTGAGCACTGCATCGGCAGACTCAAAATCACCTCTTATGACTACGTTGTCGTCATCACACGCGGACACACGCACGACGCTGACTGCCTGCGGGCAATTTTTCAGGGGACACAGCCGGCATATCTCGGGTTGATCGGTTCGCGGCGGCGTGTGCGCGGCCTCTTCGACATGCTGCTCGGCGAAGGCTGCCCGAAGGCGTATATGGACAGGATCTGCACACCCATCGGGCTGAATATCGGCGCAGTCACCCCCGGAGAGATCGCGATATCCATCCTTGCGGAGCTTGTTGCATATAAACGCCTGCCGGAGCACAGCAACGATGGCATCCGCTGCTGCAACGATTCTGACGCCGAGCTTTCCGTGATCAGATACCTCGCGGAGAATCAGGATCCCAAAGCGGTCGTCACCGTCATCGAGACCAAAGGCTCCACCCCACGCGAAGCAGGCGCCAAAATGGCCGTCAGCCCCCGCGGTGAGGTCACCGGCAGCATCGGCGGCGGATGCAGCGAGGGTGCCGTCATCCGCGACGCCGTTGACATCATCGGCACCGGCCGCTATCAGCTTGTCGACATCGACCTGACCGGTGAGGTGGCGGAATCGGACGGCATGGTCTGCGGCGGGACCATGAAGGTGCTGATCGAAGACGGAACGGTAACGTGATATGCGCTTCATTTATGCAGACAACGCCGCAACAACGCGGCTGTCAGACACGGCGCTCAAGGCGATGCTGCCGTATCTGCGTGAGGAATACGGCAATGCATCCACGCTCTATAAGCTCGGACGCAGCGCACACAACGCCGTCGCGTCCGCACGCCGCACATTTGCCGACGGCATTCAGGCAATACCGGCAGAGATCTTCTTCACCTCCGGCGGCACCGAGAGCGACAACTGGGCGATCAAGGGCACCGCGCATCGGCTTGCCCGGCTCGGAAAACGCCACATCGTCACAGATAATATCGAGCATCACGCGGTGCTCAACAGCGTCAGCGCACTCGCCCGCGAAGGCTTTGAGATCACATATGTCAAAGCGGACGCGGACGGAGTCGTTCCCCCGCAGGCCGTCCGGGCCGCCATACGGCCGGATACGGCGCTCGTATCCGTCATGTTCGCAAACAACGAGCTCGGAACGATCCAGCCGGTCGCCGAGATCGGCCGCATCTGTCACGACGCGGGCGTGCTGTTTCACTGTGACGCCGTTCAGGCCGCCGGTATCCTGCCCATCAACGTGCAGGCAATGAACATCGATCTGCTGTCCATATCCGCCCACAAGTTCCACGGTGCGAAAGGCGTCGGCGTCCTGTACGCCCGGCGCGGCTGTGTTCCGGAGGTATATATTGACGGCGGAGAACAGGAATACCACCATCGCGCCGGCACGGAAAATGTCGCTGGCATCGTCGGCGCGGCAGCAGCGTTCGCCGAGGCACTCGGCGAACGCGAGCACAAGGCCGCACGGCTTGCGCAAATGCGCGACGAGATCCAGGCGGGGCTTCTGAAAATACCGGGGGCCGTGGTCAACGGTGCGAACGCGGCGCGCCTGCCGGGGACACTGAATATGTCCTTTTCCGGCGTGGATGGGCAGTCGCTCATTTTTGCGCTTGACTCAAACGGGATTGCCGCCTCCAGCGGCTCGGCGTGCGCCTCCGGATCGATCAGCCCAAGCCATGTTCTTCTGGCTCTCGGGCTGCCATATTCTCTTGCCCACGGCTCTCTCAGGATCAGTCTCGGCAGGTACAACACGAGCGACGAAGTAAACACGGTCATTCAGACCGTGACCAGAGTAATAACGGAAATGAGGGCGTAATACCATGCAGGATTTTACACATTTCAACAGCCAGGGGCGCGCAAAAATGGTGGATGTCGGTGAAAAACCCGTAACCGTTCGCACTGCGGTCGCCGCCGGACGCGTAACCGTCAGCAGCAGCACATTCGCCCTGATCAGAAGCGGAGGCATGAAAAAGGGCGATGTTCTGGCGACGGCGCAGATCGCCGGCATCATGGCCGCCAAGCACACACCGGATATCATTCCCATGTGCCATCCGATCCTGATCGACAGCATTGACATCCGGCTTACGCTGAACGAAGCCTGCTGCTGCGTTGACATCGTCTCCGAAGTCTCCTGCACAGGGCACACCGGCGTAGAAATGGAAGCGCTCACCGCAGCGAGTGCCGCCGCCCTCACCGTTTACGACATGTGCAAAGCCGTGCAGAAGGATATCGTGATATCCGACATTCGGCTCCTGAAAAAGACCGGCGGCGTCCACGGCGATTTCACCGCCGAATGACGCAGGCAGAGCGAACCCCCCCGTTTCCATCCGTCTGCACGGGATCATCTTGCCCCTGCAATCCAAATAACAATTGATATATGAAGTCTTCTCTGGTGCAGTTAGATTGTATCCTCGGTTCTTATCGACCAAGAGCCGAAACCGACAGCGCAGGGGGAGATGCTACATGAAAAAAGCAATACATTGTCTTTCCGGAGGAATACACGTGCCGGGAGCTGAACGCGCGGTATCGGGAAATCCCGTTAAAAGACACGACCTCGCGCCTTCTGCGCAAATATTTCAATGCGATGGCAAACCTCTACGGCATTATCCCGCTGCACAAGGCGAAGGAGAGCCTCTTCTCCCTCAGCCCGAAGCTGGTAACGGAGGATGAATTTCTTGCCTTTGCAGAGATCGCCCGTCATGAGTGCGAGGGCTACTACATTCTGGGCGGGGATGAGCTTTACACAAATGTCAGGCACACAAAGCCCCTCGACCGCGAGATCATTGATGTCATACTGATGGATACGTCCACCGATCTTTACATAGAGACAAAGCGCAGCCAGCAGGATAAGCCCTATTATGTGCCGGACAAAAAGCATTTGCTGGAATACAGTGATCCCTTCTACTGCGAGGACACACCGGAAACGTGCAGACTGCGGTCATTCCTGAAAGAACGCTGCGGCCTGAGCAACGAACGTGAGGCCATTGTGTTTGACAAGCTGCTGTTCGATATCCGTTCGGCTGTCTCCCGGCTGCCGGATGCTTTCGGGACGCTGGAAAAGCTGGGTGTCCGGCTCAAATCCCGGCGGGATGCAGAGCGGTTTTCGCCCTGTACAGCGCATTTCACAATACGACGCGAATGCCCCGCAACCGCTTCCGTGCATCTATGCCCCGTCCCGGCGGACGCTCGTCCGCCGGGACGAGGAAATCTTTCAAAGAACCTCGCAGCCTTTTGCCGCCGGCGGCTTGGCTTCGCATTTTTTCTTACCAAACGGTAGATAAAACCTTGACATTCCATTTTCTCCGTGCTACTTTAGAATTACCAACTGGTCAATATTGGCCTCGCGGTAATTTTTGCTTAGGAGGATCACTATGTCGGAAGCTCAAGAAAAAACGGTGAAGCTGCTCGATAGCAAGCTCGACGCAGCCGTCATCAAAACCGTCACCACCTGCGCGATCGTCATGATCGTCGCCGTGCTGATCCACGACGGGGATCACATCCGTCAGGCGCTCAACTGGGGCTACTCCATTCCGCTCTCGCTCTGGGTGCTGAATCTCACGGTATACGTGCTGCCGGTCGTGACGCTGTTTCTGGCCAGGAGCGGCCGCCCGTCCGCGACGCTGGTGGGCGCGGTCGCTGGTGTGTTCACGACGGCGTCGTTTCTCATCCTGCACCTCTGCGGCTCGTTCACGGGCAACTGGGGCGTGTGGAACTACTCGTACTTTGCGCTGATCAAGGGCGTCACGTATAACGGCGTGTTCTATCAGGGCGTGGACTGGCTGAGCTGGGTGCTGCTGTTCCACATTCCGGTGTGCTGCCTGCCGTGCTCGTGGGTGTGCTTCAAGCAGTACCTGAAGCTGAAACACGATGCAGCCAAGTGACATCTCCGTCTCGTGTCCCGCCTGCGGCGACGCCGAGAGTGAGATCGGCGGCCGGCTGCGGCTGTTAAGGACGCTCTGCATCAGCGCCCTTCTGACGATGCCCCTGTTTTGGAATCTGCACCCGCTGATCCAGCTTGCGATCGCGTCCGTGCTCCAGTTCTGGCCGGGCGCATATTTCTACAAGGGCGCGTACAGGGCGCTGCGGCAGGGCGTGCTCGGCATGGACTTTCTGGTCGCCGTGTCGACGACCGTAATCTATCTGCACAGCGCCTGCATCGCACTGACCGTGCACCACGACGTGAAGCTGTACTTCCTCTCCGAGGGTGGGCTGCTGTCGCTGATCCTGTTCGGCAAGTATATGGAGTGCACCTCGCGCTGCGAAGCCTCGGAAGCGATCCGAAAGCTGATCCGCCTCCAGCCGGAGACGGCGAACGTGCTGCGCGGCGGCACGGTACAGACCGTCGATATCCGCACGCTGACGCCCGACGATATCGTGCAGGTCCGCAGCGGTGAGCGCGTGCCGATCGACGGCGCCGTGCTGAGCGGAACGTGCACGGTCGACGAATCCATGCTCACAGGAGAGAGCGAGCTGATCCCGAAATGTGCGGGCGCGCACATGTACTGCGGCACGCTCTGCCGGGAGGGCGATGTGACGCTCTCGTGCACGGCAGTCTCCGGGCAGACCGTGCTCGCGCAGATCATCGCCATCGTCAGCGCCGCGCAGTCGGAAAAAGCACCCATCGCGCGGCTGGCCGACAAGATCGCGACCGTGTTCGTGCCCGTGGTCATTCTGGTCGCGGCCGGCATCTTCTGCCTGCGCTACTTCGTGCTCGACGCCGGAAACCTGCGCTCGGCGCTCAACTGCGTCTGCTCCACGCTCGTGATCGCCTGTCCCTGCGCGCTGGGGCTGGCCACGCCGACCTCGATCATGACCGGCTCCGGCCGCGCAGCGGAGCTCGGCGTGCTGTTTCGCGGCGGCGAGCAGCTGGAGACGGCCTACAAGACCGACACCGTCGTGTTCGACAAGACCGGCACACTGACGCTCGGCCTCACCGACGGCGCCGAGCAGCTGCGCCCGGGCGCGGCCGAGGCCGTCCGCGCGCTCAGGGACCGCGGCATGGAGCTGTGGATGATCAGCGGCGACAAGCGGGAGAAGGCCGAGCGGATCGCCGGGATGCTGGGCATCGAAAACGTGCTCTGCGAGGTCAGGCCCGCCGACAAATCGGACGCAGTCAAGGCGCTGCAGGCGCGCGGAAAGCACGTGTGCTTCGTCGGTGACGGCATCAACGACTCCCCGGCACTGGCGTGCGCCGATATCGGCGTCGCGCTCGGCTGCGGCGCGGACATCGCCATTTCAACGGCAGACGTGATGATCGTCAGCAGCAGCATGCAAAGCGTGCAGACGGTATTCGACATCTCTGCCGCGACCATGAAAAACGTGCGCCAGAACCTGATCTGGGCAGCCGTCTACAACGTCATCTGCATCCCGCTCGCGGCATCCGGCATCATCAACCCATCCATTGCCGCGGCCGCGATGGCGCTGAGCTCCAACGGCGTATTGCTGAACGCATTGAGGTTGAAAAAATATGAGCCATGAAGTATTTGACCGCAAGGTCGACGGTATGATCTGCCCGCAGTGCGAGGACGAGATCGCGCACAAGCTGCTGCACACGCGCGGCATCCTCTCCTGCACGGCCAGCTACCGCAAGAGCACCGTCACGGTGGACTTTGACCCGGACATCCTCTCCGCGGAGGACATCGGGCGCATCCTCGCCGCGACCGGCTACCCCGTCGGCGACGGCCGCAGCGGGCGGCGCGCCGACGCGATCGCGCTCGTGCTCGTTGCGTGCCTGTATTTTGCCGTCCCCGCCTTGACCGGGCTCGTCCGCACGCCGAGCGCGGAGCGCGGCGTCGGCTTCGGTGCGCTCTTTGTTATCGGCCTGCTCACAGGCGTGCACTGCATCGGCATGTGCGGCGGCATCCTGCTCGCACAGGGCAATGCGCTGCTCTATAACGGCGGCCGCCTGCTGAGCTACACGCTGATGGGCGCCGTCTTCGGCGCGCTCGGAAAATACATCAGCTACGATCTGCAGGTCAGGAGTATGCTCCTGACCTGCAGCGGGCTGCTCGTGGTGCTCATCGGGCTCAGGATGTGGGGCGTGCCGTTTCTGCGCCGGATCAGCCCCGAGCTGACCAAGCCCTGCCGCTTCCGGGGCAAGGCATTCGCCGTCGGTCTGCTGACCGGTCTGATGCCGTGCGGTGCGCTGTCGTCGATGTGGATCTTTGCCGCCTCGTCCGGATCGTGGGCAAGCGGCGCGGTGAGCATGCTCGCCTTCGGCGCGGGCACGTGCGTCTTCATGCTGCTGTTCGGCCTGCTCGGGGTGTTCCTCCCGAAGCGGTACAACAAATATCTGCTCAAGGGCAGCACGATCCTCATCGTCGCCCTCGGTCTGAGCCTGATGACCAAAGGCATCCGTCTGCTTGCCTGACGGCAAGCACAAGCGGCGCAAACTTCCGTGCGCCGGAAAGCCTCGCAGCGTTTCCGCCGGAGCAGCGAAAGAAAAAGGTCTCCTTTTTGAAAAAAGCACAAGCGGCGCGTCCGGTTTCGGACGCGCCGCTTGGTTTTTCAGATTTTCCGGGGGATCATTTTCCCGCCTCGGTCTCGCAGTACAGGCAGCGGTAGACGCGCCGCTCCCGATCCGTCAGCACGAACTCCTGCGGCAGCTCGCGCTCGGTCGAGGTGATGCAGCGCGGGTTTTTGCACCGCAGCACGCCGCGGATGCGCTCGGGCAGCTTGAGCGTGCGCTTTTCCTGCAGCTCGCCGCCGCGGATGATGTTGACCGTGATGCTCGGATCGACGTAGCCGATCAGATCCCAGTCGAGCTCCATCTCGCCGTCGATCTTGATGATGTCCTTGCGGCCGAGCTTGCCGCTGGTGACGTTTTTGAGGATGGCAACGGTGCAGGCGAGCTTGTCCAGACCGAGGATCTGGTAGAGCTCCATGGCCTTGCCGGCCGTGATGTGGTCGATGACGATCCCGTTTTGAATCGAATCAATAAGCATAACGTTTCTCCTCCCGTCAGTCGATGCCCAGCAGCTTGAGCATGAGCGCCATGCGGATATAGCGGCCGTTTTTCACCTGCTTGAAGTAGCAGGCGCGCGGATCGTTGTCCACGGCGGCGGCGATCTCGTTGACGCGCGGCAGCGGGTGCAGGATGCTCATGTCGGGCTTGGCGGTCTCAAGCTTATCCGGCGTGAGGATATAGCTGTCGCGCAGGCGGAGGTAGTCCTCCTCGTTGAAAAAGCGCTCGCGCTGCACGCGGGTCATATACAGCACGTCCAGCTCCGGCATCACGGCCTCGAGCGACGTGGACTGCGTATAGGGAACGCCGGGCTTTTTGAGGTACTCCTCCTTCACGTAGCGCGGGAGCTTGAGCTCCTCCGGGGAGATGAGCACGAAGCGGATGCCCGTGCAGCGGCTCATGGCGGCGACGAGCGAGTGCACCGTGCGGCCAAACTTCAGGTCGCCGCACAGGCCGATCGTCAGGCCGTCCAGCCGCCCCTTTTCGCGGTAGATGGTCATGAGATCGGCCAGCGTCTGCGTGGGGTGGTTGTGTCCGCCGTCGCCCGCGTTGATGACCGGGACCTGCGCGTGCATGGACGCGACCAGCGGCGCGCCCTCCTTGGGATGGCGCATGGCGATGATGTCGCTGTAGCAGCTGACGACGCGCACGGTATCCGCGACGGTCTCGCCCTTGGACGCGGACGAGCTCTCCGCCGAGGCGACGCCGAGCACCTTGCCGCCGAGCGAGAGCATCGCGCTCTCAAAGCTCAGGCGCGTGCGCGTGGACGGCTCGAAAAACAGCGTGGCGAGGATCTTCCCATCGCACTTGTGGGCATATTCCTCAGGGTGCTCCATGATCGCGCAGGCGGTGTCGATGAGCTCCATGATCTCCTGCGGGGTCAGCTGCATAATGTCGATCAGATGCTTCATATCACGCCTGACTTTCTGCCCGGATCCAGCTCTCGTCGGAGGGGTTTTCGCGGAAGGCGAGCAGACGCGCAACGTCCGCCTCGCTGATGTAGCCCTCCTGTGCACCCGTGCTGGCGACGGTGTCCAGATCCGTAAGGCTCACGTTTCTGACCTGCGCCGCGGCGAGCCGCTCCACGCCCTTTTTCATGCCGTAGGTGAAGATGCTCACGACGCCGAGCACCTCCGCGCCGGCTTCACGCAGCGCGTCCACCGCGTCGAGCACGCTGCCGCCGGTGGAGATCAGATCCTCGACGACCACGACCTTCTGCCTCGGGACGAGCTTGCCCTCGATGCGGTTCTGGCGGCCGTGATCCTTGCTGCTCGAGCGGACATAGCCCATCGGCAGGCCGAGCAGATGCGCGGCGATGGCGGCGTGGGCGATGCCGGCCGTGGCCGTGCCCATGAGCACCTGCGCCTGCGGATACTCGCGCCTGACCGTCTCGGCAATGGCGCGCTCGACCAGGTCACGCGCCTCGGGCGCGGTCAGGATGAGGCGGTTGTCGCAGTAGATGGGGCTCTTGATGCCGCTGGCCCACGTGAACGGCTCCTGCGGGCGCAGGAACACCGCCTCAATCGAGAGCAGACTGCGCGCAACTTCGTGTTTGATATCCATAGCAGTTCCTCCTGTTGAAAAAGTCTCTGATCCGGCGCTCAGCCGACGAACGCGGCCACGCACCGGCGATAGGCGGCGACGGGATCGTCCGCCTGCGTGATCGGGCGGCCGACAACGATGTAGTCCGAGCCGATCTCCCGGGCGCGCTCCGGCGTCGTGACGCGCTTCTGGTCGCCGCTCTCCCCGTCGGCAAAGCGCACGCCGGGCGTCACGGTCAGAAAGTCCGCGCCGCAGCGCGCATGGATGCTGCCCGCCTCCAGCGGGGAGCAGACCACGCCGTCAAGCCCGGCATCGCGCGCATTGCGCGCATAGTGCAGCACGACCTCGTCGATGGGCGCGTGGATGAGCAGTTCCTGCTCCATACGCTCCTGATCCGTGGAGGTCAGCTGCGTCACGGCGATGAGCAGCGGGCGCGTGCCGTCCGGCCGGGTCAGCCCCTCGAGCGCGGCGCGCATCATGGCCTTCGTGCCGGCAGCGTGGAGGTTGATGATATCCACATCCAGCGCCGAGAGCGCGGCCATCGCCTTTTTGACCGTGTTCGGGATGTCGTGCAGCTTGAGGTCGAGAAAGATCTTGTGACCGCGTGCGCGGATCTGGCGCACGATATCCGGCCCTTCGGCATAAAACAGCTCCATGCCGATCTTCACAAACGGCTTCTCATCCTGAAAACGGTCGAGAAACGCGAGCGTCTTTTCCCGGCTGTCAAAATCCAGCGCGATGATAACGTCCTTACCCATGATGTGCTCCTCCTATGATGTCTCTGAGATCGTCGATGCCGAAGCGCGCCATCGCGTCCGGCAGAGTTTCAATGATGTGCTTGCAGGCATACGGCTCGACCAGGTTTGCCGCGCCCACGCCGACCGCCGTCGCGCCCGCGAGCATCAGCTCCAGAACGTCCTGCGCGTTCGTCACGCCGCCCATGCCCACGATGGGGATGCACACCGCCTCGTACACCTGATAGACCATGCGCACGGCCAGCGGGAACATACCGGGACCGGACATACCGCCGGTCCGGTTGGCCAGCAGCGGGCGGCGGCGCGCAAGGTCGATGCGCATACCCGGCAGGGTGTTGATGAGGCTCACGCCGTCCGCACCCGCGTCCTCGCAGGCTCTGGCGACCGCGGCAATGTCCGCCGCCGTCGGCGAGAGCTTGAGAATGATCGGCTTTTTCGTCACGGCGCGCACCGCGCGCGTCACCTCGGCGGCCGCCGACGGCTCCGCGCCGAAGGCAGCGCCGCCGCCGTGGACGTTCGGGCAGGAGATGTTGACCTCCAGCCAGCCGACCTGCGGCTGCGCGTCAAGCCTGGCGCAGACCTCGGCATATTCTTCCGCGCTGAAGCCGCTCACATTCGCCATGACCGGCTTGTGAAACACCTTTTTCAGCTCCGGAAGCTCGTGCGCGATGACCGCGTCCACGCCGGGGTTCTGCAGTCCCACCGCGTTGAGCATGCCGCCGGCATACTCGGCGATGCGCGGCGTGGGGTTGCCGAAGCGCGGCGCGCGCGTCGTCCCCTTGAAGGAGAACGTGCCAAGCATATTGATGTCATACAGCTGCGCAAACTCCTGCCCGTAGCCAAACGTGCCGCTGGCCGGGATGATGGGGTTTTCCAGCTCGATCCCGCAGAGCGTTACGGCTGTTGCGGCCATAGGATCTCCTCCTTTGTGAACACGGGCCCGTCCTTGCAGACGCGCTTGCTGCCGTGCGTCGTTTCGCAGGTGCAGCCCATGCACGCGCCGAAGCCGCAGCCCATGCGCGCCTCAAGGCTCAGCTGCCCGTCGAGCGGCGTCGCGCTGCACAGCGCCTGCAGCATGGGCATCGGCCCGCAGGCGTACACATAGGTGCCGCCCTCGGGCAGCGCGTCGGTCACGAAGCCGCGCGCGCCCATGGTGCCGTCCTCGGTCACGACCGTGACGGGGATACCGAGCGCACAAAACGCATCGGCAAGCAGCACCTCTGCCGCCGTGCAAAAGCCGAGCACGGCCAGCGGACTGCACCCCTCGGCCACGAGCTGCTGCGCCAGACCGTACAGCGGGGACGCGCCCACGCCGCCGCCGACCAGCAGCGGCCGCGCACCGGCGGGTGCGGTGTCAAAGCCGTTGCCGAGACCGACCAGCAGATCCAGCTCCGTGCCCGGCGTCAGCGTGCTCAGCTGCGCCGTGCCTGCGCCCGCCACCTTGTAATACAGCGTCAGCGCGCCGTCACTCCAGCTGCACACCGACACGGGGCGGCGCAGAAAATATCCGGCGAGCCGGATGTCCACGAACTGCCCCGGCGCGGTGATCGCGGCGGTGTCCCCCGCGAGACGCAGACGATACGTCTCGCGGGCGACGGGCGCGTTTTCCGCAATGGTGAAAACTCTCTGCTGCATGGCTTACTCCGCGTGGATCGTGGACACGGCCAGCGTCGTCTCCTCGAGCACGTCGAGCAGCACGCGCACCGTATCGAGCGAGGTAAAGACGGTCACGCCGTTTTCCACCGCGCAGCGCCGGATCGCGGCGCCGTCCTGCGCGTGGACGCTCGAATGGATGGAGCGGGTGTTGATGATGTAGCTGACGTAGCCGCTGCGGATGGAATCGAGGATCTCATGGCTGCCGTCGCTGATCTTGCCGCGCACGCGCGTGCGGATGCCGAAGGACTTGAGGTAGGCAGCCGTACCGGCGGTCGCCTCGATGTTAAAGCCCATCTCATAGAACCGGCGCACGAGCGGCAGGCCCTCGGGCTTGTCCTCATCGGCCAGCGTCACGAACACGGTGCCGTAGTTCTGCACGTTCATGCCGGAGGCCTGCAGCGCCTTGTACATGGCGCGCGAGAGCTTCTTGTCGTAGCCGATGGCCTCGCCCGTGGACTTCATCTCCGGGGAGAGGTAGGCGTCCAGCCCGTGGAGCTTGGCGAAAGAGAACACCGGCGCCTTGACATAGCAGCGCTCTTTTTCCGGCGGATACAGGTCGAAGATGCCCTGCTCCTTGAGGCTCGTGCCGAGGATGACGTTCGTTGCGATGTCTGCGAGCTGATAGCCCGTGGCCTTCGACAGGAACGGCACCGTGCGCGACGAGCGGGGGTTGACCTCGATGATGTAGACATGGTCGCTCTTATCGACGATGAACTGGATGTTATACAGGCCGACGATGCCGATGCCCAAACCGAGCTTCTTGGCATAGGTCAGGATCGTGCCCTTGACCTTGTCGGAGATGGAAAACGGCGGGTAGACGCTGATGGAGTCGCCGGAATGGACACCGGTGCGCTCGACCAGCTCCATGATGCCGGGCACGAACACATCTCTGCCGTCGCAGATGGCGTCGACCTCGACCTCGCGGCCGGAGATGTACTTGTCGACCAGCACGGGCTTGCCCTCGCCGGTGCGCACGGCATTCTGCAGGTAGTGGCGCAGCATCTCGTCGTCGGCCACGATCTCCATGGCGCGGCCGCCCAGCACGAACGACGGACGCACCAGCACCGGATAGCCCACCGTGTGCGCAGCCTTGAGACCGTCGTCCAGATTCGTCACCGCCGCGCCCATCGGCTGCGGGATGTTCAGCTCGAGCAGCAGCTTTTCAAAGCAGTCGCGGTTTTCCGCGCGCTCGATCGCGGCACAGTCCGTGCCGATGATCTGCACGCCGCGCGTCATGAGCGGCTGCGCCAGATTGATGGCCGTCTGGCCGCCGAGACTGGCGATCACCTGATCGGCCTGCTCCTCGTGCAGGATGTTCATGACATCCTCGGGCGTGAGGGGCTCGAAATACAGCTTATCGGCGGTCGTGTAATCGGTGGAGACCGTCTCGGGGTTGTTGTTGATGATGATGGCCTCGTAGCCCGCGCGCCGGATGGTCTGCACCGCGTGGACGGTGGAGTAGTCAAACTCCACGCCCTGACCGATGCGGATCGGGCCTGCGCCGAGCACGACGACCTTCTTCTTGTCCGAGCGGCGCGCCTCGCTCTTTGCGCCGGGGGCATAGGTGGAGTAGAAATAGGGGATGTAAGCGCCGGTGTGACTGGTGTCCACCATCTTGTAGGCGGGGTAGAGCCCCAGCTGCACGCGCTGGGCATACACATCCTCCTCGCGCACGCCCCAGAGCCGCGCGATGTAGGGGTCGCAGAAGCCCATCTGCTTGGCCTGCTTGAGCGTCTCTCCGTCGCCCTTGTGCGTGCAGAGCGTCTGCTCCATGTCCACGATGCCGCGAATGGTCTCGAGGAAGAACGGCGTGATCATCGTCAGCGCAGCGACCTCGTCCACGCTCGCGCCCAGACGCAGCAGCTGCGCGACGGCAAAGAGCCCGTCATCGCGGAACTGGCGCAGGTACTCGGTCAGCTCCGCCTTGGTCATGTTCTGGAACTTCGGCAGCCAGAGGTGCTGCGCGCCGATCTCCAGCGAGCGCACGGACTTGAGCAGGCACTCCTCGAGCGTGCTGCCGATGCCCATGACCTCGCCCGTGGCCTTCATCTGCGTGCCGAGCGTGTTGGCGGCGGTCGAGAACTTATCGAACGGGAAGCGCGGCAGCTTTGCGACCACGTAGTCCAGCGACGGCTCGAACGCGGCCGTCGTGTTGGCGACGGCGATCTCGTCGAGGTTCATGCCGACGGCGACCTTCGCCGTGACGCGCGCAATGGGATAGCCGCTGGCCTTGCTCGCCAGCGCCGACGAGCGGGAGACGCGGGGGTTGATCTCGATGAGGAAGTACTCCGAGGTCTTGGGGTTGAGCGCAAACTGCACATTGCAGCCGCCCTGGATCTTCAGCGTGCGGATGATCTTGATCGCGCTGTCGTTGAGCATCTTCATGTCATGGTCGCTGAGCGTCATGATCGGCGCGACGACGGCGGAGTCGCCGGTGTGCACGCCCACGGGGTCGATGTTCTCCATGCCGCAGATGGTGATGGCGCGGTCGGACGCGTCGCGCATGACCTCAAACTCGATCTCCTTATAGCCCTTGACGCTCTTTTCGATCAGCACCTGATGGATGGGCGAGAGCTTGAACGCCTGCATGCCCAGCTCGACGAGCTGCGCCTCATCGTCGGCAAAGCCGCCGCCCGTGCCGCCGAGCGTGAACGCCGGGCGCAGCACGACCGGGTAGCCGATGGCCGCGGCCGCAGCCTTGGCCTCCTCGAGGTTGTAGGTGATCTGCGACGGGATGACCGGCTCGCCGATGCTCTGGCAGAGCTCCTTGAACTGCTCGCGGTCCTCGGCGCGGCGGATGCTGTCGCTGTCCGTGCCGAGAAGTTCGACCTGGCACTCCTTGAGCACGCCTTTCTGCTCGAGCTGCATCGCCAGATTCAGGCCGGTCTGACCGCCGATGCCCGGGACGATCGCGTCCGGACGCTCCTTGCGCAGGATACGCGCCACATACTCCAGCGTCAGCGGCTCCATGTACACCTTGTCCGCGACGGAGGTATCCGTCATGATCGTGGCAGGGTTGGAGTTGACGAGGATGACCTCGTATCCCTCTTCCTTGAGCGACAGGCACGCCTGCGTGCCGGCATAGTCAAACTCAGCGGCCTGGCCGATGACGATCGGGCCGGAGCCGATGATCATAATTTTCTTCAGATCCGTTCTCTTGGGCATGTGATTTCCTCCTCAGTACGTAAAAAAGTTCTGTATGTGATGTATTTTTATATGTAGGTGTAAGGCGCTCAGTCCTGCGCGTCCTGCCAGACGACGGTGCCGCCGCAGACGTTGCGCACGCACCGCCCGTAGACCGGCTGTCCGGCGAAGGGCGTGCTCTTTCCCATGGAGCAAAACTGCGCCGGGTCGATGCGGTACTCCGTGTTCAGATCCCAGACGGCGTAATCGTCCGCGCGCAGCGGGAAGCCGAAGCGCTTTCTGGGATTGACCGCCATGAGCTCCACGAGCTTGTCGAGCGTCAGCACGCCGGTGCGCACAAGGTGGGTGTAGAGCACGGGGAACGCCGTCTCAAGGCCGACGATGCCCATGGCGCTCCCGGCAAGACCCCTGGCCTTTTCCTGCGCGCTGTGCGGCGCGTGGTCGGTCGCGATCATATCCACCGTGCCGTCGAGGATGCCCTCGATGAGCGCCTGCCGGTCGGCCTGCGTGCGCAGGGGCGGATTCATCTTGAAGCTGCCGTCCTCGCGCAGGTCGTCCTCGGTCAGCACGAGGTAGTGCGGTGCGGTCTCGCAGGTGACGTCCAGCCCCTGCGCCTTCGCCCGCCGGATAAGCGCCACGCTCTCCTTGGTGGACACGTGGCACATATGGTAGGCGCAGCCTGTCTCGCGCACCAGCTCCAGATCGCGCTCCAGCTGCCGCCACTCACTCTCGCTGCTGATGCCCTTGTGCCCATGGGCGCGGGCATACGCGCCGTCGTGGATATAGCCGCCGTGCAGGAGGGTGTTGTCCTCGCAGTGCGCGGCGATGAGCTTGCCGAGACTTGCCGCCTTGCGCATTGCCGCGCGCATCACATCCGCATCCTGCACGCCGCTGCCGTCGTCGGAAAAGCCGGCGACATAGGGCGCGAGCTGCTCCATGTCCGCAAGCTCCCTGCCGCCGCGGTGCGCGGTGATCGCGCCGTAGGGCGTCACGTCAATGACCGCATCCGTGCGGATGCGCTCCAGCTGGGGGGCAAGCGTCTGCAAACTGTCCGGTGCCGGATCCAGATTGGGCATGGCGCACACGCGGCAGTACCCGCCGTGCGCCGCAGCAAGCGTGCCGGACGAAATGGTCTCCTTATAAGAAAAACCCGGCTCACGGAGATGTACATGCACATCTACGAAACCAGGTAATACCACGAAAGAAGAAATATCAAGTTCGTCACCGGCAATGCTGCCGCTGCCAAGAAAAACAGAATCACGGTTGCCGGAAAAAAGATCCCACCCAAATGCCTGCATATTCTCTGCGGCCGCAACCATTTTTCCTCGCCTCATTTCTGCCGAATCGCAAATTTTTGATATAATATCACAAAAACGCCCGATCTGTCAACAAATCCGGCGGCTTTGCGCGCCGTCTTTTTGCACGAAAAATTCCGTCATTTTCCGCCCCGCGTTGACACGCAAACCGGCGCACAATGCAGCGCCGGAAAACCGGCTGCAAACAGACTCAGCGGCGCGCCCGAAATGGGCGCGCCGCCTTTGCTTTGCGTAAATGAAAGAAGGGAGAAGGATGTATTCTGCGGGGGATCAGTCCTCGAGCTGGGCCGCGACGTTGGACGCGTCGTACTCGCGCTCCTTGATCGGCAGCGTTGCCAGCGAGCAGAGCACGTAGGAAATCGTGACCGTGGCGATGGCCACCGAGATCATGTTCATATCGACCAGCTTGCCCATGAGGATGGGGGCGACAAACGCGCCCAGACGGCCGATGTTGAACGTAAAGCCGACGCCGGTGCTGCGCAGGTGCGTCGGGAAGCACTCGCCGATGAACGTCGCGTGGATGCCGGTGGGCATGCCGTAGCAGACGCCGTAGAGCAGCATGAGCACGAGGATATTGCTGCTGTTGGCCCAGAAGGCCAGGCACAGGCCGAAGATCGCCGTGCCGATGGTGCCGATGAGGAAGAGCTTCTTGCGGCCGATCTTGTCGGCGATCTTGCCGCCGCCGGCCGTGCCGATGATCATGGCGATGTAACCGGCTGCGGTGATCCAGCCGCCGGACTGCATACCGACCTGACCCTGCACGTAGTTGGGCAGCCAGGTGATCAGGCCATAATAGCCATAGAAGTAGAGGATCATGGAAATGGACCAGATGATGAAGGACTTGCGCATACGCGGGTGCGCCCAGATCTCGGCATAGGCGTTGACCTTTTTGCCCTCAGCCTGATCGCGCTTGTCGCGGTTGGCCTTGGCGGCGGTGAACGAGGGGGCGTCCTTCATGCCGAAGATCATGAAGATGACGAAGATGATGGGCAGCGCGCAGATGCGGAAGCACCAGCGCCAGCCGATGCTGGGCAGCGCGAACGCCGACATGGCGCAGCAGACGACATAGCCGAAGTTCCACACGGAGGTGGCGACGCCGCTCATGAAGCCGCGCTTATTGGTGGGCACGAATTCGCCGATGAGGATGGAGGCGATGTAGTAGCAGCCGCCGAGGCCGACGCCGGTGATAAAGCGCAGCAGGCCGAAGATGGAGTAAGACTGCAGCAGTGAGGTCGCAAACACGGCCAGCGTTGCCAGAATGACGTCGACGATCAGGATGTTTTTGCGTCCGAAGCGGTCGGCAAGGTAGCCGGCCACCATGCCGCCGAGCATCTGACCCATAAAGGTATAGGTACCGAGTGAGCCCGCCTGCACTGCCGTGAGCGCGAGGTCGGTTCGAATGGTCGAGATGCAGACAGAGTACATCATGGTCGCCAGACCGGCGGTCAGCATGGAAACGAAGGACCCGAGCAGCGCATTGCGCGAGTACTTCTTGAGTTCAAGTTCTGTCATGGTTTTCTGTTTCCTCTCTAAATGGATTCAATGATAGATGTTGTACGTACCTTCTTTGTGCATCTGCGCACGCGGCGCTGCGGCCGCATAGCCGACGATGGCGATGCCCCAGCACACGTGCGTGTCCGGCACGCCGAATGCACGCAGGACGGGGCGCACGCGCGCGTCGTCGCAGATGTCGCGGGCCTGATTGATCCAGCACGAGCCGATGCCCATGTCGGTTGCCCGCAGGAAAATGTTTTCGAGCATGCAGCCGACTTCCAGCTTCTGATTGTCGTTGCCGCGCTCGACACAGGCGAGGATCGCAGCCGCCGGCGCATACATATTATATCCGGGGCGGCCGAGCACCTCGGCAAACACGCGCGCGAGCTTCTGCACGTTCTCGTGTCCGGCGATCACGCACAGATGCCGTGCATGATCGTGAAATGCCCACGGCGCCGCAAGCCCGGCGCGAACCAGCTCGGTGAGCTGCTCGTCGCTCAGCTCCGCGTCCGTGAAGGCGCGGATGCTGGCGCGGGAATACAGAATTTCCTGAAAATCAGCCATGGTTCATTCCTCCGCTGTGCCAAGTGCTTTTTGCTGTTTTTCCGCCGCTCTGAGCGCGAGATACTGCTTGCGGTACGGCCCTTTGAACAGGCCGACGAGCAGGATCACCATCGCCGCAGCGCCGAAGCCGATGATGAGCTTCCACGCGAGACCGAACGACGCCGCCGACCCGTCGGAGATGATGCCGCCGAGCAGCATGGGAACGCAGACGTTGCCAATCATCATTGCGCCGGCATACGAGCCGATGATCTCATCATAATACTTGCGGCCGAAGGCCTCGGGGATCAGGTAGGGTGCGGTCGCGTTGTCGAGCGGGCCGTTCATGCCGCACAGGATAACCGTGACGAGCAGCAGCGCAAACGAGCCGGTATTGTTCATGAGCACGATCGCGCAGGCGTAGCCGACGATGGACACGACGTGCATCAGCACGACCATCTTCACGCTGCCGAGCTTGTCGGCCATGACGCCCATGAGGATCATGCCGGCCGCGATGCAGACCGACAGCACGGACGCCCAGTTGGAATACGTGACGGTGTCCAGGCCGATGGGGCCGCGGAAGAACGCGCCGTTGTAAAACCGGAACGCCACGCCGGGGAACGAGGAGATCGCAAGGCCGATCCACAGCAGCCAGTAGCTGGGCGTCCTGCGCGCCGCGGCCAGATCGAGTCCGCCCTGACGGCTCTCTTTTTCCTTCTTTGCCGCGACGGCCGCGGCGATCTCCGCCGCTTTCTCATAGCCGTAGGGCTTCACGCCGAGCTTGGCGGGGTCGTCGACGATCATGAAGATCGTGACCAACAGCAGCAGCACGCCGCCGAGCGCATGGCACCGGTAGGCGACCTGATAGCCGTAGGCCGCGATGAGCCGGCCGACGATCGGCAGGATGATCATGCCGCCGAAGCCGTAGCCGCCCATGATGAAGGCCAGCACGGACGAGCGCTTGTCCACGAACCAGTTGGTGATGACGACGGAGACCGGCGTCGCGCAGGCGAAGAGCGTCACAAGGCCGCCCAGCGTGCCGCAGATGCGCAGAAACCAGAGCGTCTCGGCATAGGAGTACAGAATGTAGTGGAACATCAGCAGCAGGTCACCGAAGATCAGGAGCTTTTTGGCGCCGAATTTCCGGAGCAGCGGCTTGAAAAAGAACATGGAAACGATAAAGGATGCCAGATATGCAACCGTCAGGTTGCCGGAGATGGAGCCGGTGGAGATGCCGGTGTGGGCGCTGATCTCGGGGAGCATCATGGAAAAGCTGGAGCACAGGCCCATGCCGAGGAACATCTGCAGGAAACAGCCGGCCGCGATATACCAGGGATTGCGTTTGAGCGTTTTCATCGGAGGTTCACTCTCTTTCTACTGCTTGTAAACGGATCGCCGAATCCCTGCGCGCACGAGATCCAAACTTATCGTTGCTTCATTTTGGCGGCAGGCGGACGGCCAGCGGCACATACGCCTGTCCTGCTTGCCCGCAGGGCCTCGCCGGCCGGACAAAGCCCTGCGGTGCGGGTAAGAAATGCCTCAGTACAGCTTCTGGTCGTAGACCTCGCCGAGAAGCTGACGGGCGGTGTCTTCATTAAACTCCGTGGGGCAGAAGTGCCAGATCGGGTCGAGCATGACCTTCTCCACGGTCGCGTCGCTGACAAACTCCTCGCGGGAGATGCCGCGCTCTGCCGGGGTCGCGATGTTCATCTCCCAGACGAGCTTTTTCATGGCGTTGGCCACGTCGGCGGCGACTGTCTCAGACCGGTCGTCCATGCCGAAGCAGCGGGCGATGAGGCGGATCTCATGGTCGCACTCCTTGCGGGTGAAGTACAGCGCGACCGGAGCCGTCCACGCGCAGCAGTGACCGTGCGGGACATGGAAACGGGCGCCGATGGCGTGCGCCATGGAGTGGCCGCAGTTGCCGTAGCTCTCGCCGGTCAGGCCGAGGTAGGCGGCCATGGACATATTGGCGCGGGCCTCAAGGTTATCGGGCTCTTTGTAGGCCGTGAGCAGGTTCGCCCACGAGAGCTCGAGCGACTTGCCGCAGATCATCTCCGTGAACAGGTTGCTCTTGGTGCAGCACAGCGCCTCACAGGCGTGGGCGATGGCGTCCATGCCGGTCGTCGCGGTGACGTAGGGCGGCAGACTCTTGGTGATCTGCGGATCGAGGTAGACAAAGTCTGCCTTCGCCGCCTGAGAGGACAGCGTCGCTTTCACGCCGAGCGTCTGAGACGCGATGATGCACGACCGGGTCGCCTCCGCGCCCGTGCCGGACGTGGTGGGGATGCTGATCAGGTGCGCCTTGCGCGGCAGATCCGGGCCGTTGTACCAGCCGACAAAGTACTGGTCGATCGGCAGCGGCTGGTCGACCAGGAGGGTCGCCGCCTTGACGATGTCCATTGTGCTGCCGCCGCCCATGGCGAGAAAACCGTCCACCTGATGGTCAATGGCGAGCTGGCGCACCTCGAGCACGCCGGTGTCCTGACCGTCGGCATAGGGGCAGGAATACGGGATGAGCTCGATGCCCTCCGCCGTGATCGAATCCAGCACCGTGGACACCACGCTCTCCGGCAGATTTGCATCATAGCCGGCCAGAACCTTCGTGCAGCCGAATTCCTTGAATTTCTTACCGGTCTCCTTCGCGACACCGTCGCCGTATTTCAGCAGAGGCTTGATCGTCGTCTCAAAGCTTTTCATTACGTGTAGCTCCTTTCCTCTCACGGATAAGATGTTTTCGTTTATTCCAGAGCGATCGCGCAGTCATACGCTGCCGAGATCGCTTCATAGATCATACCGGTCTTTGCGCTGTCGCCGATGTTGAAGAACTTTTCCACACCGCACGCGCGCAGCTTTTCCACCTCGGCGCTGTTGGAGCGCACACCGATCGCGGGGATGATGACATCGGCCGCGAACGTGACCTGCTCGCCCGTCTCGACCGACCGGGCGACGACGGCGCTGTCCGTCAGATCGAGCACCTTGTGGCCGAACACGGTCTTGACGCCGGATGCCTCGGCATACTCGAGGTCGAGCTTGTGCTCGAGCAGCGTGATGAACGCGCGCTCCTGCATCTCGATCTCCGTGACGTCGTTGCCGAGCGCGGCGAGCATATGCGCCGCTTCCAGACCCGTCTGACCGCAGCCGAGCACGACCACCTTCTTGCCGCGGATCTCCGGCCGCTCGAGAATGTAGCGGCGGGCGCCGATCACGTTCTCACCGTCTGCGCCGGGGATGGGCGGGATGAACTCATATGAGCCGACCGCGGCGATCACGGCGTAGGGTGCCTCTGCCTGCAGCATCTCGGGCGTGACCTCCGTGTTCAGGCGGACGTCCACCTTCAGCTCGCGCAGCATATTGGCATAGTAATTGATGCCGTTCTGGAACTCCTGCTTGCCGATCGGCATACCGGCCGGGACCATCATGCCGCCGAGAAAATCGTTTTTGTCGCACAGGATCGGACGGAAGCCGCGCTGCGCCAGCGTGATGGCGGCGAGGCAGCCGGCAGGGCCGGCGCCGACGACAACGACCTTGCGCCCGGCGCCGGTCTGCGGGGTGTCCTCCACGCGGGGCGTAAACGCCTCGCGGCGGCAGCGCGGGTTCATCGTGCAGCCGCAGACATCCGCCGGCAGCGCATACACGCAGTGCATGCACGACAGGCAGTAGCGGATGAGATCCTCACGGCCGGCCTTGCACTTGTTGACCCAGTGCGGGTCGCAGATCGAGGTGCGGCCGAGCGCGACCAGATCGCACTTGCCCTCGCGGATGATCGCATCCACATACGACGGGTGCTTGAGGTTGCCGCTCGCGGCAACGGGGATGGACACCGCGTTTTTGACGATCTCGGCGTATTTGACCTTCCAGCCCTCGGGACGGTGGCCGTCGCCGCTCATGCCCTCCAGACGGGTCAGACCGCCGCCGCCGTTGACGGTGATGAGCGCGATGCCGGCCTTCTCCAGCTCTTTGGCGCTGGCCGCGAGCAGCTCGGGCGTGATGTCGTCGTTGATGATCTCGCTGCCGTTGAGCTTTGCGATCAGCTCCACGTGGCTGTAGCCTGCGGCGTCAAGCGTCCGGCGCGTGAGCGTGAGCGCCTCTCTGGCGAAGCGCATGGAGTTTTCCACACTCTGCTGGCCGTATTCATCCGTGCGGTGGTTGAAGTAAGGGCTGAAAAACTGCTCACCCAGATAGTTGTGGGCGTTGTGCCACTCGACCACGTCGGCGCCGGCCATCGCGCAGCGCAGCGCAGCCGCGGCATACTTCTTTTGAATGCTGTGGATCTCATCCACCGTGAGGCGGTTGACGATCGCGATGTCCTGCGCGCGCTCGACCGCATTTGCATAGGTATACGGGGCGCGGCCGGGCATCCAGGGCTGCAGGCTCGCCTTCGCGCCGCCCGCATGGATGGCGGCGACTGCCCGCGTCAGGCCGGGGATGTATTTGTCATCGCCGAGGCAGGGCTGCGTTGGCATCGTGCTGGGCCAGTTGAGATCGATCGGCATGATACCGACCGTCACCATGGCAACGCCGCCCTCTGCGATCGCACGCAGGTACTCGACATAGGCATCCGTGACATAACCGTCCTTGCAGAGGTAGCGCGCCATCGCGGGCACGATCACTCTGTTTTTCAGGACCATATTGCCGATGCGCACCGGCTTCAAAAAGCTGTAAGACATAGCTGCTTGGTCTCCTTTTCCGTTTTCAGAGGTTGTGTGTTAATAAACGCTCATGGCTGGACGATTGGCATTTCTTCCGATAATAAACATCGAGGTTTATTGAAAGCTGAAAAAAATGCCGGTCCGGAGATCTGGCGCCTCGCGATAAGAGCGGAATCGCATGTGTTTCTCCGTCTCAATCGACAATTTGGTTATACCGCATTGTCAAGCCGTTGTCAATACGGTTTGTGAATTTTTTGTGTTTCACTGCTGCACAAAGCTTTCTGTCGATTTTTGTGCAATTCTACAAAACGAAAAATAAACTCGCGATTTTATTGACAATTTCCGCAGAGCGAATATAATGACATTGTTAATAAACTCTCAAGATTATTCTCGGCCTCGCTGTTTCGGACACTCCCCCTGTTTCGAACACATCAGAAAGGATGTTTCTTATGCAAAACGAATTTCAGTTTTTCATTACAAAGATCATTCACGGCGTTGGCAGCAGCAAGAAAGTCGGCGATATCGCAAAGAAGCTCGGCGCCCGCAAAGCCCTCGTCATGCACGGCCCCAACGTCAAGGCGGCCGGCATCGTCGACCCCTGCATCGAGGCACTCAAGGCCGACGGCATCACCTGCATCATTTATGATAAGGTAGAGATCGAGTCGCCCATGCATTCCATCGAAGAGGCCGCAGCGCTCGGCCGCGCGGAGGGTGCTGACATCTGCGTCGCCATCGGCGGCGGCAGCTGCATGGACACCGCAAAGGTCGCGCGCATGCTCATCACCAACCCCGGCACCTGCCGCGATTACACCACGGCGATCGGCACGGAGCTGTACCCCAACGCGGGCATCCCGCTCATCTGCATCCCGACGACCGCCGGCACCGGCTCTGAGGTGACCTTCACCGCCGTCATGCACGACGTGGAAAATCAGCGCAAGATCTCCACGCGTGACCGCGACAAGCTCGTGCCCGACTACGCCATCCTTGACCCGGCCGTCACCGTGACGCTGCCGCCCGAAATGACCGGCGCGACCGGTCTGGACGCGATGGCGCACGCGATCGAGGGCTTTCTCAAGCCCGAGGCGCACTGCTACTGCGACCCGCTGTGCATTCAGGCGATGAAGATGGTCTACTTCAACCTGAAAAACGCCTACGAGCACCCGGACGATCTCGAGGCGCGCGACAACATGCTCCTCGCGGCGAACATCGCCATGGGCGGCATGGCCGACGTCGGCGTGCAGATCGGTCACGGCATCGGTCAGGCGCTCGGCGCGTACACGCACGCGCCGCACGGCGTCACCTGCGCGTGGGCACTGCCGTATGTCATCGAGCATCTGTACGACGTGGAGGCCGCCAAGGTGCGCCAGATCGCGGATGCCTTCGCGCTCGACCTGCCCGCCGATGCCAGCCCGGAGACCGTGCGCGACGCCGTTGTCGCCGCCATTGAGCAGCTCAGCGCCGACGTGCACCTGCCGATGCCGCGCGACCTCGGCTGCACGATGGAAAAGGACTACGACAACTTCGTCAAATTCGTCCTGCGCGAGCAGCGCCTCATCCAGATGTCCGCCAAGCACGTCTCGGACGACGACGTGCGCAGATACATGGCCGATCTGATGACCCGCGCGCACTGAGCCGCGCCGCGACAGACAAATCTAAGAAGGAGTACAAACGATCATGAGAAAACTTCTCGAGCCGCTGAAAGTCGGCAATATGGAGCTGCGCAACCGCGTGATCCTCTCTGCGATGGCCAAGTATTTCTGCACCAACGGCTTCATCGGCCAGGAATACATTGAATACTACCGCACCATCGCCCACGGCGGCACCGCGCTCATCACCCCGGGCATCATGTGCGTCGAGCCCAAGTGGTACGGCCAGCATGAGCAGCCCTTCCTCAACGACGACAAGTATATCCCCGGCCTCAAGGCGGCGATCGACGCCGTGCACGACGAGGGCGCGAAGTTCTCCTGCCAGCTCTGGATGCCCGGCCACCTGCCCTACACGCAGGCCGACTACATCGAGACCAACGGCCCGAAGCTGGTCGCGGTCAACTACATGTCCCGCGAGATGATCCAGGAGATGCAGCAGAAATATGTCGACGCGGCCATCCGCTGCGCAAAGGCCGGCACCGACGCCATCGAGTGGCACATGGCGCACAACTACCTGCCCGAGCAGTTCTACAGCCCGTACTTCAACCACCGCACGGACGAATACGGCGCGCAGAACGTGGACAACGCCATGCGCTTCTCGCTCGAGATCATCGACCGCATCAGGAAGGCCTGCCCCGACGTGGAGGTCGTGGCGAAGATGAACGGCACGGACTGCCACGACGGCGAGGCCAGCATGGCCTGGCTCGGCAGCGCGGCGTCGCTGCTCGAGCAGCACGGCGTGAGCCTCATCACCGTCAACGGCGGCGGCGTGATGTCGCGCCTGACCGGCATGAGCGCCGACGGCAACTGGGAAGAGGGCTGGAAGGTCCCCTATGCCGAGGTCGTGAAAAACAGCGTCAGCATCCCGGTCGCGGCCTGCGGCTCGCTGCGCCATCCCGACTACATCGACAGCATCATCCGCGACGGTAAGTGCGACGCCGTGGCCCTCGGCCGCCAGCTGTTCGCCGAGCCGGAGTTCTGCAACAAGATCGCGCAGGGGCGCGAGGATGAGCTCAAATACTGCGTGTCGTGCATGCACTGCCTGACCAAGACGCCCTTCGGCCCGCAGCAGCCCGGCTGCACCATGAACCCCAGAGGCCGCCGCGAATACTGCATGCCCGCACAGCTCAACATCAACGGCGATCATCTGCCCGTGGCCGTCATCGGCGCAGGCCCTGCCGGACTCGAGGCCGCCGTGACGCTCACCAAGCGCGGCTTTGACGTGACCGTGTTTGAAAAGTCCGACCGCATCGGCGGCGCAGTGAACCTCGCCGACGCTCCGATCGGCAAATACAAGCTCGGCTGGCTCATCGACTACTATGAGCGCATGATCCGCAAGCTCGGCATCCGTGTGCAGCTCAACACCGAGTGCACCTCGCAGATGCTGCGCGCCATGGATCCCTACGCCGTGTTCGTCGCGACCGGCTCTGACGAGTTCATCCCGCCGATCGACGGACTCAGCGGTGAGAACGTGCTGAGCGTGCGCGAGTATATCCGCAGCAAGCCCGCCGTCTCCGGCAAGCAGGTCGTCGTGCTCGGCGCCGGTCAGACCGGTCTGGAGGCCGCGCGCATGCTCGCGCAGGACAACACCGTCACCGTCGTGGACATGATGCCCGACGAGATCCCGGCCAACACCGACCACCGTCTCGACCTGTTCTACGCCAAGGATGCCGGCGTTCAGACCGTCCTCGGCCACAAGATCCTGCGCGTGGACGGCGCCGGCGTGACCGTCGCCTCCGTCGCCTCCGGCGAGGAGCGCGTGCTGCCCGCCGACCTGGTCGTCGTGGCGCTGGGCGTGCGCCCGGTCGCGGAGCTCTACAACGAGATCAAGGACGCATTCCCGCACGTGTGCAAGCTCGGCGACAGCGTCAAGCCCGGCTTCATCGTGCACGCCACCACAGCGGCATACGAGGCCGCGGCCAGCCTGCCGACCAAGCCCTACGAGGTCAAAGAGGTCTACTTTGCGGCGGAAAAGGAAGCCGTCAAGCCGCAGCTCATCAATCCCTACACATAATACCGCATTCGTTCTTCCCCCCACCATATCAAAAAGCACATCCCCCCGATCGGGGGGGATGTGCTTTTTGCCTCTGCGCGGTTTTTGCCAGACGCATTACAATATAATATATGTATATGTCCGCTCAGGCGGATCACAGTGCCTTATAGCGCAGCATGATCGCGTCGAGCACCGTGTCGATCAGGCGCGAGATGCGCGCCTCGGTCATATCGTACCAGCCGTCCTGCTTGTCGACCGCCTCGATGCCGAGGGAGATGACGTAGAAATACACCATGAACGACTCTACATCCGTGTCGGGCCGAAGGATCTTGTCGTCGATCGCCTTCTGGATGTACTGCGTCTTCATCTTGTGGATGCGGTGCATGATGTCGGTCTGAAAATCGCGCGCGGCGGCAAGCTGCGGCTTGGAGTTGATGCCGGTGAAGAGCTCCTTCTCCGCCAGACGCAGGTGCGACGACAGGTCGAGATCCTTGCGCACCTTGTCGAAAAACGGCATGTCGCTGGCAAAGAGCTCGGTATACGTCTCCAGCTTGCCGGTCAGGTGCTTTTTCACGACCGCCTCATAGAGATTCTGCTTGTTTTCAAAGTAGTAGTAGATCGGAGTGCGCGTTGTGTTCAGCTCGCGGGCAATGTCGTTGAGGTTGGTGTTGTCAAAGCCGTATTCGCAAAAGATCTTCTTTGCGGCATTGAGAACGTCCTCCTCCGAGACCTCCTGCCCCAATGGTTTTCTGCTCATATGAAAAAGGCCTTTCTATCTTTGTGCAAAATAATAATCACGAGTGTTTATTATAGACAACATGATAGCATAAAAGGGCAGATGTGTAAATGCCCCGAGCCGAAAACCGGGAAAATTTTTTCTGCTTTGCGCCGGTCGGCCGTAGCAGCGCGGCTCCGTCATGCATTTCGGCGGCGCGCCCGTTTGGGCGCGCCGCCATATACTTCAGAGCAGTTTCAGGATCCCGTCGCCGTATTCGGCGCAGGTCGCGCCGTCCGGCTCGCCGGTGATGACGACCGGGCAGGCGTTGAGCGCCGCCTCAAGCCGGTCGGCCGCAGCCGCGCGGCCGATGTGCCGCAGGAGCATGACCTCCGCGCGCAGGATGCTCTGCGGGTTTGCGTAGTCGCCCATGCCGCGCTCGATCATGCGCGGGGCCGAGCCGTGGATGGCCTCAAACATGGCGTGGCGGTCGCCGATGTTGGCGCTGCCCGCCGTGCCGACGCCGCCCTGAAGCTGCGCGGCCTCGTCGGTGATGATGTCGCCGTAGAGGTTCGGCAGCAGCAGCACCTGAAAGCCGCTGCGCACGCGCTCGTTGACGAGGTTTGCCGCCATGATGTCGATATAGTAGTCATCGACGGTAATCTCCGGATAGCCGGCGGCCACCTCGTGGCAGAGGGCGGTGAACTTGCCGTCCGTCTTTTTGAGAATGTTCGCCTTCGTGACGACGGTCACGCGCGTTTTGCCGCTGCGCCGGGCGTAGTCAAACGCCGCGCGGGCGATGCGGCGCGTGCCGGGGTCGGTCGTGACCTTGAAGTCCACGGCCATGCCGGGCAGCTCCACGCCGCGGCTGCCGAGGGCATATTCGCCCTCCGTGTTCTCGCGGAAGAACGTCCAGTCGATGCCCTCGTCAGGAATGGTCACGGGGCGGACGTTCGCGTAGAGGTCGAGCGCGCGGCGCAGCTTCACGTTCGCGCTCTCGAGCCCGCCGCCCATGGGCGTCGTGGTCGGGCCCTTGAGCAGCACGTCGCAGGTCAGGATCTCCGCGAGCACGTCGTCCGGCACGGCCTGATTGCAGGCCATGCGGTTTTCGAGCGTGAGCCCGCGGATGCGCCGCAGGGCGATGCTGCCGCGCGCGATCTCGTCGGCGAGCAGCGCCTCGAGCGCGCGCACCGCCTGCTCCATGATGATGGGGCCGATGCCGTCGCCGTCCACGAGGCCGATGGTCACGGTCGCCTTGTTCGTATAATCCACCTGCTCGGCGGTCATGCCCGCGACGCGGGCCTGCTGCTCGGCGAGCAGCGCGCGAAACGCCGCACAGGCGCGGTCAAGATCGTTCATAGTGCATGCTCCTTTGTATAGTTGAGCAGTCCGCCGGCGAGCAGGATGGCCTGCTGCCGCTCGGTGAGGCTGCACACGACGGGGTAAGTCTTGCCCGTGGCCGTGTCCGTGAGGGTGAGTGCACCCGCCGCCATGCCGGCGCGGATGTTGTCGATGCGCAGGTGTGCGCCCTGCGCCAGCGCGTCATAATCGGCGGGGTCGGCAAACGTCAGCGGCAGGATGCCGGCGTTGATGAGGTTGGCCGCATGGATGCGCGCGAAGCTCTTGGCCACGACGCAGCGGATGCCCAGATACATCGGCACGAGCGCCGCGTGCTCACGCGACGAGCCCTGCCCGTAGTTGCTGCCGCCGACGATGATGCCGTCTCCGGCGGCCTTGGCGCGCGCCGGGAAGTCCGGGTCACAGACCGTGAAGCAGAATTCCGACAGCTTCGGGATGTTCGAGCGATACGGCAGGATCTTTGCCCCGGCGGGCATGATGTGGTCGGTCGTGATGTTGTCGCCCACCTTGAGCACGAGCTCCGCCGCGAGCGAGTCGGCAAAGGGCTTGCTGCGCGGGAAGGGGCGGATGTTCGGCCCGCGCAGGACCTCCACCGTGTCCGCCTCCGCCACCGGGGCGGGCGGCAGCACGGCGCGGTCGTCGATGCGGAAGCTGTCCGGCAGCGTGACGGCGGGCATTTCGCCGAGGGTCTGCGGGTCGGTGATGACGCCTGTGAGCGCGGCGGCGACCGCCGTCTCCGGAGAGACGAGGTAGACCTGCGCGTCCTTTGTCCCGCTGCGGCCGAGGAAGTTGCGGTTGAACGTGCGCAGACTCACGCCGCCGGAATTCGGCGAGAAGCCCATGCCGATGCACGGGCCGCAGGCGCACTCGAGCAGGCGCGCGCCGCTGGCGAGGATGTCCGTGAGCGCGCCGCAGTCGGAGAGCATGGTCAGCACCTGCTTCGATCCCGGCGAGATGGACAGGCTCACGCCCGGGGCGACGGTCTTGCCGCGCAGCAGCGCCGCGACCTTGAGCATATCGAACAGGGACGAATTCGTGCACGAACCGATGCAGACCTGATCGACCTTCGTGCCCGCGAGCGACGCCACAGGGACGACATTGTCCGGGCTGTGCGGGCAGGCGATCATGGGCTGGAGCGTGTTGAGGTCGATGTCGATGACGCGGTCATAGTGCGCGTCCGGGTCGCTCTGCAGCGGGGTGAAGTCCGCCGCGCGCCCCTCGGCCGCGAGAAATGCGCGCGTCACGGCGTCCGACGGAAAGATGGACGTCGTCGCGCCGAGCTCCGTGCCCATGTTCGTGATCGTCGCGCGCTCGGGCACGGACAGCGCCGCGATGCCCGGACCGCCCCACTCGATGATCGCGCCGACGCCGCCCTTGACCGACAGAATGCGCAGCAGCTCGAGGCTGATGTCCTTTGCGGTGACGAACGGGCGCAGCGTGCCGGTGAGGTTGACCTTGAACATTTTCGGCATGGTGATGTAGTACGCGCCGCCGCCCATGGCGACCGCGACGTCCATGCCGCCCGCGCCGAAGGCCAGCATGCCGATGCCGCCGCCGGTGGGCGTGTGGCTGTCCGAGCCGATGAGCGTCTTGCCGGGCTTGCCGAAGCGCTCGAGGTGCACCTGATGGCAGATGCCGTTGCCCGGGCGCGAGAACCGGACGCCGTGCTTTGCGGCCACGGTTTGCAGATAGCGGTGGTCGTCCGCGTTTTCAAAGCCGGACTGCAGCGTGTTGTGGTCGACGTAGGCCACGCTCAGCTCGGTCTTGACGCGCGGGATGCCCATCGTCTCGAACTCGAGATAGGCCATCGTGCCGGTGGCGTCCTGCGTGAGCGTCTGGTCAATGCGCAGGGCGATCTCGCTGCCGGGGGTCATGTCGCCGTGCAGCAGATGTGCACGGATGATTTTTTGTGCCAGTGTCTCACCCATGGAGATCCATCCTTTCGATCATACTTTTTTTTGCGTGGATCGTGTGTTCGGTCGTGAGCGCGGCGGCCGCATCGGCATCGCCCGCGGCGATGGCCTCATAGATGGCGCGGTGCTCTTTGACCACCTGCGCCGTGCGCCTGGCGTCGGCGATGGACGCCTTGCGGTAGCGGCGGGTCTTGCGGTGCAGCGGCACGAGCGTGTCGCTGATGACGGCGTGACCGCTCATGTCGCAGATGATGTCGTGAAACTGGTCGTCCATCTCGCGCAGGTGCTCGGCGTCGCGCTTTTCAAAGTAAAACTCCTGCAGGTCCAGAATGTGCTGCAGGCGCGCAAGGCCGTCGGGCGCGGCATTTTTCGCCGCGTAGTACGACGCGAGCCCCTCGATCTTGCAGCGGATGTCCATGATGTCCACCAGATCCTCCGCCGTGATGCCGAGCACGACCGTGCCCTTGCCGGTGTCGGCGATGAGGTGCTCCTGCTCGAGACGGCGCAGCGCCTCGCGAATGGGCGTGCGGCTGACGTTGAGCTGCTCGACGAGCCGCAGCTCCGTGAGCACCTCGCCGCGCGGGTAAACGCCCTGTATGATGTCGGATTCCAGCCGCTCAAACACCTGATCGGCCAGCGTAACGGTACGGAAATCTTTCATGCTGCACCTCCTGTCAGACCTGTGCGAAGCGGCCGGGCGCCAGCTCCGCGATCTTGGCGTTGAGCTCCTTGGCCGAGATGACGGTCTGGCGGCCGTCCTCGTATTCCGCGTCCACCCAGCCCTTGAGCGCGAGCACGAGCGGATCGCGCTTATCGATCTGCGCGTCTCCGGTCAGGCGGTAGTTCTGGTTGATCCAGTAGGCAATGCCCGCGAGGCCGGAGGTCTTGGCGACCTGCACGGACGCGGGGCGGTTGAGGAGCTTTTCGGTGTCGAAGATCGTGTAGATCTCCGCATCCTTGAGCAGCCCGTCGGCGTGGATGCCGGCGCGCGTGGCGTTGAAGTCGCGCCCGACGAACGGCGTCATCGGCGGGATGTCATAGCCGATCTCGTGCTGGAAATAGTCTGCGATCTCGGTGATGACGGTCGGGTCCATGCCGTCGAGCGAGCCGCGCAGCGACGCGTACTCGAACACCATCGCCTCGAGCGGGATGTTGCCCGTGCGCTCGCCGATGCCGAGCAGGGAGCAGTTGACCGCGCACGCACCGTAGAGCCACGCGGTCGAGGCGTTGACGACCGCCTTGTAAAAGTCGTTGTGCCCATGCCACTCAAGGCACTCGCTCGGCACGTCGGAATACTGCTGCAGGCCGTAGATGATACCGGCCACGCTGCGCGGCAGCGCCGCCTCCGTGTAGGGGATGCCGTAGCCCATGGTGTCGCACGCGCGGATCTTGACCGGGATGCCCGCCTGGCGCGAGAGCTTTTGCAGCTCGTTGACAAACGGCACGACAAAGCCGTAAAAATCGGCGCGCGTGATGTCCTCGAGGTGGCAGCGCGGGATGACGCCCGCCTCGAACGCATCCGCCACGGTCGCAAGGTAATAGTCCATGGCCTGACGGCGCGTCATCTTCATTTTCTTGAAGATGTGGTAGTCGCTGCAGCTGACGAGGATGCCCGTCTCACGGATGCCGAGGTCGCGCACGAGGCGGAAGTCCTCCTTCGTCGCGCGGATCCACGTCGTGATCTCCGGGAACTTCAGCCCCAGCTCCATGCACTTTTCGAGCGCCTCGCGGTCTTTCTTGCTGTAGATGAAAAACTCCGTCTGCCGGATGATGCCGTACGGCCCGCCGAGCCGGGAGAGATACTTATAGATATTGACGATCTGATCGACCGTGTACGGCTCCACGGACTGCTGCCCGTCGCGCAGGGACGTGTCCGTGATCCAGATCTCCTCGGGCATATGCATCGGCACGCGCCGGTGGTTGAACGGCACCTTCGGCACCATGCCCTGGGTGTAAATGTCGCGCTGGAGGTTGGGTTCCGCTACATCCTGAAGCGAATATTTATACGCATTCTGCTCCAGCAGATTCGTCTTTCCGGATATTTCAAGCATAGCAGTGGGACTCCTTTCCGTTGCTTTGTATTATTGTATACAATTATACACACGCTGTTTTTCTTGTCAATAGAATTGTTCACAAATTTCCGCTTGCTTTCCGGCCGTAAGCTGGTATAATACAAAATCGTTTAAAATTGAACTTTTTTTCGGGAGGTGACCGCCATGCTCACCGCATCGCAGGTCTATACGTACACGCGCCGCATCCTCGACGCCTACGCCGTCGTCATGCAGCCGCTGAGCGCGGAGCTGGACATGGCGCCCAACGCCGTGGACATTCTGCTCTTTCTGGCCAACAATCCGGGGCTGGACACCGCGCGCGACATCTGCACATACCGCCGGCTCAAGCCGGGCATCGTGTCGTTTCACGTCGACAAGCTCGTGCGCGAGGGGTATCTGCTGCGCACGCGCGACCCCGGCGACCGGCGGCGCTGCCGTCTCGTGTGCACGGACAAGGCCGCGCCCATCATCGCGCGCGGGCAAGCCCTGCAGGAGCAGTTCAGCACGCAGATGTCCGCGGGCGTCGCGCCCGACGCGCTCGAAACGTTCCAGCGCTGCCTGACGGCGTTCGCGCAAAATCTGGACCACATCGCATATGGGGAGGCACTCTGAATGCAGCAGGACAAAACATTTCTCGGCACGGAGCCGGTCGGACAGCTTCTGCGCCGGCTCGCGATCCCGACGGTGATCGCGCAGCTGGTCAATATGCTCTACAACATCGTCGACCGCATCTACATCGGCCACATTCCCGAGGTCGGCAGCGCCGCGCTGACGGGCGTTGGCGTGTGCCTGCCGATCATCCTGATCGTGTCGGCCTTCGCGTGCTTCACAGCCTCGGGCGGCGCGCCGCGCGCGTCGATCTTCATGGGGCGCGACGATATGGACAGCGCCGAAAAAACGCTCGGCGGCTGCTTCACGCTGCAGATCGGCATCTCGGTCGTGCTCACGGCGGCGCTGCTGCTCTGGGGGCGCGACGCGCTGCTGGCCTTCGGCGCGAGCGAGAACACCATCGGCTATGCCGCCGACTATCTGCATATTTATGCGTTCGGCACGCTCTTTGTCGAGCTCACGCTCGGCATGAACGCCTTCATCACAGCGCAGGGCTTTGCCAAGGTGGGCATGTACACGGTGCTCATCGGCGCGGCGGCGAACATCATCCTCGACCCGGTCTTCATCTTCGCGCTGGACATGGGTGTGCGCGGCGCGGCGCTGGCGACCGTGCTCTCGCAGGGGCTCTCGTGCGCGTGGGTGCTGTCGTTTTTGTGCGGGAAGAAGGCGTTTTTGCGCCTCCGGCGTCAAAACTTCTTCGTCTCGCCCCGGCTCATCCTGCCGTGCGTGGCGCTCGGCCTGGCGACGTTCACGATGCAGGCGAGCGAGAGCGTCATCTCCGTGTGCTTCAACGCCTCCCTGCTCAGGTACGGCGGCGACATCGCCGTCGGCGCGATGACGATCCTCACGAGCGTGATGCAGT
>OLOU01000204.1_pt1 | contig 57008 bp, 45 predicted proteins | sample 1672101 | NCBI WGS metagenome assembly OLOU01 (sample SAMEA3136645, study PRJEB25190) | human gut metagenome | biome: human gut; feature: human-associated habitat; material: faeces | place: Austria | collected 2013
CTTGATCTTGACGTGACCGTACTGGCCCTTACCACCGGACTGACGAGCGTACTTCTGATCAACGTCAGCGGAGCGGCGGATGGTCTCCTTGTAAGCAACCTGAGGAGAACCTACGTTAGCCTCTACCTTGAACTCGCGCAGCAGACGGTCAACGATGATCTCCAGATGAAGCTCACCCATACCAGCGATGATGGTCTGACCGGTTTCGTGGTTGGTGGAAACGCGGAACGTCGGGTCTTCCTCAGCGAGCTTCTGAAGAGCGATGCTCATCTTGTCCTGCTCTGCCTTGGTCTTAGGCTCAACGGCAATGTCGATAACAGGATCAGCGAACTGCATGGACTCGAGAATGATAGGAGCGTTCTCGTCGCAGAGCGTGTCACCGGTGGTGGTGTTCTTCAAACCAACTACAGCAACAATGTCGCCAGCAGAGCAAGTGTCAACGTCGATACGGTTGTTGGAGTGCATCTGCAGAAGACGACCGATGCGTTCCTTCTTGTCCTTGGAAGCGTTTACCACGTAGGAGCCGGACTCAAGAGTACCGGAGTATACACGCAGGTAAGTAAGCTTGCCAACAAACGGGTCGGTCATGATCTTGAATGCCAAAGAAGAGAAGGGAGCCTTCGGATCGGAAGGGCGCTCGTCTTCTTCGCCAGTCTCGGGGTTGGTGCCCTTAATAGCAGGAACATCAACAGGAGAAGGCATGTAATCAACAACAGCGTCGAGCAGCTCCTGAACACCCTTGTTCTTGTAGGAAGAACCTACGAATACAGGATGAAGCTTGCAAGCGATGGTGCCCTTACGGATGGCAGCCTTGAGTTCCTCAACGGAAACTTCCTCTTCCATGAGGACCTTTTCCATCAGGTCGTCGTCGCAGTCTGCAGCTGCTTCGAGGAGTTCCTGATGGTAGAGCTCTGCGTCTTCCTTGAACTCAGCAGGAATCTCGTCCATGGGCTCAGGGTAGGTCATGCCCTTGTCGTCGGCCTTGAAGTCCCATGCGGTCATGGTAACCAGGTCGATTACGCCCCAGAAGTTGTCCTCAGCGCCCATGGGCATCTGAGCAGCAACAGCAGGTGCATCAAGACGGTCGCGCATGGTCTGAATTGCATGGAAGAAGTCAGCGCCAACACGGTCGTACTTGTTGATGTAGGCAATGCGGGGTACACCATAGCGGTCAGCCTGACGCCATACGGTTTCGGACTGAGGCTGTACGCCAGCAACTGCGTCGAATACAGCCACGGAGCCGTCGAGTACGCGCAGGGAGCGCTCTACCTCAGCGGTGAAGTCAACGTGGCCGGGGGTGTCGATGATCTGGAAGCGGTATTCCTGACCATCCTTCTTCCAGAAGCAGGTGGTAGCTGCAGCGGTAATGGTTACGCCACGCTCCTGCTCCTGAACCATCCAGTCCATGGTAGCTGCGCCATCATGAACCTCACCGATCTTGTGCGTCTTGCCCGTGTAGTACAGGATACGCTCGGTAGTGGTGGTTTTACCGGCATCGATGTGAGCCATGATGCCGATGTTGCGAGTATGCTCCAGAGAAGTCTTAGCCATTATTCCTTCTCCTACCAACGATAGTGCGAGAATGCACGGTTGGATTCTGCCATCTTGTAGAGGTCTTCGCGCTTCTTGATGGATGCGCCGGTGTTTTCGGCTGCGTCCATGATTTCGCCTGCGAGACGCTCCTTCATGGTGTTTTCCTTGCGCTTGCGGGAGAAGTCAACCATCCAGCGAATAGCGAGGGTGGTTGCGCGGCGGGAGTTAACCTCCATGGGTACCTGGTAGGTAGCGCCACCAACACGCTTGGGCTTAACCTCGAGCGTGGGGCGGATGTTGTCCATTGCCTTCTTGAATACGGTCAGGGCGTCCTGGCCGGTCTTCTCTGCAACGATGTCGAATGCATCGTAAACGATACCTTCTGCGGTAGACTTCTTACCGTCAAGCAACACCTTGTTGATCAGCTGCGTGACCAAACGGTTGTTGTACTTAGCGTCCGGCTGCGTTTCGCGGCGGACTGCTGCTGCACGACGCGGCATATATCTTCCTTTCGGTTTATGCGACTAACTGAATCGCGAGGGTTACTTAGTTCTTGGGCTTCTTAGCGCCATAGCGGCTGCGTGCCTGACGACGGCTGTCGACAGCTGCGCAGTCGAGAGCAGCGCGGATGATCTTATAACGAACACCAGGAAGGTCCTTTACACGACCGCCGCGGATAAGCACCATGGAGTGCTCCTGGAGGTTGTGACCTTCGCCGGGGATGTATGCGGTAACTTCCATGCCGTTTACGAGACGGACACGAGCAACCTTACGAAGTGCCGAGTTAGGCTTCTTAGGGGTGGTGGTGTACACGCGGGTGCAAACGCCACGCTTCTGGGGGTTGCCCTTGAGCGCCGGGGTCTTCTGCTTGTCGACCTGCTTGGCGCGGCCCTTACGGACCAACTGATTGATAGTAGGCAAAGCTTCAGCTCCTTTTCTTTACTATCACTTACTAACTTTGCTTTCTGTGCGTTCTGCAGATACGCACGCGAAAACATACGTTTCTACCCGAAACGCGAAAATGAACTTTATCACCGGGTATATACCTTGTCAAACGCCACGCACCCGGGCGTATCTATCTCTTCACAATCCGTTTTCGCTGGTAAATGAGCGATTAATGTATCGGCGCTCAGTAATTCCCTTCCATTTTTCAAATAATTCTGGACTTTTTTATCCGATGCGAGAAGAGCTATTTACCGCTTATAGATGCCGAACGGCAAAACATTCCCGAAACCATTCCGAAACACAAGCCTGCGTGTACAATACAGGCATCGAAACAACGCAGCTCCGACGCGCGCTTCGCCTTCAAGGTGCAGCGCGTTACTTATATATAGTAAGGAGCTGCACAACGTAAGAGAAAGAAGGGGAACATGAAGAATACTGTTGCCACATTCAAGAAGATGAAGAATGAGGGCACCAAGATCTCTATGTTGACTGCTTACGACTACTCCACCGCAAAGTTGGTTGACGAAGCCGGAATCAATTCGATCCTTGTCGGAGATTCCCTGGGCATGGTTATGCTCGGCTACGAAGATACACTTTCGGTAACGATGGAAGACATGATCCATCACACCGCCGCCGTAGCCCGCGGCGCTAAGAATGCGCTTGTCGTCGGTGACATGCCATTCATGAGCTACGAGGTATCGGTCGAACAGGCTGTTATCAACGCCGGTCGTCTGATGAAGGAAGGGCGCGCCAACGCGGTAAAGCTCGAAGGCGGTGTGCGCGTTGCCGAGCAGATCAAGGCCATCACCAAGGCGGGCATTCCCGTATGTGCCCATATTGGCCTTACGCCTCAGTCGGTCAATGCTTTCGGTGGCTTTAAGGTACAGGGCAAAACAGCTGAAGCGGCCCAACAGATGGTCGAAGATGCCTTGGCAGTCCAGGAAGCAGGCGCATTCGCCGTTGTGCTGGAATGCGTTCCCGCAAAGCTTGCCGCTATCATCTCCGAAAAGCTCGACATCCCCACCATTGGCATTGGCGCAGGTGCAGGTTGCGACGGCCAGGTTCTGGTCTATCAGGACATGCTCGCTTTGTTCAGCGATTTTAAACCTAAATTCGTAAAGCACTTCGGCAATATTGGCCCGCAAATGACCGCCGCTTTCAAGGCATACGACGAAGAAGTCAAGGCTGGCACCTTCCCTTCAGAAGAGCACACCTTCAAGATCGACGAAGAAGCCCTGGAAAAACTTTACTAACCCAAAGAAAAGGCTGAGAGCAAACTCGGCCTTTTCTTTTAAAGAGCGCTATCCTAGTACCAACGGAAATCAAACGAGGGATTGCATATACGTCAGCGAGCGGCGCATCCAATAAGATAGATTGCCCCGAAAAAGAAGCGAAGCGTACTTCGTTCGTGAGCGACGATTGAGGGGCAAGATGCTTATTGGGGGCGCCGCGCAGCGTAAGGGCGTCTCATGCGATCCTTCGTCGTTCGACAGAACGACGAAAGGAAAACAATGAAAATCATCACTACTGTTGCCGAAATGAAGGCACAGGTCGCCGAATGGAAAGCTGAGGGGCTCACCATCGGTCTTACGCCCACCATGGGCGCTTTGCACGAAGGTCATATGTCGCTGATGGAGCGTGCCGTAAAGGAATGCGACCGCGTAGTTACCAGCGTCTTCGTGAACCCCATTCAGTTCGGCCCCAACGAAGACTACGACAACTACCCCCGCGACCTGGAACACGATGCGGCTATCGCAGAATCAAAGGGTGTTAACGTGGTGTTCCATCCCGAGCCCGAAGAGATGTATCCCAAGAACTACAACACCTATGTAGTTATGGAAACTCTGACCGACACGCTTTGCGGCGCAAAACGTCCCGGCCACTTCCGCGGCGTATGCACAGTCGTTAACAAGCTGTTCAACATCGTGCAGCCCGACAAGGCGTTCTTCGGCCAGAAGGATGCCCAGCAGCTTGCCATCATCAAGCGCATGGTTGCCGACCTCAACATGAACGTGAAGGTATACGGCTGCCCCATCGTTCGCGAAGAGGATGGGCTGGCAAAAAGCTCTCGTAACAGCTACCTTTCCGCAGAAGAGCGTAAAGCAGCACTGTGCCTTTCCCGCTCCGTCTTTGCAGCACAGGATCTTATTGAAGGCGGCGAGCGCAATGCGGATATCGTTCGCACCGCTGTTCGCGAAATCATCGAGGCAGAGCCTTTGGCGCAGATCGACTACATCGAAGTAGTTGACTTGGGCAACATGCAGCCCGTTGATTCGCTTGGCGAATCTGGCCTGGTTGCTATTGCCGTTTATATCGGAAAAACTCGCCTTATCGACAATTACTTGTTAGATTTTGACGAATAAGCTTGCACACAGCGCAATATTGCGCAAGAATACGGCAGGTTATGCGCAACCGCGCATAATGGCTACTACGCAGTGAAACCTCGAGTGGAACATCATGCGAAGAAGGAAGGTTCAAACCTTATGCTGCTGAATGTGCTTAAGGGCAAAATTCATCGTGCAACCGTCACCCAGGCGGAACTTGATTACATCGGCTCCATCACCATCGACTCTGAACTGATGGAAGCAGCCGGCATCCAGGAATACGAACTGGTTACCATCTCCGATTGCAACAATGGCAATCGTCTTGAAACCTATGTTATCGCCGGCGAGCCTGGCAGTGGCGTAATCTGCCTGAATGGCGCAGCTGCCCACTTGGTTACCGTAGGCGACAAGGTAATCATCATGAACTACTGCCAGATGACTCCCGAAGAGTTCGCCGATCCGGAGCATGCGCCTCACGTGGTATTCGTAGACGACAACAACAAGATCAGCCGTCTTACCCGCTACGAAAAGCACGGCAAGCTGGAAGACTTGAAGTAAGCAACAAGCATTTCCCTACCGAAACGAAACGGGCACCCAATCGGGTGCCCGTTTTTTGTTGCAAGGGATGCCTATCCCGTATTCGCTAGACACCGAATCAGCCAGCAACGGAAAACAAAACTGAAATATAGTGATGTTGATTCCAGAAAGAATCGATGCTCGCCTCCCCGACTTGCTTTAAACCATCCAGAGAATAACAATAGATGGTACGGCTATCCAGAACGTAAACGCCATCTTCGTTCACTACCGTCTGCACTGCGCCATGGTTGAAGTGGAAAGTACCCATTTCCCCTTCGTGATTCACGATGGTCACAGCAGAGTAATCGGACCTCTCAACCATGTCGCCATGCGTCACATACAGCTTCCCATCGTATAGTTCCACATCGATGGGATCATCAGGAACATCAAGCTTCTTTATTTCCCCAGTTGCCGTATTAAACTCAAAAACAGCGCCGCAACTTTCTCCCTCGCCTGAAACGAGGGAAACGAAGTAAATAGAGTCCCCATCAACACACGAGCGATAAACACCCGATCCATATTCGGTAGTTTCAATTCTGAAGATTCGATTCAAGTCGAAGTCATAGCAGTCAATCCACGATTCTCCTCCATCCAAGCTTGAGGAGAAGGAATAGAGCTTATTGTCTTTCACGAGTAGGTACGAGACGTACGAATTGTCCTCTTCGATTGAAATAACCTGATTGGACTTTTTCTCGCATCGACTGATATGCGAAACCCCATTGAGCGTATTGCAGGCAAAAATGTAGCGCTCAGACACCGCAGCGGAATTCATTGCGGGCTGATCGATCGAATAATCAGCTACGGATCCATCCTGAATGCTGATGCCTAAAACCTTTCTGGCTTCTTTTTCTTGTGCATACCCTTGAGGGATTGCGTAAAGAATACCTTGGTTAACCACAGGATCATAGAAAACACTATTCAGGCTAGCTTCAGCCAATGGAAAGCCAGAAACCTTATTAAGGTCTTTATCGAACAGAACGATTTGGCTCGTCGCATCGCTTCCCGAAGTTTCGATGACCCCAATCGCAGTTTTTCCCGCAAATGCAGAGCAACCCGGCAGCAACGAAACGCACAGCGCAACTAAAAGAATCAAGTAGAATGCCCGCAGCTTCATTGCTACCCTTTTCGATAAATCACGTTGACGTTAGGTGAATCGAGAATCTCCATCGGATAGATAGCTGCACCGGCAAAATCGGTGTTGATGTCTATGCCGTAGTTGTCTTTAAAGGCCGCCCAAACCAGCTGAGAGCAATAAAATTTACTCCTTGTTGCAGTGTCGAGGTAGTTGTAATTGTAGGGTTTCCCAACTTGATTGAAGCACCAATTTGACGCAGCTTGATCTTGCAAAGACGTTGTCCCTCTTACATCAGCGCCATAAGCTGTCCCTTTTGAAGTATTCCAATCATTCGGCCCGTAAGTGACTCCTTCAGCCAAAGACTCGATCACGGTATCGTAACGGAAAACAATTGCAGCATGCCCCGTTGGAACCAATCCCTTGAACTTATCCGAGGTTACAAGAATGGTTCCTTTATAAGTTGGGTATGTGCCCGAATATGCGGCGCGTGATTTACTTTCGACGATTGTTCCTTCCGTTTTGCCATCTTCTTTATGGGTGTAAATGGGTTTAGCATTAATTCTTGCCGTAAGCTCATCCACCTCTTCTTGTGTCGGCTCAAGTCCGCCCCCACTATCCTCTGCGTACGCAAAAGAGCAATACCCTGTCATCGATACAATGAGCACCGCAAACAAGACCGCTAAGAAAACATCCGGATACTTACATCCATACCTTTTAGCCATTCGAAGCATTTTTCCTCCTTTTTTTCGAGTCGCCATACAAGCAAAACAACAAAAGCAGGGAATATGTTGCATTGAAATGGTACCGCATGAACATAGATGCGATTGTTCAATTCCTCCCTCAGGCAAAATTTAAAAATCTCTTGATTTTTTCACGCAATGTAACCTTTTCGAGGAATGCGGTGTATTTGCACTAGCACTTCGTTGAAAGGAACAGTAATACCCTCAAACGTCAACATAGAACGGGCATTTGAAGCAGAGCGAGCAATCAAGCTTTATGGGGAGATGCTGCACTCCCTAGCTCTTAGTCGCTGCAAATCAAAAGAAGACGCTGAAGACGTATGCCAAGAAGTGCTTATTGCCCTGCTAAACAGAAAAGAACCCTTTAAAAACAACGAGCACATGAAAGCCTGGCTCATACGGGCAGCGCTGCATCGTGGCAAAAACACCCATCGATATGAAAACAGGCACCCACGTACACCTTATGACCCAGCCCTTCACGACAGACCCGAGCAAGACAGCACGACCGACTGCGAAAAGCCCCATGATGCAGTCGAATCACTGTCTGAAGAGCTAAAAGAAACATTACGTCTTTATTATCGCGATGGTTATTCAACGAAAGAGATTGCCTCGCTTAAAGGCGTTGGCGAATCTAGCATTCGTGCCCGTCTGCATCGGGCTCGAAGGAAAATTGCTACTGCACTCGCCTGCATCATCACAGCTTCCGCTCTTCTCTTCGGATCGGCTGTTTTTCCAATACAGCAAATCCCGGAGGCCCTCGCCATCGACTTTGCGACCGATGCCAGCACCCCACTTTCTGAATTACCCGTAAAGGCAATTCAGAAAAAAGGCAACGGAAAAGCTTCCGTGACCTTCGAAGCGAACCTAACTTGGAGCATCACTGGCATAGAGCGCGTTACTTACAGCACCGATGCAGAGAACACCAAGCTTTACTCCCCAGGAATCGGAAACTATTACATCTTGAACCAAGGAGAACTCGGCAGCACGAGAGATGCAACACTGACAAGCAACGGCAATGCGACAATCGCCCTTAATATCGAGGTGTCTATTACTGCTGGCGAAAACGCAAGCAACAGTGAGCTATGCGATATTGCAAAAAGCGCCTTAGACAAAAAATCGCTCATAGCAACCGCTTATCTCGAAAACGGCACCAGCGAAACAGCCGAGTGTCTCTTTACGGAGTAGGGCCCAAGCTTTACCCCGTAAAGATTGCACCAAATGCGCTCCGTCCTACCCGACACGGCGCATCAGCACTAACTCCTCATTTTACGTACGCAAATTCACCTAGAAAACCGAACTCCTCAAGAAGAATCGGAACTCTTTTTTTCAAATCAAGCAGCACTTGCGAATATCCCGGTGTGTTCGCATAAAGACACCCTTGAAAGAGTACTAATGGAACACACCGAACGCATTACCAGAAGACAACTGCTTGGACTTAGCGCGGTTGCTGCAGGATCGCTCTTAATTCCTTCTATCGCGTATGGATCTGCCGAATCAGAAGACAGCCCCTCTCCACAGAAGAACGGACCAATCTGTCATGCAACTTTACTGGACAAAGATGGCAATTTAATTGCAAGCACCGAGAAGGACTCTTTTGCAAGATCAGCCTCAGGGAATTTCAAGCTGGAAGACAGCCTGCAAACCAAAATTAATTCAGATGGAACCATAACTGACACCTATGCTGTTGAGGTGTTCGAGATATCGAATGCACGACAAGGATCTTTCGACAGAACTCCTATCTATTACATTGAGTATGATGCGACATATTACATAATGGATGGAAACATCAGAATAACGAGCGTAAAGGGCACAGCAACAAAAAGTGTTTCATACGCATCGTTTCAGGGCAGCAAGGCAGTCGTTGCCCATCAGGGAATCGCCGGTAGCGCAAAATGCCATGCAGAAGCCCTCTTCACTTCAGATTCAAAAACCTTGGTAACAGGATTTGACGCTATTCCCTACGTCAAATCAAGTGACTCAAATGGATATGTTAGAAATGGCGGAGAATGCACAGCCTGCCTATACGTATCTGGGATGGGCAAAATGATCTTGGGGGCTGAATACTTAATCTAGCAACATATCGCATCTGCGTATTCAAGCGCTATTTAGCTGCATTCAGAAACAATCAAACCATCTAAAAAACCGTACTCGTTTTTCTCATTTGGGAAAAACGAGTACTTCTTTTTGCTCACTGCCCCATCGAAATACTCGACTTCGACTTCCAAACACGGGTTTTGCAGTTCAGCAATAGCCGCTTCCTCTAAGTTAGGAATTACAGCGTAATATCCATCCGACTCTTCATGTGTTGCAACATAGAACCACATCTGCATATAGCCCGTTGCATCTTCACCTGAAACAACAAGATTCGAGCCCTTGTTTCCATTGGGCAATGAAATCCCCATATCATCATCAAGGACCCGATAAGTAACCTGCTTAGGAGCCTTTATCGCATTTACGGTGACAGGAAACCAAAAGACGAAATCGCTCTGGATCAAATCGCCTCGGCTATCATGCTCGCGGATATGCCCCTTGGAAGAGTAGGCCTCGGTCAGCCGTGCATTCTCCGGCACATTAAGCGATGGATCCGCTATCGGCTTACCCTCTTCGTAAACCAGCAAGGTGAACGAATCGGAAACATAGCGGTTTACCGCAACAAGAGCAACGAGTACAAGGACCAAAACGGACAGCGCGATTGCTATGGCTTTTCTTCTTTTCGTCATCGATTTCCCCTTTCGCCGTTTACGGGAAAACACCAGCCAAGCGCAATGCGTTGCATACGGTTAGCGATTGACGAAAAGCATAGCGAACGAAAAGTCCGGTCCGACGCGAAATTAACCGGCAGAAACGAAAAACTCCCAAGCGGCTTTCAACCAGCCCGTACGGCAGAGGCTAGCTAAGCCCGGGCATGCGCCAGTGAAACAGCGAGAGGCGCCCTGGTGAGTGCAGGAACCTTGAAAGAGGAAGGGGCTTTAAGGCCGCCCCGACCGATTGAAAGGTTCCTGTGCCACCAGGGCGCCTCGCAGCGTCATCGCGTCTCGTGAGTCTCTTGCGCCGTTTCGACAGAACGGCGCAACCGCAGGCCTCGCAGCGTCAGGTCGTCTCGCTTGTCAGTTACGGCGTTCGCAGAACGCCGTAACTGCTAGGACAGTGGCGGGATAACCTGCTTCTTACGGGACAAGATGCCGTCTACCCATTCGGCCTTCGTAGCGTCGATACCGAATGCTTCGGATACGGGAGCAACGTCGCCTTCGCAGATGAACTTGGAACCCTCGTTGAAGATGTCGGTAACAAGCAGGAGAGCAAACTTGTAGCCGTTTTCGGCAACCTTTGCCTTCAGGAACTCACGGTATTCAGCCTCGCGCTCCATGGCAACATCGAGCGTTACCGTTTCGTGCTGAGCAACCATGTATACGTCGTCGCCCTTCTTGAATTCCTTGGAGTCGTGCGTGCACAGCTCTTCAACGGAAAGATCGTTGTCGCCGCCGCGCATCTTAAATACCTCAAGACCGAATTCGGTAGGCTTCTTGCCAATGATGGCGCCAAGCTTTTCTGCCTGAACCAAGTCGTAATCAGTGCAGGTGGGGCTCTTGGTAATTACGGTATCGGTCATAATCGCAGAAAGAAGCACCGTAGCGATGGCGGGGGTTACCTCAATACCAAGCTGCTCATAGAGCTTGGTTACGATGGTTGCCGTAGAGCCAACGGGGATGTTCAGGTACAGGATGGGGTTGCCGGTAACCACATCGCCAGCGATGCGATGATGGTCTACAACCTCAACAATTTCAGCATCGGCAATGCCGTCAACCATCTGGGTGGACTCGTTATGGTCAACCAGGATAACCTTGTCGCCTTCGCCTACCTTTTCGATAAGCTTCGGAGCGGGCAGGCCAACCTGCTCAAGGATAGTTGCGGATTCCTGAGGAAGCGGACCTAGGCAGCAGGCAACATATTCTGCCTCCGGCTCAGCCTTCTTTGCCTCAAGGGCGTTCTTCAGATATGCGTAGCTCACCGCTGCTGCGATGGAGTCGTTGTCTGGGTTCTTATGACCTACGATAAAAACCTGGTTAGCCATGTAGCCTCCTCAACAAGCGCGCTTCGGTGCGCGCAAACGTGTAGAACTTATCTATTGTAACGCGAAATGAAAGAAGGCCGCACGTTTACGTGCAGCCTTCGCCAAAAGCCTTCTAGGACATTTGCCGTCCAGCTCCTTCACGGCATCAACCGATCTTTACGATAGGTGCGTAGTCCTTCAGCAGTTTCTTGGTTTGGCCGGTGCGACTGAAGCGTACATGCAGCGTATCGCCGTCCACCTTGGTGATGGTGCCACGGCCAAACACCTTGTGGTCGACCGTATCGCCCTTGGTAAACGTCATCTTCGCTGCCGCCTTCTTCTGGGCCTCGGGCTTCACCGCAGGACGCGCCTGCTGACGAGGGCGCGACCCTGAAGCGCTCGACTGACCGAACACGCGGCCGCCGCCCGCCTCGGAACCAGAGCCGGCAATGCCGCGACGGCTACCGCGCTTTTCCCAGCCAGAACCAGAGAATCCAGCAGAGCCCATTCCGATGCCCTTGCGCAATTCAAGCGGAATTTCACCGATGAAGCGCGAAGGCGGGTTGGCGCTTGACTGACCGAAAATCTGTCGCGTGAAGGCGTTGGTAAGGTAGAGCTTCTTGCGCGCACGGGTGATGGCAACGTAAGCCAAGCGGCGTTCTTCTTCCAAGCCCTGCGAATCTTGGGACGAATTTCCGTGAGGGAACAGCGATTCTTCCATGCCCGCCACAAATACACAGTCGAATTCCAGACCCTTTGCGGCATGGATGGTCATCATGGTGATGGCTTCGCCGTCTTCCGCCACCGTATCCATGTCGGTACGCAGCGTTACCCATTCCACGAAGTCAGGCAAGGAATTTGCCTGGAAGGTGCGCACGGGCGGCTCGTCGTCTGCCTCAGGCGCGTCTTCTGCCGTAGGAGGCTCGAACAGTGCATCGGCATCGTCGTGCGTTTGGGCGTATTCGTCTACTACGCCGAAGAGCTCCTGAATGTTCTCGATGCGACCGGCAGCATCGTCGGAGTTTTCCGCTTCAAGAACACGAATAAGTCCCGCCTTGTCTACGATGGCCTCAACCACCTTGCGAAGATCGCCGGCATAGCCCTGGGCCTCGTGGATGAGCGCCACGAATTCCGCAATGGCCTTGCGCGTTGCGGAGCGAATTTGATCGTCGGCAATGCACAGCTCGGCAGCCTGCAAGAGCGTAATACCCGTTTCGCGAGCAACGTAATCGATGTGCTCTACCGTGGTTTTGCCGATGCCGCGCTTGGGCACGTTGATAACGCGATGAGCGGCAACGTCGTTGGCGGGATTGACTACCAGATTCAAGTACGCCATTACGTCGCGGATTTCCGCGCGATCGAAGAAGCGCGTACCGCCGATAAGCCTATACGGCACACCGGCGCGCATTAGCATATCTTCAAGCATACGGCTCTGCGCATTGGTGCGATAGAACACCGCAATTTGGTTGTACGACATGCCTTCACCGTGCTGATGCTCGATTTCCGATGCAATCCAACGACCTTCATCTCGTTCGTCGGTTGCGCTGTACACCGAGATTTTGTCGCCAGCAGGCTTTGAGGTGAACAGCTTCTTGGGCTTGCGCGTAAGGTTATTGGCAATTACCGCATTTGCTGCCGCCAGAATATTGCCCATGGAACGGTAGTTTTCTTCCAGTTTCACCACGCGGGCTTCGGGGTAATCCTTCTCGAAATCGAGAATATTGCGCAAGTCAGCGCCACGCCACGAGTAAATTGACTGGTCGTCGTCGCCTACTACCATGATGTTCTTATGCGCTGCCGCCAAGAGCTGGGTAAGCACATACTGAGCATGATTGGTATCCTGGTATTCGTCCACCATCAGGTAACGGAAACGGTTCTGATAGGCAGCCAACACATCGGGGTGGTTCTTCAACAGAAGCCAGGTGTACAGCAGCAAGTCGTCGAAGTCGAAGGCATTTAGCTGACGCAGGCGCTCCTGTAGGCGCGTGTACACGCGCGCAGCCACCTGGCCTACCTGGTCGGATGTCTTTTCGGCAAACACTTCTGCCACCTGCAGGTCGTTCTTTGCCTGCGAAATACGGTTGCGAAGCGCAGGGATGGGATAGCGCTTTTTGTCGATGTTGAGCTCATCCATGATCTGTTCGACCAGGCGCTTTGAATCGCTGTCATCGTAGATGGTGAAACCCTTGGCGAACCCTACGCGCTCGCAGTCGGTGCGCAAGATACGCACGCACATGCTGTGGAAGGTGGAAACCCACATACCGCGTGCGCCGCCACCGATAAGGCTCTGCAAGCGCTCGCGCATTTCAGCAGCAGCTTTGTTGGTGAACGTGATAGCCATGATCTGCCATGGGGCAACGTTCAGATCTTCCACCAAATGGGCAATGCGATGAGTGAGCACGCGGGTCTTGCCGGAACCGGCACCCGCCAAAACCAACAGGGGGCCTTCCGTGCACAGCACCGCTTCGCGCTGAGGGCCATTCAGGGTATCAAGATCGATGGGCATGCAATTCGTCCTAACACAACAAACCGCACAGGCTTTAAGGCCTGCGCGGCACTCACGTTTTATTTCGGGTTGCTATTCTACCGCGCCAAGCGGCAATGCCCCACCCTATCCGCAGTATCCCTACGGTTTGTTCGAATGGGACTAACTCCTGCGATGGGGGCAAACAACCGCAGACACGACATAACCCACTACGAGAATTAGGCCAAGAAACATTTGGGAAAGAGCGTAGTAGATCCAACCATCTACGCTGCCGTGAACGAAAAGCGAATAGGTCATGGTGAATCCGGCAAAAGCAACTAGAGATATGGCACCTGCGAACAAAAGCAACTTTCGAGAGTTCGATTGATTTGCGAGGTAAAGAAGCGAAACGACGAACACCGCGGCAAACACGATGCTAACAAGAACCTCAGCAACCGTGCTGGCGAACATAGCCGATGGGTCGAACCTAAATTGAGCTTCCCCACGAAAATCCCGGTTGGCCTGGAGAACCCAGGGCATTACAAAACCCAAGAACAGCGAAACCAACACAGCAACAACTCGCGATTGTACGTTCTTCGAAAGGCGCATTTTCTTCCTTTCTCCCGGAAGGATATGAGCGACCTTAACATTGTTTTGGCTGATAGGGCTTGAAAAACGTCCTGATTGAACAGAATTTTCGCCCTGCGGCAAGCATCTAAAAAGATGGGGCTTTTGGCGCATTTCACTTTGCTTGCAAATTGTCCGAAAGCACTAAAAGCATCAGTCCCTATTTGACAGCTCCTTCACCCAAAAACAAAAACGCCCGAAAGGGCGTTATAAGAATCAGGGCATACGCCAGTGAGTTAGCGGGCGGAATTCTGACGAGTGCAGGAAGATTGAAAGGCCCATGAGTGCAGGCCTTCGCGCCGCCCCCATGGGTCTTGAAATTTTCCTGTGCCGTCAGAATTCCGCGCAGCATCATTGCATTTCATGAATTCTGCGCCGTTCGTCAGAACGATGCAGAACGCTTAGTCTTCCAGATAGTCTTTCAGCTTCTGCGACCTGGAGGGATGACGCAGCTTGGCAAGCGTCTTCGACTCGATTTGGCGAATACGCTCACGTGTTACGCCAAATTCGCGACCAACTTCCTCGAGCGTACGAGGATGCCCGTCTTCCAGGCCGAAACGCAGGGAAATAACCTTGCGCTCACGTTCGGCCAAGCCTTCCAGCGTTTTGGAAAGCTGCTCCTGCAGCATACTGAAGGATGCCGCATCAGGAGGAACGATTGCTGCATCGTCTTCGATGAAGTCGCCCAGCTGAGAATCTTCTTCTTCGCCGATGGGGGTTTCGAGCGAAACCGGTTCTTGGCTGATTTTCTGGATTTCACGAACACGCTCGGGGGTAAGACCCATTTCCTCAGCGATTTCTTCAGGAGTAGGTTCGCGACCCAGCGACTGCAGCAGCTGGCGCTGAATACGAACGAGCTTGTTGATGGTTTCGACCATATGAACAGGAATACGGATGGTACGAGCCTGGTCAGCGATAGCGCGCGTGATTGCCTGGCGAATCCACCACGTAGCATACGTGGAGAACTTAAAGCCCTTGGTGTAGTCGAACTTCTCAACTGCACGGATAAGACCCAGGTTGCCTTCCTGGATAAGGTCGAGGAACAGCATGCCGCGACCAACGTAGCGCTTTGCGATGGAAACAACCAAGCGGAGATTTGCCTCGATGAGCTGCTGCTTGGCATCGATACCCACCTGCTCTACACGGGTAAGGCGGCGGCGCTCGCGGCGCTCAAGCTCGATGCCCTCTTCTTCGGCCTTTTCCAATTCAGCGGTAGCGGCAACGCCTGCTTCAATCTTCATAGCAAGGTCGATTTCTTCTGCTGCAGTAAGCAGGGAAACCTTACCGATTTCTTTCAGGTACATACGCACCGGGTCGCCCGTAAGCAGGGCAACGGAAGAATCAGCGGAAGACTTACGCGTGCTGCGCTTGCGCGTGCTTTTGCTCTTATGGGAAACCTTGGGAACCGTGATTTCAGCAGCCGCCTTCAGCTCTTCTTCAGGCACACCTTCAAGCAGGCTTTCGTCGGTAAGATCAGAAGCCTTTACATCATGATGGTCGTCGTGCAGATCAGTGGGCTCAACGTCGGACTCCAAAATGTTTTCGGTGTCGTCTTCCTCGAGATCATGGGCCTCTGCCGCTTCGGCTTCGACCGCCTTCTTCTTGGAAGCTGCGGCGCTTTTAGCCTTTGCCGTTTCCTTCTTGGGAGCCGCCTTCTTGGCTGGCGCTTTCTTGGCCGTACTCTTCGTCGTCTTTTCCTTGGATTCAGACTGTTGTGAGGAAGCCTTTGCCACGTCGTTTCCTTCCCACGCTTCTACAAAATCAGGCTAGAGCCTGTTGAAAACATCATGCCATTATAACGCCAATGGCGCTTTATAGATACCCTCAAGTTTACGTATTGGTTTATAGGGCCCACAGCCTTCGGAATCGGTTGCAGGGAACGCCGATTACAGAAGGTTAACAGGATCGATGTCGATCGAAACGCGCACATCATGGTGCGGTTTCCTCTCGCGGAAATAAGAGGCGAAGCATTCCGCAATGTTTCCCTTTAGCGGCGCCTTCACCACAACATGGTAGCGCCAAGAACCCTTCAATCGCTCAAGAACACATGGTGTGGGCGGCAAAACCAGCCAACCGGCACCCTTGCCAGCCACTAGCTGCGAAAGATCGTGATACAGGCCCTTCGCTACGGTTCGCACAGCATCTTCGTTGCAGCCCCACACCAAGACATTGGCAAGACGAACATAGGGCGGATAGCCCAATCCCTCGCGCAGCTCCAATTCCTCCGCCAAAAACCGCTCACGGTCGTAACAGGCGGCAGCACGGATTGCGACATCGCATGCGCTGTAGGTTTGCACCACCACTCGCCCTGGCTTCTCCGCACGACCAGCGCGTCCCGCCACCTGCTCAATAAGATCAAAGGTGCGCTCTGAACTGCGAAAATCGGGCAGCTTCAGCATGGTATCGGCATTAATGACACCTACCAGGGTTACATCGTCGAAATCGAGCCCTTTGGCTATCATCTGCGTACCAAGAAGCACTGCGGCACCTGGAGCCGCAAAACGTTCCAGCAAGCGCTGATGGTCGCCCTTCCTTGCAGTCGTGTCGGCATCCATGCGAATGATGCGACATTCGCGATCGGCAACAAGCGACGAAAGCTCACTTTCAACGCGCTGGGTTCCGGCACCAAAACGCTTTAAGTAGGGGCTTCCGCATTCGGGGCACACCGCAGGCACTGGACGCGTAGCACCACAATGGTGGCACACCAGCTTCGCGGCACGCTCGTGGTACGTAAGCGACGTTGAGCATGAATCGCATTCAGGCACGAACCCGCAATCGCGACACAGCAAAAACTGGGCAAATCCGCGCTGGTTCAGCAGCAGGACAGCTTTCTCGCCTTTGTCCAGCACTTCGAAAAGAGCGTTCTGAAGATCACGAGAGAACATGGAGCGATTGCCTCCGCCGAACTCGCGCGCCATGTCTACCACATTGATATCCGGCAGCGGTTTTCCGTTGGCGCGACCAGGCATCTCAACGCGAGTCCACGAAGGCTCCACCGCGCATCGATGCAACGCCTCGAGCGATGGCGTCGCAGAACCGAGCACCAGCACGGCGCCATGTGAGCGGACCATCCACTCAGCCACATCGCGGGTCACATAGCGCGGAGCCTGATCCTGTTTGTAGCTGGATTCGTGTTCTTCGTCGATGATGACAATACCCACGTTTTCCATGGGGGCGAACAACGCACTGCGGGCGCCTACCACCACACGGGTACGTCCTTCGCGGATAAGATCCCACTGGTCGAAGCGCTCACCCTGCGACATGCGGGAATGCAGCACCGCCACTGTGTCGCCGAAACGACCGCGAAAGCGCGCAACCGTTTGCGGCGTCAGCGAAATCTCAGGAACCAGCACTATAGCGCCACGACCCTGCTCGAGTTCATTTTCGATGGCGCGCAAATACACCTCGGTCTTGCCCGATCCGGTAACGCCATCAACCAGCACCACATGCCCGTCTTGTTTCGCGGAGGCCCAGGTTATAGCGGCAAGCGCTTCTTCCTGATGAGGGGTAAGCACAGGCCGTTCCCCCGCCCTCTTGGAAAATGCGGCGCTCGGCTGGTCGCATTCGCGCATGCGCCGGCGATGCTCAATGCGAATAACGCCCTTCTTTTCAAGCGATTTCAGCGTGGCAGAAACCGATCCATATTCAGCCGTAAGTTCGGCAACGCGCAAATCGCCCTGCTTGAGTGCCTGCAACACGAGCTCCTGCTTAACGGCACCCTTGCGCGGCTTGAATTCATCTGCCCCAGAAGTGCGCGTCACCCAACGCTCGTCGACCTCGGAAACCATAGGTCGCGTCACCTGCCAGGTGCCGTTGATACGCTCCATACGCGGCACGCCGCCAGGTGGCATGAACAGGCGTATGCAAGAAGAAAACGGTGCAAGGTAACGATCCGCCAAGAACTGCGCACATTGAGCACCGATTTCGGTGAAACAAGGTTTACCCAACACCTCTTCTACGGCTTTGAGCTTCGAAAAGTCCAGGCCACTGGGGGCATCTGCGCCCAGGCCAACCACAAAGCCCACAGCTTTGCGCCCCCCGAAAGGGACCAGAACCGCGCAACCGACCTGAACAGATGAACCCAATGAAGGAGCACAGAAATTGGTTGTTTTTTCCTCAGAAAAAGGCTGCGGGGCATTGGCAGCAGAGCGCTTCTCGACGCTAAGCCCCTTTGCCCCCGCCTCGTGGCGTGCCTGCGCCAAGCCTGCAGCAAGCAAATCGTCAAGCGACACCTGCATCGCTTTTTTTGCAGATATCTTGGCAGAGGGCTTCTTGGCCATTAACTGTGTCTGTTCTTCGGTGGTTTCGGGCACCGCATAGGTATAGGGGGTTTCAAGCGCAGCAGTTGGTATGTCGAGAATCACAGAGGCGAATTTCATGCTGAAAAGTATAAGGGTCGGCGATTGACTTCCCGAGCAAATCAGCCAAGCGCGACCAAACCTCCAGCAATGCACCGAGCGCAAAAGAGGGGCGCTCAAAAAGCGCCCCGCCGAAAAGCTAGATCACATACTCGACATTCCAATTCGGCTTCATGCCGAACACATCGAACACATGGTCGCGCACCGCAAGGAAATCATCGGCAGTCCGCAAACGATCAGGGCCCAGCTCAACTTTGATTATTTCCTTCACCCTGCCAGGGTTGGGCGTCAGCACCACAATCCGATCAGCCAAGGCAACCGCTTCCTCAATATCATGGGTAACAAACACCACCGTTACCCCTTCCTCCTCGGCAATGCGATGGATATCATCTTGCATCTTCAAACGGGTAATGGCATCAAGCGCCGCAAAAGGCTCGTCCATGAAGAGCACATCGGGCTGCACCGCCAACCCACGTGCAATGGACACACGCTGCTGCATGCCACCGGAAAGCTGCGCAGGGCGCACATGCTCAAAACCCGCAAGACCCACCAAGTCGATATACTTTGCAGCAGCGGCACGCGCTTGCTCTTTGGGCATTTCCTTTGCCAGAAGCCCCAGCATCACATTCTTTTCCACGGTCTGCCAGGGCAAAAGTCCGTAATGCTGGAAGATAGTAACGCGATTGGGCACCGGGTCCTTTACTTTTTCTCCCCCTATAAGCACCTGGCCCTCATCGGGGTGCTCAAAACCGGCAAGCGTATTCAGCAACGTTGTTTTTCCGCAGCCCGAAGGGCCCAGAAGGCAGATGAACTCGCCACGCTCGATTTCCAGGGACACATGGCTCAACGCATGGAACGGCTCGCCTCCGCGTTGATACACCTTCGATACATCGTTGATCTCGATATACGCCATTATTGTTCAGCTCCTTGCGCGCCAGTGCCCCATACGCGGTTCACGGTTTCCTCGAATTGCTTGATAATCCAGTCCAGCAGCACACCCAAAACGCCGATAGCGACAATAGCTGCCAGAAGCTCGTCAGTGCGCAGGTTGTTGCGCGCATCCACGATAAGGAAGCCCAGGCCCGATTGCGTGCCCGCCATTTCGCCGGCGACCAAAAAGATCCACGCCGTACCCAAAGCAATGTGAAGCGCATTGGCAATAACGGGAAACACTGCAGGTAGCACGATCTTGAATAGAGTCTGCGCGCTACCCAGGCCGAAGTTCTTCGACACTTTCAAATACACTGGATCAATGCGGCGCACTGCGCCCACCGTAGAGAGCAACACCGGGAAGAACGCCGCCAAGAAAATAACGACGATGGCAGGGATGTCTCCAATGCCAAGCCACAGCACGATGAACGGAAGCCATGCCACCGGCGAAATCGGCCGAAGGAATTGCACTACTGGGTTCAGGAATTCCCAAGCTCGCGTGCACCAGCCCATTACCAGCCCCAGCAGAACCGCCAACACGCATGCCACCACATACCCGATAAAGAATCGGTACATGCTGGCACCTACGTCCAACAGCAATTGGCCGCTTTCAGCCCGCTCGACCAGGGCACCCGCAACAGAGCCTGGACCCGGGAACAGAGACGAGGGAAACACGCCCGAGACCGCTAGCACTTGCCATATCGCAAGCAGCGCCGCAAACGAAACCGCCCCTTTTAGAACTTTGCTCACAATGCACACTCCCTCTAGTCTTTCGCCACGAACTCGTCGTACGTGGGCGGGTTGTCGTTCAGGCCATACTCGATAACCTCCTGACGAAGCCTTTCGTATGCTTCTTCGGTCACACTCAGGTCGTTGAAGGAAATCCATTGAAGCGACTGCTGGCTGGTTGCTTCGTCCTGACCCAGATTGTTCACCGCTATCTGTACCGCTTCGTCTTTAGTCAGCGAGTTGCCTGCAGAAAGGTAGGCCTGATTGAAAGTTTTCAGGGCTTCCTGCTTCCCAGCGGTGGACTGCGTGTTGAACACGATGCCGCAACAAATGGAGTTCTCCCACAGCTCGTCGGAAGTGGCGAGCACGTGTCCTACGCCGGTCTCTACCGCCTTAGCGCCGAAGGGTTCGGCCACGCAGTAGCCATCGATCTGCCCCGATTTCAAGCCGGCAGGCATTTCGGCAGGAGCCATTTCGACCAACGTCACATCTTTTTCGCTCATGCCGTACTTGTTAAGCAGCTGCTGAACCAAAATGTTGTGAGAGGACTGCTCGTTCGGAATGGCAATGATCTTGCCTTTCAGCTGCGCAGGCGAGGCAATATCGTTGCTTGCGATGATCACGTTGCCATCACGGTGCCCCAGAAGAGACAGCTCGAGAGGAATTCCTTGGCTCTTCGCCTCCATAGCCATTTCGATAAGAACCGAAGCGCCATCGACACGTCCCGAGTCAAGCGCATCCATAAGTTCCGCCCATCCACCGTATTTGACCAGTTCAACATGGACGTTACTATTTTGCTGCTCAAGCTGTTCAGCAGCCTTGAACAACGGTGCCGCATGAGTAATGGGCAAATAGGCAATGGTTATGGTGACCTGTTCCCCAGAAGCGCCGATGCCCGATTCGTCAACCTTGTAATACACGGCCGTCGCAACAAGCGCCAACGTGGCCAAGAGCGCCACCAACGCACGCAACGTACCCTTTGCGAGTTTCATCTACTCGTTCACCTTCCATCCCAATGCACGTCTGCGCGCATCCATGTCTTCAACGATCCGCTTCGCCAATGCCTGGTGGTCAACATCAACCACCATCTCGGAACCCAGCAGGGACTTGGTGCCATGCTCCATAAACTCAGTTACCTTTTCCGAACCCTGCGTAGGTGCGTATACGCTGTGATACGAATTCATGCCCAGCAGACGAAACGCCAAGGCGGCACAAATATCTTTTTCATTCGACCATTCGGGACTTGCGAACGCGAAGGGTAAATCTTTGATAGCGTGCCCCGATTCGGCGGCAACTCCACAGAACAGGGCAGAGGCGCGGGCATTGTCCAAGCATTCGCCCATCTGCCACACGGGCGGCACATCACCCAGGAAACCACGCAAACTTTCCCCTGCCTGATCCAAGGCCTTTGTCGAGCAGTAGCCCAGCTTCATAAGAGGGAACGAAGCGCAACCGTTTGTCATGACGAGCACATCGTGCTTGATGAGGTAATCGGCCACTTCGACAATGGCTTTTTCGTAAACGATACGGGGGTTATTGCAGCCCACCAGGTTGACGATGCCGCGGATACGTCCTTCACGCAAGGCATCGGCAATCGCATCAAAGCCATATCGACGCTGAGCGAATTCAGCGGAAAAGCCCACTTCGACTTCAGTCTCATACTGGGGAATAGCTACCGGCACCTCGCGGCGATTGGTGTAACTTTCAATGCCGCGCTCCACAATTTTCACGGCAAGCTCGTGGATATCGCCCAAATTGGCATGATGATGGTCAAAGTCGTAATGCTCAGCACCCGGCAGCCGCGCTGAATCGCTGGTGGTTACCACTGTGGTTTTAAAGCACCGCGCCACATCCATGATGGAAGGAAACACATCTTGCACATCGGCCACCCACAAATCCAGTGCGCCAGTACCCAGCACCAGCTCAGCGCCAACCGCGTTGGAAAGCGGGATAACCCCACCGTAGCGATACATCGCCGAAAGCCCCGAGCAGCAAATGCCGTAGAACTGGACACCTTCCGCTCCTGCGGCACGCGCTTTTTCCTGGTATTCGGCAGAACGTCCCACGCGCACGATCTCGCTCACCATAAGCGGCGAATGTCCGTGCACCGCGATGTTTACCCAACCCTTCTTCAACGCACCAAGATTCATGACGGTTTTACGGCGTTCCGGCAAACCGAACAGGCTATCCATTGCAATGGAAGAACCCAAGCAGCTCGTCCAAGCAAAGGCAACGCCCGTGCGCAAGAACTGCTGCATAACGTGACGCCAATCGCCATCGGTACCGACACTGGTTTTGTGCAAGCTTTCGAATACCTCGTGGTACACGCTGATGGGCAAGATACCCAGCTTTTCCCAGGTGTCCAAACGCTCTTGCGGTGCGAAGGCATGGACGGTCTTGTGATCACTGGGCACAGTGCGAGAAAGATCCTCCAGCAAAATATCGGCCACTTCCACCGCAAGCTGATTGAGGGTTTTACCTGAGACATCTATGCCGAACTTTTGACAGACGGCCCTGATCTTCGTCTCGCCCTCAATGGGAAGATTCAGCGCGCCTTCGCCCGCACGTTTCAACGCCAGCATGCTCTCACGACCACGGGCACCGTGCGCTGCGGCTCCCGAGGCAAGGGAACGCAACATGTTACGAGCGACTATCAAATCGGCATCGGCGCCGCATACGCCACGCGGTGCTTTCCTGGTTATCTTGCACGGACCCATGAAGCAATTCTTACAGCAGATGCCCGCGATGCCGAACGAGCATTGCGGCTGCTGGGCATCAAAGCGGTCGAATACCGTATCGATGCGGAGCTCCTGCATGCGCAAGAGCATATCGCGCACGGCCGGATCGGGCGTCTGTTCGATAACCTGCTGCTTGTTTGCAAACGTTTTCTTGTATTCACGCACAGCCTGCGTGTAGTCGTAAAAATCCGCACCATCATGGCTATGGTGATGGCCATGTTCATGCTCGTACTCGCTTTGCGCTATGGCGCAGGCAAGTTCCTTCTCGTTTATCCCGTCCGCATTTCGACTTGCAGACACAGGCGTAGGGTTAGCGTCGCTCATCTTCTGTCCTTTTCTTTCCTAGTTTTCCTACTAGGTTTCTAGGTTTAAAGAGAATATAGCAATAACCCTTAATATCAAGGGGTTTGGTAGGATTTATTTGTGGATCAATTATCGAAATGGCCAAACGCACGCTATCAACATGCGTTATAACCTTGTTTTATCTGGGATTATGAATAGCTGTGACATACTGAGAGGGAGGTGCAGCTGCATGATTGCATGCCCCCTCCCCATGCTCGCGGCATCATCACACAAAAAAGCCCCGTCGAAACGGGGCTTACAACCGTTGATTCGGTTTGAGGATAACGCTTTACACGATGCTGATTCGGTTTAACGAAGGCGCTTTACGCGATGCCGCACGCTGCCTTCAGCTCTTCGGCCTTGTCGGTCTTTTCCCAAGTGAATTCAGGAAGCTCGCGGCCAAAGTGGCCGTATGCCGCGGTTTTGCGATAGATAGGACGGCGCAAATCGAGCTCGTCGATGATGGCACCAGGACGCAGGTCAAACACTTTGCTTACCGCTGCCTCGATGTCGGATGAGGAAACGATGCCCGTGCCAAACGTATCGACCATTACAGAAACAGGACGCGCAACACCAATGGCATAGGCAATCTGAACCTCGCAACGCGTTGCCAAACCGGCAGCAACCACATTCTTGGCAACCCAACGAGCAGCATAGGCGCCCGAGCGGTCTACCTTGGTGCAGTCCTTGCCCGAAAAGGCGCCGCCACCGTGACGTCCCATACCGCCATAGGTGTCAACGATGATCTTGCGGCCGGTAAGGCCCGCATCGCCCATAGGGCCGCCCACCACAAAACGACCGGTAGGGTTCACATACAGTTCCAGATCGTCTGCGACCGTTACCCCCTCGGCTTCAAACACGGGGTCGATAACGTTACGCTTAAGCGCTTTGCGCAATTCAGTAGGATCGGTTTCCTCGGAGTGCTGAGTAGATATAACCACCTTTTCGACCTGGGTAGGAACGCCGTTAACGTAACGAACGCTAACCTGGGTCTTGCCGTCGGGACGCAGATTCGACATGATGCCATCTTTACGCACCTTCGAAAGACGCTCAGCCAAACGGCTGGCCAGATAATGCGGCAAAGGCATAAGGGTCTTTGTCTCGTTGCATGCGTAACCGAACATCATGCCCTGATCGCCCGCACCGATTTGGTCGTACGGGTCAACAGCTTCACCGTTCTGCGTTTCCCAAGATTCGTCAACGCCTTGCGCAATATCGGGAGACTGCTCGTGGATGGTATTCAACACACCGCAGGTATCGCAGTCGAAACCGTACTTGGCGCGATCGTATCCGATTTCACGGAGCACCTCGCGGGCAATTCCCGGCACATCAACATAGGCCTGAGTGCGCACCTCGCCGGTAACCATGATAAGACCAGTGGTAGCCATGGTTTCCACCGCGCAGCGAACCTCTTTCGGGTTGGCGGGAATGCCGCCCGGAGCAACATAACCTCCTGCTGCCAACTCGGTTTCCTTGGCAAGGATGGCATCGAGGATGGCATCGGAGATCTGATCGCAGATCTTATCGGGGTGGCCTTCGGTTACCGATTCGCTCGTAAACAGGTACGAATGCTGTTCTTCTTGCATCTATCGTTTCCTTTCAGGAAAACAGGAGGCAGCTAAAGCTGCCTCCCCACAACTTTTCGATAGTACTATACCGTCCCTGTGCCCCATGCTGCGCCGTCAACAGAAAACGCCAACAGGTTATGGGGGCAAGCGGACTATTTATCTTGCGCCATTGGGTGACGGGTACGACCCAAACGCTCGAATTTCGTCATATCGGTTGCCGCCATTCCCTGGGTAGCATCATGGCGTTTCTCGAACAAAGGATCGTTAGGATCATTCCAAATGCGCTCGGAAACCGGCTTCCATGCTGCGGCGGCGTCCTTGGTTTTCGCGCACAGCTCTTCGGCGGTTTCCTGCTCTTGAAGATCGGAAGAATGAGCACCTGCGCGCTCGACCATTTCGGTCAGCTTGCCACTGTTTTCCAGGATGGGACATGGACGGAGCAGATTGTCGCTGAAAGGCTGCTCGCGGTAGTACTCCATGAAAATGGGCGACTGCAGCGCCTCGAGCAGGGAGACCTCGCGAATATTGGCATTGGAGTAATGCGCGAAAACGCACGGGTCGACGTCGCCCGCCGCATTGATGTGCAGATAGCGCCGTCCGCCAGCAATGCAGCCGCCCACAAATTCGCCGTCATTCTGGAAATCAAGCGTAAACAAGGGTTTCTTCTGACGCATTTCACGTACAAAGCGATACAGATGCTCACGCTGTTCGGGGCTAGCCATAAGATCGGGCGTAGACCCTGCACCTACCGGCATGAACGAGAAAATCCAAGCAAACAGCGCGCCTTGATCGATAAGGTAGTCGAAATACTCCTCCGAGGCAATCGATTCCGCATTCTGCGATGTGTAGCAACATGAAACACCAAAGGGCAAACCGTTTTGCTTCAGCAGCTGCATTGCCTTTTGTACCTTGGCGTACGTTCCCGCACCGCGGCGACTGTCGGTTGCTTCCTCAAAGCCTTCGGCGCTGATGGCGGGAACAAAGTTCTTCACGCGAATCATATCCCGGCAGAACGCCTCGTCGATCAGTGTTCCATTGGTAAACGAAAGGAACACGCAATCGGGGTGCATCTCGCACAACTTGATGAGGTCCTTCTTGCGCACCAAAGGTTCACCACCCGTGTAGATATACACATGCGTGCCCAGCTCTTTACCTTGCCTGATAATGGAATCAATCTCTTCCAAGCTTAGATTCAATTTATTACCATATTCCGCTGCCCAGCAGCCCGTACAGTGCAGATTGCAAGCACTGGTAGGATCAAGGAGGATGGCCCAGGGGATATTGCATTCGTATTTATCGCGGTTGGCTTCCTGCACCGGCCATGCCATCAGGCTGCCATCGATGATGAGCGTTTTCACAAGATCGTCGCGTACTTCAGGGTTGGTATCGTTCATGATGTGCATGATCAGGCGATACCAGTTGCTTTGATCGTCGATTGCACCGCGAAATGCTGTTCGCTGAGATGCGAACAAGTCTTTTGGCGCTACTTTATCAATCAGGTCCATGATTTTTACGATGTTATGTTCAGGATCTGCCAGAAAGTAGTCAACGGCTTTCTCGAAAGCCGCCCTCTTGATGTGGTCGGTTGCCTTCATCGTTACCCCTCTTCTTTACTAAATCCCATACGTTGCTTTTTCTACATTTGTAGATTATATTAGCTTCGAAGAGGGGCTCAATGCCCAAGAGGCAAAGACCTGTATCATAAGATACACATCGGCAATGATTGGGGATTATTTTTATGGCTACGATCGAGGCTAAAAAGGCTGATAGACGCGTTATTCGTACCCGAAGCGCCATACGCAAAGCCTTTACCGACCTGCTCGCCGAAACGGCCTACAACAAGATCACCATCACCGCACTTGCCAAGCGCGCCGATGTTGACCGAAAAACGTTCTACACCCACTACTCATCAGTGGACAATCTGCTCGAAGACGTAATTCGCATCCAGACCGAAAAAAGCTTGGAGGGGATCGATTTTCGTGACTTCTTTGCCGATCCCCCTGCCTGCACCAAACGACTCCTGACCGCCATCGAAGCTTCACTGCCCTTCACCCGCGAGCAGCTGCGCACAGTTGCCGAGCATGTGCCCCTCGACGAGTACCTCACCTATTGGACGGCGGCCGCAAAAGAGCAAATTCACAAGGAGGCAGGATTGCTTCCCGCCGTAGCTGAACGCAACCTCGATATCATGCTTGAATTCTATCTAGGCGGCATCCTAAACGCCTATCTGCATTGGCTCCGTAACTGCCGCGACATGCCCCTCGATGAATTACTGGCACTAATATCGGACAACGTGGCATATGGCCTTCCCGGCACCCTTGCCCGCCGAGCCAAAGCTCAACACTAAAACCAAATCCAGAAACCAGTCTCCAGGATCTCCCTTTCACCTCCTGGAGGCGATTGCCTTTCGGGCATCGTATTCCCGCATTTTTCCCGCAGCAAGGTACAGACACCCCGCCTAACGGGTACACTTTCGCTGAAACCAACGCGAAAGGAAGCTCCATGAAAAGCAATGCCGAGCTAACCGAAGAATACTTTGCTTGCGCAGAAGAGCTCGGCGGTGATATCGCCGGCCGCCGAAGCGCATACGAATACATGAAAAACTCCACCGCCATCGTGCATGAAAAGGTGGTTGCTTCTTCATTCATCCCCCGACTCTACAACGATGAGAGCTGGGACGCGTTGCGATCCATCGCCGAGACAACGCATCGAATCTTGTGCAAAGTCATCGAGCATTACCGCGAAACACCTGAATACCGCGACGTGTTCACCTTCGATGAGCGCCTGCGCGAACTGGTGCTTCTGCCTCGCGGTTACGCCGACCCTCTGCCTTTCGCCCGCATCGACGTATTCCTGAACGAAGATGACCTCAGCTGCGGATTCTGCGAGTTCAACGGCGATGGCTCTGCGGGCATGAACGAGAACCGCGAGATCACTAACAGCATCGACCAGACAGAAACGTTCAAGCTTTTCTCCCAAAAACACCCCCTTGAAGCCTGCGAGCTTTTCGATTCGTGGGTACGGGAGTTCATTCGCATCTTCGAACATTCAAAGCACTTTGTTCCCGGTGCCCGATTTGCCATCTGCGATTACCTTGAGTGCGGCGTAGTTGACGAGTTCAAGGTGTTCTCCTCATTCTTCGCGCGCTACGGTTACGAATGCGTTGTATGCGACGTGCGCGATCTGAAGTTCGACGGCGGCGCCCTGTACGATGACAACGGGCTGCCCATTCATGCCATTTGGCGCCGCAGCGTAACAAACGACGTACTTGATCACTGGGATGAGTCGCAAGACCTTATCGAAGCGGTGCGCCACGAAGCCGTAGCCCTGATTGGAAGCTTTGCCGGCCATCTGGTTCACGACAAGCAGATTTTCGAAGTACTGCGCCACCCCAAAACCAAAGCAATTCTAACTCCCGAGGAAAACGAATTCGTAGAGCGTCATGTTCCCCGCACTCTTTTCCTCGACGAAAAGGAAATCGATCTCGACGAAGTACGCACCAATAAGAACGCCTGGATCATCAAACCCACCGACAATTACGGCGCTAAAGATGTATATGCTGGCGTTTCCTCTACCCAGGAAGAATGGGAGGATCTTATTGCCCGATTCGCAAACGGGGCATCAGGCGCGCCTTTCATTGTCCAGACGTACCTCACCCCGTACAAAACCCACACCCTACCTCCCGATGAGGATATTGAGAATCTGACCGATGACGAAGTTGATCGAACGGGTGCCCTGTACAACAACCTCAGCGGCCTGTACCTGTACAACGGACATTTTCAAGGTATTTTCTCTCGCCTAGGACCCTTCCCCACCATTAGCAAAGACCTGAAGGGCATCACTGCCGCCACCATCCGCGTTCGAGGGTAGCGCCGTGAGTATCATGCGTCGCGCACTTGCCCCTCTTCTTACGCTTGCAACGAGCATAGCCCTGGCCTACACCCTGTTCGGATTAGGATTCGTAGCCTGCACCACCCCGCAGGCTACCGCTGCCATTGGCGGCACCTTCTCCGGTTGGGAGAATTCGGTGTTCCCCGAAGAAGACATGGCGGCCATCGCTGAGGCAACGCGCGCTTTCTCCATCGAAGGAGCGCCAATCGACGAACTCTCCGACGCGATTCGTTCAGCGCTCGAGAACTCGAATCCCCAACTTGCCGAAGCGTTTGCCGCCAGCGGACTTGATATCGCCGCAAACCAAGGCAAAGCCGCTTCGGTGGCGGGTGCGCTTTCCGATCGTTACACCCTACCGCAAAACGCGCTTTCCCACTTGCAAGACTGCACACCCATCTTTACCACGGGCCGCATTTCGGTAGGAGTTGTGGGGGGATTTGCCCTTGTAGGACTTATAGCACTGGGATTCCTGGCGGGACGCAAGAGGGCAGGACGGGCAATGCAGCTAGGCGCAGCCCTAGTCGCTGCAACACTGTTGGCTCTAGCCGCATGGGCGATCACCGATTTTGATGGCCTCTTCACCTGGATGCATCAGATGCTGTTTTCTCAGGGGAACTGGACATTCAGCGCAAGCTCGCTTTTGATCCAGCTATTCCCTGAAGCGTTCTGGGCAGCCATGGCGGCGCTGTGGGTCATCTGCAGCCTTATCTGCGCCGCTCTATGCGGGCTTCTCGGGAAGGTTATCGCGCACTAGTTGGGAGTAAGGGGACAGGTTCCGTTTTTCCAACTAGGTACAATCGACAAAGGAAGAGCCTTGTTTGCGCAATCTCCCGCAAACAAGGCTCTTCCTCTTAGGTGGGAAATGGGGCCTGCCCCATATTCCCAGCTTCCCCCTCAGCCCCGCTCGGCTATGCCAGGCGGCTCTGAAGCTCTTTCGCAGCCGCAGCCTTGTCGAAGTTGCCGCCCGTTTTCTGGGTGAGAGCGCCCATCACGCGGCCCATTTCTTTCTTGGTAGTTGCGCCGGTTTCAGCAAGAACTTCACCAATCAAGGCCGAAAGCTCTTCGCCGCTCACTTGTTTCGGAAGATACTCCTCCAGAATCTTCACCTGTTCGGCAAGCGTATCGGTACGCTCCTGATCGTTGCCAGCCTTGATAGAACCGTCAAGGGTTTCCTTCGTCTGCTTGATGGTGCGCTTCAACATGGCGTCAACGTCAGCATCAGTAATCTCGCGACGCTCGTTTATCTCGATATTCTTAATCTCGCCCAGAACCTGGCGAAGGATGGCCAAGCGGACCTTGTCCTTTGCCTTCATGGCGGTTTTGATCTCATCACGCAATTCCTGGTAGTTCATAAGTTCCTCCTTTGTTGACCGTCCCCATTATACGCGCGGGACAAAACAAGCATCAGGAATCACTGAGCCCTTACTTTAGAGGAGTACAATCACCTAACCGAAAGCAAGTGCACGAGCACATCAAAGAAAGGAACCCCCTATGAGTTTGGCTGATCGTTGGATCACGCTCTTCAACAAACCCATTCCCAACGTTATTCTCCGTCTGGTGGTGCTGTTCGGCGGTTTTCTTTCCATGGCCATGTCTATTGCGCTAATGCGAACAACCGGCCTGGGAAACTCCCCTATCTCATGTATTCCCGCAACGCTTTCTTACCTTGTACCGCTAACCCTTGGCACTATTACCTTCATCATGAACACCTGCTTTTTGATTGTGCAGGCAATTCTGCTTCGCCGTGATTTCAATCCCGTACAGCTCCTGCAAATACCTTTCACGTTCGTATTTGCGCTGATGATCGACCAGTTTCTACCTTTCTGCGAAACGCTGCCCATGCAATACTACCCCGAACAATTAGGGTGGAACATCCTGGGTTGCTTCCTACTTGCCATGGGAGTGTTCCTGCAGGTCAAGGCAAGCTTTATCACCCTGCCTGGAGAAGGCATTGTTCTTGCCATCGCCAAAGCGGCGAAAAAGCCCTTCCCTAAATGTAAGATCGCATTCGACAGCTCCATGGTTGTGGTTTCCGTTGCCATATCCTTCATAGGTCTGGGGTATCTCCAGGGCGTTCGCGAAGGCACCATCATCACCGCCCTTGCCTCAGGAACCATTGTTGCCCTTATCGGCAAACTACTTCCCCACTTCGACCGCTTCTGCCCCGTTGAAGGCCACATCAGCTTCATCATCAACGTACCCATGAACAGTGACGAGCAACCGAGCGCCCCAGAAAACGAAGGGCAGCCACCTCTGGTTGTCGCAATCGAGCGCCAATACGGCTCGAGCGGACGCGAAATCGGCACCTTGGTAGGCAGAGAGCTTGGCATACCCTCGTTCGATCACACGCTCATCGACCTCACCGCGCAGGAATCCGGCTTTCCGCCTGCATATGTTAAACAGCACGAGCAAGAGGTGCGCCGCGGCTTGCTATACAACCTCTACATGCAAAACTACCGCAGCGTTGGCGCTGAGCCGGAGCAGATGGACGACATGTGGCTTGCGCAAGCACGTGCTATCACCAAACTGGCAGACGAGGGATCCTGCGTTATCGTAGGGCGTTGCGCTGGCGCCATCCTGCGGGGCCGAAAGAACGTGCTTACCGTGTTCGTTCATGCCCCACTGGAAATTCGCATCAACCACGTTATGAATCGCGATGGCCTCGATTCAAAAGAAGCGGAAGAGCGCATCAAAACCATCGACCGCGAGCGCGCCGAACATAGCCTCAGCTTTGCAAACGCAACGTGGGGCGCCGCCGAAACCCACCATCTTGTATTGGATTCATCGATCCAGAGCCCAAGGGATGCGGCAAAACTTATTGCCAACCTTGCGAAAAAAGCGTTCCCCGAAGCACCCCTTTCGCCCTGCCCCGAAAAGCCTGGGAAGAAGAGTTAGCAAAACAGGTCTTCCCCGCGCACGGGTAACACGGTGCGCACTGCTGCTTACGTGGCGCGACGAATGCGCACCTCCTCCGCGCACTGACGCCAGGGCGGGGAAATGGCACCTGTTCCTATTCTCCCAACACATTTCCTCTATGTTTGAGGACTAGGATAAAACGGTATTCCATCTATTTGCATATGCTGCAGCGCCCACTTCTGTGGGCTTTTCTGCGTGAAAGGAGACCTGTGAGATTCACCCAAGCTTGGCACTCATTTTTCGACAGATCGACCCCCAATGTCGTGCTCCGACTAATTGTTATGCTTGCAGGCGTCGCCATCACTTCAGCGTCAGTGGCGCTCACACGCGCAACCGGGCTCGGAACCTCGCCGGTATCGTGCTTCCCTGCCACGCTTTCATATCTCACCCCTCTCACCATTGGCACGTGGACCTTTATCATGAACGTCGTCTTCGTGCTGGTCCAAATCGCCCTGCTGCGTCGCGACTTCAACCCCGTGCAGCTGCTGCAGATACCCTACGTTTTCGTATTCTCGGCACTTATCGATGCATTCGTGCCTCTCTGCGAGCTCATCCCCATGGGAAACTACGCGCTGCAAATCACCTGGAGCGTCATTGGCTGCTTCATGACAGCATTCGGCGTATTTCTGCAGGTAAAGGCAAGTTTCCTTACCCTACCCGGAGAAGGCATCAATTTGGCTATATCGCGCGTTACCAAAATCGCATTCCCCAAGGTTAAAGTTGCTTTCGACTGCACCAATGTGGTAGTGGCTGCCGCGGTTTCGCTAGCATGCTCCGGCGCTTTGTACGGCGTTCGCGAAGGCACCATCCTGGCAGCGTTGGCGGTGGGCAGCATCGTGGCATTGTTCAACAAGCTGCTGCCTCGGTTTGAGCGTTTTTGCCCCACACGCGGGCACATCACCCTCACTGCAGCCACCATGCCAGCCCCCGATAAAAGCGCATCCCCCTCTTCCGAAGAAGGCGACAACACACCACTTGTCATTACTATTTCCCGCCAGTTTGGCTCGGGTGGACGCGAAATCGGGCAAGCTCTCGGAAAAAAGCTCGGCATCCCCGTTTTCGACGAAACACTTATCGAGCTCACCGCGCAGGAGGCAGGCCTCACTTCCGCCTACGTCCGCAAACACGAGCAGGAAGTTCGCAAAGGAGTGCTGTACAACCTCTACATGCAGAACTATCAGAGCATCGGTGTGGAACCCAGCCAGCTTGACGATCTGTGGTTGGCCCAAGCCCACACAATCACAAAGCTCGCAAATCAAGGAAGCTGCGTTATCGTTGGCCGCTGCGCAAACGCGATCTTGAAAGAGCGCCCCTGCACCTTCAACGTATTCATTCACGCACCGCTTGTACCTCGCATCGGCCGCGTCATGAAACGCGAAAACATCGACCATATGGAAGCCGCCGCCACAATCGAACGCATCGATGCCGAACGAGCCGAGCACTGCAAGCACTTCACTGACACCATTTGGGGCAAGGCGGATGCCTACCACCTCTCGCTAGATTCTTCGTTCGAACCAAGCGAAGAAAACGCCACAATCATCGCCAGCCTGGCTCGCGCCGCTTTTCCCGAAGCGCCACTTTCGCCCTGCCTGGAAAAACCAAAAGGAAAGAACTAGCGAAACGCACCTCCTCCGCGCACGGGCAGCAGAATGGGAAAATAGGACCTGTTCCTATTTTCCCATTCTGCTTTTCGGCATGCGGGCGGCTCTTCGTTTATCATTTAGACCATACGACTTGAAAGGAAATGAGCTTGATGACAGACCAGTCTAAGCCTGTTCGCGTTCGCTTCGCACCCTCGCCTACCGGCGAGCTGCACATCGGCGGAGCGCGCACTGCTATCTATAACTGGGCGTTTGCCCGCGCCATGGGTGGCACCTTCATTCTTCGCATCGAAGACACCGACCCTGAACGTTCCACCGAGAAAAACAAGCAGGTTATCCTGCGTTCGATGAAGTGGCTCGGCCTAGATTGGGATGAAGGTCCCGAAGTTGGCGGCGAATTTGGCCCCTACCTGCAAACCGAACGTTTCGATACCTACAAGGCCGCTCTTGAAAAGCTGAAGGAAAAGGGCGCCGTATATCCCTGCTTCTGCACCCAAGAAGAAATCGCCGCAAAGCGCGCTGAAGCCGAAAAGGCCGAAGGCGGTTACTCCGGGTACGACCGCACCTGTCGCGGCATCAGCCCCGAAGAAGCACAGCGCCGCATCGATGCAGGCGAACCCCATGTATGGCGCCTCAAGGTTCCCGAGAACCACGGCCCCATCGAATTCGACGATGCCGTATACGGCCATATGTCTTTCCCTGCCGACGTTATGGACGACATGATCCTGGTTCGCACCGACGGCACGCCCACCTACAACTTCGCGGTAGTGTGCGACGACGCAAACATGCAGATCAGCCACGTTGTCCGCGGCGACGATCATCTTTCCAACACCCCACGTCAGATTCTTATCTACGAAGCTTTGGGCTATGACATTCCCGTATTCGCCCATCTTTCCATGATCTTGGGTGCCGATGGCCGCAAGCTCTCCAAGCGCCGTAACGCCACTTCGGTTGAACAGTACAAGGAAATGGGTTACCTGCCCGACACCCTGGTGAATTTCCTCGCGCTTCTGGGCTGGTCGCTCGACGGAGAAACCACCATCATCCCGCGCGACGTGCTGTGCCGTGAGTTCAGCCTCGATCGCATCACGCGCAAGGATGCCATCCTCGATGAAACCAAGCTCGACTGGATGAACGGCGAGTACATCAAGAATATGGGCGCTGCTGCATGGGTTGACGCCACCGCACCCTTCCTGATCGCCGCCGGCCTCACCACCGAAGAAGAGGTTGCTGCCAAGCATGACTGGTTCGAAAAGCTCTATCCTCTTGTTGCCGAGCGCATGAAGCGCTTTACCGAAGCCCCTGAAAAGCTGGCATTCATCTTCGACGGCCCCAAGGTTACGCTCGACGAAAAATCGGTTAAGAAGAACCTGCTGAAAGAAGGCTGCCGCGCCGACGAGGTTCTCGCAGAGGTACGTGCAATCCTGGCTGACGAGTCCATTGAATGGGCATGCGACCCGCTGCAAGACGCTTGTCGTGAACTCACCGAAAAGCTCAACTTGAAGGCGAAGCTGGTATTCCAGCCTATCCGCGTTGCAGTCACTGGCTCTCAGGTTTCCCCGCCGCTGTTCGAGTCCATCGAACTGATGGATCGTGCCGATGTGGTTGCCCGCCTCGACTACACCATCAACGAGGTATTTGGTGCCTAAGGACCCAGAACAAATCTGTACATCCAGCGATGGCAACAACAAAACGGCTATCGCTGGATTTGCGATGCCCGAAAGTGATCATCCTTCGCTTTCGGGCATCGATCTTTCGCAGCTCTCGGAAGAAGAGCTGATCGACGCCATAGCGTCGGCTCACGAAGAGGAGCTCGCGCTGGAATCCAATGACAAAGGCGATGCAGAAAGCCCCTTTGAAAACGAGACTGAAGCAGAAGAAGATATCGACCCCTTCCCCCGTGAGGAAGTTGTGGCTTTGGAATCGTGGTGTACCGCCCCGCATGGTTCAGGCTGCACGCGATGCCAGGCAGTATGCCCCACTGGCGCACTTTCCCTCAAAAACGGCACGCCGCACATCAACACTGAGCTTTGCACCCGTTGCGGCATGTGCGCAGGCATCTGCGACGCCTTCGCTTTTACCCGCATCACCCTCGAAAACCTTTTCACCCGCGCGGAACGCGAAGCAAAAGAAGAAGGCGCCGTGTGCTTCACCTGCAACGACCACTTGTTTGATGGGGTTGCTCCACGCAGCAACGTTATTGTACTTCCCTGCCTAGCCGCTGTTCCCCCCGAGTTTTGGACGGCGCTTTTGGCAAACGATATTCCTGTCCAACTGTACCTGGACGAATCGTATTGCGAAAACTGCCCTGCAGCTGGCCCTATGGGACCTGCACTTTACGCCCATGCGCTCGACCAGGCACAAGACTGGACCGGCAAAGCCATCGAACGCGTAACCGAGCTTCCCGAACGCGAGTATCTTCTTGCAGCCTGGGCAAATGTCGATGCCACCGACCGACGGGGTATGCTAGCAAAAATCGCAAAAGAAAGCATTGATGTTGCCGACGGATCGCATCGAAAGCGAATCGATGGCACCGTCGCCGATTTTCATGAGCAGCAGGAGCGCCTGCGCGCACAAGGTCGCATCAACGCCGAAACGCTCATAGGCACACCCCTTGCCCCCACCAAACGCCCTTCGCCCCGTTTAGCCCTAATGGTAAAAGCTGCGCAAGCCATGCCCGAACGATCTGCATATATAGAACGCTATACTTCTGTCACTGATGCGCAGCAGTGCAGTGGATGCCAGGCCTGCATCGGAGCATGCCCCACAGGCGCTCGCTCCTTCAACGAAGCAACAGGTTTACCCGATGTCGACGCATCGCTTTGCACTGCATGCGGTTGTTGCATAGGTACCTGCCCAATCGGCGCGTGCGATTTCCGTTCAATCACCGCAAAGGCATACTGCGGATAAGGCAACGCCTCCGTAACTGTTTGCGCTCTCCTGCCCAGAGCGGCATACCATTCAGCATGTGTAAACAGCACCACCAGAAAGGTTGGCCATGCCCAGCACGCCTGATCCAAATTACTGGGGCAACCCTCCTCAAACGCCCCGTTCCAGCAATATTCCGCAACAGCCAATGCACCATGCATCGCCCGAACCACCCATGGGGGCTCGGTCCTCTATGTCGGCACAAGACGGCGCAGCGCCCCAGCAGCAAGCACCGTTCACCCCTGCCGGCGGCAACGGAGCCACGCAAACAGGCGCCAACTTCCAGCAGGTTCCCCAAGGGGGTTCCATCCCTCCTGCTCCCGCTGCCCCATCGGCGCCGATCCGTCCCGAAAAGAAGAATACGGGCATTATCGTTGCGATTGCGATCATTGCCGCTTTGCTCGTTGGGATGGGCGGCTGCGCAGCATGCACCGCAGTGCTGTCAGCAACGCTCGACGATGCAGATGATGCTCGGCACGCACAAAGCGGCTTCGATCAGCAATATCAGAACCACAACATGCCCATAAACGAGCAAGAGCTCCTAAACAGGGAAACCCGAACGGACTTCGGCCTTGTAGGCAGAACCGCCCTCGATAGCGCTGAGCTCGATTCCGTTCAATCGAGCTACTTCGACAACACCAGCAAAGCCCCCGACGCAAACGGCAGGTATGCTGCAGGGGTATACCGCGTGGGCACCGATATTCCCGCTGGAAATTATTGGTTTTCCGGCAATAGATCTAGCCTCTCCACCTTTTATATCCTTCAGCCAACTTCTGCGGGAGCCTCCACCTACGATACTGTGCACATCAATAGCTACTACGGCCACAATCTCATGGACTTACGCGAAGGCGAAGTGTTCATTCTCGACAATGAGGGCACTATGCTCCCCCTCGATCAAATGACCAATACGTTCACGCCGCCCTACGGCAGCGGAGTTTACCGCGTTGGCATCGATATCCCCGAGGGCACCTACCAACTCGTAGTGGGAGATGGCGCTAACGATTACAGCTCTTGCTCCGTAATGATCGATTTAAATTATGACGAGAATTCAAGCTACCTGTACCGAAACTACTTCATCAAGGGAGATAAACCCGACACCATCACGCTAGAAGCCGGCACCTACGTCGAGCTCTACAACATGCAGATGAAGCCCACTGGATTGGCATAGTCTCCGCAGAGCCCTATCATGCTCTTTGAAAGCAAAACCGGGATGAGACATTCGTAAGCCTCATCCCGGTTTTTTGTTAGTCTCTATCGCCTTGACCCTCGACGTCCCACATAGTTGGTAACGCCCAAGCTCTGAGCGCGCGTACTGCGAGAAGTCGATCGACGCAAACTGGAACCTGCCGTCGAAGAACCCTTGCGCGAAGAGCGGGCAGAAGGTCCCGAGGCCGCCGAGGAGGGACTGCTTCGCAGAGCTTCACCACGTCCCGATGCTGGGCGCTCCCCGCTTTCCTTCCCTTCTTCCACCAATTTCTGCAGATAGGCAAGCACGTTGGTCAGCATGCCCGCGTCACCCGCCTCCTCTTCTTTGCCATAGCCAGGGACCACGACACGCAGAGGAACTGCCATCTTTTTCTTGTCGGCCAAGTAGCGACCTGCCTTACGGCGCAAGCTCGAAGCCTGCGATTTTGTCAGCGCAAATGGCTCCACGGTAAGTTTGCCCGCCGAAACGGAGATAAGCTTGATACCGTGCTCGTTGGCAAACGCCTTAAGGCGTGCTTTCTCGAACTGGTTGACAGAGGCCTGAGGCATCTCGGGATGCTTTGCCAACAATTCTTCGTAGATATCATTTACCGCATCGATGGTATCGGCGCTGGCGATCTTTCGGTAGTACAACACGCGCTCATCAGCGTCGGGCAGGTATTCCTCGGGGAAATACGTGTGGTCGGGCACGTTCACCACAATATCCGACAGTGCAGGCGGCAAGAACTCCTTAGCCGAAGAATTGCCCTCACGCGCATTGTTCACCGCCGTAGACAGCATTTGGGCAAACAGATCGAAACCTACCGCCGACATATTGCCACTCTGCTCAGCGCCTAGCAGGCTGCCAGCCCCGCGGATTTCCAGGTCGCGCATAGCCACGCGCATACCGCTCCCCAGATCGGTGTGCTCACCAAGCGCCGTAAGGCGCGCCACCGCTTCTTCAGTGAGCGGGATATTGTCAGGAAACAAGAAATACGCATACGCCTGGGTGGAAGAACGCCCGACGCGACCTTTCAACTGGTACATCTGAGCCAATCCCAAGCGCTGAGAGTCTTCAATGATGAGCGTGTTGGTGTGGGGGTTGTCGATGCCCGATTCGATGATAGTGGTAGCCACCAATACATCAAGTTCGCCAGCCGCGAAGTTTTCCATAACGTCTTCCAGCTGCTCTTTAGTCATCTTGCCATGGGCAACGCCAACACGCGCCTCACCTGCGGCGGCTTGCACGCGCTTCACCGCCTCATCGATGGAGCGTACGCGATTGCTTACGTAGTAGATTTGCCCGCCACGGGCCATCTCTCGGCGTATGGCATCGCTCACCACGTCGGGATCCCACTCGCCAACATGCACTTCCACCGGGCGTCTGTCATCGGGCGGAGTTAGGATCAAGCTCATGTCGCGCACGCCCGAAAGGCCCATTTGCATAGTACGCGGGATAGGGGTCGCAGAAAGCGTGAGTACATCAATCGATTCACGCATGTTCTTCAGCTGTTCTTTATGGGCAACCCCAAAGCGCTGTTCCTCGTCAATAATGACGAGGCCCAGATTATGCGGATTGACATCGCGTGAAAGGAGGCGATGTGTCCCAACCAACACCGAAACCGTTCCCTCTGAAAAATCAGCCAGAGCTTGCTTCTGCTGAGCTGGGGTACGGAAACGCGAAAGTACTTCCACCTTTACGCCAAAGGGCTCGAAACGATCTTTGAACGTAGAGTAGTGCTGCTGGGCCAGGATGGTGGTTGGGCACAACACCATAACCTGCTTGTTGTCCTGCGTTGCTTTGAAGGCAGCGCGCAACGCCACCTCGGTCTTGCCAAAGCCAACGTCTCCACAGACCAGACGGTCCATGGGGCGTGGGGATTGCATATCGGCCTTGATATCAGCAATGGCGGCTAACTGATCGGGTGTTTCTTGGTAGGGGAAGCTTTCCTCCATCTCATGCTGCCAGGGAGTGTCTTCCCTATAGCGATACCCTTGGGTCGAAGCACGGCGCGTATACACATCAACCAGGTCGAACGCCAGCTGCTTGGTTGCCTTGCGCGCCTTCGCCATGGCGCGGCTCCAGTCAGACGTGTTCAGACGCGTCAAGCGAGGCGACGATCCTTCCGGCCCCACATAGCGGGTAACACGGTCCAGCTGCTCTACCGGAACATACAGCTTATCGCCCTCGGCGTATTCCAGAAGCAGATAGTCTCGCTCGGACCCACCCACATCTTGGCGTACGATATCGCGAAAGAAGGCCACGCCATGAGCCGCATGCACTACGTAGTCGCCCGGCTTGAAAGGAAACGTGATCTCTGTCACATCGATGCGGCTCCGTTTGCGCGTAGCCATGGCACCTTGCGTGTCCGAAAGGGAGACGAGAGCCATCTTTGCCGCAGGAAAGATCATGCCAAGGGGGATATCCACATCGACGATGTTGACCTGACCTCGTTTGAGCTTAGGCGACGCATCCCCTACCACGTCAAGGACCTCGTTGATAGGAATTCCCAAATCAACTAAGGAAAGCTTCATTTCTTGACGAGCACGGAAATGAGGTACAGAGAAAACCACCGTAAAGCCCATCTCGGCCAAAGAGCGCAATCGGCCAAAGAGTTTCTCCGGATCGCCCGCCACATCAACGCGCTTCACTACCAGCTCGCTATCGAGCTGCACGCCCACGCGCATGATAGAAACGTAGGTTGCACGCGGATTCGCGCCGAAATCGAGTTCATTGGGACCCATGTACAGATCCGATACGGGAATCGAAGTGCCTACACAGCGCTTTGAAAGCTCATCGTAAGCATGCAAAGCATCATCGACCAGCGAACGTGGCTCAATAAGCACCGTAAGGGCATCCGCGGACAGATAGTCGCCCACGGCCGCCGTTTTTTCCAGCAGATATGCTGCCATCAAGTCGGGCAGCTCATGAGAGTCGTCTTCGAGGCGCTCTAGCAAATCGCGTTGTGCTGCGTTTGTTTCCGCGCTCTTTGAAATGGCGCGTTTAGCGCGAAGCAGCGCCGCATCCGTCTGGGCAAACTCGCGAACAGGAAAAATATCAACCTGCCCCAGCGAGGAAATGGTCTGCCCCGTTGAAGGAAGGAACCGACGAATCTCATCTAATTCATCGCCAAAGAAATCGAGACGTACGGGATACGCAAGATTCCCGGGAAACACATCGATAGCACCACCCTGCACGCTAAACGTACCAGGGCCATCAAGCTTTCCGCTGTTTTCGTAGCCCATAGATACCAGGCAATGCTCCAAATCCTCGAAACAGGCAATGCCACGCTGGGGTTCCTCTGAAAGGTCGGAGCCCGCCACCAGAGTAAGAGGGCGCGCCACTTCTTCTTTAGCGGGAGCAATGCGACGCAGCAGGGCTCGAGCCGAAGCAACCACAACAGCGGGCTTTCCCTGCTGAAGCGACCAAAGGGCTTCGAGCCTACGACCATGAAGGCGCGGCTGGGGCGGAGCATCGAGCGAGAACGGGTTGCCCTCGTAATCGGGCAAACGCAAAACACGCTCCTCGCCCACGAAGGCACCCACCGTACGTGCAAAAGTATCGGCGGCCTCTTCCCCTGCCGCCACCACAAGCGTAGCCCTGGGGTCAGCCGCAAAACGCGCCGCAACCAAAAACGGACGAGCAGAAGAAGCCACGCCCACCGTAGCATCCTGCCGCGAATCAAGCTTCGCCCAAGCATCATCGAGCGCACCCGACTTGGCAAGCGACGCAGACAGCATATCTATCAACATGTCCGTTCCTTTCGGTAAATGCTGCCCCTACCGCCAGCAAACAAAGGGCAGGGCCTGGGTTCCACCATGTCAGCAAAGATGGCAGACGCTAAGGTATCCTCCAACAGCACCATTGGCACATAGCGCCATGGAGCTGGACAATCGGCGCTCGGCCTTGCTGCAGGAGGGCATCACAACCCCAACAAGCCCGAAAGCAAAAGCTTCGGGCGTTTTCTCTCGTTTATTCTAATATCCGTATAAGGTAATTCACGCCAAGAATCGGCGTTACCATAAGGCATGCGCAACCAACCGTAATCACCGAAGGGAAATGCCATGGCCCGCGAAAAGAAAGCCGACAAGTTCGTCCGCGCCCTAGCTGTCGCCGAGCGCATGAACAGCCATTATGGAGAAGCAGCCTGCGCGCTTCACTACACCACGCCTTTCACTCTCACCATTGCTGTCCTGCTCTCCGCTCAAACCACCGATGCGGGGGTAAACAGGGTAACACCCGAGCTATTTGCGAAATACGGAACACCCCAAGCCATGGCACAAGCCGACCCCGAAGACATCGCACGGATCATCCGGTCAATTGGGTTTTACCGCACCAAAGCAAAAAACTGCATCGCCTGCGCGCAGATGATCATGTCTGATTTCGGTGGCGAAGTTCCCCGCGACATGGACCAAATGCAAAAGCTTCCCGGAGTAGGGCGCAAAACCGCAAATGTGGTGCTCAATGAGGCATTCGGCATTGTCGAAGGCATCGCCGTAGACACACACGTATTTCGTATCGCCCACAAACTGAAGTTCGCTGGCCCCTCTGCCGACACCCCCGCAAAAACAGAGGAGGCCCTCCTTTCGCTGTACCCGCGTGAATACTGGGGGCCCATCAACCATCAATGGGTGTTGTTTGGGCGAGAGACCTGCATAGCCCGTCGACCAAAATGCGCTGACTGCTTCATCAGCGACCTCTGCCCCAGTTGCCCAAAAGATCTCATAGGGAACCGAGGGAACCCACAAGAATGACCAAGCAGCTTAGAAAGATGGCTCCGATACCGAAAACAACACCATCCTCCGTGAAAACCCTGCGCTGTTTGAGCAAAATCAACGAGCGTTTGCTATCCTCAAATAATCGTGGGAAAGCAGTTTCTTAACAAAGGGCTGTCATCGGAAGCAAGGAATAACAATGAACCTCTCTCATTTGAGATACTTCATTAGCTTGGCAGATTCGAAGCACTTCGCAAACACGGCAAAGTCGCTGTCCATCGCGCGCTCAACGCTTTCTCTTGCAATCTCAAACCTCGAACAGGACCTGGGCGCGCCCCTGTTCACCAAAAACGGAAGCACATTTCTGCTTACCCCTTACGGTAAGGAATTTTACCGCTACGCCTCCCTTGCCCTGAAGAATATCGAAACAGGACGCCAACGCGTTCGGATCATGGTCAACAGCAAGGTTGAAACACTTCGTATCGGCGTGCCTTTCTCCATCCAGAACGAAGACTGGTCCCGTATGATGCGCGCTTTCCGTGCCCATCTCGACGAAAATACGTCGGTGAAAGTTTTGCAGGGCTTCAGCGCTGGGCTTTTACGCGACCTGGCCGCAGGCACGCTCGATGTCACGTTTGCCACAAAACTCGAAGATGCCCCCGAGGGTTTGAATTACATCCCTTTCTGGTCACAGGAGCTTGTTCTTGCGGTAAACGAAGGCAACCCCTTGGCAAACCGTAAATCTATCAAGCTTGAGGAACTTCAAGGCTCGAAGGTGCTTTCTTATGCCGTCGATTGCCCTCCCCATGACCTTGTTTTGGAACACACCAAGCATTTTGATATTCAGGTAGAAGAGCGCTTCCGCGAGGAGATAACTGCGTGCTCCATCGTTTCCGCCAGCGATGAAGCCATGGCGCTTGTAGACTACTCGTTCTTAATGAAGGCTTTCAACGATGTGGTCTGCATTCCCATCGACGATCTGCCGCGAGATTTCCACAAGATTTACCTGATCCACCGCGCCGATGACGAACTCACTGACGCCCAGCGCGATTTCATCAACTACGCGTGCAACCATCGCGTTTTGCCAGCCTGGTTGCCCCGTGAAAACGAGGACGAAACCCAATTCCAAATCGGATATAAGTAGCGTCACGCCAGACAACACAACGAAGCCGAGATGGTCCAGCAGCAGCTGTTGCTGGGCCATCTCGGCTTTATGGGGCAAATGCACCCAAGCCTCCACCCGAAGGCGCACACAGTTAGCCTGGAGGCACTCTGGGCAGCAAAGGAGTAGGAAGAACATCCACTGCCGCCCTCCGGGGCGGCGGTGCCGAATACGTCTACGACAGCAATTCTGGCAGAGGAACACCATCTTTGCGTTCGATGCTGCAACCCTGACGCACGAGCTCAGCTATAACCGACTCGGCCAAAAACGGCAGCCTATCTGCAACAGGCTGCGTGAGGCCCTCCATAAACTCCGCAGGCTCCAGGTTCAAAACCTGCATACCGTAGCACATGCCTTCGCTGGCGTATCCAAGCAATGCTGCCGCATCAAACAAATCGGCAAGCTTCGTGTCATGCAGAGAGGTGCGGGCACCGCAGGTTCGCGCAATATCGTGCGGCCGATAGCGAAATACCGTACCAGGCTCCGAGCCCGATTCGTCAACGGCATCGACGGTGATCATGAAGTCGTATTCATTGACTTTGGAAATCATGTCTAAGCTCATACAGCCCACATCGAACATATCAACATTGTCGGGAAGAATGTATTCTTCCCGAATCAGATCGTAAGCAGCAGGTCCAACACCATCATCGAGCATCAAGCGATTGCCCACAAAGAAAACTGCGATACGTTTCACTTATGCACCTACCGTTGGACGAATAACCAAGTTGTAATACGTTGCCGCAACGATCATTATCACCGCGACCAAGACCATGGCAACAGCCCACTTCTTCTGACTTTTCAAATACTGTTCTTTGGTTTTGCCCATGGATAGAGCACGCTGACACGCATAGCCCTGACCGGCACGGGCAAACACGATAGTTGCAAACGCAAGAACCAATGCCGCAACAATGCTCAAGCACACTGTGAGAGGACGAGGGTCAAGGTAGACGCTATAGAAAAGGTTGTCAGCCAAAAGCCATGCTGGGTAATACAGGATGGCCAGCCAAATGCCGTTAGCGGCGCCCCAGACAGGAGGCATGAAAAGAGCTCCTATGTTGACGGGAGGCAAGCCTTCCATGATCTGTTCCTGGCTAAGCTGACGGGGATTTTTTTTCTGCTTCGACACGAGCATCTCGCTTTCACTGACGTTGTTCCGCTGAAGAGTATAGGGGAAAGCGCCTTGGTGCTCTCCTCTATTCGGCAAACTGCGAATTATACAATTCCGCGTAGGCACCACCCTTAGCCAGCAGTTCATCGTGAGTTCCCTGCTCTACGATGTCGCCCTCCCGAAGAACCAAAATCAGGTCGGCGTTACGGATGGTGGAAAGACGATGGGCAATGACAAACGAGGTGCGCCCTTCCATCAGATTATCCATAGCCATCTGGATTCGCTCTTCGGTGCGCGTATCCACCGAGCTGGTTGCCTCGTCCAAAATCAACATGCGCCTGTCAGCCAAAATAGCACGGGCAATGGTTAAAAGCTGACGTTGCCCCTGACTGATATTGCTCGCATCTTCATTAATCTCCATATCGTAGCCACCTGGCAGGGTACGGATGAAATGATCAGCGAATGCCGCCTTGGCTGCCGCTTCAACCTCTTCATCGGTCGCATCAAGGCGACCATAGCGTATGTTTTCCCGGATCGTCCCCTTGAACAGCCAAGTATCTTGCAGAACCATACCGAATAGCGAACGCAAATCGTTGCGGTCAAACTCGCGCACATCATGGCCGCCTACACGGATCGAACCACTGCCAACATCATAGAAACGCATCAACAGTTTGACGATAGTCGTTTTGCCAGCACCGGTCGGCCCAACCAATGCAACGGTTTGCCCACGTTGAACCGTTGCCGAGAAATCTTTGATGATGGGTTTGCCAGCTTCGTAGCCAAAATGCACGTGGTCGAACTCCACACCGCCCGAAATCTCCGCGGTCTTCGCCGTCACCGCAGTCTTCGGCTCCTCTTCAGCTTCGAGGAACGCAAACACGCGCTCGGCCGAAGCGGCCATTTGCTGCAGCACATTAGACACCTGAGCAAGTTGGGTAATGGGCTGCGTGAAATTTTTCACGTACTGGATAAAAGCCTGAATATCACCAACGGTAATGCGTCCGCCAATGGCAAACAACGCACCGGCAATGGCAACAGCAACGTAGCCCAGGTTGCTCACAAAATTCATCACGGGCATCATCAAGCCCGAAAGGAACTGCGACTTCCACGCTGATTCATACAATTCGGCGTTCGTTTTCTTGAACTGCGTCAGCACATCGCCCTCTTTGTTGAAGGCACGCACTACGGCCTGTCCAGAAAATGCCTCTTCAACCTGCCCGTTGATGGCACCCAGGCGGTTTTGCTGCATTCGGAAGTACTTCTGGCTTCGACCAACCACCACTTTCACCAAGATAGCTGAAAGGGGAATCACCAGCAGGGCGATAAGCGTCATGGGCACGTTGATGGAAAGCATCATAACCAGCACGCCTATTACAGTAGCGATAGAAGTGATCAGCTGTGTCACGCCCTGGTTGAGGCTCTGTCCCAGCGTATCGATGTCATTGGTGATGCGTGAAAGCACGTCACCGGTGCTGGTGCGCTCAAAATACCCCATAGGCAACGCATCAATCTTCTGAGCAATACGCTGTCGCAAAAGATAGCAGGTTTTTTGCGTGACATGGGTCATCAGCCATCCCTGAACAAATGAGCACAAGGCGGAAAAACCATAGAGCGCAAGAGTTGTAAGCAGGATAGCACCCACCGCATCAAAGCGAATGCCGCCTGTGCCAGCAATTTTCGCCGTAACGCCCTCAAAGAGTTCGGTAGTAGCTGTCGAGAGAACCTTCGGGCCCACAATGTTGAACACGGTCGAGGCGATGGCGAACACGAACACCGCCCCCAGCGCAAACTTGAACTTGCCCATGAATGCCAGCAGCTTCAGCATGGAGCCCTTGAAATCTCCTGCCTTTTCGCCAGGTATCATGCCCCCACGCCCCATCGGCCCACGACGACGAGGCTGGGTGTTAGCACGCGCGGCAATTGGCTCACTTTCCTGATTTTTTCTTTCCTCGTCGATGTTCATCGCTCATCCCCTCCTTTCAGCTCTTCCTCCGATAACTGGGATTCGGCAATCTCGCGATACGTCGGACAGGTCTTCATCAATTCCGAATGGGTACCGCAGCCAACCATCTTCCCTTCTTCAAGCACCACGATCTTGTCGGCGTTGAGAACCGTAGAAATGCGCTGCGCCACCACGATCACCGTTTTGCCCGCAGCATTCTGCGCCAAGGCGCGGCGCAGCTTGGCGTCGGTCGCGTAATCGAGCGCAGAAAAGCTGTCATCAAACAGCAACACACGGGCATCGGTAGCCAGGGCGCGCGCAATTGAAAGGCGCTGGCGTTGACCGCCTGAAACATTGGTGCCGCCTTGGCTGATTGCAGTTTGCATGCCTTCGGCCTTGGCATCGATGAACTCGGTTGCTTGCGCAATTTCAGCTGCAGACCGAATGCGCTCCTCGTCCATTGCCTCATTGGAATACGCAATGGTCGACCCTATGGTGCCCGAGAACAGGAATGCCTTTTGAGGTACGTAGCCAAGCTCTTTTCGCAGTTCATCCTGTTTCATATCGCGAACATCGACACCGCCCACGCGGACTGACCCTTCCGCCACGTCATAGAAACGCTCGACGAGCTTTATGATGCTCGATTTGCCTGACCCTGTAGGGCCGATGATGGCTGTGGTCTGACCTGGCTCAGCCGTAAAATCAACGTTTTCCAGAACGGGACTGCTGCCCCTGTTGTAGGCAAAGGTGACATGATCGAACTGAACGGTAAGGCCTTCCGCGCTCGAATCGAGTTCGTCCGCTTTCGACTGAACGGGGTCTGCAATAGAACTTTCCGTTTCCAGAACCTCGTTAACGCGACGAGCGGCAACGTCGGCACGCGGCAGCATAATCGCAATCATGCCAATCATCAAGAACGACATGACGATAACCATGGAATAGGTGATGAAGGCAATCATGTCACCGGTCTGAATCGTGCCCGCATCAATATAGGTTCCGCCCACCCACACGATAAGAACCGAAACAGCATTCATGACCAACATCATCGTGGGCATCATGAATGCCATGGCCCGGTTCGTGAACAGTTGCGTACGATACAGCGCCGTACTTGCCTTGTCGAAGCGCTCTTCCTCATACTGCTGCCGATCGAATGCGCGGACAACAGATAAGCCGGTTAGCATCTCACGCGATACCAAGTTCACGCGGTCGATCAGTTTCTGCATCATCTTGAACTTCGGCATGGCAACTGCCATGAGTATGCCGATAATGATGGCGATTACCACTACCGCAAGCACAATGATCCAACTCATCGAAACGTTCGTCTGAGAAACCATGACAATACCGCCAATGGCGAGAATCGGTGAATACAGCACCATGCGCAGAAGCATCACCATCACCATTTGGATTTGCTGGATATCGTTAGTGCCACGCGTGATGAGGGAAGCCGCTGAAAACGATTGGACCTCGGCATCTGAGAAGGAAATAACTTTCTCGAAAAGGCGCTCGCGCAAGCCTCGAGCGGTTTTTGCCGCCGTTCGCGACGCGATGAAACCAACCGCAATCGAGGCAATCATCATCAATGCCGCAACCCCTAGCATCTGAACCCCCAGCCGCACCAGGTAGCTCATCTGCATGGCTCCCATGTCGATGCCAAGCTGCTCGTATTCTGCTTTGGTTGCCATTATTGCCTGCTGCTGGATAAGGGATTCGTCAATGGATCCGAACGCCTTCTGGGCCTGGGCCATCGCCTCTTCAACCTGGGTCTTGCTAATGGCCCCCGCCCGATATGCGGCATACAGCTGAGGCAGATCGAAATCCCCCGAGACACGGGGGGCGCCATCGAATGCCGGCGACCCTTCTTTCTGCTGACCCTTCAACGACTCTGCCATCTGGTCGGAAAAATGAACCACCACAAGAGGGAGGGCGATGGCGGAATCCAGCTCTTTACGCTGCTCCAAGCCTTGCCGGGTTAAGGCAAAGTTCCCATCCGAATCCTGCTCGTACGAACTGCGCAACAGCCGTTCGTCATCATCGGGCGCCAGCATACAGGTGTAGTTAAACGTATCGGAGCTCATAACGCTAGGCGAGCAATCTTCGATACCACCCTGCTGGATGCCAACATCAACCAAGTCGGACGTGTAGCGAGGAAGCGACAAATCGGCAAATGCTTGCACGATGAGAAGAACCACGATCAAAGCAACAGCAACTTTTGATTGTTTTAAATACCCGATTATGCGCATGGAACCCCCCTCCCAGGAATATCGCATTCACGGGAAACGGGAACAAACGAATCCGACCCTTCTGCGTAATCGCAAATTTTTTCCAAGATCACTACCAATTGATTCATGTTGTCGATGCCAACGCTTTCGACCATGTCCATAAACTGCTTGCTGCGCTCACGGCGAAGTTGCGAAGAGAGGGATTGGCCCTTTTCCGTGAGGCCTATGCAAACCGAGCGTGAGTCGCCCTCGGCACGCGTGCGCACGATGAAGCCCTTCCGCTCAAGGCTTCTCAGGAACTGGGATACCGCGCTGGGCGAAACGCGCAGATGGCGTGCAATGTCGGAAGGCTTGACGCTGCACTGCTTTTCATCGGCGCAAAACAGAAGCACAAGGGCATGAGCCTCCATCGGGGTTAGCCCATCCATACTTGGGGATAACGCAGGGCGCAAGCACTTAAGCCGATGGGTCAATGCGATAATCTCGTTCTCCAACGATTGAGGGGAACGATCGCGGACGGTTTCGTTCATAGATGAAGCTCCTTAACCATTTAATGGCTTAATAGTTTAGATGCTTAACTAATTTCTTAAAAAAGAAAACGCCGGACACATGCGACAAACATAAATCCGGCGTTTAGCTATTCTCGGTGCGGCCAAACCGCATAGCTTAGCGAAGCAATAGGTTTCAGATTTGGCGGATAAAGATCTCGGGGCGGCGCCATGGATTGGTGCCCCGGCGGCAACCCGACAGGTTTAGACTCCGGCGATTAAAGGGCAGCCTTGATACCCGCCATCAACTCAGCATACTCTTCGAACGCGGGTATGGTAGGGTTGTCGGCTTTGATGGAATCAGTGCTCTTGAACAGAAAGCCCGCCTTGCTAGCTTTGATCATGCCCAGATCGTTGAAGCTGTCGCCGGAGGCGATCGTCTCATAGCCGATGGACTGCAGCGCGCGGACGGTCGTGAGCTTCGACTTCTCGCAGCGCATCTTGTGGCCGAGGATCTCGCCGTCGGGCGCGACCTCGAGCGTGTTGCACAGCAGCGTCGGATAGCCGAGCTTCTTCATCAGCGGCATCGCGAACTGCTCGAACGTGTCGCTGAGGATCATGACCTGCGTCTCGCTGCGCAGCGCGTCGAGAAACTCCTTCGCGCCGGGCATGGGGTCGATCTTGGCGATCGTCTCCTGAATCTGCTGGAGCTTCAGGCCGTGCTCTTTCAGGATGGCGATGCGGTAGCGCATGAGCTTATCATAGTCCGGCTCGTCGCGGGTGGTGCGGCGCAGCTCGGGGATGCCGCTCGCCTCGGCGAAGGCGATCCAGATTTCCGGGACCAGAACGCCCTCCATATCCAGACAAACAATGTTCATTTCGGTTTCCTCCTGTATTTTTGTTCTTTACTTGGACTGAATTTTGCCCAGAACGTAGTCGAGCATGGCGTCCTTGTCGATCACGTCCTTGTGGCGCACCTGCTTTTCGCGCAGGGTAGCGAGGTTCTTGGGGATGGGGGTGCCGGTGAGGGCGCTGAGCTTACCCATCATCGCGAACTCGTCGTCGCCCGGCTCCTCGCCCAGCGCGGAGAGCACCGCCGCCGGGAACTTGTAGGGGGACGCCGTGGACAGAACGACGACCGGCGCACCGTCCGCCTGCTCCATGAACGCATCCGCCGCGTGCCACGCGACGGCCGTGTGCGGGTCGCAGACGTAGCCGTGCTCGCGCCAGACGCGGCCCATGACCTCGGCGGCCTGCGCATCGTCGCAGCAGGCGCAGGAGAAAATCTCGTGCAGCCGCGCGAGCATCTTGTCCGTGACCTGATAGCGGCCCTCGTCCCTGAGCTGCCGCATCAGCCCCGCGACATAGGCGTCGTTGCCGTCGGAGAGGAGATAGAGCATGCGCTCGAGGTTGCTGGAGACGAGGATGTCCATCGAGGGGGAGGTCGTCTTGTGGAACGGGCGGCGCTTGTCATAGACGCCCGTGGAGAGGAACTCCGTCAGCACGTCGTTGGCGTTCGAGGCACAGACGAGCTTGCCGACGGGCAGACCCATGAGCTTGGCAAAGTACCCGGCGAGGATGTCGCCGAAGTTGCCGGTCGGGACGACGTAGTGCACCGTGTCGCCGACGCGGATGCGCCCGGCCTTCACGAGGTCGGCATAGGCGCGGAAATAGTACATCACCTGCGGCGCGAGACGGCCGATGTTGATGGAGTTGGCCGAGGACAGGCGCACGCCGTGCAGATCCTTGTCCTGGCAGGCGGCGAAGATGTTCTTCACGCCGGTCTGCGCGTCGTCGAAGTTGCCGCGCACGGCGCATACGCACACGTTCGAGCCCTCCTGCGTGGCCATCTGCGCCTGCTGCACGGTGGAGACGCCGCCGTGCGGGTAAAAGACGATGATGCGCGTGCCGGGCACGTCGTGGAAGCCCTCGAGCGCGGCCTTGCCGGTGTCGCCGGAGGTGGCGGTCAGGATGACGATCTCATCGTCGACGCCGCAGACCGTCTTGGCCGAGGTAATCAGGCGCGGCAGCAGGCTCAGCGCGACGTCCTTGAACGCGCTCGTCGGGCCGCGGAAGAGCTCGAGGACATAGCGGTCGCCCACCTGCGCGAGCGGCGTGAGCTCGTCCGTCTCGAACTTCCCCTCATAGCCCTGTTTGACGAGCGTCTCCATATCGGGAATATCCGGAAGGAGCGCGGACAGAATGCGCGCGGACATGGTCAGCGAATCCTCGCCGAGCAGACCCTTCCAGTCAAAGTTCATCGTGGACAGATCATCGCGGATGTACAGGCCGCCGTCGGCGGCGATGCCCTCCAGCACGGCGGCGGCGGAGCTCGCCTGCAGCCGGTGGTTTCGCGTGCTTTGATAGTTCATACAAATCGCTCCTATCTTTTTCTTGCATTTTGCATAGGCTTATGATACACTGTCCCCAACGAAAAAGCAAGTGTTTTTATCACAAAGACAAAAGAGAGGTTTTTGTCGCTGTGCGAAGAAATCTGCTTCAAATCTGACGAAAGCGAGAAAGAATCCCATGTTAAAAGTTCTGAAATTCGGCGGATCGTCCATGGCGGACGCCGCACAATTTGAAAAAGTCCGCTCCATCGTCACCTCGGACGAGAGCCGCCGCGTCGTCGTCGTGAGCGCCGCAGGCAAGCGCTATAAGGACGATCACAAGGTCACGGACCTGCTGTATCTGTGCTACGCGCACCTGCAGTACGGCGTCAGCTGCGACGGGATCTATCAGATGATCTGCGACCGCTATCTCTCCATCCGCGACGAACTGGGGCTCAGGACCGACCTCGAGGGCGAGTTCGCCGCCCTGCGCCGGAAGATGGATCAGGGGATCAGTCAGGACGAGCTCGTCTCGCGCGGCGAATATTTCGCGGCGAAGCTGATGGCCGACTATCTGGGCTTCGACTTCCTCGACAGCACTATGTGGCTGAAGTTCCGTCTCGACGGTTCCGTCGATCAGGAGGCGAGCTATGAGGCGCTGCAGCACGCGGCCTCCGGCCGCCGCGTCGTGATGCCCGGCTTTTACGGCGTCATGCCCGACGGCGCGATCAAGACCTTCACCCGCGGCGGCAGCGACATCACCGGCGCGCTGGCCGCGGCCGCGCTCGACGCGGACGTCTATGAGAACTGGACGGACGTGTCCGGCTTCCTGATGGCCGACCCGCGCATCGTCGAGGATCCCCAGCCCATCGAGCGCATCACCTATTCCGAGCTGCGCGAGCTGAGCTACATCGGCGCGCAGGTGCTCCACGAGGGGACGATCTTCCCCGTGCGCGAGAAGAACATCCCCCTGAACATCCGCAACACGAACCAGCCCGACAACCCCGGCACGATGATCCGCGAGTCCTTCGACGAGACGGAGCAGCTCGACCACCGTTTCATCACCGGCATCGCCGGGCGCAAGCACTTCTCTGTCATCACGATCACCAAGACCGGCATGAGCTCGGAGAACGGCTCGCTGCGCCGCATCCTCGAGGTGCTCGAGCGCTACGGCGTCAACGTCGAGTATCTGCCCTCCGGCATCGACAACGTCTCGCTCGTCGTCTCCGCCGAGAAGGCCGCGCCCTGCATGTATCAGCTGCTCGGCGAGCTGCAGAAGGAGATCAAGCCCGACGCCATCCACGTCACGGAGAACATCGCCATCGTCGCCGCCGTCGGCCGTAAGATGGCCTATCAGCCCGGCAGCTCCGGTAAGATCTTCGCCACGCTCGGCGAAAACGGCATCAACATCCGCATGATCACACAGGGGCCGGAGGAGCTGAACATCATCGTCGGCGTCGACGACGCAGACTTCGCCCCCGCCATCCGCGTGCTGTATGACAGCTTTGTGAAATAATTTAAGCCATATAGGAGGAGCAAGACATGAAACAGTATAACGTAGCCATTCTGGGCGCCACCGGCGCGGTGGGCCAGGAGATGATGAAGATTCTCGCCGAGCGCGACTTCCCCGTCGCGCAGCTGCACCTGCTGGCGTCCCCGCGCTCCGTGGGGCAGAAGATGCAGTGGAAGGGGCAGGAGCTGACGGTCGAGCTGGCGTGCGACGAGGCGTTCGAGGGCATGGACATCGTTCTCGGCGCGGCGGAGAACGACATCGCCGAGCGTTTTGCCCCCGCGATCGTCAAGGCCGGGGCCGTGTTCGTCGACAACTCCTCGGCGTTCCGTCTCGACCCCAAGGTGCCGCTGATCGTCCCGGAGATCAATCCCGAGGACGTGAAGAAGCATCAGGGCATCATCGCAAACCCCAACTGCACCACGATCGTGAGCCTTGTGGCCATCAACGCCCTGAATCAGGACAGCCCCATCGAGTCGATCATCGCCTCGTCGTATCAGGCGACGTCCGGCGCGGGCGCGGGCGGCCCGAAGGAACTGATGGACGAGGTCGAGCTGCTGCGCGAGGGAAAGCCCGTCGAACCGAAGGTGTTCCAGTATCAGATCGCCTACAACGTTATCCCGCAGATCGGCGGCGAGGCGTTCGAGGGCTATACCTCCGAGGAGATGAAGATGCAGAACGAGGGACGCAAGATTATGCACCTGCCCGAGCTGAAGGTGAGCTGCACCTGTGTGCGCGTGCCCGTCGTGCGCAGCCACAGCGTCTCCATCGTCGTGCGCACGAAGGAGAAGATCTCCGTTGAGCGCGCCCGCGAGCTGATCGCCGCCGCCCCCGGCTGCCGTCTGGTCGACGATCTGAAGAACAAGCAGTATCCGATGCCGCTCGACACGAGCGATCAGGATCTCGTCTTTGTCGGCCGTATCCGCGACGACCTCACGAGCGAGAACGGTCTGAATATCTGGTGCTGCGGCGACCAGGTGCGCAAGGGCGCGGCGACGAACGCCGTGCAGATTGCGGAGCTGGTGATTCGGTAAAGCGCAGGTTAATAGTTCATGGAGCGTATCGGCAGCGATACGCTCCATTTTTCTATGCCGTGGCTCTCCCTCTGGGAGAGCTGTCACCGCAGGTGAGTGAGAGGGCGTGCGGCGTTTCCGCTCTCCGTCCTTGCTGCGCTCGGCCTCCTCTCCCGGAGGGAGAGGCAAGGGACGGACACCCCGTCCGTCCCTTTGAAGCATTTACCGCTGTTCATCCGCGAGGTCGCCGGGCGATCTCCAGAACCGCCGCAGAAACACCGCCGCCACGACCAGACACACGCTCTCTGAGATGAGCGGCGCGAACCAGATGGACGTTCCGCCGACGGTGAACGCCAGTGCCAGCAGCGCGGCGGCCTGAAAGGCCAGCCCGCGCCCGACGGAGACGCAGATCGCGCCGACCGGCCGCTCAACGGCGGTGAGAAAACCGCCCATCAGGATATTAAAGCCCATCAGCAGGTACGAGAGCGCATAGCGCCGCAGTGCGGCGGCGGACGCGGCGTTCAGCGCCGGATCCCCCGCGCCGAGGAAGAGCAGCACCAGCTGCGGTGCGAGCAGCATCACGCCGCCGAAGAGCACGAGCGTTAGAAGCCCCGACGCCGTGAAGCCGTAGCGCAGGAGACGGCGGCAGCCCGCAGCGTCGCGCTTTCCGTAGTGATAGCTCACGAGCGGCTGCGAGCCCTGGCTGATACCGAGCATGGTGTTGACGATCAGGGTGTTCGTATAGGCGATGATACTGTAGCTCACAAGGCCCTCGTCGCCGATGCAGCGGAGGATGACGTGGTTGAACAGGAAGATCATCACGCCGTTGCACAGCTCCGTCACGCCGTCGGCCACGCCGAGGGGGAGCAGTCGGCGGTAAATCCGCCAGTCCATCCGGAAGCGCACGATGTGGAACGTGCTCCTTCCGCACAGGAAGTGGCGCAGATAGATGACGCAGGTGAGCAGCTGGCTCAGCCCCGTGGCGACGGCGGCGCCCCAGACGCCCCAGTTCAGCACAAAGATGGCCAGATAGTCAAGCGCGCAGTTTGTCAAACAGCCGGTCACGACCGTCGCGATGGCAATGCGGGGATAGCCGTCCGTCTTGACGAGAATCTCCATGTTATAGGAGACGATGAAGCACAGCGCGAACGGCGCGAGCCCGCGCAGATAGTGCACCGTATAATCGAGCGTCGTCTCGTTCGCGCCGAGCAGGCGCGCAAACGGCACGGTGAACACCAGCACCAGCAACGAGATTGCGACGCCGATCACCGTCAGCAGAGCGAGGTTCTGAGAAAGGAGACTGTCGGCCCGTTCGCCCTCGCCGCGGCCGAGGTAGATGGCGATGATGGTGTTTGCACCGACGGCGAAGACGACCGCAATGGAGAACAGGATATTTGTGAAGGGGACGGCCAGATTGACGGCGGCCATGGCAAATTCCCCGACGCCCTTGGCAACGAACAGTCCGTCGACGATGGAGTAGAGTGAAAAGACCATGAGCGACGCCACCGTGGCGCCAGTGAAGCGGGTGAATTGGGACAGCAGGCTGCGCTGTTCAAGCATTTTGGATGAAGTTCCTTTCTTCCTGATTTTTTCCCGGAGGGAAATATTGGCTTAATTCTAACAAAAAATCCTGCTTTTGTCAAATCAGAGGCCTGTTAAGAAGTAAAAAAGTGCACGCACACGGTGAGGGGGAAAATGGCGGCGGCGCTTGTAAATGACGGCTGTTTGTGTTATGGTAAGGAAAACAGGATTTTTGTGGAGGATGGATTATGAACGCAAATTTCAAGACGCGCGTGTTCGGCGGCTTCGACCGCGAGGATGTCATCTCGTTTATCGAAAAGACCTCGCTTGAGCATCAGAAGCGCGTTTCCGCGCTGGAGGAGGAGAACAAGCGCCTGAGCGACCGCTGCGGCGCGGCAGAGGCGGAGGTGCAGGCGCTGCGCGAGCAGTCGCGCGCGGAGCTGGCCGCGGCGGCGGAGCTCGAGGAGCTGAAGCGGAAGTTCGCGGCGCTCACGGCCGAGAATGAGCAGCTGCGCGGGGAGAACGAGCAGCTGCGCGGCCCGGCGGAGGAGTACCGCCGGATGAAGGATCACATCGCGGACATCGAGATCAGCGCGCACCGCCGCACGGAGGAGTTCCGTGCGCAGGCGATTGCGGAGCTGCGGGAGATGATCGTGCGGCAGGAGACGTGGTGCGCGCAGGCGCAGGCGCAGTATCAGCAGCTCAGCGAGCAGTTTGCGCAGAAGCTGGAGCTGGCGCGCCGGACGGTCTCAGCCCCAGACCTGAGCAGCTTCGAGCAGATGCGCGAGGGTCTCACGGCGCTCTCGGGCAGCTTCGACGAGCAGGCGGAAGCGTGAGAGTGGGTACGTTGGAGGTGCGCTATGCCGGTAACGCTGTATCGCTGTGATTTCACGGATCCTAACAGTCAGACAAAAAGCCTTACGCGGCTGAGCGTTCCGGCAGAGGAAGCGTATTTTCCCCTGTCGAAGGCGTGCATTGTCTATCGGTATGCCTATTTGTATCGCCGGGAGAGCGGCCGCTTTACGGCGTATGATACCACCCCCTACGCGCTGCCCGGCAGGAATAAACAGATGCGCAGCTATGACGGTTTTGATCGGAATCCGCTGGATTATACGCCGGATGCGGAGGAGCCGCGCACATACGATGAGATACGGGCGCTGCGGCAATCTCTGCCGAACAGCGGCAATCTGGAGACGATTTTTGTCCGCGTGGCGGATTCCGGCGAAAGTATCCCGCAGGGGCTGGACTTTTTGGGCTATGATGCCTGCTATACGCCTGACAGCGACGGATTTTCTGCAATCTGCGACTGCATGTTCCTGTGCCGCTGGCACGGCTGCGACGAAACCGGGATGGCGTTTGCGGACGATTTCGGGCGGCTGAATACGCACGGACTGTTTCGCAGCAAGCGGGAGACTGAGGATTATCTCTGCCGCTATTTAATGCAGGAGTGGGCGGAAACGGGAGACTTCTGCGTTCTT
>OLOU01000206.1_pt1 | contig 56813 bp, 37 predicted proteins | sample 1672101 | NCBI WGS metagenome assembly OLOU01 (sample SAMEA3136645, study PRJEB25190) | human gut metagenome | biome: human gut; feature: human-associated habitat; material: faeces | place: Austria | collected 2013
CGTACTCACGACGCACGATGTGGCCCGGGCCCTTCGGGGCGACCATGAAGACCGGGTGGTCCTCGGTCGGCTTGATGTAGCCGTAGTGGATGTTGAAGCCATGAGCGAAGGCGACGGCGGCGCCCGGCTTGATGTTCGGTTCGATGTCGTTGGCCCAGATGGTGCGCTGGTACTGATCGGGAGCCAGAATCATGATGATGTCGGCCTCGGCGGCGGCTTCCGGAACGGACTTGACTTCCAGACCCTGCTCCTTGGCGTGCTCGACAGACTTGGAGGTCGGGCGCAGGCCGACGACGACGTCGACGCCGGAATCGCGCAGGTTCAGCGCATGGGCGTGGCCCTGGGAACCGTAACCGATGATGGCAACCTTCTTGCCTTCGAGGACCGAGAGATCGCCGTCGTTCTCATACCAAATTTGTGCAGCCATTGTACTTGGCACTCCTTTTGTGTAGTGGGGTGAACGCTTGGAAAGCGTTCGGGTTTCTACCATTCGCAGATGAAATTCGTGGTTTCGTGCATGGATTTTGTCCTGCAAACTGGGGTCCATCCTACCGGAGCGGCCGTTTTGGTACGTATCCAGTCCACAAAGTGAGCCGCGAAATCGTAAAAAATTCGTCGCGGCGCAATCGTGATACCTTTCCTGCGAAACCCCTACGGAAGCGACGTTTCGGGCCGTTGGAATGTTGTTTCCGTTGGGAATTGCGATTAAGCCCCTACCGAAGCGACGTTTCAATCGCTGAAAATGACGTTTGTGTGGGCAAGCATGTGCTTATTTAGGTGACGCTTCACGCATTTTGGTAGGAAAGTGGCTTAGGATAGGCACATAGGATTGTTTGATGAGGAAGCTGAAGCAATGGTCACTGCGACGGGGATTGCGCCTGGTTCCGAAATGACGACGCAGATGGAGCAGGTGGAGGAGCGTAATGTCTCGGGCGTGCTGCATATCGCCGCGATTTTCGCCTCGCACATGGTATTGCAACGCAACAAGCCCATTGCGGTGTTCGGCGCATTGGCTGCCGATTGCGCCGGTATGGAGGTTGTGGCGGAAATACACGACTTTGACGGCTCCCTGATCGCGCAGGAACATGCTTATTCTTCGCAGAACGTGGTCAACGGCTTTTCGCAGTGGCGCGTGATGCTGCCCGCGCAACCGGAAGGCGGTCCGTACACTCTTCGTATCGTCGCGGGCAATGATGCCATCGAATTCGACGACGTGCTTATCGGCGAAGTGTGGCTCGCCGGCGGCCAAAGCAATATGGAACTTGAGTTGCGTAACAGCGAGCATGCCGACGAAGCACTTGAGGATTGCGCCGATCCGCTGCTGCGTTTCTACAATGTGCCCAAAACCGGTGTAATCAATCGCAATGCGGAAAATGCGTCGAGCTGGCAGGAATCGTCGCCGGAAAACAGTGGTGTGATGAGTGCCGTCGCCTACTATTTCGCACGCAAGCTGCGCTCCGAACTCGACCCCGATCTGCCGGTCGGCATTGTCGACTGCTATATCGGCGGCACGTCGATCAGCTGCTGGATGAGCGAGGACGCACTCAATTCCAGCGATGCCGGCCGCGACTATCTGACGCGCTACCAGCGTGCGATCGCAGGCAAGACGCAACAGCAGTTCGAGCTGGAAACCAGCGAATGGCAGTCGCAGATGGACGCATGGAACGCGGCTGTGGAAACGGTGCGTCAGACCAATCCGAACGCAACGAGCAGCGAGTTGAGCGAACAGTGCGGCACCTGCCCGTGGCCGCCGCCGCTCACCCTTACATCGCAATGGCGTCCGTGTGGCCCCTTCCACGCCATGCTGGAACGTATCATGCCCTACTCGCTGGCCGGTTTTCTGTGGTATCAGGGTGAGGAAGACGAGCAATACTGCGGTTTCTACCGCGAGCTGCTCGGCATGATGATCGGCGAATGGCGTGCGCTGTGGAGCGAGAATCTGCCGTTCCTCATCGTGCAGTTGCCGCAATGGATCGACGGCAAGACGGCTGCGGACGGCAACGATCCGATGCGCTGGCCGGTGCTGCGTGAGGCGCAATGGGACGCCGCGCAGTCCATAGACAACGTGTACGCCATCTGCACGATCGACTGCGGCGAATACGACAACATCCACCCGCTGGACAAGCGCACGCCCGGCGAACGCCTTGCCAATTGCGCGCTGCGGCAAATCTACGGCATGGATCGCGTTCCGGTGCACGGCCCGACGGTGCTGGGCTTCCGATGCGACCCGAACGGCCGCGTACGCCTGTTCTTCCGCTATGCGCACGGCCTGCATTTCGAAGGCACCACGCCCGGCAGTGGCGACGATGATTTCGATGGCCAGCTGCCGACTTTGGTGCGCGTGCCGGAACGTTCCGGCTTCGAACTGGCCGGTTCCGACGGTATGTTCCACCCGGCGACCGCCGCGATTTTCGTGGATTGCGACATCGATGATCTCGTCAATTCCAGAGTGAACGTGGTCGATTACAACGCCACGGAATTCGGCATTCCGATTAACAGCCGCAGCATCGGCACGATCACGCTGGCGACTCCTGATGTGCCCGAGCCGGTGGCGATGCGATACGCCTGGCGCAGCTGGGGTCCGGCTCCGCTGTTCAACGACGACGGTCTGCCCGCGCAGCCGTTCCGTCTGGACCTGACCGACCATACCGCCCCCGTCGAGCACGCCGAGCCCGCCACCCCCGACGACACCGCTGACTGAGGCCGTCGGTCTGGTCGCGCCGGTCTAATCGCCCCGTCTAATCGCAAAAACGGCATTCCCATCCGGCTTTTGTTACCGTAACCAGCCGATTCGGGTAACAAAAGCCGGAAGAGGGGGCCGTTTTGTGTTTCTTGCGATTACTCAGCGGTTGCAGCAGCCGCGTCGACAATCACCGCCGCGTCCTCGCCACGCTCGCTGCCGGACTTGCCAAGCGCAAGCTGGGCGGCGGCGAACAGCACCGCCAGCCAGATGACGCCGGCGATCACGGCGATGCGGTAGCTTGCGGAGAAGCACATGAGCACCACGACCAGCAGCATGAACGCGATCACCACGTACGGCGTCACGTTGGCGAACGGCAGCTTGAACGCGATCTTGTCGAGCGCTTCCTTGCCCTTCAATCCCTTCAGCTCGGCCGGACCATCGCCAGCCGCAACCATGCGACGGAACTTGATCTCCGTGATCATAATCATGATCCAGTTGATCGCAGCCGCGATCGTGGCGATCGACATCAGGTAATTGAACGCGAATTCCGGCCATACGAACACGACGACAACGGCAATCGCAATAATTATCGCGGAAGTGATAACACCCCCGACCGGCACGCCTTTCTTGCTGAGCTTACCCAGGTAAGCCGGCGCGTTGCCCTGCTTTGCCAGCGAATACAGCATGCGGGAGTTGGCGTACAGGCCGGAATTGTAGACGCTCATCACGGCGGTCAGGCACACGAAATTGAGGATGCCGGCGGCCGCGTGCACGCCGACGGAATCGAAGATCTGCACGAACGGGCTGGAATCGCCGTCGATCTTGTTCCACGGAATCACCGCCATAATCACGCCGAGCGCGCAGATGTAGAAGACGAGAATACGCCAGATGATGCCGTTCGTGGCCTTCGGAATGGTGGTGCGCGGATTCTCGGTTTCGCCGGCGGTGATGCCGATGAGTTCGGTGCCGCCGAAGCTGAACATCACCACGACGAGCGCCATCAAGAGGCCCGTCCACGTGCCGTCGGCGTTGCGGGTCATCAGGCCGTGCGGCAGGAATCCGCCGTCCACGGTGAACCAGTTGGCGAAGCTCGCGCGAATGCCCGAAGCGGTCGGCACGTTGGCGATCACGACATACAGGCCGCCGAGAATCATGGCCAGCACGGCCACGATCTTGATGATGGCGAACCAGAATTCGAATTCGCCGAACTTGTTCACGCCCATGAGATTCAGCGCCGCGATGGCCACGAGGAACACCGCCGCCGACACCCACTTCGGAATGTTCGGGAACCAGTAGTTCACGAACGAGCCGACCACGGCAAGCTCCACCATGGCCACCAGCACGTAGTTGAACCAGTAGTTCCAGCCGGAAATGAAGCCCGCTCGCCGTGACCAGTAGCGCGTCGCGTAGTAGCTGAACGCGCCAGCCTTCGGATCCTCGACCGCCATCTCGCTCAGAGCGCGCACGATCATGAAGATCGCGAGACCGCCGACGAGGTAGGCGAGCAGAATGGACGGGCCGGCCAGCTGGATGGATTCGCTGGAGCCGTAGAACAGGCCGGTGCCGATGGCGCCACCCAGCGCGATGAGCTGGATATGGCGGTTTTTCAACGATTTACGGAGCGTCGGCGGAACCGGCACGTCGTCGGTTCCACGCGGCTTCTTTGCGGCGGTGACGTCGCTCATGGAGATTTCCTCTTCTCTGTTTCCTTGCGATTGCGCGTTGTGCGTTGCGCTCGCTGCTTGCGTTGCGTGCTGTTGCACGCTTGCATGTGCTTGTTTTGCTTGCTTTTTTGCGATTCGCCCTTTGTGAGGGAACGTTTCCGATTGTAGCGGGAAGCGGCGGGCAAAGTGTTGGTTTGTTCGTTCCGGAATGTCTGGTTTGCTTAACGGGTTGTTTGGTTTAGAAGTTCGATTCGCGCGATTGCTGTGCGATTCGAACGCGCGATTTGGACACGTGTTGCGGATGTGCGGTTTGGCGCGTCTTTCCAAGCTTCATGGTGTTCAATGGAATGAGGGGCTACGAACGGAGGTCGACATGGCATTCGTCAAGGACATGCTGCGAATGTGGGCGCATTCGTGGAAAAGATTCATTTCCATCGCCATGATCACGTTGCTCGGTGTGGCCGTGCTCACCGGCATTTACGCGGGCTGCCGTGACGCGTTCCGCAGCACCGATCGCTTTTTCGACGCGCAGGGCCTGCACGACGTCCAGGTGCTGTCCACTGCGGGCCTGTCGAACGGCGATATCGCCGCGTTGCGCAAGGTGAACGGTGTTGCGAAAGTGCAGGCGGAACGGTCGCAGGAAGTGACGTTCGATTTGGACGGCCGCAAGTCGGCGACCATGCAGGAAATCGGCACGAACGGCATTGACCAGCCATACTTGCAGGAAGGGCGCATGCCGAAGAAAGCCGGCGAAATCGCGGTAACCAGGAAATTTATTCGCGATTCGGGCAAGCGTATCGGCAGCCGCCTCACCGTAACCCCCGAATCGGCTTCCTCCGATACTTCCGATACGAACGATACGAACGGTGCGGACGGCACGAATGAAACGAACGGCACGGACGAGGCGCCGAGCTTCCCGACCAAGCTCACCATCGTGGGCGTGGTGCTCGATCCGCAGAACCTGAGCAACCCGGACGGCTACTCCGCCATGACCTCGTTCCGTTCCACCGCCACCACCGACTACACGTTCTTCGCGCCGTCCGATGGCGTGACCGGCACCCTCTACACGTCCGCCACGCTGCTCGTCAAGGGTGGGGCCGCCGAAAGCACGTTCGACGAATCGTACGAAAACACCGTCAAGCAGGTGACCGACCGCATCGACGGCACCGTGAAAACCGACCGCCAGAAGGCCCGTCGGCAGGAACTGCTCGACGCGGGCAACAAGAAGATCGCCGACGCGCGTGCGGAAGCCGACAAGAAGTTCGCGGACGCGCAGTCGCAAATCGACGCGAATCGGCAGCAATTCAACCAGCAGGTCGACCAGATTGTCAGCATGCAGGCGGGCGCGGCAGCTGCGGGAGCTGCGGCAAACGGCGCGGCCGCAGGTGCAACTACCCCCCAACTTGACGAAACCACGCGTGAAACAATGCGTGAAACCATCATCGCCGCTAGTCCCGAACTGACGCAAGCCAAGCAGCAGCTCGACCAGGCGCAATCGCAATTGAACGAGCAGAAGGCAAGTACCGAACATACGCTGAAAACCAAGGAAAACGAGCTGAAAACCAGCATTCCGCAAGTGCGCTGGTATGTGCAGGACCGGCAGTCGCTCGGGGGGTTCAGCGCGCTCAAATCCGACCTCGACTCCATCCAGTCGCTCGGCAACGCGTTCCCGATTGTGTTCCTGCTGGTGGCCGTGATGATGAGCCTGACCGCCATGGCGCGCATGGTCGAAGAGGACCGCTCGCTCATCGGCACGTACGTGGGGCTCGGCTACGGGCGGCTGGCGGTCGCGTCGCGCTACCTGCTGTTCGCGTTGCTCGCCTGCCTCATCGGCGGCGGCCTCGGCCTGATCGCCGGCTTCCTTGGCATTCCTGCGTTCCTGCTGGTCGTATTGCAAGGCATGTATGTGATGCCCGGCCTGCGGCTGGAATACGACTGGCTGTACGGCTCGCTCGGCATCGCGCTGTTCGTGGTCGGCGTGCTCGCCGCCACCATCTACGCGTGTGTGCAGGAAATGCGGCAGACGCCCGCCGCGCTGATGCGTCCGAAAGCGCCGCGCGCCGGCTCGCGCATTCTGTTGGAACGGATTCGGCCGGTTTGGAATCGCATCGGCTTCCTCGGCAAAGTGACCGCGCGCAACATCTTCCGCTTCAAATCGCGCCTCATCATGACGGTCGGCGGTGTGGCCGGCTGCACCGCGCTGATTGTCTGCGGCCTGGCCATCAACGACACCGTCGCAGACCTCGGCATCAAGCAATACCGCGACATCTACCAGTACGACCTGATGGTGGTTTCCGACGATTCGGACGCGTCGGCGATGCGCACGAAAGTCGCGTCAGACGGGCGCGTCACGTCATCGCTTGACGTGCGCATAGAGTCGGGCGATTTGACGGTTGCGGGCAGTGGCGACGGTGACAGCGGCAAGGCCGGCAGCAGCGGCAGCGAAAGCATCCAGCTGGTCGCGGTGCCGGAAAAGCATCTGTCCGATTTGGGCGAAATGGTCACGTTGCAGCCGGTCTCGTCCGGCATACTGGGCACGTCCGGCGTCGGCAAAACCGGTTCGCTGAAGCTCGATGACGATGGCGTGATCGTCGCGCAGTCGGCGGCAAGCGCGCTGGGCGTCAAGGCCGGTTCCAAGGTGCGACTGACCAACGGCGACGGCGTGCAGGCGACGGCGAAGGTGAGCGCGGTGAATCGCAACCTCATCGGCTCGGATGTGTATGTAAGCGAAACCTACTACGCCAAGCTTTTCGACTCGAAAGACGCGAAGAACACCAAGAATTCCAAGAGTTCCGAGGATTCCGAGGCTCTGACGTGGAACGCCATGCTCGCCAAGCTTTCCGGCTCCGACACTTCGCAAACCGACTATGCGGAATCGCTCGAAGAGGACAGTTCGGTGATGAAGGCCGTAAGCTGCGCGCACATGGCCGACAGCTTCAAATTCGACCTCATGGGCGCGGTGGTGGCGCTGATTGTGGCGCTTGCCGGCGGTCTGGCACTGGTGGTGCTGTTCACGCTCGCCAATACGAACGTGTCGGAACGCGTGCGCGAGATGGCCACGCTCAAGGTGCTTGGCTTCTTCGACCGCGAAGTGCACCATTACGTGAACCGCGAGATGATGATCCTCACCGTCATGGGTGTGATACTGGGCCTGCCGCTCGGCCGGCTCGTCGGCGGCATGCTGACGATGGCGCTCAACATGCCCTCGTTGTATTTCGAGGTGGAGGTCAAGCCGCTGAGCTACGTGATCGCGGCCGTGGCGACCATGGCCTTCGCGCTGCTCGTGCAGCTGTTCGTCAACCCCGTCCTCGACCGCATCGACCCCATCAGCTCCCTCAAGTCCGTGGAGTAGCGCCCCTCCGAAGCCCCCTCAGTTCTTCGGGTAGCGGTAGTTGTGGGGGAGTTGGGTGGTGAGCTGCGGGTCCAGGCCGAGTTCCTTGAGTTGGCGGTCGATTTCGAGGCGCGCACGTTCCACAAGTTCGGCGCGACGGCTGTCCAAACCGTTCAGCCCCTCCTGCTTTTCCAGCGATTCCAACGTCTCCGCCATACGCTTGAGCCGGTCCTGATGGTGCAGCAGCGCGCGTACCTGCGCATGTTCGCGTACGATCGTCCGCCAATCGGATGGCGTGTGCGCAATCTCCCGAACCGCGGTGACCGGATGCACGTCGGCCACCTGATATGTGATCGAGCCAAGCAGCGGCATCAGGAACACTGTAATCGCGCCGGCTGCGACCAGTGTTGACGCGGTGTCGCTTTGCATGGTGCCGACCTTCACCGCCAGCGACGTGACGGCGACGATGATCGGCAGCGCGGTCGTGCAATACAGGGCTACGGTGACGCGATGATGCGATGACAGCGGATTCTCGCGTTTGTCGAGCGACAACGCAACATATACGGGCACCGCGCGAATCAGCATGAGCATGACGATGAACGCGACGAGCAGTGCGGGCCGGCCTGCCACGGCGCGCACGTTGATCGCGGCGCCTGACACCACGAAGAACACAGGAATAAGGAAGCCGTAGCCGACGCCTTCCAGTTTCATTTCCAGCGACTTGCTGCCGTCGGGGATGATGTAACGCAGGATGAAGCCTGCGGCGAACGCGCCGAGCACCGCGTCAAGTTCGAACAGTGCGGAAATGGTGACAAGGAAGATGAGCAGGAATGTGGTCAGTCGCATGAGCGTTTGCGATGACGTGTTCGCGTTTTCCGTAAGGAAACGGTACAGGCGATGGCCGGTTTTCAGTGCTTTCGTAGGTAGCATCGCGCACAGTAGGCAGATGGCGAGGAACGCGCCGAGCACGAGCATGGTCTGCCAGCCGGTTCGGGTGGATAGCAGGATGGCCATGGCGAGGATTGGGCCGAGTTCGCCCCACGTTCCGTACGAGATGATGGCGTCGCCGATGGGGGTGCCTTCGAGGCTGCGTTCCTTGAGAATCGGCATGAGCGTGCCGAGAGCGGTGGTGGTAAGTGCGATTACCGTGGCGATGCCGTTGATGCCTTGCTTGGTGAAGAACGGAAGGAATGTCACGACCAGCCAGGCGAGGCCTAGCGTGATTCCCCATGTAAGCAGTCCGACTTTGCCTTGATGTCCGGCGAGTCGTTTGGGGTCGATTTCGTAGCCGGCGAGCAGGAACAGGAACGCCATGCCGAGCTCGTTCAAGAGTTTCACGGCGTCGTTTACTTCGATTATGCCCAGTCCGTACGGGCCGAGTGCGGCTCCGGCGGCGAGCAGCAGTACGGTTTGTGGAATGAACCTTCCCGGAATCAGCTGCGCCACAATCGGGCTGACGGCCGCCACCGCCATGATGATGGTCAGGGAAACAAGCTCTTGCGTCATGTTTCCAGCCTAGTGAGTCTGCGTGACGGTGCTCGGATACGCGGTGACCCCCATGACGCGCTGGGGGTGAGGTTAAGTTTTTTGTTAATTTTAGGGGGGTCTATGAGCTTTTATTATCCGTGGAAAATGGCGGGACTGTTTTGTTTGAAGGTTGGCCCCCTCTTTTCGTTGAAGGGGATGGGTCTTTCGTTCGAGGGTTTTAACGAGGGTGTTAATGGAAAGAGCCCGATATGATGCTGAATCGAGCTGTTTAGGCGATTTAGGGGGTGTAAAAAAATGATTGATGGCAAATTCACAGCAAAGGAGCGTGCGTATCTGGCCAGCCTGCCAGCGGTCAAAAGCGTGAGCCCATCCCATATCCGGTATACCGATCGCTTTAAGGTCGAGGTCATGTGCCGGTACAACGCGGGCGAATCGCCGTCGGCCATCTTTTGGGAGGCGGGTCTCGACCCCAAGCTGATCGGCTACAAGCGCGTGGAACGGTGCATCGCGCGCTGGAAGCAGCAGGAGGAGCGGAACAAGCGCAGGAACGAACATACGAACCATTACATGCAGGATTGTGATGACGAGCTGGAAGCCATCGAACTGCGCGGAGACGATGTGGATCAGTCCGTGGTGGATCTTTATGGCGCTGGCGCGGCAGGGACGTCGGGAAGCGACGTCGCGACGAGAAACGTTGGCGCGTCGGGAAGCAACGTCGTGCAATCGCAAGGCTCGGACAAGTTGCAGGAATCGCGCGCATCGCAGGATATGCTGTCGAAACTTGCACAGGCACAGCTGACCATCAACAAATGCGACATGCTGATAGCCAAGCAGGCGTTGCGTATCGACGAGCTGGAACGCGTGCTGCGGAAGTTCATCCAGTGATGCGTGCGAAACGTATGAAAAACATGGAACGTACGGAAGGCGCAGAACCGTCTTTCAACGAGATAATCGACGTTTCCGACGATATGCGCAGACGGCGTGGCCGCCGCAGGAAAACCGTCGCCATGCGTGTCTCCGCTGCGCTGTTGATCGTCATTTCCATTTGCATCGGCGGTTTTCCGGCGATGTTGCAATACCGGTCGGCACACGAACTGTCGAATACGTCGGACCAGTCCGCACGTGCGGTTGCGGGCTGGCCGTATCCGCAGGCCGACGACGCGATCGCAGCGGCCAAGGAATACAACAAACGGCTCGCCGCATCGGGTCAGCCGATCCTCGGCGAGGCGAAGGATCCGTTCTCCCAGGCGCAGGGCAGTTCGCGGTCCAGTGAATCCGGTTCCAACGAATCAGACAGCGCCAGCGCCAAAGATACGGAATATCAAAGCCTGCTGGATTCCGGCAGCGGTGTGATGGGCACTATCCGCATTCCGAAAATTTCTGTGAAACTGCCGATTTACCATGGCACGTCGCAGTCGGCACTTGCGTCCGGTGCGGGGCATTTGTATGGCAGTAGTCTGCCGGTGGGCGGCAAGGACACTCATGCCGTGATCACCGGGCATCGCGGACTTGTGGACGCGATGATGTTCACCCGATTGGATGAGATGCGCGTCGGCGACTACTTCTACATCGAAGTGATGGGCCGCACGCTCGGCTACCGGGTGGACCGTATTTCCGTGATCGAGCCGAACGATACGTCGAAGCTGAAGATCGTTCCCGGCGAAGACCGGGTGACGTTGATGACGTGCACCCCGTACGGCGTTAATACGCATCGACTGTTGGTTTCTGCGGTGCGCTCGCCGATTCCCGACGTGGTACCGGCGGAGCATGATGCGGCGAAGGATGCGCGAACGATTGCAACCACGGCCGCGGTGGCCACGTTGCTGCTTGGTCTGTTGCTGGTTTGGCTGCGCAGCCGGCCGTGGCATATCCGTAGGCATGCGGCTTGGTGGCCGAAGCGCGGCTGACGACCGCTGTTTGCCGATGCCTCCTGCCGGCTTTTTTATTCGGGTATCACCCATATTGTGAAACGTTGCGATTGCAACGGTTGACGGTGGTATGGTACCTCGACTTTCCCGCACTTAGGGTGTGCATCTCCCGACGTCTTTTCTCCTACATTCGAGGTTGGAGCGCTGGAAGTGTATCCATACTGGACATGGCATGTGCCGGTGCGTGATGCGCGGACGGTGTTAGAGACGGAAACCGCGTTGAAGCGCGGTATTAAGGGGACAATGCACATGAGGCATGTACATGAATCTGAGCCAAAGCCAAAGGGGAACTTTGCCAAGCGAATCGTAGCTGCGGTAGCCGCGGTCGCCATGCTTGGTGGCATGGGCTACGCCACCACTTCTGCCGCACTAGCCGATGACGTCAATGCCACTGTTGAGCAGCAGAATGGTATCAGCATTGGTCTGCATGATTACAATCGCAGCTCCATCAACAATAATCATGCGTTGCATTTTATGAGCGGAAGAAACGAAACCGGCTATAACCGCTATGTTCAAGATGGCAAAGGTGCGTACGCGGGCATTGTGAAGCCTCTGCTGACTAACGATTATCCGACCATGGCGGATGGCAACGGATCGCTGGATTATCTCTTCGGTGGTGCGTTTGATAATGCTGTGACTAATTACATGCCGGAAGGTGGTTTGCTGACTCCGGATGGTCAAGGGAATTACAGTTTCGATGCGGCGTCGAAATATGCGAAATATAACCGCAATAGCAAACGATTCGAATTGACCAAGCAGACCCAGAGCGGGAATCGTGACCCGTTATTCACGCCGTTTGGCAATGACAGCGACGCCAATAGGTATTCGTTCGGCATGAACCTTGGGGCCGATTTCTATATGCCTAAAGATGGCAAAGTCAACAATCAGAACATGGTGTTTGATTTCACCGGTGACGACGATGTGTGGGTGTTCATCGATGGTGTGCTGGTGCTTGACTTGGGCGGTATCCATCAGGCGATACGCGGAACGATTGATTTTGCTACTGGGAATATCACGTATGATCGAAATCAAAGTTATGGTTCGGATCGCGAGACGACAATTAACCAGGCATTCAGTAATGCGGGCAAGAACTGGGATTCCGCTGCATATAAAACCCATCATTTGAGCTTCTTCTATCTGGAACGCGGCGACGGCGGATCCAACTGCAAGATCAGCTTCAATTTGCCGGTGAAGCCGTCCAAGGCCATTGACATTGAAAAGCAGACATTGGGCACTATTCCAGCCGATCAACAGTTCCAATTCCAGCTGTTCGCCAATGGCTCGCAAACGCCATATGAAGGCAAATACAGCGTTTACGATGCGTCCACCAATCAGGTTGTCAGCTCTGGTTTGAACACCGGTTCGAACGGTGTGATCACTTTGGCCAAAGGCCAATTTGCTCGTGTGCAATCCAATGATTTCTCTGATGACACAACCTATTCGGTGCGTGAGCTGAATTCCGGCAAATACACTGTTTCCGCGAATGGTGAGGCGTTGTCGCAGCACAACGATGGAAATGGTGGTTCCTATGCGGAAACCCATTCTTTCAAGGTGAGCGATACCAGCCATGTGACTGTTATCAATTCCAATGTGAAGCCACAAAACAATAAGACCATCGAAAAGGTCGATGGTGATGGCGACCAGTACGAGTTGCATTTGAATGCTTCGGGTGATAGCGCTTCTTCCGAAACCACTACCGTCACGCCAGCCGACATTGTGCTGGTTATGGATAAGTCCGGCAGTATGCAGGATAAAAACGACAATCGTGATACTAACGCGAAGAACGCGGCAAATAAGCTTGCTGAGAAATTACTGACCGAGGCGAATTCCAAATTACCGGAATCTCAACAAGTCCAAATGGCGGTTGTGACATTCAGCGACACGGCCTCGACTAAGCAAGACTTCACCACATCTGTCAGCAAGATTAAAACAGCTGTGTCCAGCAGACCTGATGGTGGAACCAACTGGGAGGCTGCGCTTAAGCAGGCGAATGATCTGCAAGGACGCACGGGTGTGAAGAAGCACATCATTTTCTTGTCTGACGGCAATCCGACGTTCCGTATATCCAATTATCCGATTGGGTGCAGCAAAAAAGGGTGCAATCCTGATGATGATTGGCGTACTACACCTCAGGGTGTGCATGGTGCAGGTACCGAGGGTAGTGATAATTACTACGGTTACAACTATGCTGCCGCTCTGGCCGAGGCCAACAGGCGGGAGAGTAATGTTTCGCTTTATGTGGTGAAGGCTTCGACTGACGTCAATAGAATGTCCGATTTCGCCCGTGAAGCCAGTGCGGTGAACGGTAAGGAATTCGATGGCACGAATGCTGAGAATCTGACAAAAGCATTCAACCAGATCTATTCCAGCATCACCTCCTCCGCGAAGATCAAGGTCTTCTCCATCACCGACACCTTGTCCAAGTGGGTCGACCCGGTCGATTTCGCTGGCATGGCTGCCGGTACCAACATTACGCGGTATGTGACGGTGAAAAACGGCAATAAGATGCTGACGGGCGGATATACGGCCACGTACGGTGTCGATCAATTTGGCAATCGCACGGTGACGGTGACGTTTAACGGCAATGACGGCATCGTCGCAGAGAAAGCCGACAGCATCGACGTATCCTTCAAGGTCAAGCCAAGCGATGCCGCCTATGCCACTTATGCCGGCAACCAGCAATACCCGAATGTGGGAGAGCCGAATACTGGCACCGCATCTGCGGGCCAGCCGGGATTCTATTCCAATGTGGACGCGCGATTGAACTATTGCGTGCTTACCGAGGTTAATGGAACTACGTCATGCGCACCGACTGAAGTCGAGTATCCGCATCCTGTGGTGCAGGTGAAGCTCGGCAAGATCAAGATCGTCAAGCAATGGTCGGATGGTGCGAGCAAGCATGATGACGGTTCCGTTACGGTGCAGTTGCAGCGTAAGAAGAGCGGCGATTCCAATGCTCAGCTGGAGGACGTCGGTGGCGTAATCACGCTGAATAAGGGCAATGATTGGCAGACGACTGTCGACAACCTGGTTCCTGGATACACGTATTCCGTGGCGGAAATCTCTGGTGATGACCGATATGACGTCTCCTATATGGGAAACAATGTCGACTTGACCAAGCAGATGGTGTGGTCTTCCAATGCCGATGCGGGCACGTTGAACGCGACCATCACTAACACGTTGAAGACGGTTGCCCTGGAGAACGCGATTTCGGTGAAGAAGGACCTGGCCGGACGCGAGTGGAAGACCTCCGACACGTTCGATTTCACTCTGGCGGCGAAGGGCAATGCGCCGTTGCCGGATAAGTGCGAAGCCGATCAACCTTGTACGGTGAAGGTGAACTCCGATTCGGGCAGCCATACCGCGTCCTTCGGCAACATCACTTACAACGCTGGCGATGCCTCTTACACGTATTACGTGACGGAGGTCAAGGGCTCTATCGCTTCATTGCATTATTCGCAGGCGAAGTATGAGGTTGTCGTGACTGTCGCGAAGGACTCCAACGGAGAGTGGAAGGCTTCCGTGAAGTCCGTGACCAAGGTGCTGGATGACAACGGTGCAGCAGTTCCCGAATCGCAAAGTGCTGCTACTGAACCTGTCACCTTCACCAACCGATATGTCGCGGTGTCGGCGCTGCCGTTGACGGGTGGTGCGACGGGACGCCAGTGGCTACTGGTTGGCGGTGTGATCGGCGGACTCGCGGTGCTGCTTATCGGCGCTGCCGAAATTTGGAATAACAAGAAGCGACTCGTCTGAGTTGCTGTGTGAGGCCGGAATGCCTACCAACTTGAGGGCATTCCGGCCGGCAAATCAAAATTTGCGGATCGCGGGAGCAAGTTGGGTTCCCGCCTCCCGCGATTGCAAAAACAAGTAATCAAACAATAAGGAAGAGAGGATTCTCATGAAGATGAGGAAACTTTTCGCAGGCATCGCCGCCGCTGCGACGCTGCTGGGTGGCATGGCCCTGGGCGCAACCAGCGCACAGGCCGATGACGCTGCTGGTACTCCGGTAACGGGCGAAGCAACGTTCACGTTCACCGCTGAAACCGCTGAACAGTTGACCAACGCCAAACTGAAAGCATACAAGATTGGCGATTATGTTCAGTATGGTTCCGGCGAGAACGTTGCTTACGGTGTGGTGACGAATTCTAGCAATAAGACTGCCGTTGACTTCGCGTTGAAGGCTGCCGGTGTGGATACTACGGATTCTGAGGTGGACCATCTGGCCGCAGCCCTGAATGCCGGCCAACTGGATGTTTCTGATGTTCGCCCATGGGCTTCTCCTACGGCAACTCGTAAGTTTGCCGATGCTTTGGAGAGCGAAGGCCGTTTGACTAGCGGAACTGATGTTACGCTGAGCAACCCGGTTGCTGCACAAGACGGCTCTTATTCCGCCACCGTGTCTTTGCAGGCAGGTATCTATGTGTTCATTGACTCTGCGGTTGCTACTGGTTCTGTGACCCAGGCAATCCCGATGATTGTCGCTTCCGGCACGGTTGCTGATAAGGTCTTGACTGATCCGATTCGGGGCGCCAACACCGTGAACATGAAGAACACCAACAACCCCGAAAAGACAAAGGAAGTCAATAAGACTTCTGCTGCCATCGGTGACACTCTGACCTACACCCTTACCGGCGTTGTCGCGAACCCGGCTCCGACCGCGTTCAAGTTCACCGATACTCCGAGCAAGGGTCTGACCATCAAGGCTAACAGCTTCCATTTCTTTACGGAGGAGGCTAATGCGGGGCGCCAAGATGAACCTGCGAGCAACTTCAGTGTTACCCCGACTGGTGATTTCACGGGTAATGGTACCGCATCTTTCGATGTCGAGGTGGAGAATCCGTCCGCTTATGCAGGCAAGAAGATTGTGGTCACCTTTGAAGCAGTGATCAATGACGAAGCTGACGTCGAGAATGGTGTCGTCAACAAGCTTGACAACTATGGCACCTCGGTTCAGGTCCCGACCACGTTTGGCAAATTCGAATTCACCAAGGTGGATCCTGATGGCAAAGGCATTGAGAACGTTACCTTCCAGGTAAAGGACGGTGACACCACGCTGTACTTCGTGAAGCAGAAGGACGGTTCCTACAAGAAGGCTGCTTCTGCTGCCACTTCGGGCGCAACTGCTGATGTCAAGACTGGTGCTGATGGCAAGCTGTCTTTCACCGGTCTTGATAAGACCAAGATCTACACCGTCACGGAAACTGTGCGCGCCAGCGATGCCTACCTCAACATCATGCCGAGCTTTACTGTGTCTTTCAGCAAGGAGGACGGTTCAGCTGTTCTGACCGCCACTTCCGATCCGTGGGGCCTGGTCGACACGTCTGCTAAGACCGTGAAGAACATCAAGTCCATCACCCAGCTGCCGCTCACCGGCGCTGCGGGAACCATGCTGTTCACCGTTGTGGCTCTGCTCGTGGCTGGCGCTGGCGTGACCATCGCCATCAAGTCTCGTCAGAACGCCGAGGCCTGATCGCCCATCTCTGACGGTATTCGATAAGAACACCAATTCGGAGTGATTTAAGGTCGACCCATTATGGGTCGGCCTTTTTGTATTGCTCTGTATTTCATGTGGGATTGCTTGGATTGCGCCATATTACGTTGCTTTGGACGTGCCGCCCGATGTGGGTGGGCATTGCATTTTTCGAGGGTATAAGGAGTTTCGGTGGGATGTGTTGCAACAAACGGAATCTGGAAACGTGAACCGTTATGGGGGCTGTTAGTCAGGGGAGTGAAGTGGGGGTATTGCGCGGAAGGAGGGCCATAGAATCGCAGGCACATCCGCAAAAGAAAGCAACGAAGCATCAATGGGAGGTATTGCGATGCGCAGTGGGGGAGCATTCAGTGACGAGGAGATTCAGCTGTTGCGTGGATTGCCGGCTGTTTCCAATGTGACTCGTGATCGTATCACCTATTCCGACACATTCAGACAGGTGTGCACCATCCGATATCTTGCGGGGGAATCGCCAACCAAAATCTTTCGTGAAGCGGGTCTGCCGCCGGAACTTGTCGGATACAAGCGTATCGAACGTAGCGTGGCGCGCTGGAAGGAAGCTGCCATCAAATCCGTGAACGGCAGCAACACCATGACCGATGGTGAGATCATAGCGCAGCTTGCGGCGCGGTATAAGCGTGCGTTGGCGACGAGGCGGAGTCTTGAAGACATCGCCAATACGGCCACTGAGCCGAAGCCTGCCGCAACGGCTGCGTCGAATGACGTTCATCCGTTGTCTCTCGGACTGTTCGACGGTGATACGGCCGGCATTATTATCAGGCAGCAGGCTCGTCGTATCGACGAGCTCGAGCGCGATGTGGTGAGGTTGCGCAACAAGCTGGACAAGGAAGTCGGGCCCAATCCTGCCTCCGCTGAGGCCTGACTTATGCTATCTAGCTTATAGATGGCGGATGGTGCGCCCCATTTGCCAGTTCGGGGGTATAAATCATACCCCCGAACCGCCTATTCTCGTCTAGCACCCGCCATCTATAAGCGAGATACCTTTCCGCAAAGCCCCAAATCCGCCATCTATAAGCCAGATAGACCCATCAGTTTGACCATGGATAGACTCGGTTAGAGATGCTCTTGGCAAAAATGCCAATTTCGGCCTCCTGCAAAGGGTTTTGATGGGTCTAACCCATGATTTACATAAAACCTAACCCACGATTTGCATAAAACGTGGTTCGCTCAGAGCTGTGGCCGGAAAGACCGCCTAGGTCCGACCGATGCTATCGGAATCGTCAGGGAAGAAGGCACGCGGGCGGAGTGCAATATAATGTTCCCTATGGCTGGCAGTTCAAGGGGGGTAAGACTGATGGCAGTTTTTCCGCATGGGAGCGCGCGCGGCGGGTCGAGAAGCGACGGTCCGCAGCAAATTAAGGACTTACGCGCCGACGATTTTTATGGCGATTCGCACGATGGCAACGACGGCTCGCGCGGTTCGCACGACACCACGCGCAACACGCGCACCTACGTTCCGCCGACGTTCGCCGAGGCGACCGATGTGTCCGAAGAAATTCGCGAGCGTCGCGCCGACGTGGGTAGATCCATTGCCCTGCGTGTGCTTGCGGCGGTGCTGATTTTCTCCGCAATCGGCATTGGTCTTTTCCCGAAAGTGCTGCAATACCAGTCCGCGCAAAAGCTGGCGAGCACGTCCGCCCGTTCCGAACAGAGCGTCGCGGGTTGGCCGTATCCGCAGGCCGACGAGGCATTCGCCGCGGCTGGGGCGTACAACAAGCGTCTCGCCAAGTCGGGGCAGCCGGTGATTGGCGAGGCTGAGGATCCGCTCGCCGAGTTGTACAACAACAATCAGTCTGGCTCCAGCGACGGTTCTGGTTCCAGCTCGACGGGCGCAGACGCCACTGGCGATGGTAACAAGGATTCCGCTAGCTCCAAAGACGCGGAATACCAGCGTTTGCTGGATACTGGCGATGGCGTGATGGGTTCCATCCGCATTCCAAAGATTTCTGTGGATTTGCCGATCTACCATGGCACGTCGGAGCAAACGCTTGCGTCCGGTGCGGGGCATTTGTATGGCAGTAGTCTGCCGGTGGGTGGCAAGGATACGCATGCGGTGATTACCGGACATCGGGGTTTGGTTGAAGCCTCAATGTTTACGCGTTTGGATGAGATGCGGGTTGGTGATTACTTCTATATCGATGTGATGGGCCATACGCTTGGCTATATGGTGGATCGCATCACCGAAATCAACCCGGATGACACGTCGAAGTTGAAGATCGTGCCCGGCGAGGACCGTGTGACGTTGATGACATGCACCCCGTATGGCGTGAATACGCATCGTCTGTTGGTTTCGGCATTACGTTCCGCCATTCCCGAAGAGATTCCCGCGGAGGATGATGCGGCAAAAGATGTGCGTGTGATTGCGGGCGTGGTGTCAGCTGCCACGTTGCTGGTCGGTTTGTTGTTGGTTTGGCTGCTCCGCTGTCCGTGGCATGTCCGTAGGCATGCCGCTTGGTGGCCAAAGCGCAACTAGGGGTTGATGGCGTTAATGTTGCACTTGACAGATGCTTTTTTGTCGGGGAAAATTCTGAAAGAGACATGACAACGTTTGCTTATAGTTTTTGCATCGCGATTTACGGGGGTAAGAATACTCTAGAATCGCGATGATATGTGCGATTTCAAGGAAAGTATATCCCCTTGATTACCTCGTTGGGAGGGTATGTATCCCTCTGTTTTTCTCCTTAAGGTTTAGGCAACGAAGCGATTGTCGGACGGTATGTGAAGCGAAGACGCATCAAATATACCGGTCGAAGGAGGAAGGTATTTCCCGATTGCTTAACGGTACAAGGGGGTAGGCGTATGAGACACGTCTTTGAGCGAAACAGGGCAAGGGGCACAGGTCTGTTCACGCGTCGTGTCATTGCGGCCGTCGCGACGGTCGCAATGCTCGCCGGCGTGGGGTGCGTCACTGCTTCGTCAGCGGCGGCGGAAGATGCCACGGGAGCCTTGGAACAACAAATCGAGCAGCCGGTATTGCAAGAATCTGGGCAAGAGGATTCACAGCCGGTGGAACAAAATTTGATGGTGGGAGAAGAGCAGCCGTCAGAGCAAGAGCAGCCGTCAGATCAAGAGGCTTACCAGCAAGTCGAACAAGAAACGGAACAAGAAACGAAAGAAGAGACTGAGCAGTGGGTTGAGCAGGAGGTTGAACAACAATCTGAACAACCTGATGAGCAGCCAGTTACGTTGTCCGCTCAACCGATTGCGCGAGCAAATCGGGCGCAGTCGGTTGCGCAGAACGAGACCGGTTCCCAGTTGGGCGCTCCGGAGAAGCATAAGCGCATCAAGAAGAACGATAATGGCAGTTACACCGTGAACGTGGATGTGAAGGGCGCTTCCAGCACCACCACGGTCACCACCACCCAGCCGATCGACTTCACGCTGGTGCTGGATGTGTCCGGTTCGATGGATGACCCGATGGGCTCAACGGATAGGACCAAGCGGTTGGAAGCGTTGAAGACAGCTGTGGACAACTTCCTTGATGGCGCGGCGAATGCCAATAAGGGTGCGCAATCCGGTTCCGAACCGGTCCGTGTCGGGTTGGTGAAGTTCTCTGGTAAGGAATCAAATAACGTCGGGAATGACATGTACCGGAGTGGTGGATACCAGTACAACTATTCCCAGATCGTAAGCAAGCTGACTGCGGATATGAGTGGCCTGAAAACCAAGGTCAACGAGCTTAAAGCTGCTGGTTCCACCCGGGCCGACAATGGATTCAAACGCGCGGTCAAGGTAATGGAAAATGCTCGGACCGATGCGAAGAAGGTCGTCATTTTCTTTGCGGATGGTACGCCTTCGTCGGTGTCCGATTTCGATGCTTCGGTGGCAAACGGCGCGGTCACCGCAGCGAAAACTTTGAAGGATCAAGGTGATATGGTGTATTCCATCGGCATCTTCGCCAGTGCCGACCCGTCCTCGCTCTCCAGCAAAGAGAATCAGTTCATGCATGCGGTGTCCAGCAATTTCCCGAAGGCGATAGCGTACAACAATCGTGGCGACGGAGATAAAGACGCCGGGTATTACAAGGCCGCCAAGAACGCGTCGGAACTGAACGCCATCTTCGACGAGATTCAGAAGAGCGAGACCACCACATCCGCATACACCAAGGTGACCATGGAGGACACGCTCTCCGGCTATGTCGAGCTTGCGGATAGCAACTACAAGGTCGTTGCCAAGGATGCTTCCGGCAAGGTGGTCTCCTTGACTAAGAATGTCGATTACACCTTGACGTATGACGCGAGCACGAAGAAATTCACGGTCGCATTCCTGAAGCCTCTGGTCAACAACGTGACATACACGCTGGAATACAACGTGAAACCCACGCAGAAAGCGTATGACGAGTATGCCGCCAACCTGAACGCCGGTAAGGATGGATATGACGGCGTAAAGGGTAACGCGAACACCGATCTGCCGGGAAACACCACGTCCTCGAACCAGCCTGGTTTCCATTCGAACGATTCCGCATGCCTGTCATACACGGCCGATGGCGTGGATCATGCATGCGGCGGCAATCCGTATCCGCATCCGGTGATCCAGGTGGTTTCCTCGACGCTGCATATCGAAAAGCAGTGGAGTGGAGACGGTGACAAGCCGGAAAGCATCACGGTGGATATCAAGCAAGGTGGCAATAGCTACAAGACAGTCACGTTGAAGTCGGATGCGAATGGAAACTGGTCCACGGATGTGATCATTCCGGCCGGTGCCGTGAAAACGTACACGGTGACGGAAACCGAACCGGAGAACCATCAGTGGAAGGCCTCCTACCAGCACAAAGTCGGCAATGGTGCTCTCGCTGACGGCAATGTGGTGACGGTGCCGGAATCCATGGCATCGCAGAACGCCACAGTAGTCATCACCAACACGTTGAAGCAGACCATGCTGACGCATGCGATTGGCGTGCAGAAGGAGCTGAAGGGCCGCGATTGGAAGGATTCCGACGAGTTCACTTTCAAGCTGAAGGCAGACGATTCCAATCCAGACGCGCCGATGCCAGCTTCCTGCAAGAACCAGTCGGCGTGCACGGTGACGGTGAAACGCGATTCGTCTGACGATCACGTTGCTTACTTCGGCGACATCACGTATGACGCAGGTGAAGCCGAGTACACATATCTTGTGACGGAGAACGCTGGTAATGCTTCCGCAATGTATTACTCGCAGGCGGAATACCGGGTGGTCGTGTCCGTGATGAAAGACGGAACGTCCGGTGAATGGAAGGCCGTTGTCGAATCCGTGACCCAGCTGAAAACCGATTATGGTGCCGCTGGTTCGAATTGGGACGAGACCCAGCCAATGCTGTTCACCAACCAATACATTTCGGCATCGTCACTGCCATTGACGGGCCGCATGGGTGCGGAACGAAGGTGGCAGATTGCGGCCGGCGGAGTTGGCGTGCTGGCATTGCTCGCCGTCGCTGCGGCCGACCAGTGGAGACGCAAGAAGCGGCTCAGCTGAATAACACAGGATTTGCGGATCGCGGGGGCGCGTTGGGTTCCCGCCTCCCGCGATTGCAGAAAACAGTAACCAACAATCAAGGAAGAGGAGATTCTCATGAAGATGAGGAAGCTTTTCGCAGGGCTGGCCGCCGCGGCAACGTTGCTGAGCGGCATGGCCATCGGCGTCGCCGCCGCACAGGCTGATGATGCTCCATTGCTGCAAGTTAACCACGCACAGGAAGGCCATACGTACACGCCATACAAGTTTGCCATGTTTGAGAATCCTGGCGATGGCTCGGTCGAAGTGAAAACGGTTGACGCATGGAAGGGAGCTGTGACCACCGCTGCTGATGTGGCTGATGGAAGCCACAACGGCATCCCGACAGAGTACAAGGATAATCCAGCCGCCTATGTGGCGACGTTCACTGCGGATCAGCTCCGTGTCTTCGCCAAGACCTTGGCTGGAATTACTCCGCCGGCAGGACCTGATGGTACTGGCCTGACCGTAACCAAGGAGCAGGCAAATACGAGCCAGGCGGTCAATGTGAACGGAGAAGGCTGGTATCTGGTGAAGGATACGTTCACCAAGGCTGGCGAAACGACTGTGACGTCGGGGACTCCGGCTGTGGTGGCCACCACCGTCAATGGACTGTCCAATCTGAGGATTGCGGCCGATACGACGACCGGTCAGGGCAACATCACGACTGAAGGCCAGTTCAACGCGAAGAACGCGAATCCGACCGACGAGCCGCTCAAGTTCGCCCGGATGAATGACGTGGATGTGAACGGTAAGAGCGTAAAGGTGGGCGACACCGTGGACTTCACTGTGGCCGCGGACGTTCCTCATGCTGCGGCTGGCTGGGATGCGTACCCCTTTACCATTACCGATACCGCGTCCAAAGGTTTGCAGATTGCGGCAAAGAGTGCCTTCACGGTCCAGTTCGGAGATCATACTACTGTGGATTCCGATCTGTACACGATAACGCAGGAAGGCAATGCTCAATTCGGCACCACCACGACCATCTATTTTGCCGATGCCACAACGCTGGCCGGTAGGACGATCGTCGTGTCGTACCAAGGCACCGTCACCAAGGATGCGTTGGATGGCTTGAGCGGCAGTGTGGACAACAAGGCCACAATCACCACCAAGGATGGTACCAGCGGTGAAGGCAAGACTGTCCTTAAGACCTACGGTTTCCAGTTCACGAAGATTGGCAAGGAAGGGAATGAGGCCAAGCCTCTAGCCGGCGCCAAGTTCGTTGTCAAGAATGCGGAGGGCAAGTTCCTTAAGCAGGCTGAGGACGGTGCGTGGTCGTTTGTTTCCGATCAGAATGATGCCAAGACGTTCATTACTAAGAATGATGGTTTGGTGAAGGTCGCGGGTCTTGCGGCAGGAACCTACACGGTTGTGGAGACTCAGGCTCCGACCGGCTACGCCCAGAACTTCAGGGTCACTTTCAATGTGAAGATCACAGATGAAGGTCTCATCACCTTCGAGCCGGATGCCCTTCGTCAGGTCCAACCGGTCAATAACACCACTGCGAATGCCACCGCTACCGTGCTGAACGTCAAGTCTGTCACTCAGCTGCCGCTGACCGGTGCCGCGGGAACCGTGTTGTTCACCGTCGTGGCGCTGCTGGTGGGTGGCGCTGGCGTGGCTGTGGCGGTCAAGAGTCGTCGCCGCACGTACTGAGCGCATGCGTTCGGTGTGAGTGAGTTGTGAATTGACTCACTCACAATAAAAGTCAATGCGGGCGGTTGTGGGTATTCCATAATCGCCCGCATTGACGTGTGGCCGATCGGTTGAAGCAATATACGGTCAGCAATATTTGAAAAGCTGCTTGTGAGAAGTCGGATATACACTTGCTTCATCACGGGGTATAGCAAAGGGGGTAAAACGATGCGCGGTGGAGGATCATTCAGCATGGACGAGCTCCAAATGTTGCGGGATCTGCCGGCGGTGGCTAACGTGTCGAAAGACCGCATCACGTACTCCAACGCCTTCAAACAGGTGTGTGTCATACGGTATCTTGCGGGGGAATCGCCGACCAAAATCTTCCGCGAGGCGGGATTGCCGCCGGAACTGATTGGGTATAAACGTATAGAACGAAGTGTGGCGCGTTGGAAGGCTGCCGTCCTCAAATCCGTGAGTGGTAGCAGTGACATGAGTAACGGCGAAATCATTACGGAGCTCGTCAACCTGTATGTTCATGCGGTGACGCGCAAGGAGAAACTCGACGGCATCGCAGGAATCGCCAATTCCGATAAGGCGAACATTGGAAATGCTCCGCATCCGCTGGACAGGGCGAACGTGTCGGGGGGGGGGTGTATATCCGCTGACGTGCCCGTCCCATCCGATGCGGCTGCCATCGCCGTGCCGCCTACACCTCTCAGCGCGAGCAGCGGCCTTGACAGCGAGACGGCGCTTGTCATCATCAAACAACAGGCTCGGCGTATCGACGAGCTGGAACGCGAAAACGAATCGCTCCGTGGCAAGCTGAAAACCTTGGCAAGCTGACTCCACCCGTCGCAAAGCGTTTTTTGGAAAAGATGCGAATCTGCCACATATAGCGCATTTCGCGGTACGAACAACGGCAGAGATTGTGCGGCTCCCGCGGTAGGGTGTGAACATTATGACTTTTGGGAATACGAAAACCGGAAAAACTGGTATAAGCACGTCCGAAGCGACGGAAACCGCGCAAATCAAATCCGTCGAAAGCCTCGACAAAGACAACGACATGGAACGCGGCCTGAAAAATCGCCATGTCCAATTCATCGCCATCGGCGGGACTATCGGCACCGGCCTGTTCCTCGGCTCCGGCAAATCGATTGCGCTGACCGGACCAAGCATCATCTTCGTGTACATCGGCGTGGGCCTCATCATGTTCCTGCTCATGCGCGCCATCGGCGAAATGATGTACAGCGACCCAAGCCAGCACACCTTCATCAACTTCATCACCCGCTACCTCGGCCGCGCGTGGGGCAAATTCGCCGGCTGGACGTACTGGATCGTGCTCATCCTGACCGGCATGACCGAAATCACGGCCGTCAGCACCTATTTCGTCACGTTCTTCGGCACGTTCGGCATTGACCTCAACGCGTGGAAATGGCTTATCGAACTGTGCTTCCTTGTGGCGCTCACCGGCATCAATCTCATTGCCGTGAAAGTGTTCGGCGAGGCGGAATTCTGGTTCTCCATGATCAAAATCACGCTGATTGTGGGTCTGATTGTCACCGCCGTGGTGATGCTGTTCCTCGGTTTCAGCTACCCGGCCACGCATATCGAAGGCGTGGACGGCACGGTTTCCGGTGCCACTGTGAGCCTTACGAACATTACCGACGGCTTCCAGCTTGCGCCGAATGGCTGGATGAACTTCTTCATGAGCTTCCAGATGGTGTTCTTCGCCTACCAGCTCATCGAATTCGTGGGTGTGACCGTGTCCGAAACCCAGAACCCGCGCAAAGTGCTGCCGAAAGCCGTCAACGAGCTGATCATGCGCATCCTCATCTTCTACGTGGGCGCGCTCGTGGCCATCATGGCGATCGTGCCGTGGCGCAACTTCCACCAGAACGCGGACGGCTCGTTCGGCTCCCCGTTCATCATGGTGTTCAAATACGCTGGCCTCGACTGGGCCGCCGCGCTCGTGTTCTTCGTGGTGATCACCGCAGCCGCGTCGGCACTCAATTCGCTGATCTACTCGGCGGGCCGCCACCTGTACCAGCTTGCGCAGGACTCCGAATCGCCCGCTATGCAGCGCCTCGGTGAGGTGTCGGATCACAAGGTGCCGGCGAAGGCGATTATCGTGTCCGGCTGTATGATCCTGTTCTCCCCGCTGATCAACGCGATCCCGGGTATCTCCAGCGCGTTCGTGCTGTTCGCCTCCGCAGCCAGCGCCGTCGTGATCTTCATCTACGTGCTGACGATGCTTGCGCACCGCCGCTACCGTCAAAGCGCCGACTTCCTGCCGGACGGCTTCGTCATGCCGGCATGGCAGGTGTGCGACTGGATTGCGATTGCGTTCTACGTGTTCGTGTACGTCACGCTGTTCCTGTCCGCAGATACGCGCGGTTCCGCCATCGCCGGCCTGCTGTGGCTCGTCGTGTTCGGCGGCTACTGCCTGCTGCACGAGCGATTCCAGAACCGCGACCTGAAGGCGGCTCTAGGGAAGTAGACGTATTGCCTGTCGCTGCGGTATGCGTGGCATGCGCGTGTTGCGCTACGTGCCGCGCATCTGACGAAAGAGGGTCGGTGGAAACCTTGCGAAAATGTGCGTCTCCACCGACCCTCGTCGTGTAATCGCAATAAAACAGTGCGAAACGTTAGTGCACGAATCGTACGAAATCGGCGCGAATCAGCCGATGTAGTCGGCCTCGTTCGTCGGGCTGGACGGGACGGCGTGGTCCTCCGTAACCTTTCCCAGGCCGGACAGGTACGCTTCACGGCCGGCCTCAATCGCATTCTTGAAAGCGCGCGCCATCAGCGGAATGTTGCCGGCGGATGCGATCGCCGTGTATGCCATCACCGCATCCGCACCCATCTCCATGGCCTCCGCGGCCTGGCTCGGCCGGCCGATGCCCGCGTCGATGATCACCGGAACGTTGGAGTTCTTGATGATCACCTCGATGAAGTCACGTGCGCGCAGGCCCTTGTTCGAGCCGATCATCGCGCCGAGCGGCATCACGCAAGCTGCGCCCGCGTCCTCAAGACGCTTCGCTGCGATCGGGTCCGGGAACATGTACGGCATGACCACAAAGCCCTCCTTGGCCAGCTTTTCCGTGGCCTTGATGGTCTCCTCGTTGTCTGGCAGTAGATACTTCGCCTCGTGCTCGATTTCCACCTTCACGAAGTCCGTCTGGCACACTTCGCGGGCCAGACGTGCGATGCGCACCGCCTCCTCGGCGTTGCGCGCGCCCGACGTGTTCGGCAGCATGGTGATGCCCTTCGGAATGTAGTCGAGCAGGTTGTTTTCGGTGGTGCGGCAGCGGCGCAGCGCCATGGTGACGATCTGCGTGCCCGCGTTCTCGATGGTCGCCTTGATGAGGTTCAGGTCGTAACGACCGGAACCGAGGATGAAACGGCTCGTGAACTTGTGGCCGCCGAGAATCAACGGATCGGCGTCTCCTGTGGCGATCTCGTCGTACGCGTGCGCGTCTGGCTCTGGCAGAATCGCCGTGTTCGTGGTGGTGCCGACCAGCTCGTCGAGCGTGGCGTTCGGTGCGGCCGCGACGTCGGCGGCTGCGGTGGTGATGGTGTTTTCGGTGCTCATCGTCGGTTCCTTTCGTTGGGGTGTTTGGTGTTGCTGTTGTTGCGATTGCTGTGCTGCTGTTGTGTTGCCGTTGCGTCGCTGTTGTGTTGTGTGCAACGTGCGTTTGTAATCGCAATAAAAATTTCGATTACGGCAGTGGAGTAACGTAGCAGTGCGTCAGGCGTCTTCCTCGCCGAGGATCAGTCGCGTGATCATGTTCGCTTCGTGGCAGGCGACCACGCCCACGCGCGGCGCCATCAGGCCGGCACCCGGTACCGGAGCCGTCTCGCCATCGCCACAGAAGTAGAAGTTCTTCGAAACGCGACGCGTGCTCACCAGGTTGGAGCTGCGGAAGCCGGCCATGCCGGACGCGCTGACGAGCTTCTTGCCCGGCAGATTCTCCAGCACCGCGTTGACGAGCATCGTCTTGTTTTCCGGCACGTCGAACGCCTCGCAGATGATGTCCTCGTTTTCGAACAGCGTCGGCACGTTCTCGTCGGTCACCTTGACGGTGTCGATGGTGATGTCCGTGAACGGGTTGATTTGGCGCAGATTGCTGCGCAGCGCCTCCGTCTTGTACTGGCCGAGGTCCTTCAGGAAATACTGCTGGCGATTCAGATTCGTCATATCCACGCGGTCGAAGTCGATCAGATGCAGATGGCCGACGCCGATGCGGGTCAGCGCCACCGCGATGGTGGAGCCGAGGCCGCCGCAGCCGCAAATGGCCACGTGCGCCGCGTCGAGCTTGTCCTGCGTGGCGGCCGTGTGACGGTCGAGCAGGGCCGCGCGGATCTCCTCGCGGCTGACCAGGGTGGCCGGGTCGGGCTGGTTGTCGAAAGCGTGCTGGCGGGCGTCGATCTGCGCCTGCGATGCGGATGGTTCAAAAGTCATGGTTGTTCTCGTATTCTCGTTTCCGTTCGTATGGTTTGTTTCGCTGCTGTGCTCAGCCGCCCTGCACGAACGTGACGATTTCCAACGTGTCGGTGCCCTTGAGCTGCGTCTGCGCACGCTGGGCGCGCGGCACGATCTCGCCGTTGAGCTCCACGGCCACGCGGTCGGCGCGCAGACCGCGCTGCTCCACTAGTTCGGCCACGGTGATCGGCGTGGCGACGTCCTCTTCCTTGCCGTTGATGATCATTTCGGTTCCCTTCTGTATGTCAGGCCCCACGAGTGCCGTTCCCGCCGAAACGGACGTTCAGAACTGCTTTGTGGGCTTCCGAGCGTCTGCTTCCGGTGAATCGGACATTCACGGTTGGTACGAAAAAAGGGTCGCCGAAGGAACCGTACCCTATGAGGTGGTGCGCCCCTCCGTGACCCTAATCACGCGATATTCGGTTATCGCGAACGGAAATGAGATGCGCCTCGCGGCGCGAACAACCCGTCTCCTTACGGCGGCATTACCCGCATCAAGTCCTCGGTCGAAGCTCGTCGAGCTCCCTCTCAGCCTTTCGGCTCCCGTTCGGTTGTGCCCTCATCTTCCCGCACCCGCCCGACAACCCGCTCCGCGCTGTTTTGTGCAAGAATGGGTGGCGGATTTTGTAGCGACGGATGTGGCGACGGAAGGGAGACGGTTATGACGACCGCACGAAACATGGGCGAATTGGCGGGATTTGCGATTCCACGGCTCGGCATGGGCACGATGGCTTTGGCGATTGAGGGGCGTCCGGACCGCGATACTGCGATTCGTACGATTCACGCCGGCTTGGACGCGGGCGTGCGATATCTGGACACCGCCTGGTCGTATTACCTGCCAAGCCAACCCGGCACCGGCACCGCCGAAGACCTGGGCTACGGCGAAAAAATGGTGCGCGACGCGCTCGCCAGCTGGGCCGGTCCGCGCGACGAAGTGCTGATTGCAACCAAAACCGGCTATCGCCGCACCATGGAGGCGCCGAACGTTGCCGAAAACGAGCCGGAACGCCAGCATTTGCAGGCTGTGGGCAGCCAGTACGGGTGGATGGCGGATTCGCGTCCGGAAACCATGATTCGTGACGCCAAGGAATCCGCGCTGCACTTGGGCGTCGATACGCTCGACCTGTTGTATTCGCACGAACCGGACCCGGAAGTGGCTTATGAGGACCAGGTCGGCGCGCTGAAGCAGCTGCTTGACGAGGGCGTGATCCGGTACGCGGGCATTTCCCGCGTGGACAACGCGCAGATCGACATCGCCCGCGAGATTCTCGGCGACAAGCTGATCGCCGTGCAGAACCAGTTCTCGCCCTCGCACCCCGACCCTGAGCATACGATGGAGCACTGCGCGGAACTTGGACTCGCGTTCGTGTGCTGGAGCCCCCTCGGCGGCTTCCTCGACGCGTTCGACCAGCGCGCGTACGACCCGTTCCGCACGGTCGCCGGCAACCACGGCTGCTCCTACCAGCGCGTGGTCCTCGCCTGGGAACTGAGCCGCTACGAGCGGTTGTTCACCATCCCCAGCGCCCGCAATCCGCAGGAAATCAACGATTCCTTCGCCGCCACCGAACTGACGCTCACGCAGGATGAGCTGGCGATGCTGAACGCCTCCGTCGACGCCCGTCGCGGCTGAATTCCGCGCAATACGTACGATTGGCCGCGTCCGATTCCGCACAATAATCGCGATTCGGGCCGCGGCCTTTTTCGTGCCTTCTGTAGCTTGCTCGCTGCAAAATCGCCTTGGGAATAACTTACACTGTAAAATGTTTACACTGTAAGATATTATGACGGCGATTGCGACGAAAGGAGGTGCCGCGTGGGCTTTGAAGAGGAACTGTTCCACGAATTGGCGACCAGCACATGGGACAAACGCTCGCGCATGCAGCAGGAGATGGTGAAAGGCGCGAAGGGCGAACCCTTCGCCGTGCAGGAACTCTATAGGAAAGGCCCGCTGACGCCATCGCAGCTCGCCTCTTCAATGAAAACCACCACCGGACGCGTGTCCACACTGCTGTCCGCGTTGGAGAAAAAAGGCCAGATCACACGCGAATCCGACCCCGACGATCGCCGTGTGGTGCACGTGAACCTCACCGAAGCGGGCAGGGAACGCGCCGAACGGCAGCGCGAAAGCATGCGCGAGGCGATCTGCTGGATCTTCTCGCAGATGGGGGAGCGCCGCGCGCGCGAATTCGTTGAGCTCACCGAGGAATTCACCACGTACATGTCGCTGTGCATGCCCGGCAAACCGCGCCCCACGGCGGACGAGGTCAAAGCCGCGTTCTCAGGAAACGCACAGGAAGACGCGTAGTATCTTACGCTGTAAATAATTCACAGTGTAAGTAATCGCAATCCAGTAATCGCAAAAACCGCGAAAAATCGCAAAAACTAATCGTAAGAAAACAAGCAAAACACAAAACAAGAGAAGGAACCAAGCATGCTTCGCATCGTACGATACCTCTCCAAAGCGGAGATCGGTCAGATGCTCGTCGCGCTGGTCAGCATCGTCGGTCAGATTTGGCTTGACCTGACCCTGCCGGACTACATGGCCGACATCACGCAGCTCGTCGAAACCCCCGGCAGCGAAATGCACGACATCTGGGTGGCCGGCGGCAAAATGCTGCTCGTCTCGCTCGGCTCGGCGGCCTGCGCCGTCGTCACCGGCTTCATCGCCGCGCGCGTGGGCGCCTCGTTCAGCCAGCGCCTGCGTTCGCTTGAATTCAACAAGGTGGAAAGCTTCGGACCGGCGGAAATGAACCGTTTCTCCACCGCGTCGCTCATCACCCGCTCCACGAACGACATCACGCAGATCCAGATGTTCATCACCATGGGCCTCATGATGATCGTCAAAGCGCCGATCATGGCCGTGTGGGCCGTGTGCAAGATCGCAGGAAAGGGCTTCGATTGGACGCTCGCAACCGGCATCGCCGTGGCCATCCTGCTGGTGGTCATCGCCGTGCTCATGCACTTCGTCATGCCGAAGTTCAAGGCCATGCAGCGCCTGACTGACAACATCAACCTCGTGGCGCGCGAGAACCTCACCGGCCTGCGCGTGGTGCGCGCGTACAACGCCGAGGACTACCAGGAAGCCAAGTTCACCGAAGCCAACAAGGAACTCACCGAAACCCAGCTGTTCACCAACCGCGCCATGGCCATCATGATGCCGTTGATGAACACCATCATGAACGGCCTGATGCTCGCCGTCTACTGGATCGGCGCGTACCTCATCGACGCTGCCGACGCCGTCGACAAGCTCACCACCTTCTCCAACATGGTGGTGTTCTCCAGCTACTCCATCCAGGTCATCATGAGCTTCCTGCTGTTGAGCATGGTGTTCGTGCTCTGGCCGCGAGCCGACGTGTCCGCGCAGCGCGTGCTCGAAGTCATCGACACCGAGCCGATGGTCACCGACGGCACGCAGGACGCGGGCAAGCCGGGCGAGGAAGGCGAAATCGAATTCCGCAATGTGAGCTTCGCCTACCCCGACTCGCGTCACGCCATGCTCGAAGGCGTCAATTTCAAGGCGAAGAAGGGTCAGACGGTGGCGTTCATCGGCTCGACCGGCTCCGGCAAATCGTCCCTCATCAACCTCGTGCCGCGTTTCTACGACGCCACGCAAGGCGAGGTGCTCGTCGACGGCGTCAACGTGCGCGACTACAAGCTGAAGGCGTTGCGCGACAAGATCGGCTACGTGCCGCAGCAGTCGTTCCTGTTCAAGGGAACGATCGCCAGCAACGTCGCGTACGGAGATACGGACCGCGACGACGACACCGTGCGCCGCGCATGCGACGTCGCGCAGGCGACGGAATTCATCGACAAAAAGCAGAAGAAGTACGATTCCGGCATTTCGCAGGGCGGTTCCAACGTTTCGGGCGGGCAGAAGCAGCGTCTGTCGATCGCACGCGCCGTCTACCGTCATCCGGAAATCCTGATCTTCGACGATTCCTTCTCCGCGCTCGACTTCAAAACCGACCGTGCCGTACGTGACGCGCTCGAAAAGGAAGCGAAGGATTCCACGAAACTCATCGTCGCGCAGCGCATCGGCACCATCATGAATGCCGACCGCATCATCGTGCTCGACGACGGCAAAGTGGTCGGCCAGGGCACGCACGAGGAACTGCTCGACACGTGCGAAGTGTATCGGCAGATCGCCGAATCGCAGTTGAGCGAAGACGAACTGAAGCGCTGAAAGGGGGAGATATGCCAAGAGGAATGGGACGCGGCCGTGGGGCCGTGGAAAAGCCGAAGGACTTCGGCGGAGTGATGAAGAAGCTCGTGAAATTCTGCAGCCGGTACATTCCGGTGATGATTCTCGCGCTGGTTCTGGGCGCTGCCGGCACGGTGTGCCAGATCATCGGCCCGGACAAGCTCAAGGACATGACCAACGAGATCACGAAGGGTCTGCCGGCCATGGTGCACGGCAAGCCCGTCATGAATTCGATCGATATGGACGCGGTGTCGCGCATCGCATGGCTGCTCGTCGCGCTGTACGTCGGGTACGCGCTGCTGAGCTACCTGCAAAGCTGGCTGATGGCCAACGTCACGCAACGCACGGCACAGCAGCTGCGTGAGGCGATCAGCCAGAAAATCAATCGCCTGCCGCTGAAATATTTTGACAAAGTCAGCTACGGCGACGTGCTGAGCCGCATCACCAACGACGTCGACGCGATCGGACAGACGCTCGGCCAGTCGGTCGGCTCGCTGATCACTTCGATCACGCTGTTCTTCGGCGCGCTCATCATGATGTTCTACAACAACGTGACCATGACGCTGTGCGCCATCGGCTCCGCGCTGCTCGGCCTGATCATCATGGGCGTGATCATGAAGGTGTCGCAGAAGTACTTCACCCGCCAGCAGGTGGCGCTCGGCGACGTCAACGGCCACGTCGAGGAAATGTACACCGGCCACACCGTGGTCAAGGCATACTGCGGCGAGGAACGCTCCATCGAGCAGTTCGAGAAGTACAACAAAGACCTGTACGTGTCCGGCTGGAAAAGCCAGTTCCTGTCCGGCCTGATGATGCCGATCATGAACTTCGTCGGCAACTTCGGATACGTGGTGGTGTGCGTGGTCGGCGCGGCGCTCGCCATGGACGGCAAGATCGAATTCGGCGTGATCGTGGCGTTCATGATGTACATCCGCCTGTTCACGCAGCCGCTGTCCCAGTTCGCGCAGGCGTTCCAGAACCTGCAGCGCTGCGCGGCCGCATCCGAACGCGTCTTCGGCTTCCTTGAGGAGCCGGAACTGTCCGACGAAACCGGCAAGCAGGCGCTGCTCGGCGTCGGTGCGGACGGCAAGCCGCGGCCGGTGCGCGGCGACGTGGAATTCAGCCACGTGCGCTTCGGCTACGACGCGGACAAGACCATCATCAACGACTTCTCCGCGTCCGTGAAGGCCGGCCAGAAGGTGGCTATCGTCGGCCCGACCGGCGCCGGCAAGACCACGATGGTGAACCTGCTGATGCGCTTCTACGAGATTTCCGGTGGCACGATTTCGATCGACGGCATCGACACCAAGTCCGTGCCGCGCTGGAACGTGCACGACCAGTTCTCCATGGTGCTGCAGGACACGTGGGTGTTCCGTGGAACAGTGCGTGAAAACATCGCGTATTCGAAGAAGGACGTCACCGACGAGCAGATCGTGGCCGCATGCAAGGCCGTCGGCCTGCACCACTACATCATGTCGCTGCCGAACGGCTACGACACTGTGCTCGACGACAAGGCGTCGCTTTCGCAAGGGCAGAAGCAGCTGCTGACAATCGCCCGCGCCATGGTTGAGGACGCGCCGATTCTGATTCTAGACGAGGCCACGTCCTCCGTGGATACCCGTACCGAAGAGCTGATTCAGAAGGCGATGGACGCGCTGACCGTGGGCCGCACGAGCTTCGTGATCGCGCACCGCCTGTCCACCATCCGCGACGCCGACATGATCCTGGTGATGAACGGCGGCGACATCGTGGAACGCGGCACGCACGAGGAACTGCTCGCCAAGGGCGGCTTCTACGCCGACATCTACAACAGCCAGTTCACGCTGGCCGAGTGAGGTTGGTGTGCTGACTCGCTAAAAAATCCGGAGGGACCACCCCTCCGGATTTTTGCGTTTTGGCTTCGGCATTTTTATTGTGTTGCGCTGACGGGACGGCGGATTTACCATTGAGGTGACTGACGTCAATCGATTGACGTATTTGAAAATCACAAAGAAAGTGGGCAGTCATGAAAAGCATCGAAATCGGCAAATCGGCAGTGGTCGCATCGCAGGCGGCGCTCGGCGTGATGCGCATGGACGCGCTGGATGCGGACGCTGCGGCAGAAGTCGTGCGTACGGCCGCCGAGCATGGAGTCAACTTCTTCGACACGGCAGACATCTACGGATTCAACGTCAACCACGACCATGCCAGCTCGCGTGTGCTCGGCCGCGCGTGGAAGGACGCCGGGCTCAAGCGCGAGGACATCTTCCTGCAGACGAAGTTCGGTATCAACATCGACTTCAGCGACCCGAACAACGTGCACGCCACCCGCTACGACTTCTCCGCGAAGCACCTCATCACGCGACTCGACGAGGAACTGGAAGCGCTCGGCACTGACTACGTGGACTTCGCGCTCCTGCACAGGCCCGACACCCTGATGGAGGCCGAAGAAATCGTCGAAGCGTTCACCACCCTGCACAAGGCGGGCAAAGTGCGCCACTTCGGCGTGAGCAACGTGAACCCGTGGCAGGCGGAACTGCTGCAGTCCTGGCTCGGCGACGACCCGGCCATGAGGCTTGAAGCGAGCCAGCTGCAGTTCGGCCTGATGCACGCGCAGATGATCAGCGACGAGCTGATGACCAACTCCGGCGCCGAAGGCATGGTCGTGGCCAACCATTCGGACGGCCTGCTGTCCTACTCGCGACTGCGCCACATGACCATCCAGGCGTGGAGCCCGTTCCAGTCCGGCACGGAATACGGCCCGTTCGTAGGCAACGAGCACTTCCCGGAGCTGAACAAGGCGCTGGACGAAAAGGGCGCCAAGTACGGCGTGAGCGCCAACGCCATCGCCACCGCATGGGTGCTCAGGCATCCGGCGAAGATCCAGATCGTGCTCGGCTCGATGAACCCCACCCGGCTGGGCGAAATGCTCGACGGCGCGGACATCGATCTCGACAAGCAGGATTGGTGGGACCTGTACGTGGCCGCCGGCAACCTCATTCCGTGAGTTTTGCTTGCGATTGGCCGGTTTGCGGTCTGCGATTGGAGGGCCACCAACCGGCCAACCTGGCAATCAGTGACCGGTCGGCAATCAGAAGAAACGGCCGGGGAAACCGGCGCTGATGGTGGCGTGACGGTCGGCGTCCAACGTGGCGCAATCGAAAACAAAAACGCTGCGCAGTTCATTCGGGTCCGCAACGAACAGCGCCGTAGCCAACCCGTCCGCCACCGCAGTCGGATAGTCGCCAAATGACGCGGATTGCACTGCAACCCAGGCGGCTTCCGTTTGTTGCACAGGCAGGCCGTCGATGGCGTTGAGCAGGTGGTGAATCGCCAGATGCGTCTGTTCGTTCACCGCCACCTCCCAATGGCGACGGCTGGGCGCGCTCGCACAGAACGCGCCATCGCCGATCAGTGCGACGCCGACCGCGCAGGACGGATCATCCGGATCCTCAAGCGCCACACGGATCGGCTTGTTCGTGCGCGCCAGCAGATCGCCGCCCGCATCAATCACAAATTCCGGGGCAGTGCTTTCGCGTTTGCTGTCTGAGGTGGAAGATTGGCATGTCGGGTTGGTCGTTTCGGCTGACTTGACATGCGATGTGCGCGAAAGTTCTGAATCGGTGAGCAATCCGCCCAGCGAATCCACCAGATAACCCTTGCCGCACGCGCCGAAATCCACATGAACCGGACTGCGTGTAACCAATGTCGTACCACTCGAACGAACCACATCACGACCCCATACGGCCCGTCCGTGCAGCGCGCCCAGGCGCTCGCCGGCGTCGGCTTCAACGGTGAAACTCAGCGCGGGATCGTAACCGAGACGAATCAGGTCCTCGCCCACGCACGGGTCGATCGCACCGCGCGTGGCGGCGTGCAGCGCGTCGTACAAATCGAATAGCGGGCCGGCCCAATCGGGAAAATCGAAATGCCCGCCATGCTCCGCATTGCCGATGTGCGCAACCAGCGAATCAGCGCGAAACCGCGAAAGCGCATGCTCGTATTCATCGATGAACCGTTCCATCTCGCCGCGCAATTCCGCAGTGATCGGGCGAGGCGTCGAAATCAGCAACCCCGTGCCGAGCGCCTTGGGGAAAGCGGTGGTATACGGCATGCGCTGTGCGAGCGGTGCAATGGAGTCCATACCACGATGCTAGCGCGTGCCCGGCTTGGCGTAGTTCGTGCTTGGGCAACCTGATATGCGCTATATGTGGCATGAGGCATCGCCTTATTTTGATACCCCCGTAGCTTTGTATGGTTACGATTATGCTAATCGTGATTATGCAAGTCGCGATTATACAAACTGACGCTTTGGCATGGAGTTCGCTTCACGTTTTCGGGCGGACGGGGGTGTTGCGGAACGGCGGTGAGCGTCACAATGTGAGACGACACGCGGAAAACGGGAAAAATAAAAACGGCGGAATTCCAACGTTTTTTCATGCGCGATACAACAAGACCAATTAAAAATCAAGACTGTTATTCAAAAAACTTTCGTTCTATCTTGGCTTCCGATGCGCGCTTCGTACGTCGGGTACGTCGGGGAAATCGCGCCGAAAAGATTTGCGGAAGGAAGGTTCGACCCATGTCATCTCGCGTCGCGCAGCGCCATGCAGCCGGTTCCTACGATTCGTGCGATTCGCGCGTCTCGGCTTCCGGCCGTCTCATCACGCTCGTCGCCGCGCTGATGATCGCGCTCGCCACGCTGTTCGCCGGCACCGCGATGCCGCGGCAGGCGTCCGCCGCTGACGGCAACCAGACGAATTTCGATTCCTGGACCGCCGCTGCGCAGAACATCGCCAAGCAGCTCGCCACCGCCGAAAAAGACTACAACGACGGCGATTACGGCCAGGCCGGCACCGGCTTCCAGACCGCGCATTGGATCGGCTACGACGCCTCCAACTTCTCGAAGGCCGTCAACGACACCATTTCCGCCGACAAGCAGCAGGCGTTGCTCACACAGTTCACCGACTTGGAAGGCCTCGCCTACCAGCAGGGCCAGGGCGGCGCGATCGCCGGCAAAATCGATGCGCTGAACGCGGACCTCACCGCCACCGCGCAGACGCTCGATGGCAACGCGAACCTCGCCGACCCCAAAACCTACGCGAAGCAGCGTGCCGAACAGACCGCAGCCGAACGTAAGAAGCTCGACGCGGCCAAAAAGAACTCCTCCAAAGGCAAAGGCGACCGCACGTGGGGCGAAGTCGCCAGCGAAATGAACGTCATCCTCGACAAAGCCTACAAAGCCGCCGTCTCCGGCAAGGGCGCGGAAGGCTCCAGCCTCGTCAACAACGCGTACTACCAGTACTACGAGAAGCTCGGCTTCGAAAAGAACGTGATGAACGCCATCTCCGGCGACCGCGTCTCGCAGGTCGAATACCAGTTCAAAATGACCCGCAAAACCATGCGCGACGGCAGTTCCGACAAGGAAATCAAGAAGCTCGTCGACGACCTGAAAAGCTGGCTCGTCGAAGACGCGGCCACCCTCGACGGTGGCGCGGCCGGCAACGTCAACGCCTTCACCAAAGCCATCACCAGCTCCGCCGGACAGGCGTTCCTCATCCTGATCCGTGAGGGCCTCGAAGCGCTGCTGGTGGTGGCCGCCGTGGTGGCCTACCTCGTCAAATCCGGCAACCGGCGCTTCACCAAGTGGATCTACCTGGGCGTGCTCGTCGGTCTCGCCGGTTCCGGCCTGATCGCCGTGCTCTTCACGTTCCTGTTCGGCGGCTCCGGCCCGATTCAGGAAATCAGCGAAGGCGTGTGCGCGCTGATCGCCATGCTCATGCTGCTGTGGACCAGCAATTGGATGCTCAACAAAAGTTCCGTGGAAGCGTGGAACCGTTACATCCGCACCAAAACCGAGTCCGCCGTGGCCGACGCGCAAAACAAAGTCGCCGCCGGCGAAGGCGTGGGCCTGGGTATGGTCGTTTCGCTCGCCATGCTGAGCTTCCTAGCCGTGTTCCGTGAAGGCGCCGAAACCGTCATCTTCTACGAATCGATCTACTCGATGAGTCGCGACGCGCAAGGCATGTGGATCGGCGGCATCGCCGCGGGCGTGGTGCTGCTCGTCATCTTCCTCGTGCTGCGCTTCACCTCCGTAAAGATTCCGATTGGCCCGTTCTTCCTCGTTACGTCGATCCTGATGGCCGTGCTGGTCGTCATCTTCGCCGGCGGTGGCATCCACGCGCTCATCGAAGGTGACCTGATCGACGGCCACTACCTGTCCAGCGTGCCCACAAACGACTGGATCGGCCTGTATCCGTACGTCGAATGCCTTGCGGCACAAGCGATCGCGGCGATTGCCGTACTCGCGCTGTTCGCCGTCGGCTTCGCACGCAAACGCAAGTTGCGCACGCCTGACAATCGCAAGTAATACGCAAATTTTCCGAGATTTACCGATATTTTTTCCACATCCAACAACAAAGGAAAGAGAAATGAAGAACAAGAAGATCGCCGCTCTGCTCGGCATCCTGCTGGCCGGCTCCATGGCCTTCTCCCTGTCCGCATGCGGCAATTCCAACGATTCCGCCGCTTCGGACAAGTCCAGCGCCTCCGCGTCGGCTTCGAAGGCCGACGACTCCAGCAAGGACGATTCCAGCGATTCCGCCGGTTTCGAAGAGATCCAGGTCGATGAGAAGCACTCCGACCAGGAATGCGGCCCGCTGACCGTCAACGCCGTCTACTTCCAGCCGATCGACATGGAACCGTCCGGCATGGGCCTCAAGGCCGCCGATGCGAGCTTCCACCTCGAAGCCGACATCCATGCCAACCAGAAGGGCACCGAACTCGGCTACGGCAAGGGCGATTTCGTGCCGGACCTGACCGTCAACTACGACATCATCGACAAGACCTCCAACGCGTCCGTCGCCTCCGGAACCTTCATGCAGATGAACGCCTCCGACGGCCCGCACTACGGCGCCAACGTCAAGCTCGACAAGGCCGGCGCGTACAAACTCGTGCTGAAGATCGAATCCCCGGAGAAGAAGGGCTGGATGCTGCACGTCGATCCGGAGACGGGTGTGAAGGGACGCTTCTGGACGGAACCGATCGAGGTCACCTTCCCGGACTGGAACTATACGCCGCAGGAGTGGTGATCTCCTAGCGTAGCCCGTTCGCGGTTTCGGTATGCATTACCCGACACACTCAAGGCCGTTCGGCCAAGCTTACGGTCGGGCAATGCATACCGAAACCGCTCTCTCGCGTTTAGGGGGATGGATTCACCTCTGCGATTGTGGAGGGGGTCCGGGAAATCCTCGCATTTTAGGGGAGGGATGAGAGGGGTGGAACTCTTTGGGATGGGGCGGAATGGGAATCGTTGGGCTCTTTGAGTTGGGTTTTTGGATGAAAGGATTTTGGGATGCTGCTGCAGTTTGTGACGGTGTTGCAGGGGGTGTTGGCGCCGGCGCTGCTCGTCATGGCGTTGAGCGTCATGCTCACCGTCGGTGAGGGGCGTGACAAGCCTCTGAGCGCGTACTGGCGGCTGGCCGGTTTCGTTGTTGGATTCGCCGGCGCAGTCGTATTCGCCGCGCTGCGCGCCACCGCCGTCATCACGCAACGCACGTTCGTCAACTATCCGACCCTGTGGTGCTGCGTGATCCTCGACGTGGCCGTGTTCGTCATCGTCCTGTTCGCCCGCCGCATCACCGCCGACTGGCACAACCACCGCGCGCTGCTCGACATCGCGAATCTCGTTGCGGCGCTTGCGATCGCGGCCACCACCTTTCGTGCGCTGCCCGACGTGATTCTGCGACTGACGATCTTCGTCGAGCCGGGCGATCCCATCTTCACTTCCGACATGCTGTTGCGCGCGCTCGGCTTCGCTTTGGGCGCGGCCGTCGCAATCATCGCCGCGCTTATCTTCCGCACGATGCGTTCCACCGCCGTCCGCTGGTCGTTCACGACGGCGGTGCTGCTGTTGGTCGCGCTGTTGTTCGCACAGCATTTCACCGACCTTGCGCAGATCCTCCAATCCAAACGCATCGTCAGCTTCCCGACCGCCGCCTTCCTCGCGCTCGTGTGGGGCATCAACCATCAGCGCAGCCTGACCATCGCAATGGCGCTCGTCTTCGCCATTCCGGCAATCGCCAGCATCGTCATGGGCTTCAAAGTCAAGCCGACCGGCGCCAACGAGGCGATCGCACGCACGCATATCGCGTTCCGCCGCCGCGCGAAAGCGGCCGGCGCGTTCAGCCTGGTCGCCATGATCTGCGTCACCGTGGCCCTGACGTACGGCGTCGCGCAAACGCAGAAAGTCGTCACGCTGTCGCCGCCGGAAGACTACTCGCTCGCCGACGGCGTGGCCACCATCAAATTCAGCCAGATTTCCGACGGCCACCTGCATCGCTTCGAATACCGCGCGAAGGACGGCACCTCCATGCGATTCATCATCATCAAGAAGAACGGCGGCGCGTACGGCGTCGGCCTCGACGCGTGCGACAACTGCGGCGACGCCGGCTACTATGAGAAGGACGGCAAAATCATCTGCAAGAAGTGCGATGTGGCCATCAACCTCGCCACCATCGGCTTCAAAGGCGGCTGCAACCCGATACCGTTCGACTACCAGGTCAAGCCGGGCAAAATCGTCATCCAAACGTCCACGCTCGACGCGCTGTCGAGCCATTTCCAGTGAGCGCCGAGAAAGGTAAGGGGGTGCCATGTTCTTCCTGAAAATGATCTCTCGCTCGTTCAGCCGGCAGTTCAAACGCCGTCTGCTCATCGCCGTCACCGTGTGCCTGTCCGCCACCGTCAGCGTGGCCATGCTCGGCGTGGTGTTCGACGTGGGCGACAAGCTCAACGCGGAGCTGAGCACGTACGGTTCGAATATCGTCGTGCAGCCGAAGTCCGACGCTGTGGTGAGCGATTTGTACAATACCGGCGATTCTGCTGGCTCGGCTTCGGGTAGTTCGTCCGGTTCGGACGGGGGTTCCACTTCCGACGGCTCGGCTGCGGCGGACAGCGCCGACCCGACCGCGTTTCTGAAGGAGTCGGACGCGCAGAAGATCAAGACCATCTTCTGGGCGTTCAACATCACCAATTTCGCGCCGGAATTGAACATCCACGCGGATGCGGGGTGTGTCGGTTCGGGGGCTGGTTCGGCTGGTTCGGCTGGCTCTGCTGGAACGGCTGGTGCGTCAGGTGCGGCTGCTTCCGCGGCGAAATGCAAGGCGACCAACGTGCCGATCGTGGGCACGTGGTTCGCGAAAACCCTGCACATGGACTCCGGCGAGTCCACCGTGGCCGGCATGAACGGCATGCGCTCATGGTGGAAAATCAACGGAACCTGGCCGAAAGACGACAGCGAGCAGGCGATGGTCGGCAGCGCGCTCGCCGCGAAACTGGGCGTGAACGTCGGTGACAGCGTTACGCTCGACAAGACGATTGCCGTCGGTGCGGACGACAATACGAACGGAGGTACCGGGAAAACCGGCAAATCCTCCACCGAACGCAATCGCGTGAAAGTGAAAATCGTCGGCATCTTCGATTCGGGCGATTCCGACAACAGCGCCATTTATATGCCGTCCATCGCCGTGCAAACGCTTGCGAATCTGCCGAATTCCATCGACAAGATTGAAGTCAAGGCGCTCACCACGCCCGACAACGACCTCGCGCGCAAGGCGTCGAAGAATCCGAACGCGCTCACGCAGGACGAGTGGGAGACGTGGTATTGCACCGCGTATCCGTCGTCGATCGCGTACCAGATCGAAGAGGTGCTGCCGGGCGCGGTGGCCAAGCAGGTGCGCCAGGTGGCCGCGCTGCAGGGCGATGTGCTGAACAAGACGCAGGCGGTGATGGTGCTGATGACCGTGCTGTCGCTGGTTGCCGCCGCGATCGCCGTGGCAAACCTGATGGCCGCGTCGATTGGCGAACGCGGTTCGGAATTGGCGCTGTTGAAGGCGATCGGCGCCACGGACGGCGCGGTTTCGCGCCTTATGCTCGCCGAAACGGCGGTGATTTCGCTGGTTGGTGCGATTGCCGGCGCGCTGCTTGGCTCGGGCGTTGCACAGATCGTGGGGCACGTGGTGTTCGGCTCGGGCATCACCATGCGTCCGATGGTGTTCGTGTTGGTTTTCGTGTTGCTGGCGGTCACTGTGCTCGTGGCCTCGCTTTCGTCGATTCGGGCGATTCTGGGCTTGCGTCCGGCGGAGGTGCTGCATGGTAGGTGAGTTGTGCTTGGCTTTCGTAGGGGGTGTGCGATGACGAATCGCAAGATGTTCTTCACCATGCTGTGGGGCGCGGTGTTCCGCCGTCGCTCCCGTGCGATGATGGCCGTGATCGCGTCGCTCGTCGGCGCGGCCACGCTGTTCTGCCTTGCATCCGTGTGCGTCGCGGTGCCGCAGCAGATGAACGAGGAAATGCGCGCGTACGGCGCGAACCTGATCGTCACGCCCGCGTCCGCAACGGGCAAATCGCAAGGCATCGATACTGCAACCGTACGCAACGTGACGGCGCTCATCGGCGCCGGACACAGCGTGAAATCAGCTGCGTACCGGTATGAGAGCGTGCGCATCAATTCCGCGCCGTACACCATCGCCGGCGTGGACGTGAAAGCCGTCCGCGCGCTCAATCGCCATTGGAACGTGACGGGCGATTGGCCCGGCTCGGACAACGTGATGGTCGGCCGCGACGTCGCCGACGCGCTCGGCGTGAAAGTCGGCAGCCGTGTCACCATCGGTTACCGCGCCGCCGACGCGTCTGCTTCAGCGTCTTCTTCCGCGTCCGCAAAATCCGATTCGGACGAATCAACTGAAACGGCAGAATCGTCCGCGCAGGGCACGCAGAGTACGCAAACTACGCAAGGCGAACAGACCACGCAAGCCACGGAAAACGGCCGCGTCTCGTCCGACATCATGGATAACAACGGCACCGAATTCCGTATCGCCGGCATCGTCGACACCGGCGGCAACGAGGATTCCATCATCTACGCCACCACCGCGGACGTGTCCAAACTTGCGGGCCACGAGCGCGGCGCCGACGTGGTTGAATACTCGGTGAACGCCATGGGGGATGAGCTGAACGCCATCGTCAACAGAATCAACAAAAATACAAACACTGCCGTCAAAGCGCAGACCGTCACCAAAATCACCTCGTCCGACACCCGCATCATCGCCATGCTGCAGACGCTGTTCTGGATTGTCTCGCTCGTCGTGCTTGTGCTGACACTCGTCGGAGTGGGCACCACCATCAGCTCCATCGTGAGCCAGCGTCGCAATGAAATCGGCTTGCGCAAAGCCCTTGGCGCCGACTCGCGTGCTATCGGCGTCGAATTCTATGTGGAATCCGGTATCTACGGCCTAATCGGCGGACTGCTCGGCACCGCCATCGGTTATGTGCTGGCGCGCGTGCTGTGCTCCACCGTTTTCGGCCGTGCGCTCGGCCTCAACTGGCTGCTTTGCGTTGGATCGCTGTTGCTTTCCGTGGCGATCGCCGTCATCGCCTCCATCCCACCGGTCCGCCGCGCCACCCGTATCGACCCCGCCATCGTTTTGAGGGAGGAATAATCATGGAAAACGACCACATGTTGCTTGAACTTGACCATATTTCCAAGATTTATGGTGATTTGCACGCTGTAGACGACCTGAGTCTGACCGTTCCGCAAGGGCAATGGCTGGCGATTGTCGGCTCGTCCGGTTCCGGCAAAACCACGCTGATGAACATGATCGGCTGCATGGATACGCCGTCGAAGGGTTCCGTCATGCTTGAAGGCCGGCGATTGGAGGATTTGAACGCCCGCCAGCTCGCCGATGTGCGTAAGAACATGATCGGACTCGTGTTCCAAAAGTTTTACCTCGTGCCGCATCTGACAGCGGTGGAGAACGTGATGGTGGCGCAATACTACCATTCTGTAGTCGATGAGAAGCAGGCGATGGAAGCGCTGGAACGAGTGGGATTGAAGGAGCGTGCGCATCACCTGCCCGGCCAGCTGTCCGGCGGTGAGCAGCAGCGCGTGTGCATCGCCCGAGCGCTCATCAACTGCCCGAAGCTGATTCTCGCCGACGAGCCGACCGGCAATCTCGATGAGAGGAATGAGAAGATCGTGCTCGACCTGTTCCGTCAGCTGCACGAGCAGGGCACTACGATCATCGTCGTGACGCACGATGCGCTCGTCGCCTCCTGCGCACAACGCGAAATCATGCTCAACCATGGTGTGCTCGTCGGTGAACAGTGGAATGACGAGGAGGCGAAACGTGCGTACGAGGCGGTCGGTGGCAAGCCTGCGCACACAGGTTCCGCCGAGGAAGGCGCGCAGAACGGGGGTGTCGCGATTTCGTTCGCCGACCCTACGAAGGCCGCAAAAACCGGAGATACGGACGCGGACGCCGACGGCACGGAAGGGGAGCGCGCATGAGCGCCGCACAATCGAACGCAATCAAAGTCATCGCACTGTCCGCGGCGAGTATCGCGCTGTTGTCGGCATGCGGCGAACCGAAGGCAACGCCGATGGACGACGAATACGCCGGCAATTCCGGTGAAAGCGTGCAATCGCAGGAAGAGAAGTCGAAAACTGACGGCAAGGCGTCCGACGACACGGCAGACGACGGCGACGCCACCAAAAACCGTGCCGACGCGAATTCCGCAACATCCGACAAGCAGGACACCGGCAACTACGCGGATGGCGACTATTCGATCAACGGCCAGTACGGGCCGGTCGGCGAGGATACCATCGACGTGCATCTGACCGTTAAGGACCAGAACGTGACGGCCGTGGAAATCGTTGGGCATCCGTTCACGTCCATCTCCAAAAAGCATCAGAACGACTTCGCCAAAGCCGTACCGGACGCGGTGGTCGGCAAGCCGTTGAAGGACCTTAAAGTCGACAAGCTCGCCGGTGCCAGCTGGACCTCCGAAGCCTTCAACAAGGCGTTGGAAGTGGCGCGTCAGGAAGCGTCAATCCAATAGCCCATTCCTTCTGAAACCGACACGGCATGCCCGTCTTGCGTCGGTGCGGACGGTTTTCCTGTGGTTACCGTGCGGATTCGGCGCATACGTTCGGCCAGAGCAACGTGGCCATGTTCTCGGCCCAGGAATCAGACTTGCGTTCCTTGCCGGATTGCCGTTCCCCTCCGGCTTCCTGCCCCGCCAACGCTTTGCAAGCCAGCATGGAACCCAGCACCGTGCTGAACAGGAACGTGTAGTCCAAACGGTTTTGAAACACTCCGTCGGCGATGCCACGTTCCATGAACCCCACGAACCGTTCTTCGGCCGGCGCTAGAACTTGTGCTGCGATCGCCTTCAGCGTGGCGTTGTCGGAAGACAGCACCACGCCCACGGCTTTCAATCCGAGTTCGCTGTCGAAGCAGTTCTGGATGCGTCGCAGCATGGTGGCCAGTCCGCTCCGCGACGGCTTCAAATCGTTGAAATTCGGTAGTCCGGCAACTTCCGGTTGGATGCGTTGCAATAAATCGTCGGCGTTTCGGTAGCGTCGGTAGATTGTGGTCTTTGCTACCCCTGAACGTCGTGCGACCTCTTCGATGGTCACCGCTCCGATACCATCGGAAATCACTATCCCCAATGTGGCTTTCATGATTTTGCGGTCGGTTTGCTCCCGTAATCGCTCACGTCGGCCACGTACTGTGCCGACGTCTTCCTGCGTGGTTTTTTGCACCGTCTTCCGCGTGCCCTCTTGCGTGGTTCCGCCCATCATGCCGCGATCACTTTCGTGCTTTCCAGCTTGCTTACGTACCAATGGTTGAACTTGACCAGTGGAATGCGCAGTAGCAGACCTATCAGCAGCAGCGGCGGAATGAACAGCAGTAGCGCGCCAATCGCAAACCAGTAATCGTTACTGTAGATTCCGCCGATCGCCGCGCGCATTGCTGTGATTGAATGCGTCGCAGGCAGGAACGGGCTGATGCCGCTGATGATTTTCGGCAGCACGGCCAGCGGATATGCGCCGTTCGCTCCGGAGATCTGCATGACGAGAAACAGCACGCCGATGGCTTTGCCGACGTTGCCGAAGCTGGCCACGAGCGTGTAGGTGAAGAACGAGAACACTAGGCTGCTCACCCAGCCGGACAGCATGAACAGCAGCGGATGCACCGCCTGGACATGGAGGAACAGCAGACTGCCTCCCAAGGAGAACGTGCTCTGCAATAGTCCGATCACGCCGAACACACCGTAATGTCCGAGAAACAGCTGATGCGGTTTCGGGTCGCCGAGTTCCTTGCGCACCTTACGCGAGACGGTGGTCTTGAGCGTCACTGCCATGAGCAGCGAACCGACCCACAGTGGCAGGATCGTGTAGAACGGTGCCATCTGCGAACCGAAATTCTTGACTGGGAACACCGCGTTGCGTTTCACTTTTACAGGGGCTGCAAGCGCGGCGGCCAACGAGTCGGTATTATCGCTGAGCACATCTTTGACGGCGCTCATATCGCCGCTGTTCAGCGCATCGGTCAATGTTCCTGTGAATGCGCCCAGTTTTTTGCCCGCGCCGGCCAGACTATCGGCGGTGGAATCCAACACGCTGCTGATGGCGGTCAGATTCTTATCCGCGGTCTTGGTGGTGCCGTTCAGATTGCCCAGCGCGCCTTTCAGATCGGCCGCTGTGGCATTGAGCGCGGTGGTGGTGCTGGTAATGGACGTGGCGATATCGTCAAGTTGCGGTTTCAGTTGGCTCTCATAGTCGGTTTTGATGCCACTGACGGACGTTGCCGCCTGCTGCGCCAGTTTCTTGATCTCCGCACGTTCGGCCGTGGTATCGCTTACTTTGGCGTCGATGTTGTCGGCGCTGCCATTCAGCGCCGATGCTAGGTCGTTGAGCTGTGTGATGGTGGTGCCGACGTTGGTTTTGAGATGGTCGATGGCGTTCCTCACCGCTTCCGGCAGCTTTTCGTTTGCGCTGAGCGCGTCGAGCGAATCATAGATCTGCTGGTAGCTTTGCGCCTGCTTGCTGATGTTCGTGGCCTGGTTGCGTAATGCGTTGGCGGTGTTGCCGGCCTGCGTGCCCGCATTGCCGAATAGGCTGTCCACATCTGCTTCCATGGCTGTGAAGCTGTTGGCGGAATCAGTCAGAGCCGTGCCCAGCGCGGTGGTGCCGGTCTTCAACGCGCCCGTCAGATCCTCCACGCCGCTGCCGGCTTGCTTGAGTGTTGTTCCTACGCTTTTCGCATTGCCGCTGACATTGGCGATCAGACCGTCGGAGGACTCAAGCAGATGCCGTGCGCTTTGGGTCAGCGTGCTGAACGTGCGGAGCGTTCCGGAAGCGTCGGTGAGCGTTTCCGCGAAGTCGCTGATATTGCCGTTGAACTGCGTGAGTTGTTCCTGCGCGGCTGGCTTGTCGAGTTGGTTGGCGAGCTGCGATGCCACACTCAGCGCGGTGCTGGTCAGTGTTTCGGAGAACGTCTCGTTGACCTGCGCGCTGACCGTATCGGCGCCTTGGCCTGTGATCTTCGGAGCCAAGGCGTTCTTCTTTTCATTGTTGTAGTAGGCGATTTCGGCGTGGTCGCCATCGGATGCGAAGAACGTCATCATACGGGTGCTGAAGTTCTTTGGAATCACCACAGCTGCGTAATATTCGCCGGATTTGGTGCCGTTGATGGCTTCTTTTTTGGTGGTGAAGGTCCAGTCGAGCTGATCGTTGGAACGCAGCGTGTTAACCACTTGGTCGCCGATGTTGATCTTCACTGGAATGAGGTCGGACCGGTATCCGTCGTCCTCATTGGCTACGGCGAATTTCAGATTGCCGGTATTGGCGAACGGGTCCCAGCTGGCGGCCACGTTGAACCATGTGAAGATGCCGGGGATCACAACGAGTCCGATGACGATGATGATGGAGACGACGTTGCTGGTGATTCGCCGGATGTCGCCGACGAACAGTTTCCAGATGGTTTTCATGCGTTGCTCCTTTCCTCGGTGTTTTCGGTTGTCTCGGTTGTCTCGGTAGTCTCGGTGGTGTCCGTGGCGGCATCGTTCGCGGCGGCGCTTGGACCGGTCGTCTGCATTTTCTGCACCAGTATGGCGATTCCGTCATCTTCATTGTGGTTGACGCCCGTCACGTTTTCCGTCGTTTCTTTGATGACGCTGGTATTGCGATTATCGGATGTCGTGCGTTTGCCGCTGGTGCGTCTCCGCGTTTTGCGCAGCAGTCTGTTCCGCCGTTCCTGTTGCGCCCGCTTTTTGCGACGGATGCGTGCCGCTTGGCGCTCCACCAGCATGGATTGGATCGTTTCATCGCTCAAATGGCCGAGCTCCGCTTGACGGTTCAGATTGTCGCGCATGTATTCGATGACCATGAGGAAGCCCATGATGAGCAGAATCCAGACGACCCACGTGGCCAGTACCACCACTTTCTCTCCGTTGGTGAACGAGAACACCGCCGCCAGAGTTACCGGAACTACGAATCCGATCACCAGAGCTCCGCGCTTGAGTTTCGGGTACAGTTCCGCGAACCGACTTGCGCGTTCCTCGATCACCTCGCGGTAACCGCCTTTGTCGGCCAGCACCTGAATGGCTTGGGACATGTTGTATCCGCGTTCCGGAAGCTCCACTTCCTCGCCGATAATCATGTCGCTTTCCTTGATTTCGCGGGCGAAGAGTCGGTTGAGGTTGACCAACAGAGGACGGACCACCAGGCCGATGACGAACGCCATGCCGGCAAACAGCAGCAGCGTGCCGATCGCCTTGGTCCAATGGCCGTCGTAGAAGCCGGCGATGGTCTCGCGGAATGCGTCTATCGAATAGCTGAATGGCACGAACGGATAGACCATGCGGAAGAACTTCGGCATCATCTCGATCGGATACAGGCCGGAAGCGCCTGGAATCTGCACGATCACCAACGCCACGCACAGGCCCTTGCCGATGTGCATGAACGTGGTGGACAGCGCGTACGTGATGCTCAGATATACCAGCGATGTGATCATGCCGGTCAGTATGAACAGTGGCGCGCAAGCCGTCTGCACGCCGAGTATCAGATCGCCAACGGTGCAGATCGCGCCTTGAATGACGCCCATCGTGCCGAGCAACAGGTATCGGGCCAGATACTTTTCGGTTGCGGTCGGATCGAGACCCTCAAGCCCCTCGTCGTCCACCTCCACTTTGTAGATCACCACAAAGGCGAACGCGCCCACCCACAGTGCCAGATTGGTCATCAGCGGAGCCATGCCGGAGCCGTAGGAGTTGACGGGATACACGTTCTTCGTGTCGATTACGGTCGGGGACTCCATGAACGAGGCGATCTTATCCGCGTCAAGCGAACCGCTGCCGGTCAACGATGCGAGCAGATCCGCAGTGCCCAGCGCCTTCAGGTCGGTGCTGACGGTGGTGAGCTTCGTCTCCATCTTCGCCAGCTGCTGGTCGGTTTGCTCAAGGCCGATGCGGGCGTCTGACGCCACTTGGTCGAGTTGGTCGAGCACGATGTTGGTTTGCCTGACCACGCTGTCCTGGCTGGTCACGGTGCCGGCAAGTGTTCCGGCCGTCCCAGCCAGCGAGCCCAGCGCGGAATTCAGTCGCGGCAGTGCGCCTGAATTGATGGCGTTGCGCGCCATGCCTGCGCTTTTGAGCGAGTTCTGCGTGCCTATGTTGAAATCGGTGGACAGTTTGGATACGCTGCCGGCTGTGGCCTGTGTGTTCTCGCTCAGGGTTTTGAGGTCGGCGAGTGTTCCGGCTGCCGTGTTGTTGGTATTCTCCAGTTTGCTGATGATTTGCTGGTATTGCGCGTTGTCGCTGGCGGATTTGAGCTTCTCGAGCAGTTTCGCATTGCTGTCGGTGATGTTTTGCATGCCGGTCACCGCCTGCTGTGCCGATCCACTTGCCGCGGATACCGCCGACGAGATCTGGTTGATGCTGGCTGTGGATTGCGCCGTCGCTTGGGAAACAAGTCCGGATCCGGTTTCCAGCGCGCTGTTGGCGTTGGACGAAAGCGTGTTGAGCTGGGTTTGCGCTGTGCCGATGGCGGTGGATGCGCCTGCTAGTCCTCTGCCTGCGCTCGCCGCGGCCAGCTGCACGTCGTTCAGGGCATTGCGCGCTGCTTTTGTCTGCTGTGGCACATTGGCTAACTGGGTGTCGAGATCCGCGATTGCGGAGCGGATCGTGCCTACGTTCCGCTTGGTGTTGTCGAGTTCGCCGATGGTTTCGTTGGCGATGGTGTTGGTGTTGCCGCTGATGGTGCCGTTGGCTGAGTTGACGGCTTTGACGAGCACGTCGCTGACGGTGGAGACGAAGGTGTTGTTGACGGTGCGGTCGACCACGGTCGCGCCTTGGTCGGTGATTTTCGGCGAAATCGGACTCGCCTTCTCGTTCACGTAATATTCGAGCGTGGGGCGATGCTTGCTGTTGGTGACGACGTTGGCCAGATCTTCGCTGAAGTCGGAAGGGATGACGATTGCGGCGTAGCAGTCGCCCGACTCCACCGCTTCCATCGCGTTGGCTTTGCCCATGAACTCCCAGCCGAGCTGGTCGTTGCTCTTCAGCGTGCCTTCGATTTGATCGCCGAGATTGACTTTGCCAAGCAGCGCGTTGTCTGTGCCTTCGTCCATGTTGGCCACGGCCACTTTGATGCTGTCCGTGTTGCCATAGGGATTCCAGAACCCGTAGATGTTGAACCATGCGTATAGCGGGGGAATGAGAATCAGGCCGATCATAATCACCCACGCGGCGGGTACGGTGACCAATCGTTTGAAGTCACGGCGCAGGATCTGCAGTACGTTGTGCATTGTCTCTCCGGTTTGGCGAATCAATTCCCTTATATGGCGATACGTGTTCCGTAGCGCTACGCGGTTCGTATCGTATACCGTGCTCTTGGACAATCGCCATCGCGTTTCATGGATGACGGAAATCGGGTCGAGTACTGCGGCAAAGCCTCGGCAAAACCATCGCCGGCTGACGTAGCCCCTTCCGCTCACGTCCGTGACAAATCGCCATTTCTGTATGTCCGTGAGCGAAAGGTGGTAATAAATCGCTATTTTCCGTCCGTATTTATACCCCCATTCGCTCACGATGCGCTATACATCGCCATTTCTTGCGGACGTGAGCGAAAGGTGGTGTGCGAATGGCGATTGCAGCCAGCTGACGTCCCCCTCTTTTGCTCGCGTCCGCCAATAATCGCACCTGAACCGCTTTTCTTGCGGCGGATATTGCCTACGTTTGGTAGCGTGGGCTGAAGGAAGGAGCGGCATATGAGCGAAACCGCACAATCTGAATCACGATCCGAGGATTCCGCCGCGGGCAAGACGGATGGAGAAATCAAGGCGATTGCCGCCGAAACCGAAATCGCGGCTATCGAAGAAGGCGGAAAGCAGGGCACTGGCGAAGTCGGCAATCCCGCTGACCGTCGTCTGCCGTTAATCGTTCGCATTTACGGCATCGTCATGCTTATTGAAGGCGTGGTGACGCTGCCGTTCATTGTGTTGGCGTGCCTGTACTCGATTCGCGCGGTGTTTTCCGGCAAAGTGGCGTTCGATGCGCTCAGCCTCACCGCGATTCTGTCGGTGGTTCACGCGGCCGTGCTGCTGGTCGTCACCGCGTGTCTGGCGGTGTTCGGCGTGATGCTTATTATGAACAAGCGTCGGCATATCGCGCAATGGACGTATCTGATGATTCCGCTCACCCTTGCCGAAGGCTTGCTGTCGCTGGCATTGCAGGGACTTGGTGTGAATTTGATCGGCCCGGCTATCCAGCTTGTCGTGCTCATAGCCCTGCATGTCACTGCCGATCCGTCGCTGCGTGAGGAACGTCGTCTCCAGTTCGCGTTGCGACGTATGGATGCCCGTAGCGCATACGAAGACGCCGCTTCCCAGGGTATGGCTGGCCGCGATTTGACCGGCAAGGGCTATATTTCGCTGGATTTCTTCAATTTGTTCTGGTTGTTCGCCATCGGTTGTGTGTTCGGTTTGGTGATCGAGACCATCTACCATTTCGTGCTGTTCGGCGAATACCAGGATCGCGCAGGCTTCCTGTGGGGGCCGTTCTCGCCGATTTACGGCTTCGGCGTGGTGATCGTCACCGTGTTGCTCAACCATTTGTGGCAGTCGAATTGGTTGCTGATTTTCTGCTCAAGCGCGGTGATCGGTGGCGCGTTCGAATATTTCACCAGCTGGTTCATGCAGGCCGCGTTCGGTATTCGCGCATGGGATTACACGGGGCAATGGCTTTCGATTGACGGGCGTACGTCCGGCAAATACATGTTCTTCTGGGGTATCCTCGGCTTGATTTGGGTCAAGTTGATTCTGCCGCGATTGTTGCGATTGATCCAGCGTATTCCGTGGAAGATTCGCTATTCGTTGACGCTGGTCTGTTTCATACTCATTTTCGTCGATGGCGTGATGACGCTGATGGCGCTTGACGCTTGGTATTCCCGCATGGCTGGGGTTGCGCAGAATTCGCCCGTTTCGCAGTTCTTCGCCACGTATTTCAATGACGATTTCATGGCCCACCGATTCCAGACCATGAAGATCGACCCGTCCACTGCCGGTCGTATGTAGGCTGGTTTTTGCGTTTTGCGGGTTTTGCTAAGCGGCTGGTCGGGCGATGTTCCGGCTGGCCGCTTTGCTTTGGGTGGCTGATTTTGAACGATTTCGGACGATTGCAGTGGGGTTTTGTTGCGGGTTTTGCCGCGGGGGATTTGATTCTTCCGGATTATTGCCGTTTGGGATTCGTGCCTTCCGGCTGTCTGGATGCTTGACTGCTGTTGCCGCGCCTACGCCGCGATGCTTTGCGCCAGCTGGCGGATGAGGTCGGGGCGATGTCCGCTCCATGAGGAATTCGGTGAGATGACGACCGGAATTTGCTTGAAGCCGGCGTCCTTGATCTGTTCGAATGTGGACGGATTCTGCGTCAAATCGACCGCCACGTACCGCACTCCCAGTTTGGAAAGCTCTTGTTCGGTGGCCTCGCATTGAGGATTGTTCGGATTGGTGAAGACGGTCACGGTCATTACTTTTCCTCCCTATGCAATCGGCTTCCTTTGGTGCGGAAGATCTTGTCGGCCACGTTTTTTGATTTTGCCCGGCTGAGCAGGCCGTTCATCAGTATACACTACCCGTAGTGGCGTTTCGTGCGTTCGCCCACTGTATATAGTGGGGAATTTCCCGTAATACCGAATCTATGCGAACAAATGTTCGATATATTCGAGTCTATCATTATCGTCGATTGCGCCACGCCGGTTGCATGCGTATGGTCCGTCCGCGAATCGCCCGCGGGCTGTTCGCTATTCATTTCGGAACACATATTGCGATTTCGCTCGTTTTCTTACGATTGTGAGCGAAAGGTGGTGCCGCATAGTGCGGTAGGGGGTATAAATCGCCTTATTTTCCATACTTTTCGGCGCACGTCGCGAAATAATCGACCGAAATTGCGATTCGTGAGCGAAAGAGGGTGCGCGATATGGTGCGTTCCGTATTGAAGTGCTGAGACCTCATCCCGAAACAAATGAAAAAGTCCTGAGAACCATCGGCTTCCAAGACTTCGAACCTGTGCCCCCCGTGGGATTCGAACCCACAACCCACGACTTAAAAGGACGCTGCTCTAACCGTTGAGCTAGAGGGGCAACAGCAACATAGTATACAGCATATTCGGACCAATCGCCACCACGGGCGTCGGACGGGCGTCGAAATGGCCTTCGGAGTGTTGGTGTGCCTACAATCGAAACCATGTCATGTACCACAATTCTTGTAGGCAAAAAAGCAAGTTACGACGGTTCGACCATCATCGCCCGAGATGACGACTCTGGTTCGGGACGTTACGATCCCAAGAAATTCGTAGTCGTCGCACCGCAGGAGCAGCCGCGGCACTACCGCAGTGTGCTGAGCCACGTTGAAATCGACCTTCCCGACAATCCATGCCGGTACAGCATCGTACCGAACGTGCTTCCAAATCGTGGAATCCTTGCGGAAGCTGGCGTCAACGAACGCAACGTGGCCATGAGCGCCACCGAAACCATCGCCGTCAACGAGCGCGTGCTCGGCGCCGACCCGCTGGTCGCACTGCAGCCGGCCGACGAAGCCAATGGTAAGCCGGAAACCCCAGGCGGCATCGGCGAAGAAGACATCATCACCCTCGTGCTGCCGTACGTCAACACCGCGCGCGAAGGCGTGAAACGTCTGGCCGAACTGCTCGAAACGTACGGAACGTACGAATCGAACGGCATCATCATTTCCGACGTGGACGAAATCTGGTACGTCGAAACCATCGGCGGCCACCACTGGATCGCCCGCCGCGTGCCGGACGACAAATGCGCGATCATCCCCAACCAGCTTGGCATCGACTATTTCGATTTCGACGACGCCTTCAGCGACGCACGTGAATTCATGTGCAGCGACGACCTGACGGAATTCATCGAACGCCACCATCTTGGCCGCGCGGCCGGCACGCAGGGCGGCATGAACAACGGCCACTGCAACCCGCGCGTCGTGTTCGGCACCGCCACCGCGAAGGACCATATCTACAACACGCCTCGCGCCTGGTACATGTACCGCCAGCTTAACCCCGTCGAAGCGGCAGACAGCACGCCCGAATCGGATGATATTCCATGGTGCCTTGAACCGGAGCAAGCCGTGACCGTCGAGGACGTCGACTTCCTGCTGGGGTCGCATTTCGAGGGCACTCCGTACGACCCGTATGGCACGCAGGGGACTGAGGAAAGCCGCCATCGCTATCGTCCAATCGGCATCAACCGCACCGGGCACATGGTGGCGATGCAGATCCGCCCGTATGCGCCAGCCGAAAGCCGTTCGATCATGTGGGTTTCGTACGGTTCCGGCGCATTCACCACGTCCGTGCCGTTCTACGCGAACGTCGACGATACCCCCGCATATCTGCGCGACACCACGCCGGAAGTCTCCACGGACTGCCTGTATTGGACGAACCGCCTGATTGCAACGCTCGCCGACGCGCACTTCTACGAGACCAGCAACGCGGTCGAGGGCTTCTCGGAAGATGTCCGTTCCTTCGGCCACCGTCTGGTGGAACGTACGGATGATGCGCTTGCGACTGCCGGCGCAACGGACGCCCCGTCCGTCACCGCCCGTCTTGCGGCGGCCAATGACGAGATGGCGGACTACCTGCGGAAGCGCAATACGAAGCTGCTCGGCGACGTGCTATACACGTCCAGCAACCTTATGCACAACAGTTTCGCCATGTCCGACCGCTGGAACTGAGCGTGATTCCGCGCGCTGAAGCGTTCGATAAGCGTTCAACGCGCGTTCGGTAAACGTTGAGGGGCTATCGACTCGTGCCGATGGCCCCTCAACGTTATACGGGAATCAAAACCTGCGAGAACTTCGAAACTCGCGCACGAAGATCAGTTGAACCCGACCACGTGCTCGGCCAGGAAATACCCCTTGCGGATCACGAATCGGCCGGCCGAACCGCGCAGATTCAGCGCGCGCGACATCGCCTTCTTACGCACGTCCTTGTAAATCGTCGGCGAATATGCCTCGATATCCGCCCACATGGCCTTCTTCTTCTCGTAATTCTCCGGCTCGCGCGACAGGATCATGAAGACACTCGCCACGGAGCTTTCAATCGCAAGAAAATGAATCATATAGCGGTACAGGCCGTCTGGCACCGTACCTCGTTCGGGGGTGGCGCGCACCATGCACTGGTTGACGAGCCGCAGCTGGTCCACGCGTCGGATCATCACGTCCGTCTGCACGCTCTGCCCGTCGCGGCCGATGAAATAGTGGTAGAACGGCGTATCCACGTATTGCAGCGACTTGACCCACGGGAACGGCTGGTACGCGTAGATGAAGTCCACGTAGAACGTGTGTTCCGGCAGCTGCATCTTCGATTCGCGCACCACGGCGGTACGGTAGATCAGCGCGTGCATGAGAATGTATTCGGTCAGGCCGAAATGTCCCAGATCGTCCCAAGTGAGCCGCTTGCCGGGCTCCATGGCGTGACGGAAGTTCACGACGTGCTTGTTGCGCTTGCCCACCTTGTCATACACATAGTTGGTGACGAGCATGTCGAGCGGCTCGTCCTTGCCGACCTCGCCGCGCAGCACGGCCATGACCTGTTCGAGCGATTCCGGGCCGACCCAATCGTCCGCGTCCACGACCTTCACGTACATGCCGCTCGCCGCCGCGATGCCGGTGTTGACCGCGCCGCCGTGGCCCTTGTTCTCCTGATGGATCGCGCGCACGATTCCCGGATTGCGCGCCTCGAACGTCTTCGCCATCTCCAGCGTGCCGTCGGACGAGCCGTCATCCACGATCAGCACTTCGATGTCGTCGTTGCGCTTCGACGCGATCAACGATTCGACGCACCGTTCCAGGTATTCCGTCATGTTGTACGCGGGCACCACGAAGGTGAGCGTCTTCTTCTCCTGCATATTCTTCCTCGGATCGGGCTCGTGTCGGGCCGTGCGGCTGGCCGACCGCTCCGGCCAAAAGCATAACGAAACTAACGTAGCACCATGTGCGGTTCCGGGGCGCGGTTTTGCGCACAACGAGGTGGTGACGTTTTCTTGGACTTCCCGACCGGGAGGAGAACCCCCTTATGGC